>Ga0315336_1002422_pt1 | contig 28610 bp, 31 predicted proteins | sample ASW5metaG_FD_204512 | JGI IMG/M metagenome (GOLD analysis project Ga0315336, IMG submission 204512) | Ammonia-oxidizing marine archaeal communities from Monterey Bay, California, United States - ASW #5 | ecosystem: Environmental > Aquatic > Marine > Intertidal zone | place: USA: California... | reverse complement strand
GATGGGTCCCCGGTTTGTTGTTACCACACTGGGGGCTCATGGTTCCCTTGCATTTGATGGTGTTCGCTTTTTTGAATCTCCCGGATTTGAGGTGGAAGTGGTAGACACAACGGGTGCTGGGGATGTATTTCATGCCGGATTGATTTTTGGCATTTTGGAAAGGTACGAAACGCCGCATATGCTCCAATTTGCAAATGGGCTGGCAGCTTTGAGTTGCAGGGCGCTTGGGGGGCGAACTGCTCTTTCCACCCGCGGGGAGGTTGATGTATTCGTTGGGAATAAATTTTATCAAGGGGCACAATGAATCTTTTTTCCCATGGGTTTAAAAAATGTTTTCCCGTATTTTACAGGGGGTATCTAACGCTGGTGCTAGCATTGGTCATAGGAGGAGCCATCGGCTGTAACTCTAGTCCCCCTATGGAATCCATCTCCGGAACGATCCGTTTATCTCCTGTGGTCGCGTCGAAATCCCGAAAAATTAGAACCCTTTTTATAATTTTAGATACTGGGCCTGGCCGGCCTCCATTGGCTGTCCAGCGGTTGGTGCGTGTGGAGTTTCCCTACAAATTCGTTTTGACGAAGGATGACATGATGTTAAGAGGGAAACCTTTTTCAGGAAAGGTCCATGTACGTGCGCGGCTCGATTTGGATGGATTTGCGGGTCCGCTTGTTCGGGGGGATTACGAGGGGAGAAATCCTGTGCCCGTTTTGATTGGCACTAGACACGTGGACGTTATTATCGATATGGAGGGTACGATCGATCCTCCCCGGAGGAAAAAAAGGCCCGTAGCGTCATCGAAAAAGCCGTTGGCCCGGCAGACTGCGGCGGGCGAGCGAGCCATATCGGGGACGATAAAAATCCTTCCACGTCTCGCGCCAAATGCAGCCAAGATTTCTGTTCTCTTCATTATTGCCCGGACGAAAAATCCTGGCCCCCCGCTGGCGGTAGTGAAGGTGGCGAACCCACATTTCCCATTTCCTTTCACAATATCCAACCGGGACGTGATGATGCCGGGCCTTCGCTTAGAGGGCAAGGTGCGGATTATCGCCCGTCTCGATGCTGACGGTAGCGCCGGACGCCCTGGGCCTGGTGACATAGAGGGCCGGGCTCCAGGGCTTGTTCCTGTTGGATCGAAAGGGGTGGTCATCATCGTGGACCGTGCTTACTAAGGAAGGAGTTCTCACCCAATTGTTAAAGGGACAGGGCACGGGCGGAGGAGTTCAAAATGAGTAAAAACAAAAAAGTTCTTAATTGGTCCGATTTTCCAGCAGATTTTGTAAAATTCAAACTCAATCCAACTGGGGCACACCTCGAAACAAAGGAGCTTGCGCCGGGCGTTTATGCGCTACTCTCGTCGATCCCCGGTGTCGATAATTCTGGGTTTGTGGTAGGCGATCGGGGGGTCTTAGTCATTGATTCGCATATCAGTATCCCCATGGCTCGGCAGATACAGGAGCGAGTTCGGGAGGTGACGGACAAGCCCATCCTCTATCTCGTGAACTCGAACTACCACGGCGATCATACGTTCGGGAACTGCGCCTTCCCCCCGGAGACGCTTATTGTCCAACACCGACGGACTGCAGAACTCGTCCCGTATATGGATGAGGAGATGGCGTTTATGATCCCTTGCGTCAACGGGGATTCGAATATCTTTGAAGGGGTGAAGCTTCGACTCCCCGACGTGGTGTTCGCCAATTGGCTCCGCCTAGATTTGGGAGGACAAATTGTGGAGGTCCACCATTTCGGCCCTGCAAACACTCCTGGTGACACAATTACACATGTTCCAAAGGCAAAAGTGGCTTGGACGGGGAATATGACGGGTGGAATTTTTGGCCTCGCATTAGAGAGTGACGCGGCTACTTTTTTGAGCACCATCGCGCGCTTCGTGAACACCCTTGACGTGAAAACTCTCGTACCCGCCCATATGCCGATTGCGGGGGCGGACCTACTTGGAAGATATCTTCTCTATTTCACTGAGGTGACTATTGCTGTGAGAGCGGCTCTTGTCGAGAGATGGACGCTGGAGGAGACGCTCGAGAAGATCCCACAAAGTGAAATGTTCTCCCTTCCGGTCGAGGACCCGCGCGCTGGCTTCATGGTAGGGCGCCACCGCTATAACGTGCAGAAAACGTACCTAGCTTTTTCAGGCGAATGATTATTTCTGGAGAAGATAGAAAAAAACAGTCTGTCAATCCTTGCTGGCGGGATCGGAAGGAATAGGAGATAATCATCTCCTGCGCAAAAAAGAAACGACGAACAAACTTCACTTTAAAGAATTTTTGATTTTTATTAAGGAGGAGTGCGAAGTGATTATCGACCCTCATGCACATGTTGCGCCGGAAGGTTTTATCGCCGATGTCCGAAAAAAGCGTTTTGGGAAAGCAGTTTCCATTGAGAAAGGGAAGCCCTGGGAGTTGCTTGTCACGCGATCGAAAGTACTTGGAGTCGACCGTGTCCACAAAAACCCGCTTCCCGTGGGAACCTATGATATCGTGCAGCGTCTGAAAGGGATGAAAAAACAAAACGTAGATATGCAGATTCTCTCAGTTGTTCCGCCGATGACCCACTATGCATTGGACAAGAGTCTCAACCGTGATATCTCTGCATCGTTGAACGATGCCCTCCTCAAGCTTACAATCGAGTTTCCAGATAAATTCCGTTGTATGGCCCAGATTCCCCTTCAGGACCCAAAGGCCGCTGCGAGGGAACTCCAGCGCGCTGTCAAGGCAGGCCATTTAGGGTGCCAAATTGGCTCGAACGTTGCGGGCAAAAACCTTGACGATCGAACCCTCGATCCGGTCTGGCGGATGGCTGTCAAACTTGACGTTCCTATATTCATCCATCCGGTTGATGTTATGGGTGTGAACGATCGCCTCAAAGATTACTACCTACGCAACTTCATCGGGAATCCGCTCGACACAACTATCAGTGCCGCCTGTCTCATCTTCGGCGGTGTATTCGATCGTTTTCCGAAGCTCAAATTCCTGCTCTCGCACGTTGGCGGTTTTACGCCCTGGATTCACGGCCGCTGGCAGCACGGCTACGGAGAGCGCCAGGAACCCAAGGTGAACAAGGCAAAGGCGCCCGATAACTACTACAAAAAATTTTACTACGATACCATTATTCATAACGCAGACTCCTTCGAGTTTGCTGTCAAGTCCTTGGGTGTCAGCCGCATCCTGTATGGGACGGATTATCCCTTCGATATGGGAAATTTGAGAAAGGCAGAGAAAATCCCGGGTCTCTCGAGGCTCTTGAAAAAAGATCAGAAACGGATTCTTTTCGATAACGTTAAAAAACTCTACAAACTCAAGGTCTGAAAATTAAATTCGGGGCAAGTTGAGAAGAGGAAGACGTATATGGCCGTTGATCCGCATACGCATATTCTACCCGAGGCGTTTCTGGAAGATCTACGGAAGGGGCGCTTGGGTAAGGCTGTCAAAATCGAACAGAGAGAGGGTACGGAATGGATGACGTTTGAGGCTACCATCTTCGGCAAGGAGCGCAGCTGGAGGAACATCCTCAACGAATCATATTACGTGATAGATATCCGTCTTAAGGACATGAAGCGGATGGGGGTAGAGCGGCAGATTCTCTCAATCTCACCCTTCATGACTCTTTATGCGCTCGATGCCGGCTTGAATAAAGATCTTTCGGGCTCGATCAATCATGGGCTTTCTGCCCTGGTGCAAAGCCACCCCAATCAATTCTCCTGCATGGCCCAAGTCCCATTGCAGGACCCTGTGGCGGCGGCCGAAGAACTTGAACGCGCCGTTAGAAGTGGCCACATCGGTGTACAGATCGCGGCAAATGTTGCTGGTGTCAATCTTGACGATCCGGGTCTCGATGCGTTTTGGGAAAAAGCTGTTGCTCTCGATGTGCCTATCTTCATCCATCCACAGGGACAGGCTACGGCACCCGAACGTCTCCAGGACTATTATCTACGTAATTTCATCGGAAACCCGCTCGACACTACTATTGCCGTCTCTTGCCTCATCTTTGGAGGGGTGCTCGACCGATTTCCGGAGATCAAATTTTATCTTTCTCATGTGGGTGGCTTTGTTCCCTGGATTAGGGGCCGGTGGCAGCACGGCTACGGCGAGAGACCTGAACCCAAGGTTCGTGGCGCAAAGGACCCTGAGCACTATTTTGAAAAATTTTATTACGACACCATCATTCACAACGCGGATGCATTTGAGTTTGCTGTCAAGACTCTGGGTGCCGATCGCGTCCTCTATGGGACGGATTATCCTGCTGATATGGGCTACCATCAGCCGGCATCGGACATTCCCGGTCTCTCGCGGCTCCCTGCTGAGGACCAGGAAAAAATTCTTACCAACAACGCGAAAAAGCTCTACAAGCTCTAATCCTGCGTTCCCTGGACAGCCGTCCTGCGGCGGTGCAGAATTCTAGAATGGTAAGTATATCCGGGCCACGAAACAAAGCTCTCCTATCGAGAGAAGGGATTTTCCATGGAACCCAAATTTAAGGTCGGCGATCGAGTCGTGGTACAAAACCGTTTTCCGCCCGGTCATATTCGAACGCCCGAGTTTGTTCGCGGAAAGCCGGGGCAGATTGCGCGCTATTTCGGAAGTCATAAAAATCCTGAAAAACTAGCCTACGGCCAGGATGGCCTGCCGCTTTGCCATTTGTATTGGGTGGAGTTCATAGTTAACGACATTTGGGCACACAAAGCTAGCAAGGCTCAAGACAAGATTCTGGTCGAGATTTATGAACACTGGCTTGATCCGGTTTGGTAGGACGAGCCGCCGGGTGCAGGACTTCGTATCCAACTCTATTGAGGTGAGCCATGGTCACAACGAACGATCCGAATAATTACCAATCGCACAAAAGCGAAGGTCACGGTAACGAAGGCGCCCATGTCCACGAAGATTCCCCTGTCGAGCGGGTCGAGCACGACCTGGACTACTTTCAAGTGCGCACTCTTGCTCTAGCTGAAATTTTAAAGGAAAAGGGTATTCTTACTACAGACGAGGTACGCCGGGCGGTAGAGGATATTTATTCCAAAACGCCAGCCATTGGCTCGCGCGTGGTTGCCCGTTCTTGGACAGATCCGGAATTTAAAATGCGCCTCCTCGAAAATGCCGCCGCGGCTTGCGATGAGGTTGGAATTGATACTGCCTCTATCAATCACCTCGTTGTACTCGAAAATACTAACGAGGTTCACTATATGGTGGTATGCACTTTATGCTCATGTTATCCTCGCCCGCTGCTAGGCCAGCCGCCAACCTGGTACAAGTCCTTTCCCTATCGGAGCAAGGCCGTTGCAGATCCGCGAGGAGCGCTTTCTGACTTGGGCTATGAGGCACCTGAAGAAATTGAACTACGTGTCGTGGACTCGACTGCCGATTGCCGCTACCTGGTCCTTCCTCGCCGGCCAGCTGGAACAGAGGGTTGGAGCGAGGAGAAACTCACAACTCTCGTTACTCGTGATTCGATGATTGGTGTGGGCGATGCGCTCACTCCTGAAGAATTGGAGACGGGTGCCTTAATTGGTTAGAGGAGCTTGCAAAAGTTACTCATGCGGCGGAGAAGGGCGACCTTTCTTTCTTCGCCGCGTTTCTTTTTCACTGGAAAATAATCATGACGGACAAAATAGTGGGGTCCGACCCCGGCTTGAATAAATATTATGAAAACCAAGATATTCACCAGCCCGTGCCCTTATGGAATATCGGGGACTAGCTTGCGCCGGTCGAGCCCACCCCACGTTCGCGACCCCACCTCTAGCGTAGGAAGGATATGTTTTCCCCCATAAAAGAATCTGGAGAGCGTATCCCGCTCACTTTCGGGGTTCACTGGGTTCTCGGTCTGGTCAATCCTGGGATAGACAAGGAAAAATGGGCTGCGACGGAGACACTTTGGGCCGCCTACCAGTACATCCTTCCGGGAGAGAAAGCCCTGCCCCACCGCCATTCGGCGTCGGCTATCCGCTTCATCATTGAAGGTGCAGTGCCTATACCACCATCGAGGGCGACCGTTGCATTATGGACAAAGGCGATTTAGTTGTAACACCTCCCTGGATGTGGCAAGTTCATGTCTCTGACAGTAATGCCCCGGTCATGTCATATGGATGGACGGCCTCGATATCCCGCTCGTCCGCGATCTGGATACCAGTTTTTTTGAGCCCTCGGGAGATCGCATCCTTCCGCCAGAAAAACCAATGGGCGATTCCGAAACCCGCTATGCTTCAGGCCATCTACGCCCCGCCTGGGAGCGGCCTGATCTGTCAGGCTCCCCGCTCTTCGTTTATGAATGGGAGAGAACCAAAGAGGCTCTCTGCCGCCTCGCTACGGTGGATGCCAGCCCAATTGACGACGTTGTAATGGAGTTCACAAACCCCACAACGGGTGGCCCTGTCCTAGCGACCATGTCTTGCCAGATCTAACTCATCCGGCCTGGCGTTCGAACCTGCGCCCACCGTCACACGAGCGGCGCCGTCTATCTGGTTGCCGAAGGAAGTGGAATGAGCGTAATCGAGGGAAGACGCTTCGACTGGGAGCGGGGAGATATGTTTGTTGTGCCTCTTTGGGCTTGGCATGAGCACGTGAGTAGCGAAGACGAGGGGGTTCTTTTTTCCATCCACGATTCTCCGGTGATGGAATCATTATGTCTTTATATGGAAGAAGCCTACGACGATGGGGATGGCCACCAGGAGGTAATGGGGGTATTCGCGTAAGAGGGGGCGATCTTTCTATCGCACCAGTCAATTTTAATGCACCCCCGGTTTACTCGTCCGCCCCAGGACGGTGGCCAGTGTGACGCCGAGGGCTAGAATCATTGTCATCAGGAGAAACGCGATTCGGTAGTTTCCCGATCCATCGAAGATGGCGCCGGGAACATAGGCGCCTATGGCACCGAAGACTCCAAAAACTAGCATGATCGTCCCGTTTATCTTCCCTGAGTTGGGCCCTTCGAGCAGGCCACCCGTCAGGCTGAAAACAGCGGAGCGAAGGAGGCCGAGTGAGAAGCCCGACATTATGGCTCCTGCAAAGAACCGTGCCGGGTGTGCCCCCAGTTCGATGTGCCCGAGGATAGTTACCGAAACGGTTCCAAACAGGGCTCCTAGTAGGTAGACTCTCAACTGACCGAAATTGTCGGATACACTGCTCGCTAAGTTACCTGCAATGATGGATCCCCCCCATACGATAAAGATAAGGCTCCCCTCGGTTAGCGTGAATCCCTGGTCCATGGCATGCGGTACGATATGGACTACAGTGCCGGCGAATAAAAAAGCGTTTATGGCGTTGAGTCCGGCGAGAAGAAAAAAGTGCAGTGAGAAAATTTGGCTCCAGACGCCCGGCGGTGCTGGACCTTCCATGGGCAAGGGAATTGTGCGCCGGGCTGATAGGGCCATACGCTCTTCGATGCTCAAGAAGGGAGCGTCCGGAACGGTGGATTTCTCAGCCGGGTCGTTCCTTAAAAAAGCCACAGAGATCGGAAAGGTAATCAATAGGACGAAGCTGGCCAAGGCTATGTAGCTCCCGCGCCAGCCAAGGAGACCGATGAGGGCCGGAGTCGCCAAGTTTATGAAAGTGGCAGAGCCCTGAGAAGAAGTCGAGACGCCCATCGCCAGTGCGCGGCGCTTGACAAACCAGTTCGAGAGAATGTGTGTTTGGGGAACGAAGGTCACGGCGGCGAAACCCACCGATAGGAAGGCATACATTAGATAAAGCTGCCAGAGGTTTTGAATGACGAAGCCCAGCAGGAGCGCCCCCCCACCGATGAGGATACCTGCCGAAATTGTCTGCCGCAGTCCCCAGCGATCACTCAGCCAGCCTACCAGGGGCGAGGCCGCTCCCTGGACGATCATGCCTATTGAGTATGCAGCAGCAATTTGGGCGCGGGTCCAGCCGAACTCACTCCCCATATCCTTAAAAAAAAATCCGAGCGAGTTCCGCACACCGATCAGGGTGACCATGGCGCCGAACACAATGGTAAGCACGATCCAGCCGTACCAGAAACGTGGTTTAAGCCGGTCTTCGAGTGGGCGGGGATCGATCATGTGGAGAGCGGCCCTTTCATGACAATTTCTTCAAGAAGGAATGATTTTAAAGCAGCGCATGGCAAGAGTACTTCTTAACCCGGAGGCCGGGCCGTTTATTTTTCGGGGGATTTGAGAAGCATGGCACACTTGCAAATGAGATTTAAATGAGACCGAGTTCGTTCTTTTTAGCCTCTATATCCACGCCGAACATCCGTGCTTGGTTTTCGCCGAGAATATTCCGCTTGTCTTGTTCTGTGATTTTGGGGTACCCATAGCGCTCCTGCAGTTCGTCGTCGATTTCCATCTCCCATATCCATTCGAGGACGGGCCGGGAATTCCCGAGCAAGGGAGTTTCCGATCCCCAAAGGATGCGGTCAGAGCCCACGTCGCGGAGGAGCCTTCCGATCCATTCTTTGAAGGTCCATGGTGCGACCATGGAGGTGTGGCCAATCCCCGAAATGACGAGAAAGACATTGGGAAAACGGGAGGCAATCCAGACAACCTCCTCGAAATAGGGTATGGCGAGATGATGGATGCCGAAATGGAGATTCGGAAAATCCATCGCAGCTTGCTGAATGTCCAGTGGGGAGAGGTCTTCGAGGCGGGCCCGAGTGATGGGATTTCCCTTGTGGAACTGGACGGTATTGAGGCCGAGTTCGAGGCATTTTTCGTACATGGGATAGGCGATTTTTTCATCGTCGCAGCGCCAAGAACGTCCGTCGACGTGGGCATTATAGAATTTCATCGAACGTGAACCCATCTCGGTGACCTGCCGTTCGATCTCTTTTAGTGCGTTCTCAAGGTTCGGGTACATTGGGTCGACCCCGCCACAAAAGAGCACGCGGTCAGGAAATGCCTGTGTGAATTCGTACTGGGCCTGTACGGGGGCAAAGCCGTCCTTGTAGAGGTCGTAGAGGACCACCGCCTGTGCCATAGCCATGTCGGTGCCCGAGTCATCGAATAGGAGTTGCCCCATGTCCTGGCAGGTCCACTTGCGAGCGAATCCCGTGACGGGGTCCCAATCGGCATAGAGGTCGTCTGGTTCTGTTTGGCGGCGCCGGAGGACTTTTTTCAGATGGAACTGGCGGTCAAAATCACTTTCGGGGGACTTGAGATTCTCATCTGAGTAGTCGTACATGTGCACGACATTGTCAAAGACGAATACATCCCCCCCGATCATGTTTCCCCTCTTTGGCTTTGATGCTCAGCCTGACTCTATCAGGTGAAAACTTGTGCGATACTTTCGTCACAAAAGATAGCATAGGCCTTCGGTGGGTGTCAGGAAGCTTGCGACCGAGGTGGATTGTTCGATATGTGTGCGGCAATGGAAGTTCTCGGTTGAGTCTTTCCTGCGGGGAGAATTTCGGCATGAATTGGATCATCCTGTCTCTTGCGGCGGGGTTTTTTCAGGCCTCGCGCAACGCCGTAATGAAGCGCCTTGGACACGAGTTAGATGAGTACATTAATGTTTTCGGCCGGTTTTTCTTTTTGCTCCCTTTTACTGCGGCGGTGGTCTTTTGGAGCGGTGTACCTGAAGTCAGGCCGGGGTTTTATTGGGCTTGTATGCTGTTTGGCTTCAGTCAGACGGCAGCGACGCTCTGCCTATCGAAAGCCCTTCTTTACGGCGATATCTCAATGGTGGTCCCACTTTGGCGGACCTCGCTTATCTGGCTTGTGGTGGTCTCCTTCTTCACCCTGGGTGAGGCACCCACGGCGGTGGGCCTTTTGGGGATAGGTGTCACGCTTGCCGGTGTCTATGTATTGAACATCTCATGCGCCAAAGTCTCCCCCTGGGAGCCGATCCGCGTTCTTTTCCGCGAAAAGGGTCAACGCTATGCGCTAATTTCGGCAATTATGTACGCGCCGTCGGTTGTGACATTTAAATGGGCGGTAATTACCTCGGATGTTCCCTTCGGAACACTGGGGGCCTATATTGCCGCGACCCTTTGCGTTCTTCCCATCGTTCTCAAAAACTCGGCGGGACATTTTCGCCATATGCCGCGTATGTGGAAAAGTTTTCTCTCGCTGGGCCTTTTCGCGGCGTTGTGTAATCTCACCCAGGGAGAGGCCTACCGAATCCAACTTTCCTCTTATGTGGAGGCGGTTAAGCAGACCGAGATTTTCTTTACGTTGGTAATGGGATATTTTTTGTTTAAGGAGACTAAGCGGATTGGGGAGATAGCCGTTGGTGCGGTGACGATCCTGGCGGGGGTAATCATTCTTATTCTATATGTAAAATAAAGAATCCCGAAGAAGAGGATTTGACGCTGGGCGGCCGCACTCAGAGTCTACCTGACAGTTGGCAGCGAGATTAAAGCTGGGGTTCGGCTTCCCACGAAGGTGTCTTTGCCCGAGCGGCCATAGTATTTTTGTGGAGACCTCGCACGAGGGGAGGGCCTTCACATCGCTCTGGGTGTCCTTTACCTTGGGAGTGCTGGAGGTGGACGGGTTGCGCTACTCTCATTGTGGTTTCGGTCTTGAGTTTCCAGTCGCGGACAAGTCTTGTGGAGGGTAATAGATATTGATGAGGTGAAATTACTCCGCCCGGTAGGGCGGGTGGTTTTCTTTTGGAGAAGAAAATATTCGTGAAACGCATGAGCCTCCAAAAGGCGAGGAGAAATTCAATGGAAAAAGCGATTTTTGGGGCAGGATGTTTTTGGGGTGTCGAGGCGGCTTTCCAGAAGGTGAAGGGGGTGGAATCGACTGCGGTGGGGTACGCGGGTGGCGCCACGGAGAATCCAACCTACCGGGAAGTTTGCACGGGAAGAACTGGGCATGCCGAAGTTGTGGAGTTGGACTTTGATCCTTCGACAGTTTCGTATGATCAATTACTCCAGGTTTTTTGGTCAATTCACGATCCGACGACACTGAATCGCCAGGGCCCTGATGTCGGTACCCAGTACCGGTCAATTATCTATTTTCACAGCCCAAATCAAGAGGCTACGGCCATTGCCTCGAGGGACGCGCTCGCAGTCTCGGGTAGGTTCCACAGCGACATTGTGACCGAGATCGTACCTGCTTCTCCATTTTACCGGGCCGAGGATTATCATCAGCAGTATTTTGAAAAACAGGGGGTGATTCACTAGGAGGTGGAAATGTCATCGGTGGTCCCTGCTTCAAAATCGGAATCCGGTCGGCACTTCTAGGAAGTCTCATTATGCGTTTTGACGGACTGATTTTCTGGGCAACCATCGCCGTCACGTCTCTAGGTGTGGCGGGGGCGGTGTCTGTTCCAGACGTGGTTATTCACCTGAAGAACAATAATCCAAACATCCGCTTCCAGGCGGTGGTGAAGTTGGGCCAGGTGGGAAAAATGAAGCACACTCCCCAGCTCGCCTCTCTCTTGGCCGATGAGGACGTCGCCGTCCGCTCAGAAGCGAACCGCTCGTTGTGGAAAATCTGGATGCGCTCGGGCGATCCTGGTATTGACGCACTGATGAAGCGGGGGGTGGGGCTGATGGAGAATGGCCAACTTGAAAAGGCCATTGCGGTGTTTGCCGAGATGACGCAACGCAAACCTCGCTATGCGGAGGGGTGGAATAAGAGGGCGACGGCGCTCTGGATGGCGAGGCGCTACCGGGAGTCTATCGATGACTGTATCAAGGTCATCGAACTCAATCCCTATCATTTTGGTGCTCTTTCGGGTATGGGGCTAAATTATATTGGGACGAACGATTTGGATGCAGCGCTTGATGCCTTCAAGAGAACTCTAAAATTATTGCCTTATTCAAGGAGCACGGCACGCTACATAGAAGTTCTAGAGAAGAAAATATCCGAATTACGAAAGGATATTTGATCCGTTCACCGGGTGTAGCTGCCCTCCTGCTAGCCTCGGTCATCTCACTGTCCATTGCGGAGGTTCTCAACAGCTTGGGGGCGATGGTGGGTTTGAATTCTTGACACTCCAGAGAGCGGTCCCTAGTATGGTTCCGAGTGGAGTGAGTCTGTGCTTTCTTGTTTAAGTATATAGAATTATCTTCGGCGAGGTCTGGCCGTGCCCCAGGAATATGTGCCCATACTCATTCTTCTCGCTTTGGCGGGAGGGTTTGCAGCCGCAAGTTTGGGCATTTCCTTTTTTTTCGGAAAAAGGCGGCCCACTTTTCAAAAAGGTATGGTTTACGAGTGCGGCATTGTCCCGGAGACGAACGCGAGGGGGCGATTTTCCGTAAAATTCTTCCTCGTGGCGGTGCTCTTCATCGTTTTTGATGTGGAGATAATATTTCTCTTCCCCTGGGCCGTTGTGTTGCGCCAGCTGGGCGGATATGGTTTCTTTGCAGTCCTCCCCTTCATGTTCTTGCTGGTGGCCAGCCTCGTATATGAATGGAGGCGCGGGGCATTGGAATGGGACTAGAGGAAAAATTAGAAAGTCAGGTAGTCTTAGGCCGGACTACCGATGTCATCAAATGGGCCCGGAAAAATAGCCTCTGGCCCGCGCTCTTTGGACTAGCGTGCTGTGCCATTGAGATGATGTCCACCTCGGCGAGCAAGTACGATATTTCCCGTTTTGGTGCTGAAGTTTTCCGTGCCTCCCCGCGCCAGGCAGACCTCATGATCGTGGCGGGCAGGGTTTCGCGGAAGATGGCCCCGGTCCTGCGCCAAATTTACGATCAGATGCCGGAGCCCAAGTGGGTGATTTCGATGGGTGCGTGCGCTTCAACAGGAGGCGTTTTTAATAATTATGCGCTCGTACAGGGCGTAGACGAGGTGGTTCCCGTGGATATCTATGTTCCCGGTTGTCCGCCGCGTCCGGAAACTCTACTCGACGGAATCCTCAAGCTCCAAAAACAAATCGAGGAAGAAAACCTTTATCCGGTCCGCGAAAGGTCAAAAACGGCCTGATCGAGTGGGCCGTGCCCCTCTCTGTAAGAGGAAGGGGTTTTATATCAACGCTTGTACTATTTTTCACGAACTTATGAATTAGGCCGGTGGCGGCTGGCTTTTTGGAAGGAAACTGAACTATGGCAGATGAAATCGAAGAGTCATGCCGGCTTAAAATTGAAGAACGGCGCCCAGATGAAAGGGATGAGGACATCCGGGAGCTTCGAAGTCTCCTGGGCGATGGAATCCTGAATGTAGGGATCCATCGGGGCCAAATATCAGTGAAAATTGCTCCTTCGTCGCTTGTCGAGGCCTCCGAATTTTTGCGCAATTCCAGGGGTTTCCGGCAGCTGACCTTCCTCGCCGGGGTGGACTGCCTTGAACTTCCGGTCCCTTATCGTTTCAAGGTCACATACTCTCTTTTGGATTTTGAGCGTGCTAAACGGATTCGCCTGGAAGTCCCTTGTGCGGATGACCTTGCGCCCTGCTTGCCGAGTGTGAGTGGTGTCTGGCCTGGGGCTTCGTCCCACGAGAGTGAGGCTTATGATTTGATGGGGATTGAATTTGAAGGCAATGAAAATTTGGAGCGTATTCTGACCCCGGATGGATTTGAAGGGTATCCGCACCGGAAGGATTTCGATATTTCTGCCGAACCGGTGGTGTTCTCGTTCCGCGAGGCGCCTGCAGGGAAGCCGGAGGCTGCCGAGTAGCCGCTGAAAGCGGGTGCTTGGGCAGGAGCGCAAAATGAGTTCAGAGACCGATCAGGTCGCTGCCCTGGACCAAGATACTCTTGGTCCCATTCAAACTGAGACGATGACCCTCAATATGGGTCCGCAGCACCCGAGCACCCACGGTGTTCTCCGGGTCGTTCTCGAGCTCGAGGGGGAGACAGTTATCAGTTGCCGACCCATTATCGGCTATCTCCATACCGGCATTGAGAAAAATATGGAAGTGAAGACCTATAATAAGGCCCTCCCGATGACTGACCGGATGGACTATCTCGCACCCATGTCGAACAACCTGGGCTATGTCCTGGCGGTCGAAAAACTACTCGGGATAGAAGTTCCCCGTCGTTGCCGGTATTTGAGAGTGCTCTTGGCTGAGATAACCCGGATTCAGAGCCATCTCGTCTGGTTGGGGACACATGCCTTGGACCTGGGGGCGATGACAGTTTTCCTCTATGCCTTTCGAGAGAGGGAAACCATCATTAAAATTTTTGAAAAAATATCGGGTGTCCGGATGATGACTAGCTATTTCCGCGTGGGTGGTGTTGCGCGGGAGCCCTATCCCGAATTTATGAACGATTGCCGTGCCTTCCTCGAAGTATTTCCCTCCAAGGTTGACGACTACGAAGAACTACTTACCGACAACCCAATCTTTTGCCACCGTACACGTGGGGTTGGGGCGATGACGGCGGACCAGGCGATTGGCTTGGGTGTGACAGGACCCCTTCTCCGTGCCTGTGGATTCGATTACGACATTCGCAAGAAAGAGCCCTATCTGGCCTATGAGGAGTTTGATTTCGAAGTTCCCCTCGGGGATGCGGGCGACATTTATGACCGCTACCGCGTGCGCATGGCTGAGATGCGAGAGTCGCGAAAAATTGCTATGCAGGCACTCGAGGGCATGCCAGAGGGACCACTGATGGCGGACGATCCCAAGGTTGTTCCACCACCCAAGGAGCAGTTAGCCTACGACATGGAAGCACTCATCCACCATTTCAAGATATTTACCGAGGGATACCATGTCCCGGCCGGCGAGGTGTACCAAGCTATCGAGTCCCCTCGCGGGGAGCTTGGTTACTACATTGTCAGTGATGGAAGCCCACTGCCATATAAGGTAAAAGTCCGGGCGCCGAGTTTTTCGAACCTTTTTTCGCTACCAGAGATGGTTCATGGTGGTCTGCTCGGCGACGTGGTGGCTGTGTTGGGAAGCGTGGATATCGTTCTCGGTGAAATCGACCGCTAGCAGCGGTCTGGAATTCAGGAGAAGGATTTGTCGGTTGATCGATTTCCGCATTCGGTAGAAGAAGAGCAGTTCGAGTTCGAGCCAGATGCGCGTGCCGAACTGGTTCGGATTATAGAAAAATACCCGGTGAAGCGCTCGGCCCTTATTCCGGCTCTTACGCTTGCTCAGAAGCAAAATGGCTTCATATCGAACGCGATCATGCGTCATGTGGCCGAGATATTCGAAATCCCTCCAATGGAAATCTGGGGTGTGGTCACCTTCTACGGGATGCTCAAGACTCAGCCTCTCGGAGAATTTCATTTCCAGGTTTGCAATAACCTCTCGTGTGCTCTTATGGGGGCCGCCCGGCTCCTGCGGGGGCTGGAAGCGAGGTTGGGAGTCAAGGCGGGCCATACTCGCGAGGACGGTAAGTTTTCCATCGAAAAGGTCGAATGTTTGGGCGCCTGTGGTGGCGCTCCCTGCTTACAGGTGAACGAGGATTATTTCGAGCGGGCAACGCCCGAGATGATCGAGGAGATCACCACAGCATTTGAAAACAATGAATGGGTTTCCCCCATCGGGGCGGATGAAGTGGCCCCGCCGTGTAGAGGGGCCGTGGCGGCGGCAAAAATGGGTTCGGGAATTAAAGTTGCGGGTAGGGAGAGGTTGAGCGGATGAATCCGCGGTTGGATGCTCTTGTCGATGAAAAGATCGTATCGGGCCGATTCGGCAACCCCGAGGCGCCCCATATCGATGGGTATGAGGCCTCGGGAGGCTATCTGGCCATCCGAGAAGTTCTCAGCAAGATCAAACCGAAAGAAGTGACCGAAATTGTCAAGGCATCTGGCCTGCGCGGTCGGGGAGGGGCTGGGTTTCCCTGCGGCCTTAAATGGAGTTTCGTTCCCGACATGGAAGGCCCCAAGTATCTGGCCGTTAATGCTGATGAGGGGGAGCCAGGTACTTTCAAGGATCGGGAACTTATGCTCCGAGACCCGCATCAACTTATCGAGGGCATCCTCATTGCCTGCTACGCGGTGGGTATCGAGAAGGCCTATATCTATATCCGGGGTGAGTTTGCCGCTCCGGCCCGGACCGTCAACAAGGCGCTAGCAGAGGCCTATGAGCGGGGTTATGTGGGGGAGAATATCTTGAGTAGCGGCTTTTCCTGTGACATCTATACCCACATGGGCGCCGGTGCATATATCTGTGGAGAGGAGACCGGGCTGATCGAATCGCTCGAGGGAAAGCGTGGGCACCCACGCTTGAAGCCGCCGTTTCCCGCCGTCGTAGGTCTCTACGGCCGCCCCACCGTGGTGAACAACGTCGAAACGCTCTCAAACCTCCCACACATCATTAGAAACGGTGCTAAATGGTTTGCCGCTATTGGAATCGACGAGAAGAATACGGGCACTCGGATATACTGTGTATCGGGGCACGTGGAGAAGCCTGGCCTCTATGAGCTTCCGCTTGGCCTCACGCTTGAGGAGATCATCGATGGGCCCTGCGGTGGTGTGCTGGAGGGGAAGATGCTCAAGGCTGTCATCCCCGGTGGGGCGAGTGCTCCCGTCCTGACCGCGAGAGAGGTTCGCGAGGAAAAGGTACGGATGGATTTTGACGCCCTGGCCCGGGCTGGGAGCATGGGCGGAAGTGGTGGTGTTATCGTGATGGACGAGACGGCTTGCATGGTGCAGGCAGCCCAGCGGCTCGCGGTTTTTTTCGAACACGAATCCTGCGGACAATGCTCGGTTTGCCGGGAGGGGACAGGGTGGGTCGCCGGCATCCTCTCGCGCATCGAAGAGGGGCACGGCGAACCGGACGATCTCGCCACCCTGGATTCGATCGATCCAAACATGCGTGGAAACACGATCTGCGTTTTGTCGGATGCATGCGCGATGATGTTCGGCGCATTTGTGAATAAGTTTCGGGGCGAGTTCGAGGCGCATATCGAAAGCGGGCTTTGCCCGCTCGGGAGCCCGTATCCCGCCTGAGGGCGAGGGGCGAGTAAAACAAGGCAAAGACTATGGCGGATATGGAATTCACGTTTACCCTGAACGGGCGCACGGTCAATGCGGAGAAAGGGGAAAGCGTCCTCGGTGCGGCTCTCCAGGCGGGCACCCATATCCCGCATTTTTGCTACCACAAGAACCTTTCCGTCGTGGGACAGTGCCGTGCGTGCCTGGTGGATATCCTGGACGCAGGAAACGGAAAGCCTATCCCTAAGCTCCAGCCCTCATGCGCCACGCCGGTGGCTGAGGGGATGGTGGTGGATTCCGAGAGCCGGCGTGTCAAACAGGCCTGCGAGGGTGTATTCGAGTTTTTGCTCAAGAATCATCCTCTTGATTGCCCGGTCTGTGACCAGGGCGGCGAATGCCCCCTTCAGGATCAATCGATGGCCTATGCCAAGGCGATCAGCCGTACCCACGAATTGAGACGGATTTATCCCCCAGATGAGATTAGCCCCTATATCAAACCTGAGATGAACCGGTGCGTGCATTGTACTTGCTGTATTCGTTTCACCCAAGAAATTGACGGGGGCGGGGAATTTGGCTGGGCCAATCGGGGCGATCGGACAGAGGTGGGCGTATTCGAGGGCCTGCCGGTGAGGAGCATCGTTTCGGGCAACGTGATTGATATCTGCCCGGTGGGTGCGCTCACTGACAACAAGTATCGCTTCACCGCCCGCGTCTGGGAGATGCGTCATGTCGAGGGGCCCTGCACTCTATGTGCTGTGGGCTGCCGCCAAAAGGTTTGGAACCGCGAGGATGAGCTCAAGCGTGTCACTGCTGGCGAGAATGACGCGGTGAACGACAGCTGGATTTGTGATGTGGGCCGGTGGGGTTGGAGCGGTGTCAAGAGCGAGAGCCGGATCGAGGGGCCTATGATTCGCAAGGGCAACGAGTTTCGGCCAGCGGAATGGGAGGAAGCACTTGCCCTGATCGGCCGGCGCCTCACGGAAATCGGTGCTCAGAGCGGAGTGAGCGCTCTAGCCGGGTTGGGCGGGGCCTGCTCGACGAATGAGGGGGCCTATCGATTCGGTACATTTGTCCGCTCGGTACTGGGGAGCAACAACCTTGATTGCCGGATCCATCCGCGTGACGTTAACCAAATCGAGGCCCAGACTATTGGGCTCGGCGCGGTCGGTGGGTTCGGCTCCTTGGAAGGCCTCGGTCGGGCAAAGGTAGTATTGCTGATAGGAAGCGATCCCTTCGAAGAGCATCCGATCATGGCTCTCCGGGTGCGAAAAGCCCACGCTTCTGGCGGTAGCGTGGTGAGCGTCCATCCCCGGCGGATTGATTTGAACCTGTCCGGGCGGATGCACCATCTGAACCCACTTCTGGGAGAGGAAGCGCGGGCGCTTACGGCGCTCGCCAAAACACTCGTAAATGCAGGTTTCGGTCCCAAGGGGGAGGAGTCTGATTCTTACCTGAGCGCCATCGAGAAGGTAGACGCAGGGGAGCTCTGCAGGGAATCAGCCATCAACGGGGAAGAAATGGATGAGGCGGCTAGGGTGCTTCTCCAGGGAGATGGAAGAATTTCGGTGGTCGTGGGCCCGGGTCTTCGGGGCGAGGAAGCGGCGGCTGAGGCGATCAACATCGCCCGGATACTGAGCGCAGAGGTTCTGTTTGCCTCGGGCGTATCGAACCTTCAGGGGGCGGTAGACATGGGCGTCCACCCCACTCTCCTGCCGGGAGGGTGCACTGTAGGTGATGCTACAGCAGGACAGTCTTGCGCTGATGTTTGGGGGAGGTCGGTCCCGAATGTTTCCGGTCTCGGGACGGACGCCATCCTAGCCGGAGCTATCGAGGGCGGGATCAAGGGTCTCTACCTATTCGAATGCGACCCTGTTGCCGAGCACCCAGACGGTGATTTCGCGCGCCGGGGGCTTGCGGGTGCAGAGTTCGTAGTCGTCCATGCATCCCATCGGAACGCGAGCCTTAAATACGCGGACGTGGTTCTTCCGGCGGTGACGCCCTACGAGGAAGAGGGAACGGTCACGAATATGGAGCGCCGTGTTCAGAGGCTCCGTCGGGCGGTGAAGCCCTCGCTCGGGCCTGGAGGCAGGGAAGCATGGCTCGTATTCGGCGAGATCGCCCGGTGTATGAACCGCCCGATGAAAGCCCGGGGCGTGTCGGCCATCCAAGGTGAAATTCGCCTTCTCTCCAAGGAATACGGGAAGGCATTCGGAATGATGCCGGAGGCGGGAATCAGGCTGGGGCGCGAGAAAGAAGGCGCTTTTCGGATTGTGAACCATGCTCCCACCGAAACCCCGTTGGATGGGCTACGATTGGTAATATTGCCCACACTCTGGCTCTCTGGAGCGCGTTCTGCCTCGGCGCGGCACCTTGCTGACCTGCCGGGGGCTGTTTTGCGGATATCTCCTCCCGATGCCGGTAGGCTTGGCATCGAGAATGGTCGGGAGGTTCGATTCGAATTGGGTGGGGAAGCGGTCCGTCTGCCCGCTCGGGTGGATAGCTCCCTTCCCGTGGGCGTAGTTCTGGCTCCGGAGGGGTATCTGAGTGCGCTGGGTGGGGCTTTTTTGAACCGAGGCGGAGACGGAGGAGTTCGCGGCGCCGCTGTTCGTGTTGCGGTCGTGGAAAAAGCTACAGTGAGAGTTTAAATGGCCGAGCTTTCCATTATCATAATTAAAATTGCCGTAGCGTTCGGAGCCCTGCTCCTGATCGCAACCTATATGACGTGGATGGAACGGCGTGTCTTTGCGCTCGTCCAAGTGCGCTACGGCCCGAACCGGGTGGGTCCAGGAGGTCTTCTCCAGCCCATTGCCGACGGGATCAAGCTCATGTTCAAAGAGACGATTATCCCGATGCAGGCAGATAAAGTTATCTATTTTCTTGCACCGGCGATGACACTAATCCCGGCGCTAGCCGCCTTCGCGGTGGTGCCTTTCGGCGATTCGGTGACCCTGTTTGGAAGGAAAATCGACTTGGTAGTGGCTGATGTAAACGTCGGTATCCTTTACATATTCGCGTTGAGCAGCATGGGTGTTTACGGCGTGGTGCTTGGTGCCTGGGCCTCGAACAGCAAGTACCCCCTCCTGGGAGGTCTTCGCTCCTCGGCCCAGCTCATCAGCTATGAGCTGTCCTTGGGGATGTCCCTCCTTGGCGTGGTGATGATCCAGGGGTCTCTGAGCCTGAAGGATATCGTCGCGGGCCAAGCAGGGATGCCCTATATCGTGCTTCAGCCGCTCGGGTTTCTTCTATTCGTGGTTTGTATGATTGCCGAAACCAACCGGGCGCCGTTCGACTTGGCCGAGGCCGAGAGCGAGCTGACAGGCGGTTTTCACACTGAATATAGCAGCATGAACTTCGCGGCCTATTTTTTGGCTGAGTATTGCAACATGATCACGCTATCGGCTGTGGCGGCGACGTTTTTTTTGGGCGGTTGGCGGGGCCCCATCTTGCCCCCGGTGGCGTGGTTCCTTGTGAAGATTTTTGCATTTATGTTCTTTTTCATGTGGCTTCGCGCTTCGACGCCGCGACTGCGCTACGATCAATTGATGGCGTTCGGTTGGAAGGTGCTCCTTCCACTCTCGATTCTGAACGTGATAGGGACAGCAGGTGCGATTGCTTTTATGGGTTCCTAAGCTGCCGAAAGACCCCCTTTATTTGATGCGGCCAAACGGGGAGATGACATGCTGAGCGGAGTAATTCGTGGATTGTGGGTGACGATCAAGCACTCATTCAAAAATCGGGAGACGGTACAGTATCCCGAAGTGAAAGAAGTACTTCCGGCCGGCTACCGGGGCCTGCACAAGCTACTTTTGTGGGAGGACGGACTCGAGCGCTGCGTAGGTTGCAAACTCTGCGCGGCGGCCTGTCCGGTAGATTGCATATTTGTTGAATCAGAGGAGAACGAGGCGGCCCGGCCCGTTTCGAAAGGCGAGCGCTACGCCTCGATTTATGAAATTAACGAGTTGCGGTGTATTTTTTGTGGGTATTGCGAGGAGGCCTGTCCGGTTGGCGCTATCGTACTGGGTAGCGAGTATGAATTTTGCGCGGATGACCGAGGAAAGTTCATTTACGAGAAAGGCGATTTGCTTGTGAGTCGTCCGGACGAGGTTCCGGAGCTCCAGACCCGATATGACGAACGGAAGCTGCTCACCTATGTCTAGGCATTGGCGGGAGAAGAAAGGCTAGTGGGTCTATTTTTATTTTACCTTATGGCGGCGGTTACAGTCGCAGGAGCTACCGGGGTGGTGGTTCTGCCGAGTCCGCTTTACTGCGTCCTTAGCCTAATTGCGGCGTTTCTCGGGCTGGCCGGGCTCTACCTGTCTCTGGGCGCGGAATTTCTCGCGGTGGTTCAAGTGGTTGTTTACGCCGGGGCAATAATGGTGCTCTTCCTGTTCGTGGTCATGCTTCTCGACCTTCGGCGCGACGAACATATTTTACTACGGCTGCCTGCCCAAAAGTTTTTTGGGGCTATGGCTGGGATGGGCATATTCTCCTTATTGCTCAAGGTGATTTATTCGGGGTCAGTCTTGACCGGGGCGAAGGGAAATTATTCGGCTGAGCGCGTGAGCGAGATCGGCAATACCCAGATTCTCGGGAAGATTCTGTTTACCGACTACCTCTTTCCCTTTCAGGCGATGGGGGTTTTGCTTTTCGTGGGAGTTATCGGCGCGGTAGTTCTGGCACGCCGCCGGGCGGGTTGATCCCGAAGAAAGGGCAGGCTTGGCTCCTCTGGAACATTACTTAGTCGTAAGCGCACTTTTGTTTACTATCGGCGTCGTGGGTGTCGTGGTGCGGCGGAACGCTATCGTGGTTGTCATGTCGATCGAGATTATGCTGAATGCCGGAAATCTCGCTTTCGTGACCTTTGCGAGATTTCTAAATTCGATGGATGGTCAGCTTATCGTTTTTTTTGTGATGGGTGTAGCCGCGGCCGAGGCAGCAGTTGGGCTTGCCATCCTAATTTTGATTTACCGGAACCGCGAGTCCACTGACGTTGACGACTTGAACTTACTGAAGCTCTGATAATGAATCCGACCTTATTCATGTTGTTGTTCCCGATTGCGGGAGTCTTGGTAAATCTGATCTTTGGGTGGCGAAGGGGAGAAAAATTCGCCAGTTGGGTGGCGGTCGCCGTCATGGGGATAGCGTTCGCGGCTGCGCTGGTCGGTTTCTTACAGCTCAAGAGCCTCCCGGTGGACGCCCGCACGATCCGGACCGATCTGTTCGATTGGATCTCGATTGGAACGTTCCAGGTCAGCGCCGGTTTCGTGTTGGATCCTCTCTCCTCGCTCATGACTCTCATTGTGACTGGCGTGGGAACGCTCATACATATCTACTCGATGGGATATATGCGTGGAGACCAGGGTATAGTCCGGTATTTCATCTACTTGAACCTGTTCGTATTTTTCATGCTCACGCTGGTCCTAGGATCGAACTTTCTTGTGCTGTTTGTCGGCTGGGAGGGTGTGGGCCTGTGCAGCTATCTTTTGATTGGTTTCTGGTTCGAGCGGCCTGCCGCATCTGAGGCGGGAAAGAAGGCCTTCATCGTTAACCGAATAGGGGATTTTTGCTTCCTGATCGCAGTGTTTATCGTCGTTGGAATTTTCGGAACGCTTGACTTTGCGCAAATCCAGGCCGGGTCTGCGGCCAAGCTGGAAACCGGGGGAGGAGTGGCTGCAGCGATATGCTTGTTGCTCTTCGTAGGGGCGACCGGTAAGAGCGCGCAGATTCCGCTCTATGTCTGGCTGCCCGATGCGATGGAGGGGCCCACACCTGTCAGCGCTCTCATCCACGCGGCGACCATGGTTACGGCGGGGGTTTATCTGCTGGCGCGGACCTACTTTCTTTTCGAAATCTCGCCGCTGGCGATGAATGTGGTGGCGGTGGTCGGGGCTCTTACCCTCCTAGTGGCCGCCACGATTGCGATGGTGCAAAAAGACATCAAGCAGGTGCTTGCCTACAGTACGGTGAGCCAGCTCGGGTACATGGTCATGGCATGTGGGCTGGGGGCCTATTCCGCCGCGATTTTTCACCTGATGACCCATGCCTTCTTCAAGGCACTTCTATTTATGGGCGCGGGAAGCGTAATCCATGCGGTGGACGGCGAGCAAAACATGGATCGGCTAGGAGGCCTGCGCGCGGGGCTCCCGGTAACGTGTTGGACCTGCACCGTCGCCGCATTCGCAATCGCCGGGATGTTTCCGTTGGCAGGCTTCTTCAGTAAGGACGCTATTTTATATTCGGCGATGACCTCCTCGCGGGGAGGGCTCGGGTTCTGGCTGGTCGGTGCAGCCGGTGCATTGATGACAGCGTTCTATATCTTCCGGCTAATTTTTAAGACCTTCTACGGCCGGTGTAACCTGCCAATCGAGAGTCAGCAAAAATTGCATGAATCTCCAGGCAACATGACGGGCCCTCTTAAGGTGCTGGCGTTTCTTTCCGTTGTGGGTGGTTGGGTTGGAATTCCTCTCATTTCGGGCGTGAATATTTTCGGCGAATTCCTTACCCCTGTATTTGGCGGAGGCATGGGGGCGCATCGCGAGGTAATTTTCGAGTTGGCGATGATGCTGGTTTCTCTTGTTATCGCAATCTTGGGTATTTGTCTGGCCTATGCCTTCTTCATCATAGACACGTCTGGTGCCAGAGCGTATGCCGAGCGTTGGCCGGCTCTTTATAGTCTAGTTCTTAAAAAGTACTACATCGACGAGATTTACGACGAACTTGTCGTTCAACCCATCCGCCGGTTTTCTATGCGCCTCTGGAAGAAATTCGACGATGGCTTGGTGGATGCCTCGGTGTGCGGCGCAGGTGAGTTTGTCGGCATGATCGGATTGGCCGTCCGCCGGCTCCAAACGGGTTATGTGAAAAGCTATGTGGTGATAATGCTAGCTGGGGTGCTGGCGATAGTTCTTTACCTCAACGCGGGTATGAGGTAGCTGCGAAAGGAAGAAGCGTTTGAGCAATTTTCCCCTAATTACATGGATGATTTTCTTTCCGCTGGTGGGAGGGGTTGTACTACTCTTCGTGAAAGATTCTAGCGAGAAGGAAAGGCGTCGAGTGCGTCACCTTTCAATGGCATTCTCCCTGGCGGCTTTTGCTGTTTCTATTGGAATATTAGCTGAATTTCGTGAGAATTTTTCTGGAATTCAGTTTATTGAGAAAGCGGCGTGGATCCCCCAGTTTGGTATTTCATACCACGTGGGGCTAGATGGCATCAGCCTCCCTTTGATTCTCCTCACGACATTTCTGACTCCGATCGCTCTTTTTTTTTCCTGGCAAGATGTGGACCGGCGCATTCGCCTTTATTACATGTCGGTCTTATTTCTTGAGACCGGCATGCTTGGCGTATTCGTAGCGCTGGATTTCTTCCTCTTCTATGTTTTCTGGGAGGGAATGCTCATCCCGATGTATATGATCATCGGTGTGTGGGGCGGAACTCGGCGCATTTATGCGGCGGTGAAATTTTTTCTCTACACAATGGTGGGTAGCGTGCTTATGCTGGTGGCGATTCTGTGGCTCTATTTTTCGACTGGCGCCAAGACATTCGACATCCTCGTCCACCTGGGCGATCCGGTTGGTCACGCGCTCCAAGGCTGGCTCTTCGCCGCTTTTGCTCTTTCTTTTGCGATCAAAATTCCACTGTTCCCGTTTCATACCTGGTTGCCAGACGCCCACGTCGAGGCTCCGACGGCGGGCAGCGTGATTCTGGCTGGTGTGCTCCTAAAAATGGGTACCTACGGTTTCATGCGGTTGGCCATGCCGCTATTTCCGGAGGCGGCGCGAGAATTCGCACCCGCGATTATAGCCCTGGCCGTTATCGGGATCGTCTACGGCGCGCTTGTGGCAATGGTGCAGGATGACATGAAAAAGCTAGTGGCCTACTCATCTGTGAGCCATTTGGGCTTCGTTGTTCTGGGGCTCTTCAGTTTCACTCTCTTGGGGGCTACAGGTGGTGTCATCCAGATGGTGAACCATGGGGTGAGCACGGGGGCGCTGTTTCTGCTTGTTGGGATGATTTACAGCCGGAGACACACCCGAATGATTGAAGACTTCGGCGGCATCGCCCGCGTGATGCCAGTCTTTGCCGTTTTTTTCGTAATCTCTGCCCTAAGTAGCATCGGTGTCCCTGGTCTTAATGGATTTGTTGGAGAGTTTACGATTCTGGTGGGGGCCTTCGGCCGGCACCCGGTTTTCACGGTGGGGGCGGCCTTGGGTGTTGTGCTGGCGGCGGTCTATATGTTTTGGATGCTCCAGCGCGTTTTGTTTAACGGAAATCCTGCTGTGGTCAATCTCGAGTTGCGAGATTTGAATGTGCGCGAGTGGTGTGTCCTGGTTCCCCTCGTATTCCTGATGTTTGGGCTGGGTCTTTATCCCAAGCCTTTCATGAGGACAATTGAACCTTCTGCCAAAAAATGGCTTCGCCAGGTTAACCGGCGGGTTATTACTGTGAAAGTGCCTTTGCCGAAGCTGGCCTCTCGGCGCATTCAAGGAAGCAGACCATGAAGCAGGTTTCTGGCGTCGTAATCCCCACAATTCCTTGGCTTGAGCTGTCTCCGCTTCTAATTGTTGTGGGTGGGGCCGTTGCGCTTTTGCTCTGGGATACGTTTTTCCGCTCGCGGGACCGGACATTCCTCATCAGCCTAACACTGTCGATATTAGCTAGCGCCGCTGGTGCAGTGCTGTTTGCGATAGGCCATCCTCCGAACAAGGTCATCTCGTTTGGGGGCATGTATGTATTCGACAAATTCACCGCTTTTGTATTTATCCTGATTCTTTTGGCGAGTTTTCTCTCAGTCCTAGTCGCTGCTGCTCAAAAGAGCCTCGATGAAACTCCAGCGGGCGAATATTTTGCGCTCGTCCTTTTTGCCAGCTCGGGAATGATGCTCATGGCGGGGACGAGAAATATGCTGATGGTCTTCATCGGCCTTGAGATTCTTTCGCTCTCTCTTTATGTGCTAGCTGGCTACCTCCGGTTTGATTTGAAGGGGAACGAGGCTGCTCTGAAATATTTCATCCTCGGGTCGTTTGCCTCGGGATTTCTCCTGTTCGGGATGGCCTTGATTTATGGTGCGGCGGGGTCGGTTGACCTAGTCAAAATTGCGGGGGGGCTGAGCGCCAACCCTGAGCCGCAGAAACCGTTGTTCCTATTTGGGGTCGGGTTCGTCATTGTTGGCCTGGGCTTCAAGGTAGCTGCGGTTCCGTTCAACATGTGGGTGCCGGACGTCTATGAAGGCTCGCCCACCTCTGTGACGGGGTTCATGTCTGTGGGACCTAAGGTGGCCGCTTTCGCAGCGTTTTTTCGAATTGTGCTGACAGTATCGGGTTATTTGGGTACGAACTTTGTCACAGTCCTTTGGGTCATCGCAGTAATGACGATGACAGTAGGCAACGTAGCAGCTATCTGGCAATCGAATGTAAAGCGAATGCTAGCCTACTCCAGTATCGCTCATGCTGGGTACGTTCTGGTCGCGCTGGTATCTGCCAGTGGGGGCGGGACTTTGGCCACGGGTGGATTTTTGTACTATTTCCTCGTCTATGCGCTCATGAATCTGGGCGCATTTTGCGTGGTGGCAGTGGCGGGAGTAAATGGCGGAGAGCGGACCGAAATTGAAGATTACGCCGGCATGGGGTTCACCCGTCCAGTTTTGGCTTCTGCGATGGCAATTTTCATGGTTTCGCTGGCCGGCTTGCCACCAACGGGAGGATTTGTCGCAAAGTTCTACGTATTCAGTGCGGCAATCGAGACGGGCCATGTATGGCTGGCCGTTGTGGCGCTTCTGAATAGCGTGGTGTCAGTTTATTATTATCTCCGGCTGGTGGTGATGATGTACATGAAAGAACCCGCCGTTGGGGAGGAACATTCCGTTTCAGGGGTGGCAGACTGGACGGGGCCATATGCATTTATAGCCTTGCTTTTAGCGGTCATCGGCACCCTGAATCTGGGGTTGTTCCCAGGTGCGGTGATGAAGTTTGCCCAGAATTCCAGTCTTATTTTAAATTAGATGTGCGGGGCCATTCGGTTTGGATTTGCCCATTTCCCGTGGTATAGTTGCGTATCAGGGAATGATAAATATTAGATCCCTATCACCCTCGGGGTGTAGTAAAGATCTGCCGGGTTTATACGATTTGACGTAGAGTATTTTCCAGAGCCCGCGTACCGATGTTCGAGCTTGAGTGAGGTACGGTTTGCAGGAGTTTATAGCTGCTTTTTTTGGTGATTACAGCACGATTAACGGATACGTACCGCTGTTTATTTTTTTGCTGGTTGCCCTCGGCTTCGCCGGCGGGACACTGCTGGTTGCCCTCGTCATTCGGCCGAACAGGCCTGACCCCGAAAAGCTGGCACCCTACGAGTGCGGGAGCCCCCCGCTCATGGAAGCCCACGAGCGGTTTTCGATCCGATTTTATCTCCTTGGAATTTTATTCCTCCTCTTTGATGTAGAGGCCATGTTCCTCTTTCCCTGGGCGGTTAAATACGACGCCTTAGGGTTGTTTGGGTTTGTAGAAATGATGCTGTTCATTGCGATTCTACTCGTCGGTTACTTGTATGCTTGGCGGAAAGGAGCGCTAGAATGGGCTTAATCGACGGAAAGCTCGGCGATAATTTTATCACCACGAAATTTGATAGCCTAGTGGCATGGGCTCGTAAAAGCTCCCTTTGGCCAATGACGTTCGGTCTAGCCTGTTGTGCCATTGAGATGATGGCATCCGGGGCCGCGCGGTACGACTTCGACCGATTTGGGGTCATATTTCGGGCGACTCCCAGGCAATCAGATGTCATCATCATTGCCGGGACAGTTACGCACAAAATGGGCGATGCCATCCTCCGGGTGTACAACCAGATGCCCGAGCCCCGGTGGGTTATTTCAATGGGCAATTGCTCGACGTGTGGTGGTCCATACGCAAATTACGCTGTAATGCAAGGGGTGGACGAGATTATCCCTGTCGATGTGTACGTGCCCGGATGCCCCCCCCGCCCGGAATCCTTGATGTGGGGCGTGATGCAGCTTCAAAAAAAGATTGAGCAAGAAAGGTTCGTCCGCAAGAGTCATTCGGCGGCGTAGATTCCCAAAGATGACAGACGAAGCCGTAACCGGGGAAGCGAGCGGGCAAAATGCTCAAGAGCCAGATGCGCTTGAAGTGCCGAAAATGCCTCCCGGGCAGGCGCTCAGAGATTTAATTGATTCTGAATATCCTGGTGCAATTATCGAAGTTACTGCGTATGAAGACCGGGAGGATGAGGCTACATTTGTTCTCCAAGAGGACGCCCTGGTAAAAGTGGCCGTCTTTCTGCGCGATCATCCGGACTCGAGCTTTAAGATTCTGACCGATTTGACCGCCGCGCATTATCCGGACGACGAGAAGCCATTTCAGGTAATTTACCAGCTGGTCAGCATCGATCACAGACGCTTTCTCCGATTGAAAGTGAAGATGAGAGAGGGTCAGGATGTCCCTACCGTTTCGGCGGTGTGGTCCAGCGCTAATTGGATGGAGCGAGAGGTTTATGATCTGTACGGTGTTTGCTTCAAGGATCACCCAGACCCCCGCCGGATTTTTCTTCCCGAAGATTGGGGGAGCCATCCGCTCCGCAAGGATTATCCTCTCGAGGGCCGGGGAGAGCGGGTGTACACAAAGCCCAAACGCAAAGAAATTGGTGATTAGCGCTAGATGACCAGGTTTTTGGGGTGGTGCTTTTAAAGGTTAGTATTAGCATTTGACTTGATGCGGGAGAATTTTCTTATGGTCGGAGTGGATTCCTCTTCCCGGACAGAGCGCATTACCACGGTTCCGGGGACTGAGGAGCTCATCATCAACATGGGGCCACAGCATCCCAGTACGCACGGGGTGCTCCGCGTTATCCTCAAACTCG
>Ga0315336_1002421_pt1 | contig 28618 bp, 27 predicted proteins | sample ASW5metaG_FD_204512 | JGI IMG/M metagenome (GOLD analysis project Ga0315336, IMG submission 204512) | Ammonia-oxidizing marine archaeal communities from Monterey Bay, California, United States - ASW #5 | ecosystem: Environmental > Aquatic > Marine > Intertidal zone | place: USA: California... | reverse complement strand
CGGGGCTAAGCGCCGCAAACGCAAGTCTTCAAAGAAGAAGAGTACCAAGAAGAAAGGCAGTACCAAAAAGAAGCGCCGTCGCCGCAAGACGAGCACCAAGAAGAAGCGCAAGTCCGCGGGCAAACGTTCGGGCCCGTCTCTCGCTCAGTTGAAGCGTGAGGCCAAACGTCTTGGCATTCCCCTTTCTCATGCGGGCAAGAAGAAGAACATGGCTTCTCTCCAACGCGCTATTGCTTACCGCATGGCGTAAGTAGCTTAAAGCACACAACAAAATATTTTCGGTACCTTTTTGTCACTTTTGCGCGTTTTTGTCACTTTTGCGCGTTTTTGGCACTTTTGCGCGTTTTTGAACAATGGTATTATGTACTATATGCCTGCAATTATGTCCGCACCTGAAACGAAAGAGCAAGAAGAATCGTCGAACACCGGCTCCATTGAGCTCATTATTGGCCCAATGTTCGGCGGCAAATCATCAGAGATGATTTCTCGGGTAAGGCGCGCTACTCATGCGATGCAAGCGGGTTGTATCATCAAGTTTAAGGGCGACGATCGATACGAGCACGGGGACACAGTATCTACACATGATGATGTTCGTCAGTCATCAACGCCCGGAACCGACATGGTCGCCCCAATTCGGGTTATCTCGGCAGCAACTCTTAGTGAAGTTGACGTTACTGAACCTGTGATCGGTGTTGACGAAGGACAGTTTTATCCCGATCTGCTCGAATGTTGCGAGGCGTGGGCGCGAGACGGTCATCGAGTAATAATTGCTGCGCTAGACGGCGACTTTAACCGGAAACCTTTCGGACAAGTGTGCCAGCTTATCCCCCTTTGCGAAAAGATCGTGAAACAGCAAGGTGTTTGTATGGCGTGTCGAACACATGATTCGGCATTCACTCAACGCCTCTGGTCAGGGTCGGACTCTGTCATCAAAATTGGTGGCAATGAAAGTTATCGCAGCGTTTGCCGCAAATGCTACTTCGATTCCGGTACCTCGTAGAAGTTGAAGTACATAGTTGCTTTTTTCTTCACGTTTTGAAGATGTAGCGAAAAGTGAAATACCCCATCCTGATCATACTCAAGGCCGGAAACATCATGGCTCTTTCGTTGGACAACTGGGACCAGGCGATGGATGACACTCAGGCGGTCAAGAACTCGCTGGAATTCATTTACATGCGTTTGCATCGAATGGCCAAGCTTGTGCGGCAAGGCCGTGGCAACACATCAAACATGGAAGATCTTCTTAATCAGACTGTCCAAACTTCTGATGCAGGAAAGAATCTCGCCTTTCTGATGAAGTGGCTCGCTCGCGACCGTAGAAAAGATTTTATCCAATTTCTTCGCTACACTAATCGACCCTGTCTGCTTCTTCTGCTCGACGGACGGGCCATCGCCGCAGCTCTCAGAGTTGACGGTATCATTGACATCCGGACAGGCGATGATGGTAAATACCACATTACTCGCACCGAAGGCCACGTGGGTAGCGCTCGTAACAACGAGCGCGGCAACGATCGCGGCAACAACCGTGGTAACAAGCATGGTAACAAACGCGACAATAAGCGCGGCAACAATCGTCGTGCTCGAGGTTCTTCCGCGGGCCCACCAGTGATGGATCTTGACGAATGTCATGAAGTTCTTGCTGCGCTGGGGGGACCGTTGGAGCTTGAATCCGAGGGATTTGTTCCATTGCCAGGTTCTACGCCTAGCAAGAACAAAACCGAAACGTCTATGGCAAACTATCTTTCCGCTCTTGTTGGAGAGTCCGAATCCAAAGACGCGACGGACGAAGCCAAGAAGGACGAATCCAAAGCCAAGAAGGACGAATCCAAAGCCAAGAAGGGCGAATCCAAAGCCAAGAAGGGCGAATCCAAAGCCAAGAAGGACGAATCTAAAGCCAAGAAGGACGAATCTAAAGCCAAGAAGGACGAAGCGGCACCTGTGAAGGCCGATGAATTGTTCAAAGCAGGCGATCTCGTAAAGGAATGGGGCGCTCCAGAGGCTGAGGAAAAAGAATCGTAATCCTCATTACTGGAAGCAGCACTCCCAAAGGTCCACAGGCTGTATCTCATTTTCCACAAAGGTGAGCATGTCCGGCGACTCTCCTACGGTAGTCGCCATATCTTTGCCAAGTGCAATAAGCTGCATAAGTGCGTTGTTCTCCAGCGCCACAAGTATTGGGTAGGTTTCCAGCAATTCGTGCATAAGAGTAAGGAATGCTCTTTTCACTGGAGCGAACGTGCCTTCTCTTCGAAGATCGGCAACTTTTTGCGCAAGCGCATTCTCGTCAAGAGACCAATCTGAATGTAATGCCCACTGAAGTTTTCCAACTCTGGACCAGTTGTCTTCGGCGGGCGCGGGTTCAGGTACGTGAATTTGTCGAACTGCGGGCGGTTGAGGCACAGGCTCATGCGCAAATTCAGGTACGTGGATTTGTCGAACTATGGGCGGTTGAGGCGCGGGCTCCACTTTGTTTTCTAGCCAGTCTCCTTCATGCCTGTTTTTGATGAAGTTGTCAGTGATTTTGCTCACAAGCTTAGCGCATGTAATTGGGTATATGTTATCCGGCAGATCGAAATGAGCAACAAGCCCTCTTGGACCTCGAGTGGCAGGCATTAAACCGGCAGGTATACACCTCTAGTCACAGATTTCAAATTGCAATTCTGGTGCAAACCCGTCCGATTAAACAAGCATTAAACCGGCAGGTATACACCTCTAGTCACAGATTTCAGATTGCAATTCTGGTGCAAACCCGTCCGATTAAACAAGCGGCTGGCATGCTTATATGCGCGGCGCGATGGACTTCTTAGAATCGCGTTACGAAGAATATGACGACACCTCATTGCTGGGTGCCCTTCGTCAGATTGGGGAATCTATTGACCGGCGGAAAGGACCCATTAACCCACTCACTGGAACACCGATTCCTGAAAAGGTGAAACCTGCAAAAGCGGCAACGGATGATGGACTACCCTCTCTCGAAGAGGATAACCTGGAGGTTCTTCGCAAAGCCAAAGCTGCTATGGGCGAGGCATCGCAGGCATCGCAAGAAGTAAATGAGAAGCCACAAGAATCCTATGATGAGCTGAAGAAGAAACATCAGCTGGATCTCAATGACGAAAAAAGCTTGGAAGATGCCGGTCTTGAAGATCCAGTATTGATGGAGCATATGGAACAGGCACGGGCAGCCCTTGCAGAACATGAGCGGCGCCTGGACGAGATTCCTTCTGAAGAGGAAATGCGTCGCGTAGACACTGCGGCTCGACGCATGTTGTCAAAGTTAACAACCGGTCTGACTACGCGGCAACGGACACTGCAGTCGTCTTGTGAGGATATTCATCTGCAATCCGCAAACGCGATGAAACTTGCGAATGCGGGCAGACCGCATGGATTTCCAGAAGTATTTGCCGAACTAACGCCCAGCCAACAAGCCTGCTTCGAGATGCTCAGCAAGAAACTCGAAAGCGTGAGCAAAGATATGGAGGCGCTTGGTGAAAGCCTTGAACAGTTCTCTGCGGACTTTGTTCTTGCCCGGCGGGCACATGAAACTGCCGTTACGGGACTGACTCGTCGTTGTGTGTACTTTGAAGAGCTTGCGAAAAAGGCGACCGAGTGCCTGGAAGATGAGTCGGAGGGCGACCATTAGGTGGATTCTGAAACTATTACTCAACAAGCTTCAGCGCATCCTGAAGAGTGTCATCGTCAATCGCGATTGCGATTTCACCATCCGCGAGGCGGACTTTTTTGACATGCGTCTTGATAAGTTTGGCGATGATTGTTTCAGTGATTCGCGACAAAGGAACCCGCACCTCTGTTGCACTTTTCAGGAAAGAGAAGCTTGTTCCGGAATGAATGTGAATAGCCCGGTATTTGAGTAGGCGCCATCGGTTTTCTTCACCGAGAATACCTGCAAGGACTCCCGTTGATTGCTCAATTGCCAATACTACTGTTAGCAGGTTTTCCTTCGATGCCTGGACTGTGTATTTTTCACAGAAGTGCTCCACGATATCGTCGCATGAGGTCTCGTCCTTAACTTCTCGAATCTCTTCTATTTCTGCTCGCTGTCCCCGCGCCAGGGTTCGCGCCTCACGTCCAAGCGAAACCAAACGTGCCCCAAGCGATGATACGTCATCAGAGATGCTGCTAGACAGTCTGGCGAGATCAGTTCGGACATCTGCAGCGCCATCCGCCAACTGTTCGGCGGCAACGGCGTATGCCGTCATTGTATCTCTTCCATGTAGTCCGTTTGTGCCTCGGGGATAAACTTCCGCAAGACAAATCGCCATATCCACAGCCGCAATTGCGACACTTGGATCAAGCACTCCACCGGATGATCCATCGCGAGGAGGGGCCGCATACACAACCGGAACTAGTGTTCCTGTTGATACTCGGGGCTCGAGCACAACTGATATACTAGCGCGCTGCCCAACAATAGAACTTGTTAATGAAAGAAACACTCCAGCAGGTGCGTCTCTTTCGCGAAGGTCGCGTAGAAACTTATCAATCTCTGCAGAAGGTACATTGCTCGTGTAATGCTTCACCTCTACGTACACGGCTCCGGCTCGTGAATCGCAGATAAGATCTGCACTATGGGCGCTTCGAGATACGTCTCGCACCCTACGTGTACGTTGAAGCAGCTCAAATACTTTTTCCTCTCCCCGACTACCAAGCGCCGATGAAGATCCTTTTGATCCTTTAAGACCCAGCGCGTTAACGCATCTAGATCCCAAATCGAGCGCTAGTGCAACATCTGCAGGGGCCGCAGTATTTTGTAGCCAGACGCGAGTTACCGGGTCTACAAGCGTTATTGGCAATGGTGCTTCTTGCGTTATTGGCAATGGTGCACCTTCATCCGCGTTTGTTTGCGTCGTCTTGTTTCGACTCTCCATGGCTCAAGTATAGTGAAAAATCTGAGGCTTCATATGTGTTAAATCAGAGTGTCGATGTATGTATCCATCTCCTTCGCGGGAGGTATCAACTTAATAGCAGTAATTGCTCCGTTTTGCATCAGCAATGTTGCAATACCAAGTGTTCGACGCTTCCAAGTCCCATCCTGAAAGAGCGCATTGACCCACATTGTTGTTTTTTGATGGGGTTTTTCAACTAGATCGGGGGTAGATTGTTTGTCAAGTGCTGCCTTGCATGAGTTTCTGATGTGACGGTACATTGCTTGTTTCGTTGTAAACGCCCTGTTACAGTGTTTACACACAATACCATCATATGCAGCTTGATCAACAATAGGGTCGCATGGTGTTTTTCGCTGCATATGACGATGCAAGTAATACTCTTTGTGAAAGCTTTTCCCACATTTGGCACACTCAATTAATGACATTATCCAAAGTTGTTTACTACCGGTAACTATTGGGTATATTATCGATTCTCCCTTATTTAATTGCGCCCATTTTTGTATAAAAAAACTATCTAGGGTCCTGCTCATTTGACGGCCTTTGGTGGGGCTGTGTTTGTAAGGTGTGCTGAAACTGGTTTTTTAGCCATAGCAACGAATCTGTCCTGCTCGTCTTCGTACATCATAGGAACATAACTTGCAGATCCCTGTACCTGGTACGACAATTTTCCACGCTCCTCGTTAGAACGTACAACTCGTTTGATCTCCATCGCGACGCCATCGAACATCATTCGTGTCGCTTCTTCTAACGAGCGAACTTCCCAAGAACCGTCTACAAGGCACACCATAACCTGATCGGCCCTTTTTGGATTCAGATAAATATTTCGAGTCATAGGATCTTTGTGTGCTCGTTTCGTTAGGTCAAGCAATGCTTCTAGCACATATGGGCCGGCATTCTCTGGATTTGTCTGCTCATAGTCGCTCATCTTGCAATACTCTGCAAGACGAGCGTTTTCAGCGAAAGCTTCTGAAATCATCTCCGCAGTAACCCGGATTCGCTGATCTCCGTCCCAGGGCTGGATAACGATCTTTTGAGTGACGTTGATCTGGTTTTGGGTAACGGGTCCAGTGTTGTTAACTGTTGTATTCATTGTAACGGGTGCATTGTGCACTGTATTTGGAGGCGGAGTGTCTTCCTTCTTTTCCTCCTGAGGAACTACATGTCCGACTGCCATTTGTTTCACAATTGCAGTTAGCTCCGCAATCTGCTTTGACTGTTCATCCATTTTTGTGTTCTGTTCAGCTAGTTGCTTTCTCAATGTATGATCCATCAGCTTTTCCATACCTTCATCGCTGTTCGCTATTTTACAGCGATGTTTAACGTGTCTCGTTAGCGCAGGGGTAGATGCGAATGGTCGCCCGCAGTATCTACAGAGAAGTTTTCCCTGTTCCGCATCTTGAGTATCTATTATTGGATCACATGGTGTTTTTCGCGCAAGATGCCTTTTTAACTTCCAAGGGAATGCGAACACCATACCGCATTTTTCACACGTGCGATCCATTGCACCGGGATGGTTGTAAATGCACCACACCGATTATACTGGTGCATCACAATGGTTCAATTGGGCACCAACTCGGTAGGATCCGCTTAGCTTAAGAAATTAAAGTCTCTTTTGACATTTTCCGAAGTGGTGGTTAGTATGAGTATCTTTACTTTTACTACTTATTTACTAGATTTAACATATTGGTTCACCTAAATGAATTTCAAGAAGGGGGGGGGGTAAAATCCGGCCCAGAAAAACCGGGCTCAGCTCAGAAAATTTCGGCTCGCTTCCACGCGTTTTTCTTAGCCAGATCTAGGTTTTTGACCCCTCCATATAAGAACGATATAATTGAAGTAACGAAAGGAATAGACATAATCGTCCCGCTTAGCGATGTCGAAACTAAGCTGTCCTCCCAGAACTGCTAAGATTCTTAGGAATCAGTACAAGCGGTTCATGAAAGATCCCCATCCAAACTTGATTGCCATATTCGATGAGGCGGACATCCGCGTGTGGCATTGTATGGTTGTTGGACTTGACAAACCCTTTCTAGGAGGCGAGTATATCTTTCGCCTCACCGCTCCAGACGACTTTCCTATGAAACCTCCCAGATTCGAGTTTATTACAAAAAACGGTGTCTATGAGCCTGGAGGAGCGATCTGTATCTCTGTTGGTGAATTTCACGCTGATGACAAGCCTGGAAAGGATGGTGCCAGTGGATGGCGTCCGGCATTGGGAATGGCTGGATTCGCGACACAGGTTGTCAATGGTATGATTTGTCACGACACGCTTAAGTACGGTATTCGAATCAAAAACACCACAGATGATGTGAAAATGGCGTTCGCGAAGAAGTCTGCAGCAATGAACAGAAAAATGCACCCTCTGCTAGCTGCCCAGTTCGAAAGTGTTGTTCAGACAGTACCAGACTCAAGCGTTGCCACTAATATGCGTAATGGCCAGTTAAAGCTGGCAGGAAAACCAATTCCGGAACAGAAAAGCGATGACCCGCCAGAAGCATCAACTCGTGAGGACAATATTGCTACTGAAGAGAATGCCCTCTCTGATTTGATTGACAAGTTGCCTGAGCCTGCACCGGTAAAGTTGCCGGTGGAACAGTCCATGCCTGCACCTGCAAAGTTGCCCGAGCCCGTGGATGATCCCAATATGGATAGTTTTATTGATTCGCTTTACGACCCGTAAAGAGAATTAGACTTCTTTTTTGACACCACATAAGCACAGGTGGCGGAATGTACACCCGAATCGATGTTGTCGGCGATGCAAAGAAGCGAGCAGAATCGAGGGCATTCGACGATCGGATGCGGTATCAGAAATTCATAGAAGCTGCGGAACACTTCGCTGTAAAAAATGGATTGATCGTCGGTGGAGAATCAGCGACACGACTCCTTCTTGGTCCTACAGACGTACCAGACCCTCCAACATTGGATTCATTCTTCTACGGATTTTACAGCAACAGAGCCCCATCGAATGGCAGAGCACTAGGAGATGCGTTGTACGAGCTGGATCCGGACGGCCTAGGACATTACACAACTGTATTGACAAAGGTGACCGACTATTTACTCGCAGTAGCTGTTGATGGTCGTGATTTGTTTACAATCACATCATTGCCACGGCACCGAGGGGTTAAAACAGCAGACGTTGTAATTCCAAGTAGCCGCCCTGCACAATTTGCGAAAGACAATGATGGCAACCCTCTTCAGCTATTGTGTATGGGCCCCGAGATACAACTGATGAACATATATGCCGATATTTGTAACCCGGGCAACGCCGGTGATTGGTTGGAACTTCTTGAGACGGAGGAGAAGCTTAGACAACTATTCTTTCGAGAAATCAAAGCAAAAATTACCCTGGCGGTGAAACGCGCCACGGGTGGTAGCCACGAAACGACCAACAGACTTATCCATGCTTTGCAGGAAAAGTATATTACTGGTCCGGGAAAAGTGGTGATTGGTCCCCTTGCAATTGCACTGATCGCCGGGAAAGAGCCCGCAGCAAACGATCGACTGCAAGTAGTTACTGCACAATCTCTTGAAGACGAGGCGCGAAAAATTGCGGCAGTGGCACTTACTGTCGGCGTAGAAGTTCAATGGACATTGAATGACCCAAAGATTCCAACAGACGCAAGGATGCGACGATTGACTGTGTATGCACAGACAGGTAAACGCCGTACACCAGTTCTTGATGTATACAACGCCGCAAATTATGAAGCTGTGCCCTTTATCACGTTGGGCCAACTTCGAAAACCTTCTAACGTACTTGGTAGCGGAAGTGACGTTATTGTGACCGGGGGACGCGACCGGCGTAATCGTAACTCTCCGCGCAGGTTTAAAGCACCGGCGGAACTCAAAATAGGAACACCCTTCACGCTAATGCGGTTCCGACTCGCAGATATGTGGACGATCCAGATTCTGATGCAGATGGACGCAATTGGCCCGGAATATGCAAATCGTATTCTTCTAGATATGCTGGATGGGTATGACATTGTAGCGAAGCATTATACAAATATAAGTCCAGAACTACTTCTCCCAAAATCATCATACATTGGTCGGTTGGAAGATTCAGCACTGGCGCTTAAACGGGCCGCGCAGAACACGCGGGGAAGAAGATTCCACCCACCATACCTGCCTGCGCAGCGCAAGTCTGTGAAAAAATAGGTTTCTGATAAGCGACCGTTGACACGCTTTTTTTATCACGATTACGCATCCTTAACAGGTGGAGTTTTCTCTTCCTCAATCGGTGCAATATCGAACTCTCGAGGTTGTAATCCGAGGCGAACACCAACATTGGACGCCGCCAACTCTTCGTGAAGCAGGATTGCAGATTTAGTTGTATCAACAACCGAGAGATCAGCCTGCTCACCACAGACGCGACAGTCGTAAATATTGTGATACTGATTGTACACCGCGTAAGACCCGCAGGTACGGCAGATATACCCTTTACGCCCGTCACTGTCCTTGTTCGTCTTTTCAAAGAGACTTAGCATACTTCCATGTGCTTCGAGCCCCCAGTGTTCCATTTCACCAAGTCGCAACCCACCTTGTACATTCTTTCCACCAAGTGGCTGTCCAGTAGTGGCATCTGTAGGCCCACTGCCGGCAACAGCTTGTTCATCATCGAGTACAAACTTCTGAAGTCGCTGTTCTGCAGTTGGTCCAATAAAGATCGAGGCGTCAAAGTATTCACCAGTCATACCATTGTACATACGTTCGCGCCCGTTGTATCGAAATCCAAGATCCACCATCTCTTTTGCAATAGCAATATGATCGATCGGAAGGAACGCAGTGCCATCAGCGATTACACCTTTCCGGGCACACACTTTACCAAGACTAGTCTCGATAAGTTGCCCAATAGTCATCCGAGTTGGGAAGCTGTGGGTGTTGATAATGATATCCGGAGTGAGGCCCGACTCCGTGAAGGGCATATCGCTCTGCTGGAGCATCAAGGCCACAATCGATTTGTTTCCTGAACGTGAAGACATCTTGTCACCAGTGCGAAGAGGCCGTTCGTAGCGCAATTTCACGAGACCAAACAACTCATCATTTGCGCCGCGCGGGCGCAGAACAGCCTCAACAATAGCCGGTTCATCAAGGCGATAGACAATACTGCGATCAGTAAATTGGTAACGATCATTGGCAACAGTGTTGCCACGGGTGCGGGAGAGTTTGGCTGTTCGCCCGAACAGGACATCGCCACGGCGAACAGTACTCCCCACGCGAATAAATCCATCTTCAAGCTTCTCGTAACTCGCATTCGGCTTGAGATTTTTTGTGGTGAGAGCATCGGGATTGCAGAACGTTTCACCCTTTTCAAGTTCTGCAAGCTCGAATCGAAAGAAGTCACCAGCAAATGTGCCGCGATCTGCACTGGCCTGACACACAATTGCGCTATCTTCTTGATTGTCGCCACCATAACTGGCGTACGCAATGTAGACATTGGAGCCATTTGAGGGAACCAGTTTGTGCGTGAGAGTTCGAACAAGTGGGATTTCATTGTAGAACTGGAAGAATCGATTCTTGTCGGTCCTGAACGGGAAGTTCAACACATACCACCCGCCAGTTTGACGTCCTTGATTGGTCTCGTAAGTAACACGGGCTGGCTGAGTGTGGTTGCCAAACGGTGACACATGAGCGGCAAGGCCGAAGATAGCCTGCTCAACGTCACAATGTGTAAACTGTTTAGTGACATTGTCGCTGTTTTGAAATAGCATCTCAATAGATTCTGCAATAAAGCAGTTCTCTTGTTCTTCTGGCGTAATATACTCCGCAACCCCTTCCTTCACAAGGTCACTAAGTGTAAGTTGGCCATTAACAATGCCTCGGGCATGTTCTGCAGTGAACCGAATATTTTGAATGAACTCCACTCGTTCAGGGGCGCCTTCAGCACCGGCGATGCCGAATTTCTTGCCAACTCCGATACTCATTTCCTTAACATCGGGGGGAACTGGTTGTTCTTCGGCGCTGCCTTCAACAACCATCTGGGCAAGGCGAGCAAATGTGGGTCGGCCACTAAATGTTGCTGGACGTTTTTCTCCCGTCGCAAATGCGAAGAACTTGTTGGGTCCAGCGAAGTAGACGCCTAACGCCTCATTATTCTCGTCGGTGACAACAAATCCATCAAGGGGTGCGCCTCCATGAGCCTTTTTCCATTTATGGCGCGCGATAAGCGCCGCGTCATATTCCTCAATATTGCTGTCAACGATAAGTAGTGGCCGACGAAGACGACCAACATCGAGCCAGAATTCAACTTCATCAGTGACTGGATCCCAGTAGATCGTAGTATAGGGGTCAACTATGCGGTTTTCACGGCGCAGTGCCCGATACCGGGCCACAAGCTCATATGCCTCAGCGCAAACACCGATCCATTCGCCGTTGATAAACAGTCGAGCAAGATTATTGCGAGACATTTCAACACTCGTTACATCATCAAGCGCAGTTACGACCGGGTCAGAGAGCAGGCGCAGCTTAAGAGGGAGCGCTTCCCCGGCGGTGCAAACACTAGCAGTGAGCGCAAGCTGCTTTCGCATGCCTACATTCTCACCGGTGTCTGCGCTTTGTGCAACACAGATAAAGCCCACATATGTTGGATGCACGCGTCGCATCATATCGGCGCGCTCAGTCTGCTTTGAGGCGTTGCCAGAATTCTGTGTGACAACAGTGCGAAGGGCGCTAATTGTGTTGAGGCCATTTTTGCGCTCAAGTGCCTGGCTTGACACACGATTAGTGGCAGCACGGCGACGGACAACAATCGTTTTGTTGCCAGCAGTGATCGCCTGTTCCATTGCGCGGTTCAGGTCCGATGTCGTCAAAGCATTACGAAACGTGTCAGTAAGAGTACGAGAAGTGATAGAATCCCAAGGATTATTCTTCAGATCCCGTCTGAACGCGCGGAACAGCGGGATAATAATACTATTGTTTACCTGCGTTTTGAACGCTTTTGCAAGTGAAACGCCGGCACCATGCACTCTCTTGTTACGATAACTATCCCGATCCGTAGGGGGAAGTACACCTAGATGTACAAGGAACATTTTATGAATCTGAAGACCTAACGCGCGTAGCTTGCGGATCCGCGATTCACCGGTTTGCCCCATATGTGGCAGGAGGATTTTGTCAAGGCCGCCAGGCTTAGTGGGACTGCCGAGCAAATCTTCGTTCAAGAAGCGGATTGCGTTCTCGTTGTTAAGATACGCCCCGGGATTGGTAAGATACTTGGATACTCTTTCTGCAGTCATCTGTACCAGCTTCTCTCGGTCCAACTCTGATATCATCTCCGCGAACGTGGGATCTGAGAGTTGGAACGCCTGCTCAAGATAGTCCAGCATGTGTTTTGTAATCGGCCCTTCATCGTCAACATCGAAGACAATTGTTTCCGCAATTGAGCGATCGTCAGTCATGCCGAAGAGTCGATAGATCAGCCAGAATGGGAATCGCACTTTCTCAAACTTCACCGAGTTGATTTCAACAGTGATTTGGCCATTCGTCATGAATCGAATCTTGAGTTGAGAACTGTTTTCGAATGCACCTCCGGGCTGAGACAGGATTTCGGACCGAGTATGCTCATTGGACTTCATCTTAACGTGGTTGTGAACTGCGTTGTATCGAATGTTTTCAAGCAGATCAACCACATATTCTCCGCGTTTCGCAATGAAATACCCTCCCGGATCTGTCGGGTCTTCTCCGATCTCTTTCAGGCCATTGCGAGTGCGCTGGCTAGTGTGGCAATTGGATCCCCCTACCATAGTGGGAAATGCTCCGATTTGGAAGGGCGGAATTTCCGCAATCTTTTCTTCAGTGCGATCATCATCGAAGTGTGCCTTAATCGACAGTGTTGCTCCAATAGTTACCGCACCACTATAAGGCAACCCTGTTAATCGTGCACGACCGGGATACAACTCTGTGAACTGACCAGTAAGGTATGTAGTGCACATTGGGCGCCCAATGTTACCGTCATGAAACCGAACATGTGTTTGAAACGACTTAATTGAGCGATCGCGCACGGTTTGCGTTCGTTCATTCCGAAGCATGCGATTAATGTCAAACAGCTCTGTCATAATCCGGTTGATACCATTTTCAATCAGATCGTTGTATCCGTGTAAGTTGTGACCCACTAGGCCGTCTTGATCAATCGAAGCACTGATGAACGACAGCATGTCTCGCTTTTTCAGTTCGCCATTAACGACGGTGGCGATTGGTGGATACTCTTTACGTGGTTGAAGCTCCTCGAAATCATCGTCATCAACAACTTCAGGCGCGGCCTCGGGCAACTCATCGCCGGCTGGCGGTTCAGCCTGCTTGCTCTCGGATTTGACGCCTCCGAGCACCTTGTCGCCAACTGTGGACATATCCTGCGTGATATCCATACTGCACGGAGTATAATCATATAACTGTAATAATCCAACTTCAAATCAGCCAACTTGTCTTAAAACTGCATGATTCGCCTGTATTAATGGGGTGGTTCGGCAGTGTTGCGCAAAATTGAACACGGGTGAAGTTCAATATATGCCTGCGATCAGTTACGGTTTCAGCTCAAACAATGGTCACTACCAACCGACGAGTTCCCCATGCCCGCTCCATTACGGACATTAGTTCCTCAGTGTGCACTGCTATCGCGAATTGCTGTGGAAAAAGCGCCAGTGCTTTCACACTTGCCCAACTCGAGGTTCTGAAGAGCGATTCAAACGAGCGCGAGGAAACGATTAAGTTCGATGACGACTACACTCCCGCCAAAAACGGGAAGCCGTGGCAGACCTTCTACAACCTTATCGCAGAAGATCCTGTGAAGCAGGTTGCCAATCCGGTCACAGTCTCCACCGATGTGAAGGTGAGCATGGCCTCGATGTTCCTCGCGATTGCCGACCTTGTTAACAAAGTTGGCAAACTGCCTGCAGAGAATCCGCTGGAGTTTCTTGCCTCCAGTCCGTGGCACGAGGCGGATGTTGTGCGCCTGATGCTTGTGACTACGTCGCAAATGAACGACCACCTGCTCGTTGACCCAATGTCCCGTGAGCTTGATTGGCCACGAATCTTCGTTCAAAAGCTCAATGCGATCATTGAGTCTAAGAGCCTTGTTGATCCTGGAGCCGATGAGATCGCTCACCTCTTCCTCAACTTCATCAAGGTTGTTGCTTGGCACGCCGCCGTTCAGGCGTACGAATGGGACCACTTGACGCTCAATCGCAAGTGCTTCTACTCCATTATCGCATCTATGGAAGTTAACCTTGGAGAGTACGCTGGGGTCGCTCGTAGCTCGCTGAGTCTAGTTCGCACTCAGAATGCTGCTTGGGACAACATGATTGCTCGAAAGAAACTTGAGAAGACAAAAAGTGCCACGGCTAAGAAGGCCGCTATCAAAAAGAAGGCCGTCAAGACTGCCGAAGTTGAAGTTAAGACCGAGGAGGCTGAATTCGTAGAGGCTCTCGAAGCTGATGTCGCCGAAGCCAAGGACGATGCCACTGCCCTCGCAAAGGATCTCGAAGCCGAAGATCTTGCAGCTGAGGCAGCATCAGAAGCTGAGGCAGCATCAGAAGCCAAAGCTACACCGGATGCCAAAGCTACACCGGATGCCAAAGCTACACCGGATGCCAAAGCTACACCGGAACCAGCATTGGAAACGAACTACGACTCTCTGCTAACTGCAGTCGCTGCTAAGTGAATGGCGCTGCATACATTCCACCAACATAGGCCTATATTTTTTGCCAGTTCCGCCGGTTCAGCAACAATACCTTTCATTCGCGTTAATAGGAGACCCCCGATTGCACTGGTATAGCTCGCAAGTATGAAGGCACCACGACGCGAAGTAGTGATCGCAGTTGTCGTTGTAGTACTTATTGTAATGATTGCGCTGGTCAGGATCGGTAGCAGCCGATACGACAACTATCTAAGCGGGATGTGGGTTGGAGATCCGGGGTTCCTAGAGAGCGCGCAAATACTGGACTTCCAACTATTTCTTGCACCGTCCTCGGGCAAAGAGCGTCAGGGATACCTTATCATCACGGATATGGACGGCAGTTTCACAGCCAATCAGGCAATTGAGCTGGAGCTTAAGCCTTCTCTCAGTGGAGGGTGGTCAAGTTTCCAATCTATCTTCAAAACATCAGAAGACCTGTACAATGTACCAAAGGTTGATTTGGAGTTTGACGACGATGAAGGGCCTACCCCCATGCCGTCGCGATTAAAGTTGTCAATGTCTATTCTTGATGGGACGCTGACGCTGTTCGACGATGAAAAGGTCTATGCCTTTCTTGAAAAGGATTTAGCGTCTACAGCCGCAGCAGTAGAGGCGTACCACGAGTAACTGTAATTTGCACAATTCACGACCATAGTTTTTTCCAATCAATTGAAGATGCACGTATAGATTGTTATGTCGAGGGCTGGACTGGCCTGACCTGCCAGTTCATGGAGTAGACTCCGGGGCCGCCCATGATCGGGTGCGCCGGACGCGATCGACCGCATTTGCTTAGGCGAATGTTGTTAACTTGGTCGCCGTCTTCCGCACCCGGTATAGTCTCGACATTTGACGACGAAGTACAAGATCATGCCATCCGCGGTATCTTGTCGATCCTAGATTGAACGTCTCGACATGGAGTGTTTCCGGGCTCTGTGTCGATGGGCCCCGTTCATCAAGGAAATGGGAAAAGTATTCGCACGCCGTCGTGGACAAGAGGCGCGAAGGGCTGTCCCCCTATTTTTGGCTACTCCTGACACTAAATTCATGTTGAAAAACGCTTGCTTATTTTTCACCCAGGTATAAGGTTTGGTGCAATGTCGTCGAAACCAACATTTGGCAGTGTTGCATACACCGGTCTTGCGACCGTTGGTCGCGTTCGGGCCGTAATTGGTGCAATTGTGGTCTTCATTATTACAATCATTCTCATCTTTGCTGGCGCTGCTACTTTGAAGAGCCCTCACACAGGTTCTGCAGCGATGACAGTGACAAAGGTGCATACCTGTACAACTAGTGTGCAGAGTGATGGCAAAAATCAGACTACAACCGTGAACTGTGTTGTTGATCTTGTGTACACACTGGACGGGCAGCAAGTTGCGCCAACTAATGTGCGGTACTCGTCTTCGGTGCCAGTTCAGGTAGGCCAAACTCTCAACCTCCGTTATGATCCTGCTCATCCACTTGACGTTAAGGAAATGCCGAACCCAAAACTGGTGGGCTGGGGCCTTATCCTTGGCGGGATCATTATTAGTGCTATCTCAATCACGATGGCTGTATTCACGATCAAGTCGAAGCAGTTTGCCGCAATTCAGGGCTCAGTCGGTATTGCGCAGAGTTTAATGCACCGTGTGTAAGTTTCGCGGCGCGGCCGCCCCATATTTTTCGGCATATTGTATACGCCTCGTTACCATGGGAGACTCGCCAATTTACAACACCACTGCACGGTTCGGATGGAGCGTTTCTAAGATTGGAATCCTTGTTGCTGCTGTGATAGCGATTATGGCCATCTGGTCAACAGTTAGGGATATCCAAAAAGGTAAGAAACAGCAAAACCCTCTATTACCTGTCCTGTTTACTGTCTCGCTGTTGGCGGTCTTTATCGGAAGTGCAATGCTAGTTCGGAAATCGAAGCCATATGCCGCAATCATGGGGGTTGGCAGTTTTGTTGGTATTATTTTCGCAATTATGCGAAACATGTAAGCGGTTGAATAGCCATGGCCGAAAAATCATGGCTCGACACAGAGCCAAAGTCGGGCGTGGGCTCTCCGCTAATCCGTGCGGCCGCCATTGTGCAATCGTTTATAATCCTTGGAGCAATGCTCATAATTGTACTAGTTGGCCAATTGTCCGACGATAGCTCAACGCATACCACTATTGGAGTTCTAGTTCTTCTTGCGCTAGGCAATGTTTGTTTCTCCATCGCATCGCAAAAGTACGCCAATGTTGCAGCGTGGGTTATGCTGCCGTTCTCATTAGTGATACGGACAGTGTTGACTCTGGGCGACCATTAAGGTATTGTCTGGCAACTAGTTGTTTGGGTCGCAAATTCCCATAGTTGTGCAAATGCTTTGACAATATCCCGTTGGAGCTGATAGACTTGTTTTTCCATTCACTGCCCAGCATACGCGAGGAGGATAGCATGACAGAACAGACTCATTTATTAGGCATCTCCCGGTAAGATTCCCAAGTTTGCCAAAGGCCGCACTACAATTCTCACCGAGCGGCTTATTCGTGCAAACTGTCTCCAAACGACGCCGTTGAGTTGTGTTGGGCATAAAGGGAGCATTCATGTCACAACTAAATGCGAGCATCCCAACGTTTTTACAAACGCCACTAATACACTCATGTGCCGGATCGGGCAAGCATCCGTCACCTCCGCAACATTTGCTATCGAGGCACTGTTCGCCCGTTGAACACCCTGATGTAGTGCAGTTGCTTTTATAGCAGCACGTGGGTAGACATTCAAGGCTGCTATTACATAGGTTTCCTGAGAAAGTTGGTAACTTACATGCATTTGATTCGAGACAAGGCGAGTTCAGTGCACTTGAATCGCTATCCCAGCCGTCAACTTTTGCAGCACAGCCGCCCGCGACAATTGTACCATAAGTACATCCTAGATGTTCTCCGTGTCGGAACGACCAATTATCAGCACCAGCTGCTAGTGATCTACATTCTTCGGGACTCGCAGCCCTGATCATAGTCGGACTCTGCCATGCTCCTTGCCAGCTGTAACCGGCAGCATACAGCGGCGCCGCGATTACACTGGCCAGCATCTTTATGATCGGCATAATACCTGTCAAAATGCACAAAAATAGATGTACAACTAACTATGGGTGTATGGGTGTACATTGGTAAGGCAGATGCGTTCTTTTTTCAAGAATTTAAACCAGATCCTTCAATCCCTTCAGGGCACGGATCTTGACCTGCTTGCGCGCAGGCTTGGCCTTAATCATGATCGACTCTCCGGTAAATGGGTTGCGTCCCGGGCGGGCCTTGGTGGCAGGCTTGTGCACAGTAGAGATTTTCGCAAGGCCGAAGAGGCCAACCTTGCGGCCAGCCTTCAGCTCTTTTGCAATGACAGACTCCATGGCATCCACCATAGTTTTGACTTGCGCCTTGGACAGGCCACTCTTACTCGCGATTTCAGACGTAAGTTGCGCCTTCGTCAGAGGCTTGTCTTTCTTTGACACAGACGGCATATTGTATGTGATTCACGTACACGGCGTCGGGTATGACCTGCGCAGAAAATTTGTCACCTGTATGCAAATGCTACCTCCCACTTAGATATGTGTGCGGGCAAATATATGGGATTCTGCGTCCCTGCATTGAGATGTCCACTCGAGGAACTACGAAGATTAAAGATGTTTACATTGTTGCAGACTCGAGAGAGCGAGCGGTTATTCCTTTTATCGAAGATTCGTACACCGAGTATGCATATATTGTAAAGCAAATTACTACTGGCGATTTCAACATCTGTCAACTAGGCAAAGACGGTACAGACCCAAAGATTGTAGCTTGCTTTGAGCGCAAAACCTTGAAAGACTTCGCAGATTCGTTTAAGGATGGAAGGTTTGAGAATCTGCAAAAGATGAAAGCATTGCGGTCCACAACAGGTTGTGCATTATATTTCATCGTGGAAGGTCCTGCATTCCCTAGTCCAAAAAAACGGTTCAACCGCATCCCCTACGCCAACATCCTTGCAGCGATGACATCCTTGATGGGACGAGATGGTGTTTTCATTGTGCAAACCAAGGATGAGAGCGATACAGCAAAACGTCTTGAAGATTTCATGCGAATGTACGATCAGAAGGGTACTGATGGCTATACGCCCCCTGCTGAGCTTAAAGAGGAAGATGACGCCGCTGCAGCCGCGGAAGCTGCAACAGGTGGAGATGAAACGAAGGATCAGGTCGCACAGCCGCTCCAACTTATTATCCCTGATGTTTTAACTGCGCGCGTTGAGGAAACGGATTCGCATGCGGCAGTGGCGATGTGGTCCAGGTTGCGAGGGATCTCAGTAGTACTTGGAAAGATTCTTACACGCGAATTTACAGTGGCCGAACTTGTCTCTCAACAGGTGTCTCCCGATCAGATCAAAGCGCTTAAAACTGCAACGGGGCGCAAAATTAACAAAGACGCTGTAGCAAGTCTACTCGCTGTACGGTCAAACTCTCTCGAACATGCTGTTAAACTCGTTTCAGGACTGCGTAATATTACTCCTGCAGTTGCGACGCTGATTCTTCAGTCGTGTGGTGGCCTCGCCCGTCTTTGCGATAGTCCGATAATATTCATTGCTGGTGTCCAGATTCCGCAAAAGAATCGGACTATTAAGTTTGGAACCAAGCGAGCTGAACGTGTTCGTCACATGATTTATTGGAAAGAAGGTGGCACTCCTCCACCGGAACTTGTTGGTCATCGTCTTGATGAACCCGCGCCGGAACCCGTTGATGTTGTAAATTTGGCAAACTTGGCGCTTGAAGGCGTTAAACCCGACGTCATTATCAACGTGCCCGATGAAGATATTGATGCAATTCTTGCGGCAAGTGGGTTTGGCTAATTATTCCGCCTTAGTATACAGCCCATTAAGATGGGGGTACCCGAAGCTAGTAATGTGTTAACATACACATTAATTGCTGTGCTTTTTGTTATTATTGTACTACTTGTTGCGACGCTTCTGGCTTACAATTATGGTTTGCGGAATCGTGTACCAATTAAGTACTATGGTGGTGCAAAACGTGCTGCTGCAAAGCGAGCTGCGCGAGCTGCTGCAAAGCAAGCTGCCAGACGGGCTAAGGGACCGCCGCCTCTACAATCTTTGCAGCGTATGCAACCGTTACAACGTACGCAGCCATTGCAACGTACGCAACAATTACGACGTGCGCAATCATTGTCCACTACTTCACCCCAACCATTGCTAATTCCGGGGTTACAACCGGATACTCTCCAGTCACGACTGGCAGCGCTTGAACAGCAGCAGCAACAGGCAGCGCTTGAACAGCAGCAGCAACAGGCAGCGCTTGAACAGCAGCAACAGGCTCAGACTCGGAAACCTTCTCTCTTCTCAAAGCTTATGCGACCAGGATGGGAGAAGCAGTTACAGGCTCAACAAGAAGCTCAGCAACAGCAACAGCAACAGGCGCAGCAACAGGCGCAGCAACAGGCGCAGCAACAGGCGCAGCAACAGGCGCAGCAACAAGCTCAGCAACAGGCGCAGCAACAAGCTCAGCAACAGGCGCAGGCGCAGCAACAGGCGCAGGCGCAGCAACAGGCGCAGCAACAGGCTCAGCAACAGGCTCAGCAACAAGCTCAGCAACAAGCTCAGCAACAGGCGCAGGCTCAGCAACAGGCTCAGCAACAGGCTCAGCAACAGGCGCAGGCGCAGCAACAGGCGCAGCAACAGGCGCAGGCGCAGCAACAGGCGCAGCAACAGGCTCAGCAACAGGCGCAGCAACAGGCGCAGCAACAGGCGCAGGCTCAGGCTCAGCAGCAGGCGCAGCAACAGGCGCAGCAACAGGCGCAGCAACAGGCGCAGGCGCAGCAACAGGCGCAGCAACAGGCGCAGCAACAGGCGCAGGCTCAGCAACAGGCGCAGGCTCAGCAACAGGCGCAGCAACAGGCGGCACCGGCAATGGCAGCATCAGCAACAGCATCGGCGGTGGCACCGGCAACAGCATCGACAGCAACAGCATCGGCGGTGGCACCGGCAATGGCAGCAGCACCGGCAACGGCAGCAGCACCACCCTTTCCGGGGCTACCGGCAACGGCAGTAGCACCACTCTTTCCGGGGCCACCAGCAATAGCAACGCCTCCCATAACCGGTGCAATTGTCTTTCGGCACGGGCGACAAATTCTTCCCACACAAGGAAAGCCACTTAAGGCAATTGCGATTCTTGACGAAAATTACCAGATAATTGACGATAAATCTACTAGCATACGTTTCATCGTCGTCGTACAGTCACAGGCGGATATGGAAAAAGCCATCGCTGCGACTAGTAAATACACCAATCACAATATCTACTACTTATTGGTTGACGTTCCTGGTAACATAAATGCGCTACTAATTGCCGCCGGGATTGATATTAAAGCTGTACTTGACTTGCAGTATGACGAAAATACAGCCCCAGCAACCGGGTGGCTGTACGCAAACGATAGTGGTGTCACTCGTCTTATAAACTATATTCGCCCCCAGTTGTATAACCTTGCCCAGCCGCTGTGGTCGCGTCTTTAGGCACTATTCGTTGTTCGGGTTATTTTCGGATACGTCATAATCGATGTGATCTCCAGAGTATGGATCTTCGGCAGCCTCTTCGCCGACATTAACTAGAAGTTCTTCAAGCACATCTTCACCAACATCTCCAGCCTGGTCCTGTGTCCCTTCAACATTCATATTCGCGTCATCAAACACTGACCAGCTAAAGGATCCTGGTTTTGAGAAGAGTTTCTGGCTATGAAGAATAGCCTCTAGCTCCTGTTTCGCGAACATTTGTCCCAGTCGAGTAGCCCACTCGGCACTGGGACTCTTGATCGTGGCAACCTCCAACAACATGCGGCAAAGACTTTGAATAGTGAAGGTGTACACCATTGCCGGGGATCTCGTGCGCATAATTGTAGTAAACTGATTGCGGTAGCCAGCCCCAACATCGGGAAGCACATCGGCAAGTGTGTTATATTCAGGCTTGGGGACACCGGCTGCGACAAGCAACTCGGTAATTCTACTTGGTGGTTTGGCTACGCGATTGTAATTGCGAAGTGTCCCATAATCACCAAGAAACCGTCTAACTTCGGCGTCTCCAGTGTAAATTCGAGGATCTGATGGTGCAGTGGGTGGGGGCGGTACTCCTAGACCTTCAACGATGTTTTCATACTCGCGACCCTCCATTGCACCGATAGCTTCTATCGTGGCAGGAGTTACGCCTGCAAGTTCTGCAGCTTTCACCACCAAAGTGTAGTCGGGCTTCCAATCAATAGTCTCCGTTGGTGGAACATATTTTTGGGTCGTTTTCGCAGTTTTTGTGGCAAGACTTCGTACTATCTGTCGTTCGCTTGAGAACTTGTCGAAATACTTTTTGTAATACTCGCGAGCAACAGAATTCTTCGAAATTTGCCCACCAACAGATTTCAGTACTGCGACTTCGAGGCCACATTTGACACATGTCGATCCAGACCCCCAGTCATGGAGATCCCCCTCAGGACACCGAGATTCAAAGAATACGAAGAAAGAGTCTATCTCGGAAGTGGCTCGAACATTTGCTTCAGTCTTCGCTTCGTCAAGAGTATCTGTTTTGGACGCATAAACGCCGCAAATCGGGCAAATTAGATCGACAAGCGTCATAACCGGTGTGATTTTACCGTCAAGTCGGGCCGCTTTTACTGCAGCAACTCCACCCTCAATCTTAATCGGATTCTCCACTTCAGGCGACGTAAACACATAAGTGGCCTTGTTTCCCCATTCGTGACGAATACCGTCTTCATCATAGATCGAAGTAATTGCAACGCTGGTCGGTTTAAACTGCATAGAGTTGTCAAACTCAAAGTCATAGTATGATTTAAGCGACACAATTGCACGAGCAACGCGTAGCCCACGTTCACTGCGCCGAACTTTGGCAAGCTCTCTTTGGTAAAGTTCTTCAGCTTTGTTGTCCACTATCGACTTAGTGTACATAGCAAATAGGCGATACGACTCAAAGAAATAGCCACGTTCCGCGAGCGCTAGCGTATCTTCTGGCCGTGGGCCTGTACGTTTGGGGCGACTGGCTTTAGCACGGCTTTTAGCACGGCTTTTAGCACGGCGAGAGGCGCCCGCTCCAACCCAATGTCGAATACCCGGCGCCGGTATGTTGGCAGCCTCTGCAATGGCGTGAAATGCATCAATCGCAGCACTTCCGGCCGCAGATTTGTTGGGCTCATACATTTTTGCGTAAAGATTAACCCGGGGGTCTTTCAAGAGGTGATCAAGAGTACCCCCTGATGGTACTTCAACGCCTGTGCGACGAACATAGAGGGGTGCAAGTTCTGGGTTGCGCGCGCTATTCCGAGCAAGCTTGACAATGCCCGGGAGGCTTGCCCCAAGAACTGTTTCAAACTCGCGACGGGCTGCAACTGGCCCCGATGGACGGCCAATCGGAAGATCTCCTGCAACTCGCGCAACAGTAGCCGCATAGCGGTAAATAGGATCGATTGTTGTCGTTTGGATTGCCAACTCTTCTTCGGGATCTGCACGATCAAGTCCACTGACTGCCTCGCCTCGGATAAGACGAAATGCTCCAGTAAACCGCGCAGCGATGTACTCTGCAGTGACATCTTCGATCTGAGAAATGATGCCGCGATGCCGTTCCGCAACGAGTCGCAGCATTTGATCAGCATACGCACTCATCCGGGCCCCAGCTTTTACACCAACAAAGCTAACAGCCTGTGAGCGTGCCTTTTGAGTGTTCTGAACAAGGTTCAGAATATACGCATATACAAACAGAATAATGTACAACATCGTGCGAGGATCGATTTCGTCTTCATCATCTTGCGAAGATTGTATTTTGCGGCGGCGCCCTTTTTTGATAATTACTTCCTCTGTTTCCATGAGAAGAGGGTAAATAACAGATGCTGCAGTGTTTGCAAATTGTCGTTCATCAGTGGGTGTCGGAAATCGAATATTGGGAGCTGCGTTGAGTGCGACTACCCAAATTTTAGTGCGCAGTCCCGAATCCAAATTCCCAAACCTGCCAAGTTGTTCAGCATTGCGATCCTCAGATGCGTCGGAAATTTGTTCGCTGCAAATCCTGCAGTAATACATGTCGGTACCGGATTGGGCTTCGCGACGAATCTTAACGGCATACTTCTGAAGACGTGTTCGAATCTCATTGTAGGATGCTCTGCGCGATTCTAGCTGAATCCGTTCACGCACATGGGGGCACAGTGCCCTGAACCCACAATTGGTACATAGGAGCCACTCAAGTTCCGCTGCACCGGATGCTTGACTTCGTTTTTTCCTGTCGGGCTTGAAATACTTGGAAAGTTCAGCCAGGGCCGTCATTGCAGCGCGAGAACTAGTTGCTGAACGAAGGCGGTGTGCATGCCTAACATGAGGACATTTGTTGGTGGCGGATGCTTTCCATTCTTTTTGCCGGTTCGCGTATTCGGTGGTAACGACCTCTCGTTCGCGCTTTGAAAGAAGCTCAAGAACGGCGTTTGGATCGTTAACCTGCACACTGTCAGATGGAAGTGCGAGACTTCCTCCTGGGGCGCCTTGTGAGCGCGATCCTTGAACAGAACTAAGTGCATTGAGAAGTTTACTGGAGCGCACGTTTCCAAACTTGTCCTCGACAATAATAACATAGATGCGAGCCTGGGCAGCAGCCAGTACGAAAGCATGTTCGATAAGGGCAAGTTTTTGAGCTTTCGTGTGCCGAATTGCTAGGCGTTCGACAAAGTCATCTATTTTCATTGACTCGCGCCCTTCAGTCAGTGCATAGAGGTAAATACCCAATGCCCCGACTCGATAGAGAGCATTAAGTGGTGTAAGGTCGTACACCCATCCATCGTCGTTGTTGATCGGCTCAAAGCGAGCAAGCCGACTTATGAGATATTGAAGGCGTTCATTGGCAAGTTTGTCGCGCCATGTGTTAAGTGGAACGGCTGCGTCTCGGGGATGCAATGGCGGGTGGTTAAAGAGCGCAAGCAGTTTCCGCGACGTGCCCGGTACTTGGTTAATTGCCGCCATGACTCGTGCAAGTGCAATTGATGCCGCTGCACCACTAAAGTAGAAGCTCACAGCTATCTGGATCTGCATCAGAAGCGCGTTCACAATATCCCTCGGAGGATCGCCAATGGAGACAGTCTTAAACCCACGTTTTTGCAATCGTTTTTCCAGCGGGTCGCTTGGCGAAGTGGGTTCGCGAATGTATTCTGGCGGACTTACAGGCCCAGACGCTGCAAATAGCGCAGATGAATAGGTTCCACTAGTTGCGTATGCCGAATTGCCGAGGAAGACTCCACCACCAGTCGCATTAATAACGGCTGACCCCGCTGCATAAGGGTCTATGGCAAACCCAGCAACATTAATTGGTTCTTCGGCCGCAATTGCAATATCGCCTCCGGTGGAATCAACTGCTCGAACACGAGTAGCTGGTCGTGTGTGTATAACTGTAGGTGATGAATCAACCCTTTCAGCTGTTGCGGCTGGCCCGCGAGCAGAAATAATTGGGCGCACTGCAGGGTTGGCGAGCAATTCGCGTACAAGAATAGCATCAAGTGTTTCTGTTGACGAAGGTGGTCGTGGCAGTAATGGCGCAAGTGGCCCCTGTAGCTCTCGAGCAATATCAAGAAATGCCAGAACAGCATCCTGATAGGGTTCAAGTGCTGGAATCTCCAGCGAGGTATTCAGGATGATCTCGAGCTCCTCGAGACCTGCAGTAACCGGGTCCACAAGGTCTCGACGAACATCGACAACACGAATTGTTGTAGCTTTCTTTGATTTGGCTGGTGCCTGCCTGACTGCAGGTTCACGCATCTGGCGTTCCGGATGTTTCTTCGTGGCTCACTCTATAAGGACTAGGCAAAAGTACCGGCGGGAAGAAGAAACTTGAAAGAGAACAAATGGGCCATAATCAGCTATATTACATATGCAAGTATCTTGGCTCGCAGTTCGGCTCGCGGTCAAGGAACTAGAGATTTGAGAGGCACTATCATAATCTATACTTGTCCACAATATTGGCTTTTCGCGAAGGGCTGTAAATGAGTGCTGCGTTCGATATGCAGCAGTTTACGGTACGCACGTCAAACGTACCCGATGTGATGCCCACAACACTTGAAGAACTTCTTCAGGCTGCGCGAAAGATGAAGGAAAGCGGAGAGAATCAGGAAGAAATCATTGACTTCGTGCGCGTCGTTGTGGGAAGGTACGGAATTCGAGTTCGACACGATCAATATGATGCTGTTGAAGGCACGTCACCTTCAACAGTTCCCACGGAGGAAACGCCCACGGAGGAAACGCCCAGCGAGGCGCCCACGGAGGAAACGCCCAGCGTAGTGTCCACGGAGGAAACGCCCAGCGAAGCGCCCAGCGAAACATTGCGTCGTGTGGGAAAGGGTCAGCGCCGTCGCGATGCCAACAAAAAACCTCAGACCTTGTCTGCACCGGTCATCCGTCGCCGCGACGGTACTCATCACCTAAACCTGGGACAACTCTTCGAACCGGAGTACAAAAACGAGGAGCACGAAGATCAACCGGATCGGAAAATCATTGTTGGTCGCATTGTACTGAGTGTTGAAAAGCGCAACCAAAAAGCGTCACTGGAACGATACATTCCGCTGCGCCAAGAGTGCAATGGCGTCGTTATTGATGCCAGAACATGGCGCGCACTGGTAATTCCACCCAGTTCATTCAACCCGTTCCCCACAACAAAGGTAGTTGACTCGTATCTAGCCGAAGATCTCTACGACGTCATTCGCGTCGACGATGGTACTGTAGTGACTCTATACTGTTGGGACCATCCCGAAGACGGCCCGGTGTGGGCACTTGCATCTAGCAACGGTTATGATGTGTCCTCGCTTTGTTGGATCGGGCAGATAACCTATGCAGGAGTATTTCACGATCTCGCCACTCGAATCTATCCCGAGTTTGTCACAGTGACTGGCATGACACTCAAAACCGCGGTGGACGGATCAACTCATCTAGAATTCGCCAACCTTGACAGAAGCCGTTGCTACACTGTCGGATTTCGCCACCACAACTTTCATCCGCTAGAGTTTGATCCTGAACGGATGTGGCAAATTCAGTCTACAGATCTGAGTGGTGAATCGCCGGTTGTCATCTTTAGCCCGGATGACGAATCAACTGGGCTTCCTGTTATTCCAAAACAGAACGTGTGCCAAGATCTTGCCGAGTTGGCCGCAAAAGCTATCGCCCTGGAGTCAAAGGATGAAGAACAACCAAAAGGCGGAGTATTGACATTCAAATTGCTTCAGGCATTGGGCAGCGACGCGTTCTCGCGTGCTACTGATTATATTGCGGACTTGGCGCATCGAAAAGTTTCTCAACCGGACACAAACGTTCTTCCCGAAGAAATCAACTACGGCTTCATCTTACGGTCCAAGAATCCTGCGATTACTGGAGAATACTCGGACATCCTTGTCGAAACTTATCTTCTGACGAGAATTCGGAAAATTGTGTATGAAAGAGCCCCACGATCAGTTCGCGACAATCTTACTCCAGACGATCGGCTTGAGTACAACGCGATGCGTGCATATCTTACTGCAAACTCGCGGGAAGAGTTCCTAGCATTGTACCCGCAATGGGTGCGACAATATCAAATCTACGAAGAATTTGTCAACAACGTGATCCAAACCATTATCCATGCTACTCGACAACGAGCTATGACGCCGGCGAGTCGAGTTCCTGCGCTAAAATCGGCAACGGGGCAAGTGGCGTCTGCTCTACTCAACCACATTAGCCGTTATGAGCGAATTACACCGTTTCACAAAGAGACCGAGAGTATTGTGCGGGACTATGTTGTTAATCCCGAATACGCGTACCTCTTCCTGAACGCAATTCGCAGCAAGGCCAACGCTAAAGCGTCAACAAGCAAGTAATAAGTGACTGAAAAACGCAACTTTGGCAGGCGCTACCCCCCCTTTTTGGCTGTCGCGTGATTCTTCTGCGAATAAATAGTGCATCCGCGTGGCCACACCAAGATGACTTTGGACCGTGACTCTCGTATGCTGCAGTACGCCTCGTCAAAAGGCGCTGGCCGTGAGCGCATGATCCCCTGGACTCCCGGAGGAATGCGTACTAACGCATGGGGCGGCGCACTTCGCCGTATGGTTTCCGATGTGATTCTTCCATCCCGACAAGACGAACATCGGTTCGTTACGGTACCGGGCCGATATGTCCCTGTAGGGTTTGGCAGGTATATTTCTCCGGTGGCCAACCCTTACGATTACAAATACTTTCGCGTTGCCGGTTGGAGGGTTGCGGTCCCCCGCACCACTTCAGACAGCAATACTCGCGATTTGCTTTATCGCATCTTCTACTACGGCCCCCAGTCGGCTGGATATGTTAGACTTGGTGATGCGCTTGTGCCCGCCATTCTTTCTCCGGGCGACCGGATGACGATTTCTCAAACGGCTGTTGACCGTGACTCGTGGCCTCTTAGCCCTTGATTAGAAAAGTAGTTAGTGTACAGATAGGTTGTTCTTTTGCGGCATGTCACTCGCGGCCGGCGCGGCAATTGTTGTCATCCTTGTAATTATCGCTGTACTGGCTTACTTGTTCAAGTTCATTATCGGGGCTACTGCGGAAAGAGGACCAGAGATTTCTATCTTCACTTGTGAAGCCTGGCGTGAAGCAAGAAGAAGGCGCAAAACCAAATCATTCTAAATTTATTTACGCGAGCTAGATACGAAGTGTCGCCAAACTATACTTCATTACCATGGGAGATAACAGCTTTGACGACATGTTCAACCCCGGTCTTTACCGGACAAACCTCAAAAACACCACCTGGGGGCGCCCGGCGTTATGGAACAAGTCTGTTTCAGAAATGCGTAACTATACATCGTATAATCCTCAAGGAATGCCCACGATGCATGATGTTGGACACAGCCAGTACATGACCCGGCGCCGCCCGTATGTGCGGCCCCGTTCGATGCAAAGGAGTGGTGCGCTGCAAACTTCAGTTTCCAATCGCTGGATGTGGACTGACGCAGGTGCGCGATAAACGCAGCTACAATGTAAGTCAAAATGATTGGTATTGGTGCGCCCATTACCCTCGCTCTAATGCGGCTAGGC
>Ga0315336_1002420_pt1 | contig 28628 bp, 25 predicted proteins | sample ASW5metaG_FD_204512 | JGI IMG/M metagenome (GOLD analysis project Ga0315336, IMG submission 204512) | Ammonia-oxidizing marine archaeal communities from Monterey Bay, California, United States - ASW #5 | ecosystem: Environmental > Aquatic > Marine > Intertidal zone | place: USA: California... | reverse complement strand
AACGGCGAAACTCGCGATCCGGCAGAAAGCTCATCAACTGAGAGAAGACAGGTCGGCCTTGATTCACGCACCATTGTTGCCCGTTCCAGAGCCGCCTTTCGAGGCCGGTCGCAATTCAAATCGCGGCTAGCCAAATGCCCGCTTAACTCCCAGAAACAACGCGACTTGTCAGCGGAGAAACTTGCGTTAGCCGGACAGTAATGAAACCACCTCAGCCGTTTGACAGGGTTTCGCCACGTTGATAGCATGACTTCCATAGTTAGGCAGGTTTCCTTCGCGTTCCCTCGATCGTGGAGCAGACTGCCGCTCATCGGTTCTTCCCTCCCCTTTCATAGGCTCAGTCGTGGCTAAGCTCACTCGGAAACAACTCAAGAAAGATCGGTTCGTCGAAGAAGTCGGCGAGGTGGTTGGCATCTTCACCACACATCGCAATCTCATCGTCGGGATTGCCGTGGCCGTGGTTGTATTGGTGGTAGCCGGCGCCGGCTTCTATCGCTACCAGCAGGAGCGCGACACCGAAGCGCGACAGGCCTTGCAGGCGGCGCTGGGCAACTACTACGGTCAGGTTTCTCTGGATCAGATACCCGGACGCGTCACCTTCGCGACGACAATTGCAAAGGATCAGGCGATTAGAGAGTCGCTCACCAAGGTTGCCGAGGACTTCGCAGGCCGCCTCGAGGGCGAAGTCGCACAGTTGCACCTGGCGCTCTACGAAGTCTCCGACGGCGATCTGGAGAAGGGCAAGACGATGCTTGAGGGCTTGCTCGACCATCGCGACGACGAAGTCGCGGCCCTGGCGCGGAAGGCTTTGGCGGACCAGCTTCAGCGAGAAGAAAAGAACGAAGAAGCCCTCGCGCACTATCAGCACTTGGTTGACAACCCCACCGACATGCTGCCGCGGGAGAGGGTCGAGTTGTTCGGCTTGTACGATGCGCTGCTGGCCACCGACGAACAGAAGGCCCTGGAACTCGTCAAGTCCATTGAGGAGCGCGACGGCGCCGGACGTGAGATGGCCTCCCGCCTTCGCGCCGGCCTTGAGAGTCGCTTAGGCATCGCAACTCCGCCGATGACACCTCCCGTAGCGACTCCTCCGGGTTCTTAGCTCCTTAGAATCGCCCATGCTCGCCCGCTTGCGGTTTCCGAGCGAGCACAGCCGGGGACGCCGGTTCCCAGAAACGCCCCATCCTTTTCGCAGCAACTATCAGCGCGACCGCGACCGCGTCATTCACTCCCGAGCGTTCCGGCGGCTCGAGTACAAGACGCAGGTCTTCACCGCTCCCGATTCCGATCACCTGCGCAACCGGCTCACGCACACCATCGAGGTCTCGCAGATCGCCCGCACCGTCGCCAAGGCGTTGGGCCTCAATGAAGAATTGGTGGAGGCCCTGGCGCTATCGCACGATATCGGACACCCCCCGTTCGGCCACGCCGGCGAAGGCATTCTCGATCTCCAGATGCGCAAGTACGGGGCCCGTTTCGACCACAACCTGCACGCACTCCGGATCGTCGAGCATTTCGAGCACCGCTATGCCTCATTCCAGGGATTGAACCTGACGTTCGAGGCCCGTGAGGGCATCGTCAAGCATTCCTCCGACTACACCGCCGATAAATTCCCTGAACTCTCCGAGTATCGGCTTGACGAACGCCCCCCGCTCGAAGCACAGTTAATCGACCCCGCCGACGAGATCACCTACAACTGCGCCGATCTCGACGACGCCGTCGATGCGGGCATTCTCACCACGGGTCAGGTCCGCGAACAGGTCGCTTTCTTTGGTCAATGCTATTCGCAGGCCGAAACGACGTTCCCCTATGCCGGTCCGAAGATCGTCTTCCATGAAGCGCTTCGCTCCCTCTATAGCGCGTTCGTATGCGGGTTGATCGAGGGAACCAGCGACGCCGCCAAGCGCGCCGGCGTCGAATCGCCCGAAGACGTACGTCAGCACCCGGATCGGCTGGCCCTCCTTGATGCCGAAGTGGCGGACGCGTCTCGACAGTTGCGCGCCCTCCTTTCGCGCGACGTCTATAACTCGGATCGCCTCGCCGCCGAGCGGAAGGAAACCGGCGAGAAGCTCGACGGGCTCTTTCGGTTCTACATGGAGCAGCCCAGCGAGTTGCCACCCACCTATCGACTGCAAGCCGAGGAGGGACCGTTGCACGTCGTGGTTTGCGACTATCTGGCCGGCATGACCGACCCGTTTCTCCTCAAAACCTACCAGCAGGTATTCGCGTCTTGAGGGGCGGGTCTCCTGTTCAGACTTGGTGGACGCCGCCTTCAAAGGAAAGTCGACTCAAGTTATCCTGAAAGGGTGAAGCGCGCTCTGATACTGCTCGGCGCCCTGCTCCTCGGGGCGTACATCGTGGTCGGCGTCCCGCCGGTTGTCAGTTGCCCTTGCGACCACGCCAGGCCGGAATCGCTCGAAGCTCGTGTATGTGGTCTATGCCGGACAGCGGAAAGACAGGACTCCGAGTTCTACTTCGTCAAAGACATCAACCCGCACAAGCCAAATCGCTATCTGGCTCTTCCGAGGGACCATGGGCACGATCTGCAGGGGCCCGCTTCGCTGCCGGATGAGCAGCGAGCCCGCTACTGGCGCGCGGACATCGAGAAAGCCGAGGAACTCTACCCCGGCAAGTGGGGCCTCGCCGCCAACGGCCACTTCTTCCGAACCCAATGCCACGCCCACATCCACATGGGGCTGCTCAGCCGACTCGTGGAGCACGAAGACGGAGAGCTTTTTGACGACCCCGCCGGTTTCCCGAACGTCGGATTGGAGGATGGCGTCTGGGTCCATCCGCTTCGCGGCCGCTATTGCATCCACCTGGACCGCGACCTAGCCGAAGTCATCCTCGTCCGCTAGACCAGCGAGCGCTTCTGGCAGGCGTCCGTACCGCAAAGATCATCAAGGCACCCTTTAGACGGGCCCCGCTCCGGGGGGTGTGGAATCGAGACGATGATGTCACAGGGGCCGACCGAAGTCGGTCGCGATAGGGACGCCGATTCTCTCGGAAGGCTGCGGCAATCCCGCTGGAGAAACGTCCCCGAAAGCGCTATACTGACGCTTTTGCACGCCATGTCAGGGCACTGAAGGATTCGTCTCTGGAGTGCTGTCCGATTCCATAGGCCGGGATTTTCGCCGTTCGGCGAGAAGCCCTCGCTTCAGTCAATCAACGGTAATGAACTGAGCCCGACAGTGCCGCTCACTCAATGGTAGAAGCGCTTCAACGTAAGGCCCGGTCGGCGCGGCGCAAGATGCGGGAATTCCGCATGATCGCGCACGGCCTCAGGGACACCAGCCACCCGGTTCTGGCTCACCTGATCCCGATTCGACGTTGCAATCTCACCTGCACGTACTGCAACGAGTTCGACGACTTCTCCAACCCCGTCCCGCTGGATGAACTCCGCCGCCGGGTCGACCACTTGGCGCGGCTGCGCCTAAGTATCCTAACGATTAGCGGGGGCGAGCCTCTGCTCCACCCGGAGCTCGACAAACTCATCCGTCATGCCCGCGGCCACGGCATCATCGCCAGCCTCATCACCAACGGCTATCTGCTGGTCGAGGACCGCATCAAGCGGCTCAACGATGCGGGCCTTGAGTATCTGCAGATCAGCATCGACAACGTTCAGCCCGATGATACGTCGAAGAAGAGCCTTAAGGTTCTCGACAAGAAGCTGGAACTACTGGCCCAACATGCCACGTTCCACGTCAATATCAACTCGGTGGTCGGCGCCGCGGTATCCAACCCTGACGATGCCTATCGTATCTCGTTGCGAGCACACGAATTAGGCTTCACAAGCACCGTTGGTATCATCCACGACGGCTCGGGGCAGCTTCGTGCGCTCAGCGAGCACGAACGGGGTATCATTGACAAGATCAAAGCCCTTGGTAAGCGCTCGTACAGCCGGTTTGACGGCTTCCAGGACAAGATCGCGGCTGGACAGACAAACGATTGGCGCTGTCGGGCCGGTGGGCGATACCTCTATATCTGCGAGGATGGCTTGGTCCACTATTGCTCGCAGCAACGTGGCTACCCCGCCATCCCTGTCGCCGACTACACCGTGGAGCACGTCCGGCAAGCCTACCGAACCGAGAAGCCCTGCGCCCCCCGTTGTACGATCTCCTGCGTGCACAAGATCTCCGTGTTCGATGCATGGCGAGATCCTCAGACAATCAAGCAGCCGGCCGTCAACGCCGAACCGCTTGTGAACATGCAGGCCGCCGACTAATAAGCCCCCCCGACCGGAGCAATTCGGTCCGTCCTCCAGTTTTTTTGCAGGGCGGCAACACCAAACCCTGGCCGTGGAACGGGCCGCCTGCAAGTATTCGACTTCCGCGCCGATTGCGCTCGCCCGGACCAAGACCATCTAACCTATTTATAAAGAGTCAGTTGCATCGATTTTCGCCCGAAAACCGCAGACCCCATTACTAGTACTAAGACCCGAAATCGGGACTGTCTTACCATCAGCCGTTAGTGTATATCCCTACCTCCAAAAAGGTACTAACCTCCCATTGGCAGATAGCTGGATCTACCAGATGATGGTTTCGTAGATTGTGGTTCTCAGTAACCGCGCTTCCGAACTCGAAACGTTCGAATGACCGCTACAAACCGAAACCTTTAACTGACCTTGGGGAGAAGAAAATGAATAAACTGTACAGTTTTATCCTAACGCTTAAGCAGGACGAGAAAGCACAGGACATGGTTGAATACGCTCTGTTGGCCAGCTTCATCGCCGTTGCCGCGAGTGCCGTTCTTCCCGGCATCTCGACCAGCATCAGCCAGATCTTCAGCAAGATGGCGAGCATCACGACCGCCGCCGCCCAGAAGTAAGCGGCTCTTTCAAGTTCCAAAGAAAAACCGGAGGTCGCCTCGCAAGCGGCACCTCCGGTTTCTTGTTTCCTGGTACTCGGGCTACGGCCTAGTCCATCGAAATTTTCGTGGTGATGTAGCCAATCTCGGGCAGCGGGGCCGCCCCGTTGCGCAGCGCCTTGTCGTGGAACGATGTCGGGCTGAAGTCAGTGGTTTCGTTCTGATAGTGATCCCTGACACGAATCCATTCCTGCCAACCGTGGTAATAGAGCGGCAACTGCGCGGAAGTGAGCTTGGCCCGCAAGATCTTGCCGCGAGCCTCTTCCGTTTCCTGGAAGGCCTGTTCCCGCAGTAATACCCTGGCGTCGTCGTCACTCATATCCATCGTGTGCATGCGGATATCGAGAATCATGTTCGCCTGGACCCGAAGTTGCTCTTTCAGCCAGTTGATCTGGAACTCGTCGGACCCTTCTTGATAACCCTCGTCCGCCACGACCTGCTCGATATAGCTGGCCCAGCCCTCGGCATAGCTCGGATCAGCAAAAGCGGCCCGCAACAGGCGGCTCGACTCCGGAACCGGGTCAGGCGCCTCTGGATCAGTGGTTCCTTCATTGGAGAACTCAGTCTGTAAATAGTGACCCGGTATCGCCTCGTGCGCCGTGAGCAGCTTGAGCTTGAAGAGGTTATACTCCCTGAGCTTTGAAACCGTCCGTTGCCGCGGCCAATCCGACGGAATTGGCGTCACCCAGTAGAAGGCGCTCAGCTCCGGTCTCATCGGCGGAGCACCTACGAATCCCGCCACCGAGTACACACCGCGCATGAACTCAGGCGTTTCGATGATTTGCAGATTGTCACGCTTGGGAACATTAACCACGCCTGCGTCCACGACGAAACTGCTGAGTTCATCAAGGTCTTTCCTGATCTGGTCAACGAACTGGTCGCCGCTGCGAAGCCGGTTGTCGTCCGCGACGACTTCGAGCACCTCGCGCATCATCGCAAGATTGTTAGGGGGCCGCTGCCCGCCGTAGATCGCGCGATGCATCGGCTTTGCCATCTCGATCGTCTTGTCGTACGTCGTCTTGAGCGCGGCCTCAGCCTCTTGCAGCAGTTGCCCGGGCGTCTTGTCGGTGTTGAGCATCACCTTGAACTTCTCGTCGTAGAGCTGCTTGCCCAAGCGCCAGTCGTGCTGGTTGCGCTTCGTCAGGTCGTTCTTCAGGTAGTCGTCAAACCCCCGTAGCGCTTCGAGCGCCGGCCCCGCCGCGGCATCGTAGTCGCCCTTCAACTCGGCCGGTATCCCTGAAGGAATAACCCGCGCCACGAGATTGATGACGCCCTGGTTCTCATCGATCGCCACCTCGGTCCACACTTCGGGGGACACCTTGAGGTTCGTCTTTGCCTGGTCAATAAAGGCCGGGATCTTCTGGACCCGCCCGATCAAGTGCTTGTAGCGCTCGGACGCCGGTGCGTACTCGTGCACCATCAGCGTATGCAGAGCCGTGCCAAGTATCTCGACGTAGAGCGTCGGGTTGGTCTCGTAGGCGCGTTCCTTCTCAAGCTTGAAGAGGGCGCGACCGATGTAATTGCTCACGACGGCATAGTCGACCCACGGATGCGCTTTCAGTTTGTGCCGATCGACCTCCTCCGTTAGCCTCTCGCGGAAACTCTTGATCGAAGCGATGCGCTTGGCGATCGCTTCACTTGACAGATCATCAAGCAACTCATCAAGACGAACCTCCGCGCCGGCCGGTTCACCTTCCTCGTTCGTTGGCTTGTGAACGTAGTAGCCGAGCGTCGTGGCTTCAACCGGGTTCTGAACCAACATCTCGTGAAGAAATGGCGTGGTCATACGTCCTAGGACCTGGGCCGGCGGTTCTTCAGTGGCACACCTGGCCAGCAGGACGGCTAGCGCCGCCACGGCAATGATTAACCTGGGATTCTTCAACATCAACGACACCTCGACTCCCGATAGGGCAGAGATTCAGTAAAGATTCAAGTGGAAAAGGGACCGGGCAAACGAAGCCCTCCGGGTCTGCCGGTCATTGCCGACAAAAACCTATCATAAAGGAGCCACCAGAGCAGATCAACCGAAAACTCGCGGTCAGCTCACGAACCGGCACCGTCTCTGGCTGCTAAATCCCTCTGTTGCGAGCGTCGTTTCCTAGTCGAAACTCACCCGCCGGCGCAGATAGGCGGGCTTCTCGATATCGGATTCGTCCGTCTCGGCCGGCTCCTGCTCCGCCACCGGGTCATGTCCGGGCTCCGGTCTTGGAAACTCGTCTGCTTCGGGCGTCTCCCGGTCTTCTTCCTGCTCTGGTACAACGCGCGCCCTGCCGTGTGACGCGGCCGCCTGTTGTAAGCTCTGGCGCACCTCGGCGTTCGATACCGCCGCCTCGGCCGACATCTTGCGGCTCACTCCGACACTCTCGCTGCGGAAGCCGGTCGCGACGACCGTGATCTTGACTTTCTCTCCCAGTGACTCGTCCAGCACGGCGCCGAAGATGATGTTCGCCTCCGGGTCCGCTGTCTTCTGCACCACCGACGACGCCTCGTGGACGTCATGCAGTCCCAGCCGCGACGAACCAGTGATACTGATCAACAGACCCCTCGCCCCCTCGATTCCGGCATCCTCAAGCAGCGGACTCGAAACGGCTTTCCGCGCCGCTTCGATCGCGGCATTCGGACCTTCTTCCACCGCCGTACCCATCACGGCATAGCCCATGCCGTGCATGATCGTCCGCACGTCGGCGAAGTCACGGTTGATGATTCCGGGGATCGTGATGATGTCACTGATGCCCTGCACCGCCTGCCGGAGAGTGTCGTCGGCGATGCGAAATGATTCGAAGAAGCTCGTGCCGCGCTCGACCACCTCGATCAAGCGCTCGTTCGGGATCGTAATGACCGTGTCCACAGCCTCCGCCAACTCAGCGAGCCCTTTGTCGGCGATCAGCATCCGTTGCCTGCCCTCGAAGGCAAACGGCTTGGTGACGACCGCTACCGTCAGCGCGCCCAACTCGCTGGCCAGAGACGCAACGATCGGGGCCGCACCGGTGCCGGTCCCTCCGCCAAGCCCCGCGGTCACAAACACCATGTCGGCGTCACCCAGCAACTCGATCAGTTGCTCGGTATCCTCAAGGGCCGCCGCGCGTCCCACCTCCGGGTCGCCGCCGGCGCCACGTCCACGCGTCAACCGAGAGCCCAACTGTAGCTTCACTTCGGCGTTGGACGTTTGCAGCGCCTGATCATCCGTATTGACCGCCGTGAACGTCACACCTTCGACATTCGCCTCGATCATTCGGTTGACGGCGTTGCAGCCCGCGCCACCCACTCCAAACACCTTGATCCGGGTGTTCGAGCCTATTTCCTCGTCAAACGTAAACTTCACGCCTTCATTCGCCATCGGGTTCATCCCCGCTCCTTGAGTTACCGCCCCAACCCATCATTCGAAGATCGCCTTCAACCATTCCCGCGCCTTCTCGCGCCGTCGCCTGCGGTGCAATCGCAATCGTTGTCCGTAGAGTACCAGCCCCATTGCGACCGACCAACCGGGTTGATCGAGCTCGTCGGGCATGTCCTCGATGCCGGGTGGCAAACCGATACGGGCGCTGCAATCGAGAACATCCTCCGCTACGTCACAGGTGCCGGCAAGCGCCGCCAAACCGCCGGTCAGAACGATACCGCCAATCAGTCGGTCATGCAAGTGAGCGCGCCGAAGTTCTTTCCCCAACATCTCGAACACTTCTTCCGCACGAGCCTGCAGGACCTCATTCAACAGCCGCCGAGGATAGGTCTGCGGCGGGCCATCGACCAGACCAGGGACTTCAACCGACACATTTGACGGAGTGTCGTCGAGCCTTGCACAACCATACTGCTCAATCAGCATCTCGGCATCATTTCGTGACGTGCGCATCACTTCCGCTACATCGTTGACGAAATGGTCACCGCCAACGGCAATGCCCATTGCGAGCCGCAGCTCATTCTCGAGGTAGACCACCACGTCAATCGATCCCGAACCCATGTCCGCCACGGCAACGCCCAGTTCCCGCTCCTGCTCTTCGAGAACGGCTTGCGCCGCCGCGAAAGCCTCGAAAACCGTTTCTTCGACAACGATGCCGGCACGGTTCACCACCGCATGTACGTTGTTGTGGGCCTGCGCCGCGGCCGAGACGACTTGCGCATGACCGTCGAGCCGGCGGCCTTTCATCCCGCGGGGGTTCTTGACTGTAATCTGCTGGTCGACGGTGAACTCAAGCGGCACGACCTGCATCGCTATGCGATCTCCGCTAAGCGGGGCTTGCGCCGCGGCCTTCACCAAATCTTCCACATGCTCGGAATTGATCTCGGCCCCGGTGGCCGACAGGTTCAGATAGCTGTGGCAAACGTTGCCGCGTACGTGACTGCCACCCACGCCCACCACCGCCGCCTCGATCACCAATCCGCCGTTGTGTTCAGCCTCTTCAATCGCCGCTTCTACCGAAGCTAGCACCGGATCCTGATCAGCAATCACCCCTCGCGCCCAGCCCCGTGACGGGGCCGACCCATGACTGATAAAGCGCAGGTGGGAGTCTTCTTCGAGTGCCACCAAGCACCGCGTACGCTTGCTGCCGAGGTCAAGACCTACGAGGTAGTCGTTGCTCTTCGCCATTCTCAGGAATCCACCCGCCGAACGGCGACCTGACCTTCAAACCGTAAGTCGACGGAGCCGATCCGTCCGTACTTTTCTTTCCAGCTCTCCACGTATTTGTGGAAGACCTCCCAGCGGTGCCGGAAGTGGGCCGCCCCCATCTGCAACTCGACGACATCGCCTTCATAGAGCGTCAGAACGCGTGCATTCGACGAATCCGCGACATCGATTTCCGACACCTGGGCGCGATCGGCGCCCAGGTCCGTCATGAGATTCTGAACCAGCCCTACGCGAACCTGCCGCTCGCCGGCCGGCATGCGTTCATTGAGACCCGACACCACCGGCAACTCGAGATCGAAATCCGCCGGCGGATCGAGAAACACTCCATATGGATCCACGACCCGCAGGCTCGTAAAATCAGCCGCGCCCGCCGTGCGCACCCATGCGACCGGCTTCCGCTCTTCGATGTGCACCCAGACTCGGTTCGGCCAAACGCGCAGAACCCGCGCCTGTTCGACCCAGGGGATCTCAAGCAGCTTGGTCCGACGCTCCTCGATCGGCATCGTCGCCATGCTTTGGCCTCGATCCGATTCAAAGACGAACTGTACATCGGATTTCTCTACGAACCGCAAACCCGTAACGTGCAAGCTCTGCCCCGAGCCGCCGAACTGGAATGAGGGGGAGGCCTCGACATAGTTGTCAACCGTGTGCCATACCGCAAAAACGAGGCCAAACGCTACCAGACCCAGCCCTCCCCAGCGCCCGATCAGCTGGGCCCAGGCGGCTGGTCCGCGGCGCACGTTCACAGGTTTCGCGCGGCGCAGGTAGGCGGATTCCCGGCTTCTTTCGACCTTATGCGCTACTTTGGCTTTTCTCGGCATTCGATCATTCCCTACAAATTTTCTTGAGGCGTCCGCAACGTTGCTCCCTGCGCCGCGAGCCGCTCCAACAGCCGCGGCCCGGCCTGCGAGATATCCCCCGCCCCGAGGGTCACAATGACATCGCCTTGCTGCGCGGCGGCCACGGCTCCCTCAACTGCCGCATCCATCGTCGCTGAGTATTGAACGGCCGGTTTACCATGCTTCCGAATGCGCCGTGTTAGTTCTTCGGCGTTCACACCTTCGATCGGTTCTTCACCGGCGCTATAGATGTCCACGACGAACAGCCTGTCACAATCGGCGAAGCAGCGTGCAAACTCGTCCATCAGGGTCGCCGTGCGCGTATAGCGATGAGGCTGAAAGACGACCAACACGCGATCGAAGGCCGACATCCTAGCGGCGGCCAACGTGGCGGCGATCTCCGTCGGGTGATGGCCGTAATCATCAATCACCGTCACGCCAGCCTCACTGCCTCGCGTCTGAAATCGCCGGTCCACGCCGCTGAACGAACGCAGCCCGTCCCGGATCGCGTCCGGTTTCATGCCTAGTTCCAAGCCGACCAATACAGCGGCCACCGCGTTGCGCACATTGTGGTGGCCGAGGCTGTTGACCTCGAACCAGCCCAAATCCTCGCCGCGGAAGGTCAGCCGGAAGCGGCTCGCCGTGTGCCCAAAGGTGATCTCACTCGCAACCAAATCTGCATCCGGCGTCGTGCCGTAGGTGCGCACCGGCTTCTGTATCCGAGGCAGGATCGAACGCACCTCGGGATCATCGATACCGAGCAAGGCCGCGCCGTAGAAAGGCACCTTGTTCGCGAACTCCACGAAGCCGTCAACCAGCGCCCCGTAGGTTCCGTAGTGGTCCAGATGCTCCTGGTCGAGCGTCGTGATCACCGCGAGAATCGGCGCCAATCGCAGGAACGAACCGTCGCTCTCATCGGCCTCGGCCAGTAGCAGATCGCTTTTGCCGAGCCGCGCATTCGAACCCATCGAGTCAACGCGTCCGCCGACAACAACCGTCGGATCTTTGCCCGCCGAGTGCAGAACGGCGGCGGTCATTGATGTCGTCGTCGTTTTTCCGTGGCTGCCGGCGATCGCGATCCCGTACTTCAAGCGCATCAACTCGGCAAGCAACTCACCCCGCTGGGTGATCGGAATACTCGCCGCGACAGCCGCCGCCCGCTCGGGGTTCGACTTCTGAATCGCGGAACTCACGACGACCGCGTCCGCCGCGCCGATGTGCTCAGCCTCGTGGCCTTCAAAGACCTTCGCCCCCAACGATTCAAGTCGCTCGGTAATCGGCGTCGATCGCAAATCGGAGCCACTCACCTCATAGCCGAGGTTCAGCAGGATCTCGGCGAGCCCGCTCATGCCAATCCCGCCGATCCCGACGAAGTGGATGTGACGATGGGTAACAGCAATGTTTTCGAAGAACATGAATCTTCCAGCTAGCAGTCCGTGGTGAAGGTCACGTGAGTCGCGCGGCGGGCTCCTGTGGCCGTTCGGCGAGGCGCGAGAAGGATGATGATACGGGATGTCCTCTCCGACGAACAACGAAGCCGACGGCCGCAAATGTCCGTCGCCCAACGGGTTACGCCCACTCGACGCTCGCTGAATCGTACTTTCATCGGCACACGGATTTCTGTCCTTTCTGATTTCTCTCTTCTCCCGAAGGGACTAACGCGGCCCGCGTGACTTTCACCACGGGCTGCTAAGCCTTCCCGGCCACTTCCGCGAGCCCTTCTAACAACGACGACGCCCGGCCGGCCGCGCCGGGCTTTGCGCGGACACGCGACGATTCTTCCATTCTCGCAAGCGCGGATGGTTGACTCCAAAGTTCTTCGACTTCTCGAACAAGGCGGTCACCCGTCATCTCTCTGTCTTCGACGACGATTGCCGCCCCGGCCGCGCTCTGTGCCTGCGCGTTCAAGAGCTGATGCTGATCCGCCGCATGAGGATACGGAACCAGAATCGAGGCCTTTCCAGCGGCGCACAACTCAACGACCGCTGACGCCCCCGCCCGGCAGATAACGAGATCTACCTCGCCAAAGATCCGAGGCATATCGCGGAAGAAAGGCGCTACGTCGGCGTCTACTTCGCAGTCGTCGTACGCCGCCTTCACCGTCTCGAACTCTCGCTCGCCTGTTTGGTGATAGATCTTCAAGTTAGCCAGCCTTCCTTCCCGTTTCCATATCGAGAGCGCATTGACCACCGCGGTATTCAACGTGCGCGCCCCTTGGCTCCCACCGGTGATCAACAACGTGAACGGCTCGCGCCGCACCCTGCGCGGCAGATTGAAGAACTCCCGGCGAATGGGGATACCGACCACTTCCGCCCGCCCCTGCGCGAAGTACGAGAGCGCTTCCGGAAACGCGACCAAGCCGCGCGACACGAACGGCGCCGCCCAGCGCACCGCCAGTCCGGGCTTCGCGTTCGGCTCGAGCACGACAACGGGGACGTCTGCCATACAGGCCATCAACATCACCGGCCCCGAGGCGTAACCGCCCAAGCTCAGCACCACCGCCGGACGCCGACGCTCGATCACGTGGCTCGCCTGCCACAGACTTGCCGGCAATCCAACCACGGTCTTGAGCCGCCTTAGCAGAGACAATCCTTTGAGCGCGCCCGTCTTCAGTAGCTCCAGCTCGAATCCGGCCTCGGGAACCAAGCGCGTCTCCTGCCCCCGGCTCGTGCCGACGAAGACGCACTCGTGTCCCCGCGCCCGCAACTCGCGAGCAACCTCGATGCCCGGCAGAACGTGTCCACCCGTTCCGCCGGCGGCGATAAGGAATGTCACGCTGTTCATCAACTGACTCGCTTCGCACTCATTCACTCCGCATGCTGGCTGACGTTCAGCAGGATGCCCGACGCCGCCAGCGCCATGATCATCGCCGAACCGCCATAGCTCACAAACGGCAACGGCATTCCCTTCGTCGGCAGCAATGCCAGCACTACACCCAGATTCACCAGCGCCTGGCAGACGATCATCGCCGTAATCCCAACCGCCAGATACGTCCCAAAGCGGTCGGGCGCGCGCATCGAAACCACAACACCCCGCCAGAGCAAGACGCCGAAAGCCACCACAACCAGTAGCGCGACGATAAACCCGAGTTCCTCGCAAATCAACGCAAAGATGAAATCCGTATGAGCCTCGGGCAAGAACCGCATCTTCTGGCGGCCGTCCATCAAACCTTGTCCAAACAAACCGCCTGTGCCCACCGCGATCTGCGATTGGATAATCTGGAACCCCGCGTTCTTCGGGTCCACTTCGGGATTCAGGAAGACCAATAAGCGCTGCATGCGATAGGGCTCGATCCACACCGCGAGGGCAAGCGCCGGTATCGCAAGTAGAATCCCTCGCGCGAAGTAGATCATCCGCAAACCCGCCACCCAGAACATCACGGCGGCGATCAGCGCCAGCATCAGAGCGCCGCCGAGGTCCTTCCCGCCCAGCACAAGCAGGCCGAACGCGCCGAGGATCGCGAGACCACCCAGTAGCGTCCGCCATTCGTTGAGCTTGTCGGCATGCTTATCGAGATAGAAGGCCAGAAATACGATCACGGCGACCTTGGCAAACTCGGACGGTTGAAACGACACGGGCCCAAACCGCAAGAAGCGATACGTATTCGCCGTCTGCGCGCCAAAGAAGACCACAATCAGCAGCGCGATTGAGACCCCCAGGATCGGGAACATGAAGCGCGGCTGCCGCCAATGACGATAGTCCAGAAACATCAAAAGGCGCATCAGCCCCAGCCCCAACGCCATGGCAACAGCCTGTTTGACCACGTAGTGCGCCGACGCACCTTCGCCGCCCGTAGTCGCGCTAAAAACCATCACGAGCCCAAAGAACGACAGTAGGATTACCGTGCCGCAAATGACTCGATCGTAATGTAGATATCTCGGCATTGTTCTACGTCTCGCGAAGCTCCAGCACGATCTCTTTGAAGCGGCTTCCGCGCTCGCCGTAATTCCGAAACTGATCAAAGCTGGCGCAGGCCGGGGAAAGCAGCACCGTGTCCCCGCTCTCGGCATGCGCATGCGCGTAGCGGACGGCCTCAGCCAGCGTTCCCGACTGGATCAACGGTGCGGCGCCACTCAGTTCGCGCTCGATCTTCGGAGCTGATTCGCCGATCAGCAGCGCCGCGCGAGCCCGGCCGCGCAACGGCTCTTTCAGGTCCGCGTAGGCCAGACCTTTGTCGCTGCCACCGAGGATCACCCACAACCAGCCATCGAATGTCTCGACCGCCTTGACCGCCGCATCGACATTAGTGGCCTTCGAGTCGTTGTAATAGGCGACACCGTTGATCTCAGCAACGAGTTCCAGCCGGTGCTCCGTCGTACGAAACGTCTCAAGCCCTTTGGCAATCGACTCGGCGCCAATACCAGCCAGTGATGTGGCCGTGACCGCCGCAAGTGCGTTCTCCAGGTTGTGCGGACCGGGGATCGGCAACGGTAACCCGGCAACGGCTTCACTGTCACAAACAATCGATTCGCCTTGCACCCACGCACCGGGTTCGTAACGGCGAGTGCGGCTGAACCAGTGTGACTCCCCGGCTGTCTGCGCCGCGAAACCACGACAGACCGCATCGTCGGCATGCAAGACCGCGTAGTCACTCGCTGTTTGTTCCTGGAAGATTTTGCCCTTGGCCGCCGCGTAGGCTTCGAACGTCCCGTGCCGGTCCAGATGATCCGGCGTCACGTTCAAGACGACTCCGATGTGAACCGGAAAACTCTCCGTCGCCTCAAGCTGAAAACTCGACAGCTCCAATACGTTCCAGCGGTCGTCGCTCGACTCGTCGACCATGGCAAGCACCGGCGTTCCTAGATTGCCACCCGTGGCCACCGGCACGCCCGCCATCTCGAAGATGTGTCCGATCAACGAGGTGGTCGTTGTCTTGCCGTTCGTTCCCGTCACCCCGATCACCGGGCCTTTCAGAGCGCCGGTCGCAACTTCGAGTTCGCCCATCACCGCCACGCCGTGACGGCGAGCCGCTTCGAGTTCTGGCAGATTCCAGGGGATGCCGGGCGAGGGCACGATCAGATCCTGGCTGAGGAAAACTCCCTCGGCGTGTCCGCCCAATTCAAACTGTACGTTTAGCTTGCCCATCTCTTCCGCGGTTTCACTCAGTTCGCTCAGGGAGCGCCGGTCGGTCGCGGTCACACGGGCTCCCCGCGCGGTGGCATAACGCGCCGCCGCTTTTCCCGATTCTCCGAGTCCGACTACCAACACACGCTTCCCTTCCCACTTCATCGCAGCTTCAACGTACTAAGCGCCAGCAGAGCCCAGACCAGTCCCGCAATCCAGAAGCGCACGATGATCTTTGACTCCGCCCAACCCAGCGCTTCGAAATGGTGATGCAGCGGCGCCATCTTGAAGACACGCTTCCCCCGCAACTTGAAGCTCGCGACTTGAATAATCACCGACAGCGCCTCGAGCACGAACACGCCACCAACGAATAGCAGCAGGATCTCCTGTTTGATCAGCACCGCTACCGTACCCATCGCTCCGCCCAGGCCAAGCGACCCCACATCACCCATGAACATCTCCGCCGGATGCGCGTTGTACCACAGGAACGCCAAGCTGGCGCCGACCATCGAACCACAGAAGATCGTCAACTCGGCGGCCTGCGGCACCGGGGCGATATCCAGATACGCCGCAAAGTCCCGATGTCCCGCGACGTAAGCCAGCATCGTCAACGCACCGGCTGAAATGACGGTCAGGCCGGCCGCCAGTCCATCCAAGCCGTCGGTCAAATTGACGGCGTTGGTTGTTCCCGCAAGCACCAAGAACAGAAAGACGAAGAACGCCGCGTACGCCAGCGGATAGGTCCACGCCTGCTCCAGCAGCGGTTGAATCACCAGTTCCGGCCGCAACATCTTGAAGAACGGTAGGACCAGCCGCGTGTCGTAGTTCGCACCGCTGCGCAGCCACGCGAGGCTGGCGACGATCGACACCGTCACACCCACTTGCATCAGCAGCTTCATGCGGGCCGACAATCCCAGGTTCTTCCCGCGCCGCACTTTCAGAAAATCGTCCATGAAGCCGATACCACCGAACCCGACCAGCCCGAGCAGGGCAATCCAGATGTAGACGTTGCGAAGATTTGCCCACAGCAGCGTCGGTATCAGAATTGAGATATTGATCAGCAGCCCGCCCATCGTCGGGGTACCGGCTTTGCTCAAGTGCGACTTCGGACCGTCTTCCCGAATCGGCTGGCCCACCTGAAACTGACGTAGCCGCCGAATCAGCCACGGCCCGAGAATCAAACCCAATCCCAGCGCCGTGAAACTCGCGAACGCGGTCCGAAACGTGATGTAACTGAACACACGGAACGGGCTGAAGTGCGGAAAGAGCTCTTCAAAAAAGAGATGAAAGAACATGGCGTCTCTTGTTCAGCCCCTCTCTCCGGCCACTTCGAACTCTTGCTCCAGCGTCTCAATCGCTCTTTCCAGCGCCACGCCGCGCGAGGCCTTGAAGATCACGGCGTCTTCCGCCCGCAACCGCTCAGCCACGAAACGGCCGGCAGCTTCCGGCTCTTCAAAGAAAGCCGTCGCCGCCGCGGGCAGCCCTGACGCCACGGCCTCCTCGACCAACCAGCGTGCCGCTCCGGTGACTCCGATCAGCAGATCAACTCCGCTGCCGGCTGCTGCCCGGCCAACCCGCCGGTGCAACTCCTCGGAGTGTTGGCCCAACTCACGCATCTCGCCCAGCACGGCAATGCGCCGTCTCGCCGGCGTTTCCGCCAGCACCCGCAGCATCACTTCCATGGCCCGCGGATTCGCGTTATAGCAGTCGTCGACCAGCAAAGCTCCGCCCAGCCGCTTCGTCTCGCCCCGCCGCTTCGCAGGACGCAAACGCGCCACGGCGTCGACCAAGTCGGGGCTATCGACACCGCACACCGAAGCCGTCGCCAATGCCGCCGCCAGATTTACAGCATTGTGCCGTCCGATCAATCCCGTCTCAAATGGAACCGCTTCCCCGCCCTGCTCGCGTCGCAGTGTGAACCGAACTCCCGCCGCGCCGCGCGTCTCGATGCAGGTCGCCCGAAAGTCAGCCTCGGCGCCCTCGCCGAAAGTCACCACCGGCCCAGAATGGACATCGCGGAAGCGGCTTACGCGATCGTCATCGGCATTCAGCACCGCCGTACCGTCGGCCGGAAGAGACTCGATCAACTCGCGCTTCGCCAGTGCAATCTCGTCCGCCGACGAGAAATACTCGACATGAGCTTCGCTGACGTTCGTCACCACGCCGACGGTCGGCGCGGCAATGGCCGACAACGCGGTGAGTTCGCCGCGATGGTTCATGCCCATCTCAAACACGCCGATCTCCGCTGCGTCATCCATGCGCAGAATTGACAGCGGCAGTCCCAAGTCGTTGTTCAAGTTCCCTTCCGTCTTGGCGACGCGAAAGCGCTCCGACAACAGAGCGGCAATCGCGTCTTTCGTCGTCGTCTTCCCGTTGCTCCCGGTGACACCGATCACCGGACGCCCCCAACGTTGCCGTGCGTCGCGCGCCAACTGGCGCAGCGCCTCCGCCGGGTCATCCACTGCGAGCAGCGGCCCGCGGGCGTCATGAGCCAATACCCAAGAACGCTCGACCACAACGCCCGCGGCGCCTGCTTCCCACACGGAGTCAACAAAATCGTGTCCATCAAAACGAGGTCCTTGAATCGCAAAGAACAGATCCCCTGCTTGGACTGTCCTCGAATCGATCGAGTAGCCCGTCGCCTCGTTCTCCTCTCCTTCGAGCGAGGTTCCCAGGGTCCTCGCCATGTTTGAAAGTCTCAACCGCATCCACTCGTCCCATCCCGCCTCGCTACCCGGCCGCCGAATTCATGCCATACCCCAACTCACGTAGCACGCCACGGGCCACTTCGCGGTCGTCGAACGGAATTACCTTGTCGCCGATCGTTTGGGTCGTCTCATGTCCCTTACCGGCAATCAGCACAATGTCACCTCCCGACCCCTGAGACACGGCCAATCGAATCGCTTCGGCGCGGTCCAGCTCGATCTCGTACGTCGATTCCACCCGGCCCAGCCCGACACGTACGTCGTTCACGATGTTTAGCGGATCTTCCGAGCGCGGGTTATCGGACGTAAGAATTACCAGGTCACTCAAACGGCCGGCAATTTCTCCCATCGCGGGCCGCTTCGTGCGGTCGCGGTCGCCACCACATCCGAAGATCGTCAGGATGCGCCCCGGCGTCTTCGAGCGCCGCCGCAACGTACGCGCGGCCTCGATCAAGGTCCGTAGCGCGTCGTCGGTGTGAGCGTAGTCAACAATCACCGTGAACGGCTGGCCTTCGTCGATCAGCTCAAACCGCCCCGGGACCGCCAGGCAAGCCTCGACCCCCTCTTGGATTTCAGCGCGGTCAATGTCCAGCGTGAGGGCGGCAGCGATTGCCGCCAGCAGGTTGCTGATATTGAATTCGCCACCCATCGATGAGTGGATATCGATAGGCCCCTTGGGAGTCTCAGCCCGAAAATGAAGCCCCGAGTGCCTCACTTCGACGTTCTCCGCAACGACCTCCGCGCCCGGCTGCACTCCGAAGCTCAACGTCTCCGAGCCGATGGTCTCGAGCCAGTCCTGCCCGACCGGGTCGTCTCTATTGATCACCGCGAACCGCGGCGGCTCGCCTCCGGCCCCATCCAGCAAGCGCCGCTTGGCCTCCGCATAGGCCGCCATCGTTTGGTGATAGTCGAGATGGTCGCGCGACAAGTTCGTGAAGACAACCGTGTGGAAGTCGAAACCGTAGATGCGGTCGAGGTCCAATGCATGCGACGAAGCTTCGAAGGTGGCGTGCGTTCCACCCTCCTCGACGAGGTCCGCCAGAAAACGAACGACATCCAGCGATTCCGGCGTCGTGTTGATCGCCTTCAGGTGACGCTGTCCGATCTTGTGCTCGATCGTGCCGAAGCGCGCGGTCAGCAGGCCGGCACGCTCCAGGATCGAATCGAGCAAGTGCACTGTGGTCGTCTTCCCGTTCGTTCCCGTGACGCCCGTCAGCTTCAGGTGATGATCCGGCTGGTCGTAGAAGCGCAAGGCCACCTTGGCCAGAGTCTGTCGGCCATGGGGAACCTGCATCCACTTGGCCTTGTGCTCCGCCGGGGCTTCGCGCTCGCTGGCAACCGCCAATGCGCCGGCGTCCAAGGCTGTTTCAATGAACTGGTGTCCGTCAACATGCTCGCCTGGAAAGGCGAAGAACACATCACCGGCGGCGACTTTCCGCGAATCGTACTGCAACCCGTGAACCGGCTCGCGGCGCAACCCGGCCGTGCACTTTGCCTGCCGGTCAAACAAGTCGCCGACCTTCATTGCCTGGCTCCGACGCGGAAGTCGACCGCAACCGTATCGCCCCGCTGGATCGGCGTGTTAGGCGCCGGCCACTGCCGCCACGCCTTGCCGTTACCTCTCAATTGCAGGGCCAAGCCCAGCGCATTGCTTCGGGATATGACCGAAGCTACCGTCTGGCCTCGAAAATCCGGCAAACTTGCAGCCACAAACCGCAAGTGCGCCGGCTTGTTTGAATCCGACCAGGCTCCCTCGCGCGGCACACGCCCGGCGGCGTCCGGCCAATCCACCGGCTCGGACAGCTGTGGACTTGTGGGCTCATCCGGACTTGGCGGCCGCGCCCCGATCAACGGAGACATCGAGGCGGTCCGCGCCGAGGGCGCCGGCGTCACCGGATTCTCTTCCTCGCTATTTCTCGCGAAACGAACCCGCATACTCTCAGGCCAGCCCTCATCGTCATCATCACTGGCGAAATCCGCCAACAACTCATCAGGAATGATGGGCCGCGGGGCGTTGTCCAGCGGCAGTTCGGGAGGCACATCGCGAAACCGCAACACCTCCGTCGCGATCCTGGGAAATACCGGCGCCGCCACCTGCCCGCCGTAGTACTTACCGACGGGCGAATCCAGAACGACCACCACCAAGATCGACGGGGAGTTTACTGGCGCGAAGCCCACAAAGCTGGCTACATAGTCTTCCGTCGAATAGCGTCGCGTCTCCGGATCAATCTTCTGAGCCGTTCCTGTCTTCCCTGCCACGCGATAGCCTGGCGTTTGAGCGAGCCGGGCCGTCCCTCCCCGCGCGACACGTTCCATCAGAGCGCGCATCGTAGCTGCATTCTCCGCCCCCAGCACCCGCTCAGGGGCCGCGGACTCTCGCTCCTCACGCACCCCATCCGGGCCTACCAAGGCTTGGACCACTCGAGGCTTCACGAGCAACCCACCATTGGCGATCACGCTGACCGCCCTCGCCATCTGAACGGCGCTGACGCCAACCTCCTGACCGATCGAAACCGAACCGATAGCATGCGGGTGCCAGTCCTCCCATTTCCGCAGCAACCCCTCGGCTTCTCCCGGCAAGGGCAATCCCGTCGCCTGGCCAATCCCGAAGCGGCGCGCGTAGCCGTACAGTCGCTCCGGCGTGAGACGCAAGCCAAGTTTGATCGTCCCCACATTGCTTGAGCGCGCCAGCACGTCGGCGACAGTGAGCAACCCAAACGGCCTGTGATCCCGGATGCGCCGCGACCCGAGATAGATGCGGCCGTGCTCGCAGTCAATGATTTCGTCGGGCGTCGTCAGCTTCTCTTCCAAACTCGCCGCCACGGTCACAACCTTGAATGTCGAGCCGGGCTCGATCATGTGGCTCAGCGCGTAGTTCTTGCGACGCTTCAGGTCATCCACCGTCGGCGTTCGGTCATTCGGGTCGAAAGTGGGCCAGTTCGCCAGGCCCAGAATGTCACCGTTCAATGGGTCCATCACGACGACGGTCCCCGCTTCCGCCTTCGTCTCGTAAATCGCCCGCGCCAGTTCCCTCTCCACGGTGATCTGGATGCGCTGGTCGATCGTAAGCTCCAGGTCGTAACCCGGCACGGGCTCTTCGATCACGCGGCTCGCATAGCCCTGCCGCAGAGCATCCACTTGGACCTCGCGTTGCCCTGGCACGCCCTTGAGCTTGTCCTCGAACGTCTGTTCCAAGCCCGCCAGCCCGGTGTGGTCGATGCCCACCGCCCCCAGAATGTGAGCCGCAACGCTGCCCTTCGGGTAGTAGCGCTTGCTCTCTTTCTCGAAGTGCAATCCCGCCAGCGGGAGCTCGCGAAGACGCTCCGATTCCCCGGGCTCGGCCAAGCGGCGTACCCACTGGAAACGCTTCCGAGTCAGCTTCTCGCGTAGCGTACTGACGTCTTCACGCAGAACCTCCGAGAGCAGCTCCGCCACCATGTCGGGGTCGCCGATCTTCGTTGGGAAGACACCAATTGAGTCAACCGGCGTACTGCGGGCCAACTCCTCGCCAAACCGGTCGTAGATGCGCCCGCGCCGCGCGCCGATCTCGATCAAGTCTTCATGCTGGACCTTCGCTTGCTCGGCAAGGCGGGGCGCCTGCCGAATCTGCAAATCCCAAAGGCGGACAACGATCAGCCCCAGCCACAGGCCGGCCGCGCAGGCAAACACAAACAGTCTGCATTTAGGACGAGACCCGGACTCTCTCAGGAGATGGGCCCAACTACGCAGGCGTGTCCTGATGTCTCGATTTCGGGGGTCTTTTTGTATAGTCCGGCGGCCTGCCATGAATAACTCGCGTTACCCGTGCCCTGACGATGGCGAGCCGCCATATGTAAGTTCTGACGCCTCTGTGGGTCAGGGTTGGGCGTTTGTTTGGTTCCAAGCCAATTCGGTTTCCTGTGACACCGGAGGGATCGTTCTGTCCTGCCACGCAAACCGCTCCGGCGGTGTCTGCTCCAGTCCCTGCCGACCCGCGAGATCCGCGACCCGCCGCAGATCACTCAGCCGGGCCTGGCGGACCCGTAGTTGGTCCTGGATCTCGGCCAGGGCCTGGTACTTTTCGTTCAGCTTCTCCAGTCGATACCCGGAGTGCCGCAGCAACGGGCGCGGCGCGAACGTCGTGATCATCATCAGCAGGCCCAGTATGCCGACACCGACGAATCGGAGCCAGATCGCTCGATCCGCTGGGTCGGGTCGCCGCCCCAAGTTTGTGTTGTTGAACTCTTTGATGTAGAAATACACGTCCTCCATCGGCAAAGGCCGCGAAGAAGCAGACCGGCGGGAAAGCCCAGCCCGTGTCGCACGACCCGCCCGAGCGCCGTCGTAGACGAATCCCCCCGAAGCCCGTCGCGGCTCCGTTCGCGTCCACGCGTCGGAGCCTCGCCGCCGAGGCACACTTGCTACCTCTACGGGACCGGCTGAAACAACCGCGTCGTCCCACTCCGCAGCTGTGGCTAGTTCAGGGGCTGTGACTAATTCATGGGCTGCCATGGCTCCGTGGTCCTCTCCGCCGCACGCAGCTTGGCGCTACGGCTTGCCGCGTTCTCGGCAATCTCTTCGTCGCTAGGCTTAACCACCTGCTTCGTTAGAAGCGTGAACACATCCTGCGCCTCCCAACGGCGGAAGGACTGCTTCACTCGGCGGTCTTCGAGCGAATGAAAACTAACAACCACCATGCGCCCTCCCGGGGCCAGCAATGGCGGCGCGGTCTCGACAAGCCGGTCCAGTTCACCCAGCTCGTCGTTGACGGCAATTCGTAGTGCCTGAAAGGTTCTTGTCGCCCGATGAATCTTCATCCGAGGTGTCCGAGGGACGGCTCGCGCCACGACCTCGGCCAGATGCGCCGTATCGCGAATCGGCCGCCCCCGAACAATGGCCTTAGCAATTCTTCGACTTCTCCTCTCTTCACCAAATTCGTAGATCACGTCCGCGAGCTCACGCTCGTCGTACTGATTTACGATCACGTCCGCCGTCAGTGCTTGGCTTTGATCCATCCGCATGTCCAACGGACCCGTGCGTTGAAAGCTGAAGCCCCGCTCGGCGGATTCGAACTGTCCGCGCGAAAGCCCTAAATCGGCGACGATGCCCTGCGGCCGTTCCGCGCCGACGACTCCCTCAATATCCCCATAGCTCGCGTGATGAAAGCTCACGCTTCCGCTCCACTGGCGTAACCGCACGCGGGCCGACTCAATCGCGTCTCGGTCCCGATCGACAGCGATGAGCCGACCCGACTCGAGACGACGTAAAATCGCCTCGGCGTAGCGGCTCTCACCCAGCGTGCAATCCACATAGAGGCCAGAGGGGTCAATGTCTAAGTACTCCAGTACTTGCGGCAGCAGAACCGGATAGTGGGCCAATCATCACACCCCCAGGTTTGCGGCGTAGCGCTTGTCGGTCGAAGTAAGCGTGTTCGCGTCAGCGGCTTCATCGAAGCGCGCCGCGTTCACGACATACAAATGATTCGACTGCCACAGAATCTTAACTTCGCCCCTCATGCCCGCGGCTTCCCGCAAAACCGCGGGCACAAGGATACGACCTTGGTTGTCCAAGGCTTCCTCTGCTCCAAACCGATTCGCCTGGAACAGAATCTTTTGTTTGATCTCGCCGTCCGCCTCATTGCCGTCCGACGACTTTTCCGATAACCTAGTCTCGACGGCTTCCCACTCCCGGAGCGGGAACACTTTGACATCTTCACCGTCAAGACTTGTGATGAACACTTTCGGCTCTCGATATTCTTCCTCAAGACAAGAGCGGACAAGGGCGGGCAGCTTGAGTCTGCCTTTGTCGTCTACCCGCCCTGTCTGTGTGCCTCGAAACATTTTTCAAGACCGGAGGATCGCCTGAGGAGGAACGATCTACCACTCTAAGCCAAATTTAACTATTTTCAGCCACTTCTGTCCACTTGAAAGTCCCACATCCCGCCCGGTCCTGTCAAGGGTAAAATGCGTGTTATCTCCTAAAAAATCTTAGACTTACAGGTCCATTCCAAGATATAGTAGCGTTGCCGCAGTGACTACCATATATTGTGGATTCGGTCGATTGGCGTCTTTTCCCACCAGAATGCGAGCCGTGGAGGCCGATTCAACATATCCCGCCACTCCCGGCCACCGAGCGCAAACCTGAGACGCAAAGGGGGAACTCAAACGCGGGAGCCCCACAGGGTACCCACCTCAACCCCCACGTCCTCCCAAACCAGCAACCACCCTTCGAGCCGAGCCGCGCGAGAAACAAGCGGTGCGAATCCCCATCGAACCTACCCCACCCTATCGCCGGATGAGCGGCTGGTGGCTTTCTCCGGTCAGGAAGGCTCGAACACCGACGTGTGGGTCTACGACATCGATCGTGGTGCAAGAACTAGCTTGAATTCGGTGGGGCGGCTAGCCAGCTTCGCACCTGTGACTTGGGCTCCGACGGGCGAGGAGGTCGCGTTTTCCCTTAGCCCCACGGGTAATTCGGATATCTTCCTGCGGCGCACCGACGGCAGCGGAGAAGAGACCGCGATAGCGGCTACACCCCTCGCCGAGTTCCTAAACGACTGGTCTCGAGATGGGAAGTATCTCGTCTACCACCTGCTAGACACGGCAACACAAACAGACCTCTGGTATCTGGAGCGCAGCAACGACGGCAGTGGCTGGAAGCCTCACGTATTCCTGAAAACATCCTTCCGCGAGCGCGCTGTCAAGTTCTCGCCCGACGGCCGGTTCGTCGCTTACGTTTCGGACGAATCAGGCGGGGACAAAGTCTATGTGCTGCCTTTTCCCGAAGGCCGCGGCAAGACGACGGTGTCAAACAACGGCGGCGCGAAGGTGCGCTGGAGCAGAGACGGCAAGGAGCTTTTCTATGTCGAGGGCAGCACGCTGATGGCTGTCCCCGTCGAAAGCGACCCCGACTTTTCAGTCGGCGCACCGACACCTCTGTTTGAGCACCCGAGCTTGGCAGCGGGACTCTACATTGCCCAATACGATGTCTCGGCTGACGGCGAGCGGTTTCTGCTGGCCGAGCCGGTGGATGCAGAGGCTCAGAAGCCCGCCATCCGCGTTGTTCAAAACTGGTTTGCCGAGTTCAAAGACCGCCAACAAAACTGATCCGAAACGACGTTGCCGAGGCGGGTTACGCCCCTAGCCCGGCTTGCTGCCGGTCACGATATGGGGTGGTGAGACGGGCGGGGCTCGAACCCGCGACCCACGGCTTAAAAGGCCGTTGCTTCATGCTCTAACCTCTTTGCTGTCAACGCGAATCTCATGGTACACGGCTATAACTCGTCAAAATCGGGCGGTTTGGGTTTGCAATCACTTACAGGTGTTCGGATGGGCGAAGCGGTGCCGCTTCGCCTACTGTTCGGTCGATTCTGCCCACCATTTTGCCCACCGCATGCCCACCAGCGAAGGCCCGCGACGTTGTCACAACAGGAAGAACAGTTGAGGCTCGGCCCCGCCGACTCTCCCGATACTGGCACGGCACGCAGGGTGATTCCGCTTCAGCCCAATAGCAGAAACGCATCTGGTGCCCGGGGTGGGACTCGAACTTCTCACGTCCCTGGACTACATGTAAGTTACTGATTCTACAAAGAGACAGAAAGGAAGAAAAGGCCAGAAAAGCATATCCATGGCACATTTTTGGCATAGTGCTTCCTCGCTGTGCCGGGCACGTGTCCCGCAGGCGTCGTCAGCGGCTTCGCGGGGGTGCCTCATGAGGGTCGCGCTGTACGCCCGCGTGTCCACCTCCGACCAGGACCCGGAGCCTCAACTCGGGGAACTCCGCTCCTACTGTGACCGCCAAGGCTGGGAGGTCGCCGCCACCTACACCGACATCATCAGCGGCACCAAGTCTAAGCGCCCTGACCTGGACCGCCTCATGGCGGATGCCCACCGCAGGACGTTCGATGCCGTCTGTGTATGGAAGCTGGATCGCTTCGGGCGCTCCCTGCTCGACTGTCTCCACAAGATCGAAGAGTTGGACTACTGCGGGGTCCGCTTCATCGCCACCACCCAGCCCATCGACACCGACCAGCACAACCCGGCCTCCCGCCTACTACTCCACGTACTTGGTACAGCCGCCGAGTTCGAGCACTCTCTCATCCTGGAGCGTACCCAAGCCGGTCAAACCCGCTATCGGGAAGCCTACGACAAGGGCGAAGTGGGCAAGACCGTCCACTCGCGTTCCGGCAAGGATCTCCCACCCCACCGCCCCAAGCGGATCTTCGACCGCGAAAAGGTTTTCGCCCTCCGCCGTAAGGGCCTCTCTCTGAGAGAGATCGCCGCCAAGATGGGCCTGGGGCTCGGTACCGTCACACGGACGCTGGAGGGCTGTTCCAAAAGTCCCTAGCGGCTACATTTAGCTGTCGCCACTCACCTGTTAGCGATGGCCCAGGCGGGCGTGTGCCCCGAATCGGGTCAGAGTGCCTTCACAACCGGAGCGGGCGGCGACCCCTTTGAGTGTGCACTTTAGCATCGCTCCGTCGGGCTTCAGCCGCAGCGTTCAACCCCACGCCAACTTCGGCGCGCCGGTTTCGGGTGACAATTTGAATAGTATATATATCCCTATGACCCCGGAAGCTGTTTCCGGCCGCCTATACGTGCATATGGGATTGCGTGCCGATCGGGACGACTGTATACCCCCAACACGCTCTATCTATACGAGTTGCGCACCGATGTGAGCGCTTCCATTCCCTGCCGTAAGCCTGCTGCCAGCACTGTTCAGCGGCTGAACGCGGTGCACAGGTGTCTGCCGGGTAACTGATCAGCAAGCGAGGCCCCTATGATCGCGAGACATGGACAGGCTGACAAGGGTCGCTGATCAGTCGAGCGTCCGAATTGGGGACGGTTGCCTCAGGCTCTTTCGATAGATTTATGCAGGCAGGTGTTGTTGAAGCTTGGCTTCGTCGAGGGCCACGCCGATACCGGAGCCCTCCGGCACACGCAACCGACCCGATTCGTAGCTGAAAACCGGAGTCACCACATCGTCTTCTAGATGCCCCGGCCCAATCAGATCCGACGCTACCGTCAGCGCCTTCGACGACACACCGAGATGCAGGGCTGCCGCCGTTCCCGGACCGAGTTCGACCGTACTGCCCAGCAGAGCCTGAAGCCCGGCGGCTTCGGCAATCTCTGCGAGCCGCCTGGCGCGACTGAGACTCCCTGTTTGGCTCGGAATGATGTTGAAGATATCGACCGCTTGGTGCCGCACCAGAGCTATTGCAAACGCGTCGGCGAAGTCGCCCACATGTTCGATTATTTTCGTAGGGACTGCCCGGCGCACACGGGCCAGTGAGAGCGCCGCCTCGTCCGGATTCCCATTGACGATCTGCGGCCTGTTCTTCGCAATATCCCGCGAAGCTGCCTTCACGGGAGTCTCCACGGCATCGACACCCGCTTCCGCAAGCTTCCTGATGTTCTCGATGGCTTCCTCCTCGTCCCATGTGCCGCTGGGATCAACCTTCAAGTAGGCTTCTGGACCGGCGATCCTTCTGATCGCTGCTACGTTCTCGCTGTCGGCGGCGAGGTCCGAACCCACTTTCAATTTGAAGGCCCGAAACCCCTGGGCGACCTTTTCCTCGATGCCTTCCGTGTCCACGCTGGAGTGGCGTACGTACGCCACCCATGAAACCGGAATGTGGGTTCGATACCGCCCTCCGAGAAGCTCATACGCCGGGACCTGCCTCACCTTCCCTACAAGGTCCAGCAGAGCCATATCAACTGCGGCCCACAGCATCCGCCGCAATTCTACGTGCCAGTGCTGTGGAATCGCCTCGGCCACTTGCTCACTCAACCGATGGCGATCAGAGGCGTCGGCTCCCACCAGTTGCTCAAACAGAAAACGCTCGAACTCGCTAATCGCAGGTGCATTCCAACCGGGCTCGATGTCGGACAACTCCCCGACACCCCGTGTGCCGTCTCCGGTTACGAATTCGATCAATAGATAGAGCGACGCTTCCTTGCCCACCGGGTCAGTGCGAGCCATGCGGGTCCGATAGATGCGTCGCATCTCGACGGGATGGATGTGTACCTCGGCAATGCGGAACGAGGAGCGACCGCGCCCGTTCGTCGTTACCTCGTCTTCCTGGTTCTTACAGGCGGCCATCAGACCCGGGCCGCCAATACCTGTTACGGCTCGGACAAGCAGATTGCGTCTTGTCAAGATACCCAACCTCCTTGATCGATTCTCTTGGCGCGGGAGAGACTCCCACCGCCGATCGTCAAGTATTCAAGCTTCACCCCTCGACGAACAAGGTGGGCTCGATTCAACACGATGGAAGAGTCCGTCACGTATTGTGACCCGCGCGGCTAGCAGCCCGTGTCTAAACCGCCGCTTCTGAGAGCGGGAGGCATGAGTTCGGGCGGCGGGATCGGGCCGGGACCCGCAGGTGCTTGGAGGGCCCCCAACAGCGCCAAAATCTCTTCGCAAAACCTTTTTACGGCCTCGGCCAGACCTCGCGGCGTTCCCGCACCATGCTTGGTCCGCAGCAGCAGCGCCAGATTGCACGCCGCCGCTTGGAGCAGTAGTTTCTTTTTCACTTCGTCCAGCCCACGCACT
>Ga0315336_1002418_pt1 | contig 28634 bp, 25 predicted proteins | sample ASW5metaG_FD_204512 | JGI IMG/M metagenome (GOLD analysis project Ga0315336, IMG submission 204512) | Ammonia-oxidizing marine archaeal communities from Monterey Bay, California, United States - ASW #5 | ecosystem: Environmental > Aquatic > Marine > Intertidal zone | place: USA: California... | reverse complement strand
GATGCGGAAGCGGCTGAGACCGGCGAAGCGGAAGCGGCTGAGACCGGCGATGCGGAAGCGGCTGAGACCGGCGATGCGGAAGCGGCTGAGACCGACGATGCGGAAGCGGCTGAGACCGGCGACGCGGAAGCGGCTGAGACCGGCGATGCGGAAGCGGCTGAGGCCGACGATGCGGAAGCGACTGAGACCGGCGACGCGGAAGCGGCTGAGGCCGACGATGCGGAAGCGGCTGAGGCCGGCGATGCGGAAGCGGCTGAGACCGGCGATGCGGAAGCGGCTGAGACCGGCGATGCGGAAGCGGCTGAGACCGACGATGCGGAAGCGGCTGAGGCCGACGACGCGGAAGCGGCTGGCGATGCGAAAGCGGCTGAGACCGACGATGCGGCAGCGGTCGGTGAGGATGGAGACGAGGCATTGGTTTAACGCGAGAGTTTCGCGAGACATGCAAGCTGCGGCTGTCGTGTGTCCTGTACATCAAACTGGGAGTACGTTTTGAAGATTCGTGTCTTCGCTTTGGCTAAAGAACTTGAAATGGACAGCAAAGTGCTGATCGATTTCTGCAACAGGGCGGGGGTTCATCTCAAGAACTCGGCCCTGGCCAGTATTTCGCCAGAGGAACGTGACACTGTAATCAACTTCATTCGCCAGGATGCGGGTGGAGGGGCTGCGCCGGAAGTCTCGAGTGAGCCGATGGCTCCCTTGCGTGATGCGTCTCGAGATGTTGGTGGCAAGATTCGTGAACTGCAGACGATGAGCACGCGTAGTAAGCCAGCGGTGGATACCGGTCCGGGTGTCGAGGACGGACCGTCGTCGACAGACGCTCCGCTCGAAGCAACGGAGTCTTCCGCCGCCGACCAGCCGGTGGTCGTGGCCGCATCAGACGACGCCGTCGCGGCGCAGGCCGATACCGATGTGGATATCGTAAATTCAGCTGTCGACGAGGCTCAACCGGTGGAGTCGGTGGCGGATCGCGCGGAACTGGACCGGTCTGATGCCATCGCCGGAACGCCGAGCATGGTGCGGGAAATGCGCCCCATCGGCAATATGACGAATTTGGAATCTCGGTCGCAGGGGAATCGGCAGCGCAAAGACCAGCAAAAGGTCTCATTGCCCTCTGTCGCCGCGCCGCCCGAATTGCCGGTGACTCCCAAAAAGACCAGCAAACCGGCCGAGAGTCCGGCGCAAAAGCCAGTGATTCCTCTGACGTCCGACATGTACGACAAGCAGGGGCCGCTGGGCGATCGTCTGCGAGGTAAGGACGCCCGCGGTGGCAAAACTGCAACCGCCGGCAAACGCAAAACCGGCGCGTTGCTCGCTCAACGCAGACGTGAAATCCAGATGCAGCAACAGGTGGTTCCGAGTTCGGGTCGGGGTCGAAAAACGGGTCGACGGACCAAACGTCGCGGCGGCCCAGTGGAGTTAAAAACTTCAGCGCAGATCGAGTTTCCGATTACAGTCCGCGGTTTGTCCGAGGCGATTGGACGACCGGCCAAGGCCTTGATTCAGTCGTTGTTCAAGGCGGGTCGTATGGCGACGATCAACGAGAATCTCAATGAAGAGGAATCGTTGCAACTGGCCATGGAGTTCGGCGTGGATCTGGAGATCAAACGCGGTCGCGACATCGAGCAGGAATTACTGGCGAGGCTCGAAGCTGAAGGGCCGTCGGACACGTTGAGTGAACGGGCGCCGATTGTGACGATCCTGGGGCACGTTGATCACGGCAAGACGACATTGCTCGACCGCCTGCGTTCAGCCAACGTGGCTGAAGGCGAAGTCGGCGGGATCACTCAGCATATTGCGTCCTATCAGGTGTCGCACAACGAAAAGATTTTGACGTTTGTCGACACTCCCGGACATGCAGCATTCGGTGAGATGCGCGCCCGCGGTGCGAACGTGACCGACATTGTCGTGTTGGTCGTGGCGGCCAACGACGGCATCATGCCGCAGACAGTCGAGTGCATCAGTCACGCCAAGTCTGCGGGTGTGCCCATCGTCGTCGCGATGAACAAAATGGACCTTCCGGAAATCGACGAGCAACGTGTTCTGCAAGGCTTGGCGGCTCACGAGATTCTGCCCTCCGAATGGGGTGGAGATACGGAAGTCGTCCGCACATCGGCGATGGAAGGTACCGGGTTGGATGACTTGCTGGAAACTCTGCTGCTGACGGCCGAATTGCACGAGTATCAGACGCGGCTGGAGGGGCCGGCGGTCGGAGTGTGTCTGGAAGCCTTCCGCGACGAAGGCCGGGGTGCGCTGGCCTGGCTGATTGTGCAAAAGGGCACATTGAAAGTCGGTGACATTTTATTGTGCGGAACCGCGGTGGGGCGCGTGCGTGCGATGTACAGCGATTCCGATCAGGAAGTGCTCGAAGCCGGACCTTCGCAACCAGTCAAGGTTGCCGGGCTCGGCGGCGTGCCTGGCGCCGGCGACCGTTTCTTCGTGATGTCGGATGTGGAAGAAGCGCGGCGGGTGGCCGAGGATCGTCATGATGCGGGCCGTGTCGAGTTTCTGGCACGGCGGAGTTTGCCGCGGACGTTGGAAGACATTTTGAGTGCTGCTCGTGATGGGGCGGTGCAGGATCTTCCGCTGATCGTGAAGGCGGATACCCCCGGATCGCTCGAGGCGCTCCGGAGTGAGATTGACAAATTTGAGCATCCCGAAGTGCGGGTCAAGATTGTTCACGAGGGCGTTGGCGGGGTCAACGAAAGTGACGTTTACCTGGCCAGCGCGTCGGGAGCGATTGTGGTGGCCTTCCATGTGATTGCAGAGGATCGTGCTGCCCAGTTGGCCGAGCAAGAGGGTGTTGATGTCCGCCGTTACGAGATTATCTATGAAGTCACCGAACATATCCGACTGGCATTGCAGGGTATGCTGAGGCCAGACAATGTGAAAGTTCCGACCGGTCGAGCATTGGTGCTCCAGACGTTTCAGATCAGTCGCTTCGGTTCGATTGCCGGTTGCCGTGTGTTGAACGGAACCATCTCGCGTACGGATCGCATGACCGTGATTCGAGATCAGACGATTCTCAATGATTACTCCATTGGTTCATTGAAGCGTGAGAAGGACGACACAAGAGAGGTACGCGAGGGAATGGAATGTGGAATCCGGCTGGAAGGATTCAATGATGTCAAGGAAGGAGATTTGCTGGAGGCGTTTCGGGTCGATGAGATTGAGCGAACTCTGGAATAAAGCGCGCGGGCCCCGCTTAGCCGGGAGCCGATTGGAAAGAGATGCTGGCATATGAGCTCCCGACGGACTGCTCGAGTCGCTCAGGCTATTCGGGAGACCGTTAGCACGGCGATTCTACTCGAACTGCGCGATCCTCGTATTCAAGGTGTGACCGTGACTCGGGTCGAACCGAGCAGCGATGTCCGCGCCGCAAAGATCTATGTTTCCATCATGGGTGACGAGAACAAACAGCAACTGTGTTTGCATGGTCTGCGCTCGGCCCGCGGCTTCCTGCAAAATAAGATTGCCGATCGAATGCAGACTCGGAACACACCGGTTCTGAAATTCGTCCTGGACGAAGGAGTCAAAAAGAGTCTTGAGGCGGCGGAGATCATCAGAACCGTACTCGACAATGACGAGGCATCCCAGATCGAATGTGGAGCGGACACGACACCGGCGGACGGTGATCCGTTGCGTACTTTGACGGACGAGGGTGTTTCTGGTTGTTCAGACTCTGAAACCGCATAGCACATGACCGGACACCGCCGTCCAAGCGGCGGTGAAATAATGTTCCAGGTCAAGGCGTCGAATTGTTGGTTCCGTTAGACAAGACTGAAGAGCTATGGCAACCGCGAAACAAATGAAAGCGCGCGAAAAAGAGGCGATTTGCAGGAAGCTGGTCACGACTCTTAGGAAGCGGTACAGACAACCGTTGCCTAAGGCGAGTCGTGACGTATTGCAGACCATGCTGTACTCCATTTGTCTGGAAGACAATTCGGCCTCTGACGGCACGAAGCTCTACGACCGCCTGATCGATAGCTTTCATGATTTGAACGAAATTCGGGTCAGCTCGATTTCCGAATTGGAAGCTGTGTTTCACGACACGTGTGCTCCAGAATGGCGTGCGTTGCGGGTGCGGGCCATGCTGCAACACATTTTTGAATCTCGCTGGGAGTTCAATTTCGAGCTGATTCGACGCAAAACGTTTGATCAAGCGCACCTGGCACTGGCCAAAATCAAAGAGTTGAGCCAGTTTGTACGACTCCATACGTTGCACGCGACATTGGGAAGTCATGTGGTGCCTGTTGACGAGCGGATGCGTGTCGCCGCGACCTGGTTGGGACTGCTCAATCCCAAGGCGGACCCCCGCCGTATGCACCGCGAACTGAAATCTGCCGTGCGCAAGAACGATGTGACCCGTTTCTGCCATTTGCTCAGGCTGCTGGCCAACGACCCCAAAGTGGCTCCGTTGATGGCCAAACAGGTCGTCAAGGCGCCGGACGAGGGGTACGACCTGGATGAGCTGCCGGAACGGCTTGCGGTTTTGTTCAAGTTAGGTGACGCGCCGCCCCGTCGCCATAAAGTGGTCAAGAAGAAGGCTGTGAAGAAAACCGCCAAGAAAACCGCCAAGAAAACCGCCAAGAAAACCGCCAAGAAATCCGCTAAGAAATCCAAGAAGACGGTCAAGAAAACGACGAAGAGAGCGGCCAAAAAAGTGTCCGGGCGCAAAACCGCAGTGAAGAAGAAAACCGTCAAGAAAGCTGTCAGCAGTCAGACGCGGTCCAAGAAAGCGAAGAAGGGCGACAAGTCGACCGGGACCAAGACCAAACGCGTTGTGACCAAGAAAATTGGGCGAAAAGCCGCGGGCAGCAAGTCTGCCCAGGCACGCAAACGTAGGAAATAGCCACCGGATCCTCCGATGGACCTTGGTGGCGTGAACTCGATTCAGGTACAATGAGGCTGAGCCGGGTGTCTGCCGTGGCGTCGCCCACGACCCGCTCGTGATTCGTTGAGTTCCTGCGACGGAGTCTTGCACATGCTTTCAGATGGCCACGCAATCCTTGCCGGTCTCGGCCTTGTGATGGGTGTGTGCGGTATCGCGCCAGGTGCTCTCGCTGATGAGCCAAAGGACAAGGCTGCCCATCAAAAAAGCTACCGACAGCAGGTTGCCGATGATGTCAGCAAACCGCTGAATCCCGTCCAGAAACGCGAACCGAAAGCCAAGGCGCGACTGGATGCGATGGCATGGTTCATGACGGGCCGGTTGCGGCAGTCGCGCAACGATCTCCGTGGCGCGCTGGCATCGTATGAAAAAGCCATCGCCATCGATCCGGATGCCATCGAGGTCTACCGGCAACTGGTTCCTCTGGCCTTTCAGCTCAATCAGACCGCCGCCGCCGTCAAATACGCGATGAAAGCCGTCGAACTGGATCCCAACGATTTCCTGCTGCTGCGGCAGTTGGGAATGCACATGGCTCGGCAGGAGAAGCTGCCCCAGGCGATTCAGCTGCTCAGCCAGGCCGCAAACGCCGAGACACTGGATCGCAACAGCGGGCTGTTTGTCAGTCTGCATCGTGATCTGGCGATCCTGTATCAAGCGGTTGGTGATCAGCAAAAAACCGCCGATAGCTACGAAGTGGTGTTCGATGCCCTGGCAAAACCGGCCAAGTACAAGCTCAATACGCGAGTCCGCCGTGCGCTGATGGCCGATCCGATGTCAAGTTTTGAACGCATGGGGCAGACGTTTCTGGCAGTCAAACGCTACGACCGTGCCATCCAGGCGTATCGCCTGGCCGTCGATACCAAACAGCGTCCGGCCGCATCGGTCAGCTTCTCCCTGGCCCAAGTCTACCGGGCGCAGGGCAACCTGGATGAGGCGCTCAAGGAGCTGCAGAAGTACTTCGATGCACAACTGCAGTCCAAGGGACGTGCCCCATACGAACTTTTGGCGGAAATACTCAAGCAGCAGAAGCGGTCGGATCAAGTTCTCCCCATGCTGAACAAACTCGTCGAACAGGATGCACGCAACGCAGTGCTGCAGATCTTTCTGGCCGATCAATATGTCGACAAGCAGCAGTTCGAAAAGGCAGAAGCGTTGCTGAAAGTCGCGGTGAAGGACAGCAAAGATGCTCAGGGATTCCTGAGTTTGATTCGCATTTATCGGCAGCAGAAACGCGCGGCCGACCTGCTGGGATCGTTGACCCAGGCGGCACGCGGTGGAGTCGATCAACAACAGTTATCTGTCGTGATGGCGGAGATCGTCAAGGACGAGGAGTTGGTTAAGGAGTTGCTGGACGCCGGGCGCAAAGCCGGCGAGTCGGGAACGAAACCGTTGGGAGTTGATGGAGATCATATTCTTGGCAAATTGGCCGCATCGGCCAAGCAGAACGAGGATGCCATCGCGTTTTATGAACGTGCCGTTGCCGCTCGTCCCGGCCGCGATAAGGCGTTTCCCGTATTTCAGGAATTGGGCTCGCTGTTCCTGCAACTCGATCGCTTCGGAGATGCCGCCGATGTTTATCAGCGGGCCACCGAGTATCCCTTGCTGCGCAACGAGCGGCCAAGACTGCTGTTGTTCATGAGTCAGGCGCTGGAACTGAACGGGGAAACCAAGGCGGCTTTGGCCGCCGTCCTCGAGGCGCGGAATTTGTTGCCACAGGCTCCGATTTTGCACTACCAGGAAGCCTGGGTGTATTATCACAGTCGGCAATGGGATCAGGCAATCCGTTTGTTCCAGTCGGTGATGCAGAAGTTCCCACAAGACAAAAGCACCGTTCGGCGTTGTCAATTCAGTTTGTCCAACATCTTTGTGCAACGTGGCGACATTCGCAAAGGTGAGGAGATTCTGGAAGAGGTTCTTAAACAGGATCCCGATGATCCCTCGGTCAACAACGACCTGGGATACCTGTATGCAGACCAGGGCAAGAAACTGGAACAAGCCGAGAAAATGATTCGCAAAGCGGTCAAGGCGGAACCGGAAAACGCTGCGTACCTGGACAGTCTCGGTTGGGTCTTATTCAAGCTGGGAAAAACAAAGGAGGCCCAGGGCCATCTGGAGCAAGCCACCAAGATGCCATCCGGTGGGGATGCCACCATTTGGGATCACCTGGGCGATTGCTACGCTCGAAATGACAAGCCGGATCAGGCGCGTGCGGCGTGGCAGAAAGCCTTGGACAATGCCGTGACGGATTCGCATCCTGACCAGGAACTGATCAAGAAGATTCGCGCCAAGCTGAATCAGGAATAATCCAGGGATCAACGTCGATGGCTGGCCATTCCCATTGGGCTAATATCGCTGCCAAGAAGTCGCGAATCGACAAGAAACGTGGCAAGCTGTTCGGCAAACTCAGCCGTGCGATTATTGTCGCCGCGCAGCACGGGGGCGGTGATCCGTCGATGAACCTCGCTCTGCGGTATGCCATCGATAAAGCCCGCAAGGCCAGCATGCCGGCGGATAACATCGATCGGGCCATCAAGAAGGGGTGCGGTGAAAGCACCGGAGTGCAGTTCACCGAAGTCGTCTACGAAGGCTACGGTCCCGAAGGCGTCGCGGTGCTGTGCGATCTGCTGACGGAGAACCGCAATCGGACCGCCGGTGAAGTTCGCAAGATTTTTGAAGTGCATGGCGGCAATTTGGGGAGCAGCGGCTGTGTGGCCTGGATGTTCGACCGCAAGGGCTTGTTTTTGATCTCTGCCGATCCTCTGCAAGAAGAACGCTTGCTGGAGATTGCCCTGGAAGCCGGAGCCGATGACCTGCGACAAACGGAGGGTGCCTTCGAAGTGACCTGCGCGCCGGATGCATTTCAGCAAGTCTCGGACGCTCTGCAATCCCATGAGATCGAAACCGATGTGGCAGAGATCGCGCGTTTGCCCAGTACCACCGTTGATCTGGATGCCGCGGCCGGAGTCAAAGTGCTGAAGCTCATGGAAGCGCTGGAAGACAATGACGATGTGCAGACGGTGACGGCGAACTTCAACATCCCCGATGACGTCATGCGCGCGGTCAGCGAGGCGCTGTAAATGCTGCGCACGCCGGTGCGGAAACGTGATCCCCACCCAGTGACGTCGCTTCGAAGTCAATCCACGCGATGGGTCCCGTTTTTTTTTGGCCTGAAGATGCTGCGGCCGCCCGCGATCTGGCGGGGACTGGCTGGAGCCAAAAACCGCGCGCCAAATTGGAGTTTCGGACTCGCTGTGCTTGGCAGAGTCGGCAACGGTATCTTACGATTGGTCGCCAGCGGCTGGAATCCGCAATGCTGATGTTCGACTCATCTCCGGAATGCCCATCCCCCGGAAGCAGATATGGCCCGTGAACCGGTATATGAAAGTGGCTCGGACGAGTCGGAAGACCTGCGTCTGGATGAAGCACTGCGTCCTCAACGTCTGCAGGATGTGGTCGGTCAGCGCAAGGTGATCGAACGCCTGCAAATCACGTTGCAGGCCAGCCGCAAGCGGCAGGAACCGATGGGGCACCTGTTGCTGGACGGCCCGCCGGGACTGGGCAAGACCACTCTGGCGACCGTGATCCCCAAGGAGCTCAACAGTGAACTGCAGATCACGTCCGGACCCGCACTGCATGCGCCCAAGGATTTGTTGCCGTTCCTGACGAACGCCAGTTACGGTTCCGTGTTGTTTATCGATGAAATTCACCGGCTGTCACCGGCGGTTGAGGAATTCCTCTACCCCGCGATGGAGGATTTTCGCGTGGATATCATCCTGGGGGATGGTTTGAGCGCACGCACGATCAACATGAAACTGCAACCATTTACCGTGATTGGTGCCACGACACGCAGCGGATTGCTGACGGCACCCTTGAGAGATCGATTCGTAAATCGCGATCATCTCGAATTCTATGAAATCGATGAACTGGTCGAAATCATTGTCCGGAATGCGGTCAAATTGCGCACGGAAATCGATCAGTCTTCCGCCCTGGAAATCGCGACGCGCAGCCGCGGAACTCCACGAAAAGCGAACAACCTGCTGCGGTGGGCTCGCGATTTCGCAGACGCCAAAGGCGACGGATTGATCACGTTCGATATCGCTCAAGCCGCTCTGCGGATGCGTGGAGTGGATCAGATCGGATTGGAAGAACAGGATCGCAACTACCTGCGCACATTGATCCGCGTGTTTTCCGGCGGGCCGGCGGGCCTGCAGGCGATTGCGCACACAATGAACCTCGACCCCGATACGATGGAAGACGACGTCGAGCCGTTCCTATTGCGTTGTGGCTTGATTCAGAGGACGCCGCGTGGCCGGCGGGCCACCGCCGCGGCCTACCAGCACCTGGGGGAAACAGCACCCGAAAACGATGTCGATGGTGAGCCGAGTTTGTTCTGAGTTTTGAGCCCACGGTGGCGGTTGCCGCACGTCTGAGAAGGGGATGGGGTCGGTGAGTTTGCATCTGAGAAACCCACACAGCATCCTGGCCGTGTTCGACACGCGTCCCGCAGATGTTCTGGAATTGACTCTGGGAGCGGGCCGCTTGAATGCCGCCTGGAGTCGCATTCAGGAACTGGCCCGACGCCATGGCGTGGCCGGACTCGTGCAGCAGACGACTGGCGGACGCCGCGCACGGTCGGCTGCCAACTCGGCCTCCGGTCGCAGCGGTTCCGGCTCGGCAGTCGTCAAACCACGGGTCTCAAGCAAATTGGATGACTTGTTTGATGAACAAACACCGCCGCTGCCCGCCGGAATCTGGCTGGCGCTGGATTGTCTTCAGGATCCCCACAACGTGGGAGCCATTTTCCGTTCGGCCGCGTTTTTTGGAGTCCGAGGAATCGTGGTCAGTAAAGATCGATCGGCTCCCCTGAATGCCACCGTCTACGATGTGGCTGCCGGAGGGCTGGAACACGTGCCTTTCGCTGTGGTTCCCAATTTGGCACGCGCACTGAAACAGGCCAAGAAACGCGGTGCCTGGCTGTTGGGCACCAGTGAGCACGCAACTGTCGACGTGGCGGACGTTGACAAGGACCGGGCCTGGATGGTTGTGGTTGGCAACGAGGAAAGCGGTTTGCGGCGGTTGACACGCGATCATTGCGATCAACTGTGTCGGATCACTCCGCGTGGCCCCGTGACGTCGCTCAACGTTTCCGTGGCCACGGGATGCCTGGTGTCGCTGTTGAGTGCGGATGTTGACCAATCCACCGCCGCCGCTCGATCCGAATGAAGCGTTGGGTCACAGAGCAGCGCAATCTGGTTCAAACCGTCGGCTAAGAGGACACGTCAAAATGAACTTGGAACAGTTGCGATTGGCCTTGCAGCAAGCGCTGGCGACCGGGCGCGTGGGGCAACCGGTGGCCGTACGGCTGCACCTGCGGGCCGGGACCGATTCTGCCACAACGGAACAACTGCTTGCCTGTCTGCTGCCCGTTGTGTCCGACGTGTTTGGAGATACTCCACAGCGCGTACTGGCCCGTTCCGGCGCAGATTCCGGCCAACTCAATCTGTTGCTCGAATATGAATTGGGAGCGACAGCGCTGGTAACCGTCGTGGCTCTCGGGGACGCGTCGCCCTGCCTGCACGTGATCCTGGTTGGGAATCACGGTGTGATCCGACTGGAGGGCGGCGAGGATTTCGGACTCGCGTCGCCAGTGCCGGACGGACATCGCCTGTTGCAGCGTGTTCAGCAGAGTCTGGAGTGTGGTGAGCCCGCCGGTGATTGAGACCTCGAGCAGGCCCGGGAGCAGGCCAGCGCGCAATCGGTCGCCGAATGGGAACTACTGCTGCAGCGAACCAGCCATTTCTCCGGCGTGGTAACTGGAACGCACAAACGGCCCGCTGGCGACGTGTCGAAAACCGAGGTCACGCACCAGGTCGCCGATCAGGTCAAACTCGTCGGGAGGCACATAACGCTCAACCGGAAGATGGGCCGGTGAGGGCTGCAGGTATTGCCCCAATGTGAGCATGTCGCATCCCACCTGACGCAGATCCGCGCAGACCTCGAGGATTTCTTCGACTGTCTCACCCAGGCCGAGCATCAGACCGCTCTTGGTCGGTATCGCGGGAGCGGTACATTTGACCTGGCTGAGCAAGTCGAGCGTGCGCCGATAATCCGCATTGCGGCGGACACGGTCGTAGAGCCGAGGGACGGTTTCCGTGTTGTGGTTAAAGACGTCCGGACGCGCCCCGATGACTCGCTCGATGGCCTGCCGATTTCCCAGAAAGTCGGGAGTCAGTACTTCGACTGCGGCGCCGGTGCGACGCCGCACCGCGTCGATACAACGCGCGAAGTGATCGGCTCCGCCATCGGCCAGATCGTCACGTGTCACCGATGTGATCACGACGTGGCTCAGCCCCAGACGGTCGGCCGCTTCTGCTACGCGCTCCGGCTCATCTTGTTGTACGTTCTCGGTTTTGCCTTTGGGGACCGAACAGAAACCGCAGGGCCGGGTGCAGACGTTGCCCAGAATCATGAATGTCGCTGTCTGCTGTGCCCAGCACTCCGTACGGTTGGGACATTTGGCACTCTCGCACACCGTCTCCAGACGCAGGTCGGAAATGACGCTGTCCGTGTACATCATCTCCGGTGATGGCAGCGGCCGGCGCAGCCAGCTCGGCAATCGCTGACGCCGCGCGCGCGGCGGAGGACTGTCCAGAATCTCAAACACCGACATGTACGGTTTGCCTTGTTCTACGCAACAAAGGATGCCCTGTGTGCAAATGAACGTCTGCATATCCCAGCTGTTGCGCCAGGTGGTGTACGAGGCCCTCGCGGATCGCGTGCATCGGCAGAACGCGTGACTGCAGGCTGGCCAGGGATACGCTGCGCGAGTCGAGGGAGTCGGTTTGTACGAGATCGAGAAACTCAGGTGCTGTGCACACATCGATGAACAAACCGTGATAACTCACCCACCACTTCACGGCGGATCCGATGTGTGCGAACTTGCCGTTCCGGCACCAGACTCCTGAGACGTCCGGGCGTCGCGAAGTGGGCACGTGCAGCTGGTCGCAGCAGGCCTGAACGGAAAGCTCCAGAGTCTCGCGATACCTGCCCAGCCCCATCCCGAGCCGGTCCAGCGGCAGAATGGGGTAGATGGCCAGTTGACCCGGAGCGTGCGTCAGACAGCCGCCCCCACGGTTGAGCCATTTGACAGCGAGCTGCCGAGAACGCAAGTCGTGCTCGGTGATGTGCATGTGGCCATGGCTGCCTTCACGTCCCACCGTGATCAACGGCGGATGTTCGCAGATCAAGAGTCCGCCATACCGGTCGCTGCGGCCCCGGACTTCGTACACCAGTCGCTGTTGCAGAAATAGAGCCGATTCGAAATCCACACAGCCCAGCAGGTGCACATCCAACGCCGATGACTGGTGCCTTTGCACGAGCGGGTTGATGATTGGGGATGACGTGCCCATGTTCTGGTAACTTCGATTCCGTGGACGTGTGTTCCGGGCGATCTTACTGGGCGGCATGGACGCCGTCCGCCGAACGCGACATTCCGCCAGTTGAGATTCTACCACTCGACCGAAGCACCGGCAATTCTCCGCTGGCACGGGGCACTCGGATGCCATGCGGACTTGGTTGGCCATCGCAAACCCAGACGGTCTGTCTTGGGCCTCGGGCTCTGGCCCTGTATATTGGATGATTCTTGTTCGGTGAGACGTCTGTGCGCCACAATGGAAGATTGCAGCGATGGGTAGGAAGAAAAAACAAAAAGTCGTGGAAGACGCACAATCGCGCACGGTGTGCCGTAACCGCAAGGCGCGGCACGAATACGAAATCCTGGACCAGATGGAGTGCGGGATTGTTCTCAAGGGGAGCGAAGTCAAGAGCATTCGCGACAACAAATGCTCGATCAACGAGGCGTTTGCCCGGCTGGAAAACAATGAAGTCTGGCTGCATGGGTGTGACATCGCCGAGTATCCGCAGGCGACGGTCATGAACCATGAGCCTCGGCGACCACGGAAATTGCTGATGCACAAGCGGGAGGTCGCCAAGTTTGCCCAGGAAGCGGCTCAGCAAGGACTGACACTGATTCCACTGTCCGTGTATTTCACGCGCGGAATCGTCAAGGTCAAGCTGGCGGTAGCCCGAGGCCGTAAGCTATACGACAAGCGCGACAAGCTGCGCAAGACAGCCGATCGCCAGGACATCCGAAAGGCTCTTGGGCGCCGCGGTTGAGTCGCGACGGTTCCAGCGTGACAAGTCATGCCGGCGACCAGGCTCCGCTGGCCGCTCAGTCGGATCGCAGTTGCACCTGCACGGCCCCCAGCATCCGCGTGATCTGCGATTCCTTGCTATTAATGAAGAAGACGTTGTCCAGCACAATCGCCTTGCGTTCGTTACTGGGATGCAGGATCAGCCGGCCGGCCTTGAGCAGCATGTACTCGAACACGTCGTTGATTTCCTTGTCGATTCTCAGATTCGGAGCCGAAAAACGTTCCAGGTCACTCAGGATTCCATGGTGATGCAAAAGCTCATTCGGACGGACTTCCCAGTAGTCGAATCGGACGCTGATGAATACGCCCACAAAGATGAGTCCCAGGATTCCCGCAAAAATAAAATAGAATTGGTTGTTCGCATGTGGCTCCAGAGCCTTCACGATATCTGTCACGCCTGGCATCATCTCAGGATAAAATCGGAACATCATCGTCAGGCCCATCCCGACAGCGGCGAAAAAGAAGAACAGTGTCAACGAGGTCGTCCGTGGGAAATCGAAGGCGATGACCACCAGGTTGATTCCGGTGATCATCAAGAACAGCAACGCGCAGATCTCCGGCACATGCTGGCCGCCGTCCGCCGCTGGTTTGTCTGCAAACGTGGTGACGATGCCGGCAATCAGGCTGAATATCAGTGTGGGATACAGGAAAATGATCTTCGGATAGGACATCAGGAAGATCTGCTTTTTGTTCGCATCGGCTGGTTTTTCGTCTGAACTGGTAGTTGGAGCTTCCAAGCCGGTGGCATCGGGGGTTGCTTCATCAGACATGTTCGTCAATCCTTCACATGAGGTCAGAGGATATGGACCGCTGCGGATCACCATATCCTGTGGTACCACGTTTTGCGGACTAGGTGACTTTAACGTGAGCCCGTCCGAGAATCCAGACGCCGCCGTATCCGGAGTGGATCAAGATGCGTATTCGGCGGTAACGGAATCCGATGATCAGCGGATCAGAAGTCCTTGAGAATCTCTCAGGACATGTGCCGTCGAGGTCAATTCTCGGGTCGCGCCCTGCCCCAGATTCGGTCTGGGAATCGCTCGGGTGCGGTCGTCGAGTCGAACCGTTAGAATTGGCAACCGGCCGCGCGTACGCCATGGCGTTTGCTGTGCAGGCCGACGCCGTGCGGTGTCTGGTCTCGTCGAGATCAAGACGGGGTCGCACGCGGGACAGAATCGAGGACACCGGAGCCAGGCATGTTGGAAGCACAGCTCGCCTTTCTCAATCGTTTGCTGGAATCACCCAGTCCATCCGGTTACGAAACGCCGGTTCAGGATCAGGTGCGCGGATTCTGCGAACAGTTTTGTGATCGTGTCCAGACAGACTGGTTGGGCAACGTGATGGCGACCGTCAACCCCGGTGGCGCTCCGCGGATCATGCTCGACGGGCACTGTGACCAGATCGGCCTGCTGGTCAAGCACATCGATGACGCGGGATTCCTACGGGTCAGCGCCATCGGTGGCTGGGATCCCCAGATGCTGGTGGGCCAACGCATGCAGGTCTGGACGACAGACGGTCCGGTGTGTGGCGCGATCGCCCGCAAACCGATTCACTTACTGACTCCGGATGAACGCAAACAGATTCCAGAAATCAAGGACTTGTGGATCGATATCGGTGCACGCGATCGGACGCAAGCCGCCGAACGGGTGCGGATTGGCGATCCCGTGACGCTGGAACTCGGATCACGCACACTGAGTAACGGTCTGTTGTGTGGTCCTGGAATGGACAATCGCGTGGGTGTCTGGGTCGTGATGTCGGCCTTGAAACAGATTGCCGGCGGGGCACCGCATGCCGAAGTCGTGGCCGTTTCATCGGTTCAGGAAGAAGTTGGCTTGCGCGGTGCGCGGACAAGTGCCTTCAACATCGACCCGCAATTGGGAATCGCCGTGGACGTCACGCATGCGACCGATTGTCCCACGATCGACTGCAACGAGCATGGTGAAATTCGGCTGGGGCAGGGACCGGTTTTGGTGCGGGGGCCGAATGCGAATCCCGTGATGTTCCAACGCATTTGCGAATTGGCCGAACAGCACGATGTGCCGCTGCAGATCAACGCACTGTCGAAGCCGGCCGCGAACGATGGCAATGCGATTCAGGTCAGCCGCGCTGGTGTCGCCACCGCCATTGTCGCGATTCCTAATCGGTACATGCATAGTCCCGTCGAAGTCGTTTCGCTGGATGATCTGGAGAATGCCGCGAAGATCATTGCCGAATTTTGTGTTGCGATTGACGACCAAAGTGATTTCACACCCTGACAAGGCCGTGGCTCATGCGCGAGTGGATTCTTTCAGAACTCAATTACGGTCATGTGCGAGATCAGGCCTACGAGATCGCCGTATTGCCGATGGGCGCCACCGAGCCTCACAACTTGCATTTGCCCTACGGCACCGACACGCTGGAAGCGGATGCCATCGGGAGTCGGGTGTGCGAGGCTGCCTATCGGCGGGGTGCGCGAGTGGTGATGCTGCCGCCGATTCCGTACGGCACGGAGACGAACCAGATGGAGTTTCCGTTGTCCATGAACTTGAATCCGTCAACACTGCATTGCGTGATCAGCGACCTGGTCGACTCGCTGGCACAACATGCTGTTCACAAACTACTGATCCTGAACAGTCACGGGGGCAACGATTTCAAACCGTTGCTGCGCGAGTTGCAGGGACAGACCCCCGTCAGCTTGTTCTTGTGTGATTGGTTCCGAGGGGCGTCGCAGGACGCGCAGAAACAGATCTTCCAGGATGCGGGCGACCACGCGGGCGAAATGGAAACGTCGCTGGGACTGGCGTTTTTTCCGGATTTGGTCGATCGCGATCCACAAACCGGAAAGTTGTCGGCCGACGACGGATCCGTTCGCATGACGCGTTTCGAGGCAGTAAATCGTGGATGGGTTTCCATCACACGGCCCTGGCATTTGTTGACCAAGAACACCGGGGTTGGAGATCCACACCCGGCAACCGCAGAAAAGGGACAACAACTGATGGACGTTCTTGTGGAGCGGTTGTCCGAGTTTCTGGTGCAATTATCGGAGTCTCCACTCGATGACGCCTTTCCGTTTTAGTTGGCGTCTGCATCCAGCTGCTTGTACGTCACGTCCGTTGGCCTGACGAATGAAGCTGTTCGAGCTTCCCGCTGCTGCAAAGCGCACAGCCGGCCATCGGAACTTTGCGACCCGTGTCGATGGTTCGACGATCGATGCAGGAGGCCACACAACATGACGGGATCGAGCGGGAATGGCCGGAGGCTCGATTGGAATCTCGGCTGAGACGTTCGGATCCGCTCTGCCTCGCTGATTCGTAGCTCATGCGATCCGACTGACAGTCCATTGCTGGTGTTTCCGTGACGAACGCGTCACCGCGAATCCCGACGACTCTCGAAATTTTCCAGCGATCGCCTCGGCCCGGTCCGGTTTGAGATCTCCTGTGTGCGCATGCAACTGAAATCGCAACGATAGCGGTCGCTGGCGCTGTGTCATTTGCGGTGACGTCATACAGATCGAAGCCCCCATCCAGCCGTCTTCGCGGACGTGCCAGCGATTGGGATAGCCGGGATTGTCGGGATGGTCAAAGTAGGTGATTCCTTCGATGGTGCCGGCGGCGTCAACCGGGCCGCTGTAGTCCATCCACCGCGCGGGTTGTCCGAATGTTGCCTGCTCAGTTTGCCGTTGTTCGCTGTTGGTTAATCGTCCGCCACCAAAGTGCTCTGACAGGCTCCTGGCGACTCGCACAGCCAGGAAACCGAAGTTGGTTTTCTGGAATTCGAGGCTCTCGGACTTGGGGACAAATGTCGATTGCAACTCAAGTGTGATTTCAGCATCCGGCCCGGGTTGTATCGCGGCGACCAGCCGCTGCGTCAGCAGGGGCGCTGGATTGTGTCCGTCGAACCAATCCAGATCGGCGGCCATTACGGCCTCCTGATCCGAGTCGTGATAAGCCAGCCACTCACGCTGGCGAATGGAACTGCCCGCGGCGTCACTCCAGAAATCGATACCGAGAACCTTGTTGTGTGCAAACCAGATGCTGCGATGGTGATCGTGGTTAGCGGCCCCCGGATGTCCCATCCGGGTCAGCGTGTTTCCGGAGGGGCCAATCAGTGGGTAGAAGAACGGACGCGGATACTGTGGCCCAAAGTGCCAACGCAGCCGTTCGGTTCCACTGACTTCAAAGGAGACTTCGTGGTTCGGCTGCGGTACGATCCGACAGCGGGGATACGCGTTGAGCATCATATTCACCCTGCATGGGATAAGCGTTCGGCGAAAAACCGTCATCTAGGGACGAGCGGCTGATTTTGTCCCGGCTGCTTCCATTTGTCGAGATGCAACGTGTTTCGAGGCCGTTTGGGGTCTCCGAAAACGTCGCGATTAAGCGGATTGGGGAGAATTGGATGGTCATCCTGGTCACGAATGCCGCTGTCGGTTGGACAACTGCTTGACAGCCCGCCAGGATCGCGCAGAATTGGAGTGTCAGGCACCGCACCATCGGTGTTGCACTCGGAGTGGAATGTACAGATACCAGTTTGCCGTCAAAATTCAGGGCAAACGGCTGGGTTCCAAACGGACAGTGAGTTCTGTATGCGTGCACAGTTGATTCCGTTGGATGGCGAGCGGCCGATCACCCTGGCCAATGACGTCACGTTGGTGGGACGCAAACCGGGCATGTGTGACCTGATTGTGGATCGCTCCAGTGTTTCCAAATTGCATTGCTTGTTGGTCAAGACCGACGGGCTGCTGTTTGTGCGCGATTTGGGGAGCACCAACGGTACGAAGGTGAACGGCCAACGCGTGACGCGGGGAGCGTTGCTTCCCGGTGATGAGCTGGCTTTTGCCAGCGTCAAATACACGGTTTATCTGGGCCCGGATGAAGAGCAGGCGGTGTCTTCGCACGAATCGACCGAGGTGATTGGGATCGTTGGCCAGCCTGACCTCGATCCGCCGGACATCCCCGAGTATGACGAACGCGACAGTGAAAGCGACGTCCGGTTTCTGTCGGAAGAATACTGAAGCCGGCAGCCAGTTCTTCGTTCAGGACGCCAACCGCAGTTCGGACTCCTCGGCGTTCAGCGAGACGATTGTGATGCCGAGCCGGTTGGCCAGTTCGATCACATCGTGTTGACCCAGCATGATCGTCATGCCACTCTCAATGGCCAGCACACGGCCTCCCGATTCCTGCATTGCCTGAATGGTATGCACGCCGATCGTCGGCACGTCAAATCGCATGTCCTGCTGAGGTTTGGCGACTTTGACGACTGTAAAACCTCCGCGTTTACACAGGGAGCCCGCGCGGCGAATGGCCGCATCCGTGCCCTCGATGGCCTCGACTGCGAAGACCGCGGTGTCGCAAACAGCCACAGTCTGTCCCACGTCCAGACGCCCCATCTCCTTGGCCAACTCCCAGCCAAACTTGATGTCGCGCCACTGTTTGGGGGACGGTTTGCGGCGCGTCAGGAATCCGTGTTTCACAAGCAGCTCCGGGCAATAGTTCAGGGCTGTTTCAAACTGAATGTTGTCGCGTTCGAATTCGCGGATGACAGCCAGCAACAGAGTATCGTCCTTCTTGTCCTGCCGCGCGTAGTTGAACAGCATGTGGATCGCACGCCAGTCGGGCATCAAGCCCAGCCAACCCAGTGGGTGGCTGAATAAGATGGTCTTTTCAATCTTGCCGGCCATCACAACGCGTTCAACGCCGCTCTGTTTGAACAATCGGATGGCCTTACCCATGCGGCCGATTGGCACGCTGTCGAATCGGTCGCAGAATTCCGCCAGTTCGGCCGGCGCCAGGCCCGTAACTCCCAGGCAGTGTACGCGGCATCCCTGCTGTTTGGCTGCAATTGCGAACTCGATCGGGAACTGACCGCTGCCCGCTAGCAGTCCAATGATCTGCCGCGGCGGATCATCTGACTTCGAGTGACTGTTTGGCATTCGCAAAATGGTCACGCAGCCCGTTCCGTTTCCGAAGGAGACTCTTGGTTCTGTTGTTGGCTAAGCCGTTCAACTTCCTGTTGCAGCTGCTTGAGTTGCATCCGCATCTGGGGCAGTTTCTTTTGCGCTGACCAAATCTTGATTGTCTGCAACTCGCTGGCGGCTGGCAGGCCCAAATAGGTCTGTCCGGCCTTGAGATCTTGATGAACTCCCGACATGCCGCCACACACAGCTCCCGAACCCAGATGGACGTGATCAGCGATTCCGACCTGTCCGGCGCAGACAACATGGTCACCCGTGGTTACCGATCCGGCGAGTCCGCATTGTCCTGCCAGCAGATTGTGTTCTCCCAGATTGCAGTTGTGGGCCACCATCACCAGATTGTCGATTTTTGTGCCGAGGCCGATCACCGTCTTACCGATCATTGCTCGGTCGACAGTCGTGCAGGCGCCGATCTCGACATTGTCCTGAATCTCGACTTGACCGAAATGCGGCATCTTCTCGTGACGCCCGTTACGCTGCCGGTATCCAAAACCATCAGCACCGATCACAGAGTTGGCGTGAATCGTGACGCAATCTCCGATCAGCGCCAGTCCGTAGATCACGACATTGGGATGGATCGTCACCTGATTACCGAGGACGCAGCGAGGGCCGATATACGCCCCCGGTAGAATGTTGCAACCGCTGCCGATGACGACACCGTCCGCGATGTATGCGCCCGCGTGAACATTGGTGGCATTGCCGATTTGAACGCAGCGGCCGATTTCCGCCCGCGCTGAAATTCCGATTTCGGGTGCGTCTGGTGGCGAATGGAAGTGTTCCAGAATCTGCAACATCGACGACATGGCGTCCGGAACAACCAGCAACGTACGTCCCAGTTGATGGAGCTTGAGTTGATCCAGGTGGTCCGTTTGGATGATGATCGCGCTGGCTTGAGTGGACGCCAGGAATTCCAGATATTTGGAGTTCGCCAGGAACGTAATTTGGCCAGATTTCGCATTTTCGAGGGTTTCTGGGCCCGTAATCTCTAGATCCGTATCTCCAAGAACCTCGGCATTGATGAGATCAGCCAAGTCGAGAATCGAAGTTGTCATACCCGTGATCCTTCGCTGAGTTAACTTGATTGCGCAAGTTGTCAGATGCCGCCAGAGACCGAAGGGAAATCGAGGCGGTTTTTACTTGAAATCAGCCGGAGAGTGCAAGGTTGGTTTGAGCCTGTTCCCTGTTGCTGATTGTTCGCCTGTTCGATATAAGTCGCGTCGGTCTGACGCGCGGCGTTCCGACTGCGGCACCGTCTGGGACGATATGGAAAGCCATGAGCGATCTGGATCAGGATTCCGCGTCTCAACCTATGGAATGGACCGGGGAAGACCTGGAACAAGCCTATCAGCAGGCGCTTGACAAAATCGATGTGGCCGAGAGGGAAATCAGCCAGGCGCTCGCGGATTTCGCCGACACGTCTCTGGAAACCGATCCGGACGAGCCGCCGTCCGACACGTCGACCCATGCGCTGTCTGAAGCGATTGCCGCTCAGGATGTTCCCGTGTCCACCGAAGAAACCGCGGCGGCATTATTGGCGGAATTGTCCGTTGAACCGCCGTTACAAGCGGCTGACGAGCGGATCCATCCCCGGCAGATCATCGAGGCCGCGCTGTTTGTCGGCGGCCAGCCATTGACGGCTAAACGGCTGTGCTCGGTGTTGAAACGAGAATTTGACCAGTCATACGTTGAACGTCGCGTTGACGAACTCAATGCATTGTACACCACCGAGTGTCGGCCGTATGAGATTCTGCTGGGCGAAGGGGGATATCGGCTTCAGTTGAAACCGGAGTTCACATCACTGCGGGACCGAGTTTTCGGTTTGGGGCCCCGCGAGGTCAAATTGTCCCGCGATGCGCTGGAGGTCCTGTCGTTCATCGGATACCGGCAACCGGTTTCCGAACGCGACCTGGCTGAAGCGGGACGGCCGAAGGTGGGAGCCGTGATTCGTCAGTTGTTGCGCCGCGACTTGATCGTGTTGCAGCGAGGCGAGACTAGCTCGGACGTCAAGTACAAAACCAGTGACCGGTTTCTGGAGTTGTTTGGTCTCGGCAGTATCGATGAATTGCCTACGACTGAGGACTTTGCTTTCAAATAGTCGCATTCGCGGTCGATGTCGGGTCCAACCACTGACGACAGCCGGGCAAGGCCCCGGCTTGACCGATCCGGGCCGGTAGCAGTTGGACTCGATCAGGCATGTCGTACCAGGCCGGGAACGGCGTCGATATCGAGCTCGGCGGAACGACCGGCATCCAACAACTCCCAGGCGATTGACGCCATCGCAGCGTTGTCTGTACACAGTTCCTGAGGAGCGATGACCAGCCGTCCCTGCAGATCCTGCAGACGTTCACGCAGTCGACCATTGGCCGCCACACCACCGCCCACACATAACGAGCGGATGCCTTGTTGTTGCATGGCCAGGTCGCATTTGGCCACCAGGACATCCACCACGGCTTCCTGGAAACTGGCGGCCACATCGGCGATGCGCCGTTGATCCAGTGGCGGCACGGGCCGTTGTGATCCGGGGGTTCCACGGACTGCATACAATACGGCGGTCTTGAGGCCACTGAAGCTGAATGCGATCCGTGGATCGTGCACAAACGCCCGTGGAAACTTGATGGCCTGCGGATTGCCATGTCGGGCCGCTGCTTCGACAGATGGTCCTCCCGGATAGGGCAGGCCGAGGATGTGAGCGACCTTGTCAAACGCCTCGCCAGCCGCGTCGTCGATGGTTGAGCCCAGAGGGTGAAAGTCGAGCGGGGTCGGGCAATGATAGAGGTTGGTGTGTCCGCCACTGACCACCAGACCGATTGCCGGAAAGACGTCGGGGCCAGCCGCCATGCGGCAGGCGTAGATATGTCCTTCGATGTGATTCACCGGAACCAGGGGCAGATTCATGACCAGCGCCAGCGTTTTAGCGGCCGTCAGTCCCACGAGCAGCGATCCCACCAGACCGGGTTGAGTGGCCACGGCGATTGCCGACAAATCCGACAGCCCGACGCTTGCCCTGCGCAAGGCTTCGTCGATCACCGGCAGTATGCGTTCCACGTGCGCCCGGGAAGCGATTTCGGGGACCACTCCGCCGAAGCGTGCGTGCAATTGCGATTGTGAAGAAACGACGTTCGATCGCACATTTAGATCGCGATCGATGACAGCGGCGGCCGTTTCGTCGCACGACGATTCAATCGCCAGCAGAACGTCGGGTTGCGATGATGCCAATCGGTGCCTCTCGGGTGAAGACCAAGTCCCATGCCAGCCAGCGGGCTGTCCAAGGCTGCCAGACGCGGCTGACTTGCTCGGGGTTGCGAGCCAGTCGGTGCGCGGTTCCGCGATGCAGCCACGGCAAGAAACGCGACAATGGATGACGTGCACCGGGGGGACCCAACCGGCGCACGCAGGTCGCTCGGCATCGCGCGTGCCTGCGGAGAGTTGATTAGGTTGAGCGGTAACGGACGATGCGCAGCGGAACCACGGGCAACTGGCTGCTCGAATTGTCGTCCGGCTTCGGTTTCTTGGCGTCCTTGTCCTTGGCCTTGTCCTTGGAATCCGGCTTCGCGTCTTTCGCTTTTTCGTCCTTGGGTTCCGTGTCTCCCTTGAGTTTCTTCAACAGATAATCGATGGCGGTCTGCAACTGGCGGTCGTCGAAATCGTCATCGGCCGCACCATCTTCGCGCAACACGTCGCGTTGGCGGCGATATTCCAGGTAATTCTGTACTTCGTTCCGAGAAAATTTGATGAGCATGTCCTTCAGCGGTGTCACGCCCCATTCATCAGTGTCTTTTGCTCCCTTGTAACGATGGATGTTCTTTCCGCTGGGCCGGTGATAGCTGGCGGTGGTCAGCTTCAGCGCGCTGGAACCCTGTTCCAACTCGATCACATTCTGCACGCTGCCTTTGCCCCACGTCCGCTCGCCCACGATGATAGCTCGATCATGATCCTGCAGGCAGGCGCTGACGATTTCACTGGCCGAAGCACTGAAGTGGTTGACCAGAATGGCCATGGGGAACTCGCTGAATGTCCCGGGTTTGGTCGCTTTCCAGACGCGTTCGCGGGTATTGCGGCCCTTGGTACTGACGATCTTCCCGGTTTCAACGAACAGATCGGCGATTTCCGTGGCTTGCGACAGCAAGCCTCCCGGGTTGAATCGCAGATCGAGGATCAGTGCTTGCATGTCGCGTTTCTGCAGATCCAGCAGAGCATCCTGAAGTTCATTCGCGCTGCGTCGGCTGAAACTGGTGAGCCGGATGTATCCGATCTTCTGTTTGTCGTCCAGCATGAAGTCCCAGGTGCCGTCTTTCCGATACGTGTCACCCAGGACGGTCGCCACATTGATAATCTCGCGGCGAATCGTGATTTGTTCGACCTTGTCACTGCCTTGGTGCCGGACACCAATGCGAACGGGTTCCCCCGGTTCGCCTTTCAACAATTTGACAGCGTCGGAAATACCGAAGCCTTCCGTCGAATTCCCTTCGATCTCGACGATCACATCGCCGGCACGCACACCGCCTTTATAGGCAGGCGTGCCCGGTAACGGCGTCATTACCGTCAGGCGGCTATTGCGCGGGTCGATATGCACCTGGATGCCAATCCCGCCGAACTGCTTTTCCACGTCTTGATTGAATCGAGCGACTTCGTCGGGCGAAATAAATGACGAATACTGGTCGAGGCGGCCGAGCATTCCCTTAATCGCCGCTTCCATCAGTTCTCGGCGATCCACGTCCTTGACATAGTTCCGATCGATCTGTTCAAAAGTCTCCACAAAGACTTTCATCAGCTTGTAATACTCGTCGTCTTGCTTGCGTTCTTGAGCATGGACGGCGGTGGACGAAATCGAGATGCCGATGGCGCAAACCAGAACTCCGAGTGCACGTTGCCAATTGTTCGCCATGCGACGCTTCTCCCTCAACTGATGACTGGTGGTCCGCCGGTCCCGGTGGAAAATCAACTCGCTGGAATCTGCGATTCAATTCACTATGTTGAGTTTAGGGCTTTTGTGCGCTGGCGGCAAGATACGGCAGCAGTTCGCTTGAGGGTATTGTTTCATTTCTCGGCGAACGCCGCTGGGAAGCCGCGGTGGTGACGGGCGATCGCAGCGGCCGGTCTCCTGCCGTGCCCAAGTACCACACAGTCGCTGTGGCATCCGGCCGGCGAGTCACGGATGCTGTCGGCCGTGATGTGAATGTCCAATCCGGGCCACCGGTTGAACGCCGTGGACGACATGGGATAATCAATACAAGGTTCAGGCAACTTCCAGGAATTCGGGGAGCGGCAATGCGGATCCGTGGACTTGTGGCAATTCTGTTTCTGCTGATGCAATGCAGCCGTGCGGCAGTCGCTGATGAAGTGCCCGGACCATTGAGTCCGGCAGCGGCCCCCTCGCGGATGACGGTGCCTTCCGGTTTTCACGTCACGTCGTTCGCGGCGGAACCCGATGTTGTGCAACCCATCGCCTTCACGTTCGACCACCGTGGGCGGATGTGGGTGGTCGAGTGTCTGTCGTATCCGGACTGGATCAGCGACCAATCCAGCGGCCACGATCGAGTCATCATCCTGGAAGACACCGATGGAGACGGGCGCCACGATCGCAAGAGCTTGTTTCTTGATGATGGGCGCAATCTGACCGGCATCGCTTTGGGGCATGGTGGCGTCTGGTTGACCGCGACTCCGCACCTGTTATTCATCCCCGACCGTGATCGAGACGATGTGCCGGATGGAGCGCCGGAGGTTGTGTTGGATGGATGGGATCTGAAGGGAAAACACAATGTCGTCAATGGTCTGACCTGGGGACCCGATGGCTGGCTGTATGGTTGCAATGGAATCTTGTCCAACTCGCAGGTGGGGCCACCGGGGACTTCCGCTGAAAACCGCGTTCCTTTCAATTGCGGAGTCTGGAGACTGCACCCCAGACAGCGGACGTTTGAGCCGGTTGCCTGGGGGACGACGAATCCCTGGGGCTTGGACTTTGATGACTACGGTCAGATGTTCATTACCAACTGCGTCATCAAACACTTATTTCATGTCATTCCCGGTGGCCATTATCGGCGGATGTTTGGTCAGGACCTGAATCCGCACACCTACGACTTGCTGACCAGCTGCGCCGATCATATTCACTGGGGCGGGGGCGGATGGCAAAGTTCTCGTGGCGGTCAAGGGATTCACGACAGACCCGGTGGCGGGCACGCGCACAGTGGCGCCATGATTTATTTGGGCGATAATTGGCCGCCCTTCATGCGCAATCGTCTGCTGACCTGCAACCTGCACGGAAATCGTATCAACTGTGACACTCTGACACCCCGGCGATCGGGGTACACGGCCAGTCACGCCAGCGACTTTCTGATCGCGAACGATCCCTGGTTTCGCGGGCTGGAATTGAAATATGGCCCCGACGGTGCCGTGTTCGTGTCGGACTGGTCTGACACGGGAGAATGTCACGACTACGACCACTGCGACCGGAAGCATGGTCGCATTTACAAGGTGAGTTATGGCCGCCCGCGGCACGTGACCGCGGATTTGAATTCTCTGGACAATGCCGAGTTGGTTCGATTGCAGTTGCACCGCAACGAATGGTATGTCCGCCACGCGCGGATGATCCTGGCTGAGCGTACCGCGCGGGGGGCGGTGGGGAGGGAGACGCATGCCATGTTGCGGACAATGCTGCGGGAGCACCGGGAGACATCCCGCCGCCTGCGCGCTCTGTGGGCGTTGTCGGTTTCAGCGGGCCTCGACAAGAAACACCTGCTGCAACTGCTGGATGATCCCGATGAGCATCTGCGGAGTTGGGCAGTTCGGTTGATCTGTGATTCTGCCGTGACCGCATCCGGATTGCTGGAGAGACTTGCGGAATTGGCGCGAACGGACACCTCGCCGCTGGTGCGGGTCACGCTGGCCTCCGTGTTGCAGAGGCTGCCCTTGAATCCGCGTTGGCCAATTGTCGAGGGCCTTGTGTCGCATGCCGAAGATGCCGATGACGCGAATATTCCGCTGATGATCTGGTATGGCATGGAGCCCTTGGTGGCCGCCGACAAGCCCCGGGCATTGATGCTGGTGGTCAACACGAAAATTCCTCTGCTGAGACGTCTCATCGCCCGCCGCGTTGCAGACTAGCCGAGTTCCGCAAGCTGAGTTCGCGAATCCTTGCGGCTTCGCACGGGAGGCAGGAAATGTCTGGTTTTCAGCGACTCAACAGGTGACGCATGCACAGAGACGTGTTGTTCATTGCAGTCCCGCTGGTCCTCTGTCTCGGACATCTCCGGCCGGCGGCCGTGGCCGACAATGGGCCCGCGGAAAGCCGCGCCTCTGAACTGGAACCGCTGGTTCGCTTGCTGCTCGAAGTCGACGACAACGCATTCCGAATCGACGTGTTGCAGGGGATGGAAGACGCTTTACGCGGCAGGAAAAACGTCCCCGTACCGCCGTCGTGGGCCGAGGTGGCTCGGAAATTGAGCGTCAGTTCCGATGCGGAATTGCGGCGGCGAAGCCTGCGATTGAGTCTGATTTTTCGAGAGCCGCAGGTGATTGCCGCGTTGAGGAAACAGATGCTGGACGGCAGATCTCCCGTCGAAAAACGAAATGCAGCCCTGGAACTGCTGGTGGAAAACAATGTCGAGGGCCTGGGAACCGATCTGCGACAACTCGTCTCCGATCAAGGTCTGCGGCGGGCCGCGATTCGCGGACTGGCAAACTACCCAAGCGAACATGTTGCGGCGATCATTCTCGGACAGTACGCCGAGCTATCCGCCGCCGGGCGTCGGGACGCCGTGGCCACACTGGCTTCTAATGCGCGGAACGCGCGTGCCCTGTTACAGGCCATTACGGACGGTCGCGTGTCTGCTCGCGATCTTTCGGCTTTCGTCGCGCGGCAGATCGAAACGCTGGGTGACGCCGCGCTCACGGCACGCTTGAAATCCGTTTGGGGAAGTGTACGTCCCGCCACGCAGGATCGGCGTCGACTGATTGCCGATTACAAGCGGCGATTGACCCCGGAATCGCTGAACAAAGCCAACCTGTCGCGTGGGCGACTGCTGTTTTCCAAACAGTGTGCGTCCTGCCATCAGTTGTTCGACGCGGGACACAGTATCGGACCGAACTTGACCGGTTCGCAGAGAAACAATCTCGATTATGTACTCGAGAATCTACTCGACCCCAGCGCTGTTGTCGGCCGGGATTTTCAATTGACCGTCGTCTTGACTGTGCAAGGACGCGTGGTTTCGGGGATTGTGATCCGCGAGGATGGCAAGACACTGACCCTGCAAACTCCGACGGATCGCGTGATCATTCCGCTCGCCGATGTCGAGCAGCGACGCAGGCAAACCCTGTCCTTGATGCCCGATGGTATGTTGCAGAAAATGTCGGACGAGCAAGTGCGCGATCTTGTTGGATACCTGGCCAGTCCACGTCAGGTGGCCTTACCAGCTCAGAGCGACACGATCCAGCCGCCAGCCAAGTGAAGCCTGGAGATGCAACCGGCGGCCGCACGACTGTGTGACGGTCAGCAATCCGGTTTGACGTACTGCCGCGTCGTAGGCAACATGGAATGATCGGTCACCGCCTGCAAATTGCTTCCCGCCGGCCCCTGAGATGCATTGCGATGTTGCAATGCTACAATGGTGCCAGGCGCGAACCGGGAAGTGAATGCGAAACGATGTCAAAGCCTGCAAATTTCAAGTCTCGAAAACGGCTCGATGCGGCTTCAGGATACCTGATGCTGAGCATGCCGCAGCGGGCATTGCGCGAGCTGGAACAGATCGAGAATCTGAAGACGATTGTTGGCGAGGTCAATGGGCTCAAGGGAGAAGCACTGCGGCAGCTGGAGAAATATGATCCGGCGCTGGTGGCCTACAGCCGGGCCTTGGCCGAGCAGCCGACGAGTGTTGATCTGTTGATGGGCATGGCCTGGTGTTACAAGCGGGTTGGTTTGCTCGAACAGGCCATTGCCGCTACGGAACAGGCCTATCGTGTTTCGCCCAAAGAACCGATTCTGATGTACAATCTGGCCTGCTACTATGCGCTCAATGGAGACAAGACGCAGGCGTTGTCGCGGCTGGGTCGTGCATTGCGTATGGATGGATCGCTCCGAGAACTTGTCGCCAACGAACCCGACTTTGACCCATTGCGTGACGACCCCGACTTTCAACTGGTCGTCGGCGATGTGGAGGACGCCGAATGAAGCACGACGAGGAACATCCTCATACGCAGCTGGACACGGCTGCCGAGCTGGTGTCGCTTCCGCGTCTGGCCTCACATGTGCGGGTTCTGGCCGAATGCCCGCGTCCGGCCGAAAGTACTCGATTGGAAAACTGCCGGGAATACGTGACAGTCGACTTGCAGAAGCGAGGCTGGAACGTGGAGCGACATCCGTTTACGGTCCAAACCGTCGACGGTACATCACTGTCCGGCGTGAACCTCATCGCCGAACACGCGGATCGACCGCTGGGTGACGGTCCGCGGCTGTGCCTGGGTGCCCACCTGGACTCGTGCCCCGAAACTCCTGGTGCCGATGACAATGCCAGCGCTGTTGCGGCCCTGCTCGAATTGGCTCGCTTGCTGCCCCAAGCCTGGCCGGAAACTCCCCGCTTGGATC
>Ga0315336_1002417_pt1 | contig 28641 bp, 26 predicted proteins | sample ASW5metaG_FD_204512 | JGI IMG/M metagenome (GOLD analysis project Ga0315336, IMG submission 204512) | Ammonia-oxidizing marine archaeal communities from Monterey Bay, California, United States - ASW #5 | ecosystem: Environmental > Aquatic > Marine > Intertidal zone | place: USA: California... | reverse complement strand
GGCGTTTTTAACCGATCACGGCGTCCGGATACGGGGGCGCGAGATCGTCATAGATAACAGGGATCAACTCGCCGTCTTCGCGCGACCGCAGCGGCTCATCGACGATCCGGAATCGTAGATCACGAAGGCGAACGGCTGCGAATAATCCCATTAAGGAACCTGTATGCTGGCGTAAAGACGGACGCGGAGCATTGCGTTAGCTCAAAATTACATGTCGGAAGACCTGCTAAGTGTTGCGTTACAATGCCCTCTCGCTGAATTAGGCGTCGCCTTTCAGTAGGGGGAAAATGGAGCGCACAGATGGGCTACTCTCGTAAGTCGCCTGAGATTCTGCCACCGGATCTACAGCGGCGGCGTAGGTGCCTTCATCATGCATAATGAGATACGCTTATGAACCGTCCTCAGGTCCCAGCGCACATTCGCTCCGATCGTAATGTTCGTTATGGCGAGGAACGTCTGCCCCGCTACACCAGCTATCCGACCGCGCCGTATTTTTCGGACGCTATCTCGCAGCAAACCTACCGTCAGTGGCTTGCGTCGATTCCGGATGAACGCACGGTTTCGATCTACTTGCATATTCCTTTTTGTCGATCCATGTGCTGGTACTGCGGTTGCAATACGACGGTCGCCCGGCGCAGCGAGCCCGTTGCCGAATATCTCGCAGCACTGCGGCGCGAGGTCGACATCGTGGCAAGTCATATCGGGCGCCCGCTCAAAGTCACTCAGGTGCACTTCGGCGGCGGAATACCTACCATCGTGGCGCCCGCACAATTCACAGAACCGATGAATCTGCTGAAGCAGAGGTTCACTCTTGTTCCTACCGCGGAAGTAGCCGTCGAGATCGATCCTCGCACGCTCACAGATGAAATGATGCTTGAACTCGGCGCGAGCGGGGTCACACGGGTCAGTCTAGGCGTCCAGAGCTTCGACCCCGTAGTGCAGCAGGCCATCAACCGTGTGCAGAGTTTTGAAGCCACCGCCGCCGCGACCGAAGGATTGCGAGCGGCGGGCGTGCGCGGGATCAACTTCGACCTGATTTACGGCTTGCCGCATCAGACGGTGGCGTCGTGCTTCGATACAGTCCACAAATGCCTTCAACTTCGTCCTGACCGTCTCTCGGTTTTCGGCTATGCCCACGTTCCGACGTTCAAAAAACACCAGCACAAAATCGCTGAAGCCACGCTGCCGGATGGAGCCGATCGCCATCTTCAGGCCAACATGATTGCTTTCTGCTTGACCACCGCAGGCTATCGGCAGATCGGCCTCGATCATTTCGCCCTTCCAGAAGACAGCATGGCAACAGCACAGGCGGCTGGAAAACTCCATCGGAACTTTCAGGGCTACATCACCGACATAAGCGATATTTTGATTGGTTTCGGAGCAAGTGCGATCGGGCATCTTGACCAAGGTTACATTCAGAACGAGGTTGCGACCAGATCCTATTGCACGCAAATCAATCGCGGGGATCTGGCGAACCGAAAGGGCTATGCGTTGACCGCCGATGACCGGCTGCGCGCCAACATCATCGAGCGGATCATGTGCGATTTCCGCGTCGACATGCGGGACGTTTGCTCGAAACACGGAACGACACCGGACACAGTCCTTCAATCGGCCTCTCGTCTCCATACCGTTCGAGCGGCTCGTTAGTGGTGGCGGGCGTCAGTCAAACTCTATGGGCCCGTCTTGACCGGACCAGGCCCAACCACACCGCGGCGAAAAATAGGAGGGCTTTCATAGCGACTATGCTTGTGTCGACGATAGTAGCGTCGATCACGATCGTGATGTTTTACTTCGCGCCAACGTCGATCAGAACTATGGTGTCCGGTGCCTTTACCTCCACGTCCCGAACTAACTGGCGGCAACGGTTTGTCTATTGGTCGCTCTACCAGCAAGCCGGCGCGTCTGCCCTCTGCTGTAGCAGGGCGCGAGTAGGAATTGTCCACCCGCTTGCCGATGGCCGCTGCGAATGCAACATCTGAAGTTGAGATCTGAAACATTGCGACCGCGAGCAACGGAATCAGTCGAACGGCACATGATGAAATGTATGACGGCATCTTCATGAGGTATCCTTTCGCTATTGCACATCCAAAGATGGACTGCTTCGATTTTCCAAAACTAAACCCGGCGAGACCGTAGCAACTGCGAGAAATTTCGCATCCTGCGCTGGATGAACGTAGCGCAGCGATCGCTTTCCGTTAAACGTAGGCGCAACCAGATTCATTTTACTTAGTGCTTCTTTCGGTCGTCACCGGCGTTTGCTCGAACATTTGAGTTGGCGTTTTTCTCAGTTTTGGACGCTTGGGAAACAGTTACACCTCCGGATTTTTCGGTTGAAGTGCCGGTCGGATGCCGATGATCGCGAACTGATGAATCAGATGCAGGCGATGGAGCCGCAACAACCGTGCCGGGCGCTGCTGCAGGCGGCAGGTCACTAGACTTCGAAGTCGTAGCTTTATCGCCACGATGGTCGTTTATCACGGGTGCACGATTACCCAGAGCATCGAGATTGCGATGACCGGCCGGTGAAGGAATGGTGACGTTTTTCTCCCCGGTGGCGATGCGCTTTGCGGCCAGTTCGCGAATGCGCTTGTCGTTCGCGAGATTGTACTCATTCTGCGCTGCTTTGGGGTTCGCATACGCTTTATCGACTCCTGCAGCTTTCAACTGCTTTGCCAATTCCGGGTCCCAGGTGTTGTAGCTGACTCCGTTCGGCGCCAAAATTTTCTGGCCATTCTCGATAGGTACACCCTGTTTAACAGTGTAGGTGCTGGTGCCTCGCCCGTCGGTTACCACGACCGTCGTGTACTGGCCATTCCACCCTTTGTTCGGATCGTCAGCAACGACTGTTCCCTTGCCATCATCCCAACCTTTGCCATCGCCTCTCGGACCGTTCGACGGCGTGCCATCAGGACGACGCGTATCCACTACGGCACACTCACCGGAAGCCGAGCAATTGCGTGAAAGACCTTCGCTGATCAGTACACAGCTGGTGGCGCCTGAATTCTCCACCGTGTACATCCCATTCAGTTTTGCACATGCTCCTTTGTTACCATCGTCACCCTTTGGTTTAGCGGACGCGGCATCGGTAAGAATGACCAGACTGGCAAGCGCAAGCGCCACGGTAAAAGCCATATCTCGGGGAAATTCACGCATAGCAGTCTCCAAAATCCGTTCGCAGGCCGTTCCTGCAGATGACGTTCCGATCGCTCGGCCACATCGTATGAGAAGCTTGTTAGCGTAGGTTGAGTATCGCCGCATCATTCGATCGGGTGATGCGGCGCTGCTAATTGGACCGCATAATCGCAATAGCTCACTCCAGATTCTCAACCAGTCAAAGCGATGAGCAGGTAACAGGAGGTGAATGCTGTAAACATTTGCAGATCAACTACTATCGCTTCTGCAGTTGCGGCTAGCATCATGCTTCTGGCAGCGGTCGACGGCGCGTTAGCACGCGTTAACACCGGAGCCCGGACCACCAGCACAGGGGCCAGCAAGCCATTCGGCACCAACGCGGGTGCTGGCGGAAAAGGGGTTGGCGGCGATACCAACACAAATATTGGCGGGAGCGCCGGAGCGATACCACCGCAGGTACCACACCGTCGTCATGGCCGCCCTCGCGATTAACACTCAGCGCAGGAATGCGGGAAGAGTATGGGTCAGGGGCATCGTAGCTGCTGAACCATTGCTCTTTGACACGAAGGTCAGGCGTCCTCCGATCGGAGGACGCTAATCGCTGCAGCCAGTGTTATTTCGGCTGGATGTAAGAGCAAACTCATCAAAAGAAAGCGCCAGACAATGATGACCATCTCAAAGATCCTATTCACCTCATCTATTGCCGTCGGCGTTGGGATGTCAGCAGCAATTCTCGCTTCTTCCGCGACGGCCGCCCCCTCGCTTCGTCCCCTCCAATCTGGAGCCGTTTTCGTGCGCGCCACGAATGTCGTAAGGCGTCCGGGCAATAGTGTTCAGCCGGTTGTCCGCGACAGTGCAGGCCAAGTGGTGAACAGGCTCCCAGGCCGGTCCATTGGGCTGGGCAAACCACGAAGGATGCAATGTCTCAACTATGGCGGCAAAAATCGGTGTAGGCCTATCTAACAACAAGGTCAGCGAGCTAGAGGACTCGCCGATGCGTCCGTCAGCGTGTCCGTCACGCTGACAGCGGCGTCGAATATCCAGCGACGAGTTTGATGAGGTCGGCCTGTCGCCCGGCACCTGTTTTCTCGAAGAGGCGACTGACATGCGTCTTGATTGTAGTCTCCGCGACACCAAGGGCGGCAGCGACCTCGGGAACGCCACCCACTTCGACGACTGCAAGCAACACCCGCAATTCGGTCGGCGTCAACTTAAAGGTCCGCCCAATAACTTCGGGAGCGGACGGAGTTTCAAGCGTTGCCTTGCGGATAAACAACGCCGCGACGGCCGTATATGCAACGCCCGCACGCAAACGTGCGCCAGAGGTCAAGGGCAAAAGGTGAGCGACATAATGTTCGCCGTCCCGCGCCGTCAGCGGCAATGCAATGCCCTTGATGCCAATAGCGGCATCTCCTTGATCGGCTACCGCAAAGCTCTCACGCAGTGTTTTGTTGATCTGCGCATCACCTACGACGAGTTGGCCCTTTACCGAACGAATTATATCGCCTTTGGCGATAGCGGCCTGTCCGGCAGCATTGGCATGAACAATGTGTCCTTTGCCATCGACGAGAAGCATACTCGCCCCCAGTCCGTCGAGCGTCTCGGAAAACGTAGCTGCTTCGGCTTGTTTGAGGTCAATCGTTTGACTGATCAAAGCCGCACGGCGAACATGAGGTACGACAAGCGACATTCGCCGGCGCATTTCATCGTCAACCATCCCACCGGAATCGTTCCTGATGACGCTGAGAAACGAGCTTCCCGTATTCGACTTAATGAGAACCGCACTGGCAACATCAAGCCAGCCTTGGGGCTGTGCCCACTCCCGGTAAAAGCGGCTCTGGAGGTATTCTTCAAAAGGCACCAATTCCGGAATACTGACGATCTGACCGATATCGAAAAGCGGCACCGTTGCGAGTGGATCGAACCTGGCGTAAGTCGACAAATAGCGCTGCATATAAGCAGGATCTATGCCGAACTGATAATATGCCTCCACGAAAGTGCTGGCAGAGTCCGTCATCGCCAGGCCAGCTGCCTGTCCGCCTACAAATTCGGTAATCTCTTCAAGAACAGTTGGCCACATCGCTGGATCAAGCGAGGCATCGTAAATGTCTCCGATCAGACGAGATGCCTTCTGGTATTGGGACATGTCCTGGCTAACTACAAAACGCCGGTTGGCCCGACCGGCGATCAGGGGTTTGGCGATCCTTCCAACGGCAATGTTCAAGGTACTTCTCCCGTCGGAACGAGTCCACAACGCTTATGCAGTCGACGACCGGCGCTTGAAGTACCCCGCCGGTCGGCGACACATTTAGACGCGACGCCTAGCCGGCGGAGACTGATATCGCCAGCTAAACCGCCAAGAACGCGCCACTTATTTAGCGAATTTAGCCTTGATCGACGTCAGGCCGGCTTCGTAGACGCCGTTCAAAGCTTCGCTCGCAGCTTTTTCCTTGCCCTGGTCCGGGGTATAAGACCCACTCCAGTGGACAGTAGAAGAACCATTACCCTTGTCCGTCACCTTGATGGTCGACTTGTAGTTCGTCACCGGCAAGGGGCTCGACACGAACGCGTAGGAGTAGGTGTGCTCTGCGTCACTGCGCGCAGTCTGCGTCTCCACAAACGCCGCCTTACCATCCTTGGTTACAAGAATTCGGGTCGGCGGCGTTTTACCGTCCTCGATGCATGCGCCAACCGGCGGCAACCAATCCTTGATGGCGCAGAACGAACCGATTGCCGCCCATACGGCAGACGGCGCAGCGTTTACTTCGATGCTTTGCGAAAGATTAGCCGCAGAAGCAGGCGAAACGCTCAGGATGGCAAGCGCACAGATTGCGGCGGGGGCTGAGAACGCAGTGACAGATTGCTTGATCAAAAGGTTTTTCATTGGTCGTCCTAACAATGGAGGCGTCGCGCGACAGCCATAAGCGACCGCCCTCGCGACGCACGTTTTCGCGGTGCGCCTCATGCCCACCATGTCAGGGGAAATAGCCATTCCTCGCGGTATCGCGCTAGTTCAACAACTGAATCGCACTCGGTACAGAAAATGAATCCGCTGAAAAAATCCTGCAATCCAGAACGTTTGGAGAAAACATGACAATAGGAAGTTACAGGCAGTTTTGTCCGGTCGCGATGGCTGCAGAGGTCCTGTGTACACGCTGGACGGTTGTACTGCTCCGCGAACTTGTTGCGGGATCGACCCGTTTCAATGAATTGCGGCGCGGGGTTCCGCGAATGTCACCAGCGCTGCTCTCGCAGCGCCTGAAGGACCTGGTGGCGGCCGGGATCGTTGCACGCACAGCGTCAACCGAAGAACCCGGCCTCTTCGAGTATCATCTGACACAATCAGGAAAAGAACTCAGAACCATTGTTGAAGGATTTGGGATTTGGGGTCAGCGGCGAATCGAGGCGAACCTATCGCTGCAGTATCTCGACGTGCAACTTTTGATGTGGGATATGCGCCGAAACCTAAATACGACGCCAATGCCGCAGCGTCGAAGCATAATAAAGTTTGCTTACCCTGAGTTGTCAGTTGCCCGACGTTCCTGGTGGCTGATCGTGGACCCAGCCGAAAACGTAGACCTTTGCTCCGTCGATCCCGGATTTGATGTAGATCTCTATGTGTCTGTGGATCTGCGGACGATGACCGCAATCTGGATGGGACTCGATACTGTGCGCGCAGCTATCGGAAGCGAACGGATGAAGCTGACGGGTGATCGACAACTTGCGTCAGCCACGCAAACTTGGCTGGGCCTGAGTCCATTTGCAAAAGAGCGGAAGCTTGCTAGCTGAATGAGGCGAGCGGCGGCGACCTTCAACACACAAGCAACTCAGCGACATCGTCAAATGAACGGATTCCTCCATGCTCAAACCAAGGAAGTACAATTCCTGAACTGGAGTATGATCGTCGGCCCCTGCTATCCAATGCAACTTGACTAAACTACGAAAGGAAAAGCCGATGAGTCACGTTGGGAGCTGCTTTTGCGGCGCAGTAAAGATCGAGGTCTCAGGTTCGCCCGAGGCAATGGGCTATTGTCATTGCAGTTCCTGTCGCTCGTGGTCGGGCGGACCTGTCAACGCCTTCAGCTTGTGGAAAGTAAATGCAGTAGCGATCAGATCGGGATCCGAGCATATCGCGATATATCAGAAGACGCCGCTGAGTGAGCGCAAGTATTGCAAGAAGTGTGGAGGACACCTCATGACGAACCATCCACCTTTGGGATTGGTTGACGTCTTTGCGGCTTCTCTACCAACCCTTTCATTTTCTCCTCGTGTTCACGTCAACTACGCAGAAACAGTCCTGCCTATGAAGGACGGACTACCCAAGCTTAAAGACTTTCCCGCAGAGTTGGGAGGATCTGGCGAACTAGTCGCTGAGTAAGATGCGCCGCACCGCCAGATCGATACGACGATCTGGACTCCAGATTGAGTTACGAGCGCCCAATCTACAGGCCGAGATTCCACCGTTTGTGTCGGCTGAGGGCGCCTATTGGCGCCCTCAGCGCGGCACAACTAAGGGCGGTTATGCCTTCGGCAAGTAGGGAATTGTGCCTGCCAGATCGCTGTTGTCGATGAGTTGAAACCGGCTTTCGCTGCCGGCCTTCCTTGCAGCGACATGTGCAGCATACGCCGGATCGCTTACGAATGCCTTCGCTGCTGCCGCCGAAGGAAACTGCATAATCGCAATCAGCGATGTATCGAGCGGTGCTCCCTCGATCGTCGTTACATTGCCGCTTCGAGCGAGATATTTGCCGCCATGCTTGTGAACGAAGTCATGAACGACTGCTGCGTAAGCAGGAACCCATGCGCCGTCAGTCACTTTGATATCCGCAATCAAGAATGCCGTCATCTGTTTCTCCATCTTTTTGAACGCAAGGAGTATCCAAGCGCTGAAAGATGTAGAATGGTCGCAAGCGTAAACTCCAGTTCACAAAGTGAACTACTGAGGTAGTATTTCTGTACTGGAAACGAACTCAAGTTGCAGTCGAGCGCCCAGATGGGCCTCATCACGGATTTTGACATCGACGGATCTGGAAATTTTCAATGCGAGAGAAATAGTTGCACAAAGTTTTATTCTTACCCGGTGCGGGTGGCTCACCATTCTTTTGGCAACGCGCCGCCAAGCTTTTGCCAGATGAGTGGACTAAAGAGTTCTTTGGATGGCCTGGCCTAGGTGATCAACCGCATGATCCCCAGATCAAATGCATTAACGACCTTGTTGAGCTTGTAAATGCGAAGATTTATGAACCGGTTGATCTAGTGGCCCAGTCCATTGGTGGACTCATTGCAGCACGAATAGCGCTTGATAAGCCGGCTCTCGTTCGCCGGCTCGTATTGGTTGCAACTTCAGCCGGCGTGAATATGAAGAAATTCGGTGCTAGCGATTGGCGGGCGGACTATCAACGTCTGTATCCACATGCTGCCGAATGGATAGTACATCATTCTGAAATCACGAATCTTCCTGTTGAGCGCGTCATCACGCCCACGCTCCTGATTTGGGGGGACGCGGATCTAATTAGTCCAGTTAGCGTTGGACTGCATCTTGAGCTCCGCATACCCAAATCGAAACTGCATGTAGTCCCAGGGGGAGATCACAGCCTTGCCTTTAATCAATCCGCGACCGTTGCAAACCTTATCGCCCAGCATTTGAAATGAGCTTTGGTTGATCCGGATTTGGCGACGGGCGGCCAAGGTGGATTTCATGGCGAAAATGACAAGCCGCCATGAATACGCGCAGAAAAATGTGCCAACCCTCGAGAATTCTCTTGGCATCTTCGCTCGTCGTCGCTGCAATCGTATCAATCATCCCGCAAACAAATTTGAGAACGCATTTTCGCCCGATGGCGAGAACCTCACGATGCGTGCGCCCGGCACGCGATGCGCCCATCCCAACTCGAAAATGCGTTCGAGCAGCCGGCCACCGAGTGCTCCTGCCAGATGCGATTTGCGCTCACTCCAATCAAGGCAGGTGCGGCACACCGGGCGCTTCACCTGCCTGAGGGAATTGACGTCAACCCCAAACTCGCTAAGCCGAACGTCGCCCAATGGGGTGACGACAATCCCGATGCCGTCAAGCGCGATCAGACGTTGGCTGCACAGACGGCTAAACAGTTCAACGCTGCGCTCGCCGGCAAGGTGATCGTAGCATATCCGGGCCCGCCTCATCTCGGGGTCTTTCGGACCGGGCCTCACCCGTCGATGCCCGGCGTGCTCTGCAAGGTCCATAAGGGCTTCTACGGCCGCCGCAACATCGACGCCGGCTAGGCGATAGTAGCGATGACGCCCCTGTTTCTCGACGATCAACAAACCGCCATCGAGGAGCTGCAACAGATGCGAGCTGGCTGTCTGTGGCGTGACGCCAGCTTCGTGCGCCAGCTCGGTTGCCGTCAAGGCCTGCCCACTCATCAGCGAAGTCAAGATATTGGCGCGGGCTGGATCGCCGATGAGAGAGCCGACGAGTGCGATGTCTGGACCATTCTTCATACGCTCACCCCTACAACAAGGCCGGTTACCCTACCACAAGGCGAGCTGCAAACACTTCGTTCTTGCTCGAAGCATTCTCCGCAACGGATGCAGTATCAGCATGCTGAATGAAGAGGAACGTACAGTGCTGAAAATGTGGTTGACAGTTTCTTTTGTTATTTATTCTGGAGGAATGGCGATGGCGGATGTTCAAAAACGTGTTCTCAATTTGTCTGACGCACCCCTATCGTCTGATGCGCCTTGGCAGCCGCGATTGCAGTTGCATGAGCAGACGTTTGGAAATGCCGACCGCAAGCGTCCGGTACTTTATGTCCACGGAGGGACGTTCGCCTCTGATAACTCGATGCTGTTTAAATTCGGCGGCGTTTCCTGGGCGGATGAGCTGAACAAGGCTGGGTTCTCGGCCTGGGCACTCGATTTCGCAGGCTTCGGAGGCTCCGAATTATACCCCGAAATGGCGAACGCAATGCCGACTCCCGGCGAACCACTCGGCCGCGCGCCCGAGGCCGCGCGTCAGATCGAACGCGCGGTGCACGCCATTATCGCCGAAACCGGGGCCGAACGCGTCTCGATCATCGCGCATTCCTGGGGCACGATGCCGGTTGGCCTTTTCGCCGGCGGACATCCCGAGCTTGTGGGCCGCATAGTACTGTTCGGGCCAGTCGTCCGTCGCGAAATTCTCAAGAGCGTGCCTCCGCTCGGACCGTGGCGCTTTCTGACCGTCGAGGAGCAGCACAAGCGTTTTGTCGAAGATGTGCCGGCGGGCCAGCCCGCAGTTCTGGCCGAAGCCGATTTTCCAGTCTGGACAGCGGTTTATCTGCGCGCCGATCCGACGAGTTCGTCGCGTACACCACCTTCGGTGAAAACGCCGAACGGCCCGGTGGCCGATATCATGACTGCCTGGTCGGGCTCGCTTGCTTACGATCCCGCGAAAATCAAATCGCCGGTCGCCATTATACGCGGCGAATGGGATAGTCTTTGCAATGACGCTGACGCGGCGTGGTTACTTGCGTCGCTATCGTCCGCGCTTGAGAAAACGGATATCAAAATCCCGAAGGCTACTCATCTGATGCACCTCGAAACCGGCCGCACCGCGCTCTATCAGGCCAGCATCGACTTTTTGAAAGCCAAATGAGTGACCGATGATCGCGATACTCGAAGTCTTGCCGAGCGGGGATGGTCAGAGCGACTTCATAGACCATGCTGCGCGGCCTCACACCGAGTTAGAGTCCATAACGTGCTCATTTCGTGGGCGATCCCAAAGCCTCACCGATCTAGATGAACTGTTGTCGCTTTGACGCAATGACGCGGCCGTCACCGGCTAACTCCGCCACGCCGGACATCCTTTAATCTAGGCAGCGAAGTGTACCGGCATCTTTCGAGACTATCACCTGCGCGTCGCTGTCATCCTGCGTGACTGCGGCATGAAAGAACGGCGCGAGCAGCTATCCACCGATAGCCGCGCGGCACATGATTCCATTCCGTGAGACGTCGAGCCAGACATCGGTTTTCCGTTCCTGATCAACGGCCTAGGCGGACTGCCGGGTTATCACGCAGTGATTTCATTCTCCGGTCTCTCAGGCGAGTCTCCAAAAAACGGGAATTTCCCAATAGATGTGCAGAGACTTTCGCGAATTTTGGGAATGTCACGGTGCGAATCCGGTCTCTGTAGAGACTGAGCATGCTTAAAAAGCCCGCCATTAGCGGGCCTTTTTCACGCTGAAGAAAGAAATTCTCCGAAATCCGAACTGGATGGCTGGGGCGGGAGGATTCGAACCTCCGCATGGGGGAATCAAAATCCCCTGCCTTACCACTTGGCGACGCCCCAATAGCGCTGAACGGTTCGCGGCGGGATCGGATCTGAGCCGCTTCGCGCCGTTCGTTGTCGGAAGGTGGCGGGCCGATGTCCTTGACGGACATCATGAGCCGCACCGATTCACCGTGGCAGCGCAGGTCTTAGAGCATTTTCCGGCAAAGTGGAAACCCGCTTTTCGGCAGGAAAATGCTGTCAGAAAAGGAAAATTCGCGCCCGTTCCAGTGGCGGGGCTGCAGCCGTTTCCATCCCGCTGGCGAGGAAAGCAGCGGCAGTTCAGGGCAAGTTGCCGCATGCCGGGCGGCACCCGGCCCGCGCAGCATGGCTGAAATGAGCGTGCGCCGCAGTTGAGAGCCAGCCGTTTTCATGGGAAGACAGAGTGCGTCAGGCGGACCGGACAAGACCTGCCGGCGCGAGGAAAAACAGACCACCGAACAACGACTTATGAGAACAAGGCTTTTTATAAAAGCAGGACTTGCGCGCGCTTTCCCTGCCCGGCCAATCGCCGTATCGCGAGGAGAGCATCGCCCGAGGCCCTGCCTGAACAGCGAGATCATGCCATGACCTACCGCGCGCCACTGAACGACATTCTCCTCTCCCTCAATCACGGCGCCGGGCTTTTGGCCGCCGTGGAGGCAGGACATTATAATGGCTACGATCCGGAATTCTCCGCAGCGGTGATCGAGGAAGCGGGCAAGTTCGCCACCGACGTGCTCGAGCCGCTCAATCAGACCGGCGACCGCGAAGGCATCAAGCTCACCGACAAGGGCGTCGTCACAGCGACCGGCTGGCCCGATGCTTACAAGCGCTGGTGCGACGGCGGCTGGAATGCCGTGTCGGGCTCTGAGGAATTCGGCGGACAGGGTCTGCCGCTCGCGGTGCATTCCGCCGTCAACGAAATCTGGAGCGCATCGAACCTCGCATTCGGCCTCTGCCCGCTGCTGACGTTGAGCGCGATCGACGCGCTCGATGCACACGGCAGCGACGAGTTGAAGAACATCTATCTCGCCAAACTGATTTCCGGCGAGTGGCCGGGCTCGATGCAGCTCACCGAGCCGCAGGCCGGCACCGATGTCGGCGCGTTGCGCACGCGCGCGGAAAAGCACGACGACGGCAGCTATCGCCTGTTCGGCACCAAGATCTTCATCACCTATGGCGACCACGACATGAGCGACAACATCGTTCATTTCATTCTGGCACGCCTCCCCGGTTCGCCCGCCGGCTCGAAGGGCATCACGCTGTTTCTCGCGCCGAAATATCTCGTCAATGCCGACGGCTCGCTCGGCGCACGCAACGATATTTACGCCAGCGGCGTCGAGCACAAGCTCGGCATCCACGCGTCTCCCACCTGCACCATGACCATGGGCGACAAGGGCGGCGCGATCGCCTACCTCGTCGGCAAGGAAAATGGCGGCATGGCCGCGATGTTCACCATGATGAACCAGGCCCGCCTCGGCGTCGGCCTTCAGGGTGTCGGCATCGCCGACCGCGCCTATCAGCGCGCGCTGGCCTATGCGCAGGAGCGCAAGCAGGGCAAAGCGCTCGGCAACAAGGGCGATGGCTCCGATCCGATTATCATGTATCCGGACGTCAAGCGTAACCTGATGCTGATGCGCGGCATGACGGCTGCCGCACGCACCATCTGCTACGCGACCGCCGTTGCCATTGACGTGTCGCATCGCGCCACCGATCCGAAGGTAAAGGCGAAGGCGGCGACACGCGGCGCATTGCTGACACCGATGGCGAAGGCGTTTTCGACCGACATCGGCAATGAGGTTGCAGCGATCGGCGTGCAGGTGCATGGCGGCATGGGTTTCATGGAAGAAACCGGCGCTGCGCAATACGTTCGCGATGCGCGGATTCTCACCATCTATGAAGGCACCAACGGCATTCAGGCCAACGACCTGTTGATGCGCAAGCTCGGCATGGCCGGCGGCGAAGCGGTGTGGGATCTGCTCGGCGAATTGTCCGCCATCGTCTCGAAGGTCGAAGCCTCGAACGATCCGGCGTTCGGCACCACCGGCGCAAAACTGCGCGACGCGGTCGACTCGGTGGAGCGCACCAGCAAGTGGCTGCTGGAAAAAATCGCGACATCGCCTGCGGAAGCGCTGGCCGGTGCGTCGCCTTACCTGCGGATGTTCTCGACCACGCTCGGCGGCTGCATGCTGGCGAACGAAGCACTTGCTGCGCGCACCGACGAAGCTCTCCATAACGACGCGCAGCGTTACGTCACGCTGGCGCGGTTTTTCGCGGAGAACGTCACGGTACAGTCCGGCGCGCTCGAACGCGCGGTGATGGACAGCGCCTCCTCGGTCACCGGCGCGGATGCGGTGCTGGTGGGGTGACTTTCTTTCCCCTCTCCCCTTGTGGGAGAGGGTGGCGAAGTTGAGCGGAGCGAAACTGAGCCGGGTGAGGGGTTACTAATATCGACGTAAGTAGCAAACCCCTCACCCGCCCTCACTTCGCTCGGGCACCCTCTCCCACAAGGGGAGAGGGTCACACCAGCGGCTTCAACCCCGCCTCGATTTCCTTGCGGCGGGATTCGAGGAACGGCGGCAGCGTCAGTTTCTCACCGAGCTTCTCCATCGGCTCGTCGCTGGCAAAGCCCGGACCATCGGTCGCGATCTCGAACAGGATGCCGTTGGGCTCGCGGAAATACAGACTGCGAAAATAGAAGCGGTCGATCTCGCCGCTGGAGTGAATGCCGAGCTCCGCAAGCCGCGCCGTCCAGGCATGATACTGCTCGTCATTCGGCGTGCGGAACGCGACGTGATGCACGCCGCCCGCGCCCTGACGCGCCGCGGGCAAATCTTTCTGTTCGAGCACATGCAGTTCCGCCGCGGGACCGCCCTCACCCATCGAAAACACCTCGATGCGGTGTTCGCCGTCGGGCGATGCGTAATCGCGCGCACGCGTCATGTTCATCACATCGGTCAGCACGCGCGCGATGCGTGCGAGATCCGGCACGTTCAGCACGATCGGCCCGAGGCCGCGTATCTGGTGTTCCGCAGGCACCGGACTTTTCTCCCACGGATGTGCTTCACCACGGCCGCCGTCATCGACCAGCACCAGCCGCTGGCCTTCGGGGTCCTCAAACGGCAGCGTCAGGCGGCCATCGACTTCGGTCACCTTGCCGACATGCGCGCCGAGTTTGATCAGCCGGTCCTGCCAGAACCCCAGTGTCTTTTCTCCGTTCACGCGTAAACCGGTCCGCGACACGCTGCGGGTGCCGCGATGTTCCCGCGCCGCCGGCCAGTCGAAGAAGGTGAGGTCGGTGCCGGGATTGGCCATCCCGTCTGCATAAAACAGATGATAGGCGCTGACATCGTCCTGATTGACGGTCTTTTTGACCAGCCGCATGCCCAGCACGCCGGTATAAAACGCCAGATTTCCCTTGGCATGCGCTGAAATCGCCGTCAGATGATGAATGCCGGTGAGTTGCATGGCTGTATCCCTTCAGGAATTCGGGGCGGAAACCAGTTGGCGATTTTTTCCGTTCCGGCCAATGATGTAGGATGAACCCACAGACAGCGCCAGCCGTCTCCATGCTGCAGCGCGTGCCATTTCAGGGAACGACCAGGAAAACATCCATGACCGACCACGTAATTGTCACCGATGAGGACAACGCCCGCATCATCACCATGCGCCGCCCGGACAAGAAGAACGCGCTGACGCAGGACATGTACATCGCGATGGCGGATGCGATCAAATCCGCGCAGAGCGATCCGGACATTCGCAGCATCGTGATTTCCGGCGGCTCCGGCGTGTTCACCGCGGGCAACGATCTTGAGGATTTCGCGAAAGCCAATACGTCGAACAGCGACAGCGACCGGCCGATGGCCGCGACCCAGTTCCTTCACGCGCTCGCCTATAACGAGAAACCGCTGATCGGCGCGGTCGATGGCATCGCGGTCGGTGTCGGCACCACGATGCTGTTTCACTGCGACTACGTTCTCGCCTCAACCACCGCGACATTCTCGACGCCGTTTATTCATCTCGGTCTGGTGCCGGAAGCGGCCTCCAGCCTGCTCGCGCCGCGCACCATGGGACACCAGCGCGCTTTCTCGATGCTGGTGATGGGCCGCACCGTCACCGCGGACGAGGCCCGCGAGGCCGGCTTCGTCAACGCGGTAGTTGCACCGGGACATACCGAAGTCGAAGCGCGCAAGGTGGCGCGTGAAATCGGCTCCCTGCCGAAGGATGCCGTGGCACTGACCCGCAAGCTGCTCAAACCGGCGCGGGAAGACGTGCTGCGCCGGATGAATGAGGAATCGCATCATTTCGGCGAACGCCTGAAATCGGACGAAGCGCGGAACGCTTTCAGCGCATTCTTCGCCCGCAAGAAGAAAGCCTGACCTCTGTCGTAATTGACGCCCAAAAATTCATATTGATTGTCATGGCCGGGCTTGTCCCGGCCATCCACGTCTTTGCCTTCAGAAATATCCAGGTAAGGCGTGGATGCCCGGGACAAGCCCGGGCATGACGGGTTAGTATGACAGCCACTCATTTCGCGGACCGCATTCGGCGTCAGAAGAAAGAAAGACATCCGTCCATGCCGACACTTTATTATCACACCGCTGCGGGCCTGAACCATCTGACTGCCCCCGGCCATCCCGAACGACCGGATCGCCTGCGCGCGATCGAAGAGGGATTGGCGGCTGACCACTTCAAGACGCTGGTGCGGGTCGATGCGCCGATGGCCGATCTCGATGTTGTCGCACTGTGCCACACCAACGAATACATCGACGAGCTGCGCCACATCTCGCCGAAAGAAGGCACGATCTATCTCGACGGCGATACCTCGATGTCGCCGGGCACGCTGGAAGCCGCGTTGCGCGCCACCGGCGGTGCCGTCGCCGCTGTCGACGCAGTGATGAAAAACAAGCAGACCAACGCTTTTGTCGGCACGCGCCCGCCGGGACATCACGCCGAAAGCGCGCGGCCGATGGGTTTCTGTTTCTTCGACAGCGCTGCGATCGCGGCACGTTACGCGCAGCGTAAATACGGCATCACCCGCGCCTGTGTGGTCGATTTCGATGTCCATCACGGCAACGGCAGCCAGGAAATCTTTTGGGCCGATCCGACCGTGATGTACGCGTCCACGCATCAGATGCCATTGTTTCCGGGCACCGGCGCGATACAGGAACGCGGCGACGAGGACACCGTGGTCAACGCGCCGCTCCGTGCCGGCAACGGCAGCCGCGAATTCCGCGAGGCGTTCGATCTTGCAATCCTGCCCCGGCTGGAAGCCTTCGAACCAGAATTGATCGTGATCTCGGCGGGCTTCGATGCCCACTGGCGCGATCCGCTCGGCAGCCTCGAATTGCGCGAGGAAGATTTCGCCTGGGTCACGCGCAAGCTGATGGAAATCGCCGACAAATCGGCCGAGGGGCGGATCGTCTCCGTGCTGGAAGGCGGGTACGACCTGCAAGGCCTGCGGGATTCAGTCGCGGTTCACGTCGCTGCGCTGATGAACAACTAGCGCGAACACCTTCCCTCGCTGCTGTAAATCGCGCTACATTGCCGCCATATTGCGCCCGCAAATCGTTTCTAGATTCTGCGGCGCTATCACCGATTTCAGGACTCGCAACTCGGAAAGCGATCATGGCCGACACCACGCATGCGGACATCAAGAAGCTCAGCTTCGAACGCGCGATCGAGGACTTGGAAACGATCGTGAAACGCCTTGAAGACGGCAAGGTGCCGCTCGAGGAATCGGTCGCGATTTATGAGCGCGGCGAGAGCCTCAAGCGCCGTTGCGAAGAACTGCTGCGGCAGGCCGAAGCCCGCGTCGACAAGATCACCACCGACGCCTCCGGTCAGGCCGTGGGCACCGAGCCGCTCGACGTTCAGTAAGTCCGGGCAAACTGTTGCGAGCGTAATTTTGGTTATCGCGATGGGAACCGCCGCCCGCTCGGTTACGGGCCTTTAGGTGGTATTTCCCGGCCCTTATGCCCAAAACGTGAGACTTATCGCCCCCGCCTAACGGATTGGCATTATTTTGGAATTGGTATAAGCCACGGGTCCGTTTCGGGCCTTTCTGGGCATTTTTCCATGCCGGGCCGGACGACCCCAAAATCATTGCGGATATCCTGAAGTGTCAAATTCGAGCAAGACTCCCCTCCTCGACGCCGCGCCGACGCCGGACCTGCTGCGCAAGCTCAAGCCCGAGCAGCTGCGCCAGTTCGCCGATGAATTGCGGCTGGAGACCATCGATACCGTGTCCGTGACCGGCGGCCATTTCGGAGCCGGCCTCGGCGTTGTCGAACTGACCACCGCGCTTCATTACGTGTTCAACACACCCGCCGACCGCATCATCTGGGACGTCGGCCATCAGGCCTATCCGCACAAGATTCTCACCGGCCGCCGTGACCGCATCCGCACGCTGCGCATCGGTAACGGCCTGTCGGGATTCACAAAGCGCGCCGAGAGCGAGTACGATCCGTTCGGCGCGGCGCATTCCTCGACCTCGATTTCGGCCGGCCTCGGCATGGCCGTGGCCCGCGATCTCACCGGGGCTAAGAACAACGTCGTCGCAGTGATCGGCGACGGCTCGATGTCCGCAGGCATGGCCTATGAAGCCATGAACAATGCCGGTGCGATGCACTCGCGCCTGATCGTCATCCTCAACGACAACGATATGTCGATCGCGCCGCCGGTCGGTGCGATGTCGGCCTATCTTGCGCGTCTGCTGTCCGGAAAAACCTATGGCTCGGCACGCGAGGCGCTGAAAAACCTCGCGCACAAGCTGCCAAAATTTTTCGAGGATCGCGCGCTGCGCGCGGAGGAATATGCCCGCGGCATGGTCACCGGCGGCACGCTGTTCGAGGAACTCGGCTTCTTCTATGTTGGCCCGATTGACGGCCACAACCTCGATCATCTTCTGCCCGTGCTGCAGAATGTGCGCGATGCCGAAACAGGACCCATTCTGGTTCACGTCGTCACACAAAAGGGCAAGGGCTACGCGCCCGCCGAAGCCTCGGCGGATAAATATCACGCCGTCGCCAAGTTCGATGTCGCCACCGGCGCACAGACCAAGGCAAAATCCAATGCACCATCCTACACTGCGGTGTTCGGACAAAGCCTGATCAAGGAAGCGCAGAAAGACGACAAGATCGTTGCGATCACCGCTGCCATGCCGGGCGGCACCGGCGTCGATCTATTCGAGAAGGTTTTCCCGAAGCGCACCTTCGACGTCGGCATCGCCGAGCAGCATGCGGTGACGTTTGCTGCCGGTCTCGCTACCGAAGGCTTCAAGCCATTCTGCGCGATCTATTCGACCTTCCTGCAGCGCGGCTACGATCAGGTCGTGCATGACGTTGCGATCCAGCGCCTTCCTGTGCGCTTTGCCATCGACCGCGCCGGTCTCGTCGGTCAAGACGGCCCGACCCATGCCGGTTCGTTCGACAACGCCTATCTCGGCTGCCTCCCCGGCTTCGTCATCATGGCCGCGGCGGATGAAGCCGATCTCGTTCACATGGTTGCGACGCAGGTCGCGATTGACGATGCACCGAGCGCGCTGCGTTATCCGCGCGGCGAAGGCCGTGGCGTCGAGATGCCAGAAGCTGGCGTTCCGCTGCCGATCGGCAAGGGCCGCATCATGCGCGAAGGCTCTAAGGTCGCGCTGCTGTCGTTCGGCGCGCGGCTCGGCGAATGCCTGAAGGCTGCCGACGAACTCGACACGCTGGGACTGTCCACCACCGTCGCCGACGCACGCTTCATGAAGCCGCTCGATCTCGACATGATCCTGAAGCTCGCCCGCGAGCACGAGGTTCTGATCACCATCGAGGAAGGCTCCATCGGCGGATTCGGCACCCACGTGCTGCAGGCACTTGCCGATCATGGCGCGCTCGACGGCCACGTTCGCGTGCGCAATCTGGTACTGCCGGATACATTCATCGATCACGATTCACCGGCGAAGATGTACGAACAGGCGGGACTCGATGCCAAGGGCATCGTCGCCAAGGTGTTCGAAGCCCTCGGCAAGGATCGGAAGTCCGAGACGGTGAAGCTGGCCTGACCTTCACAGGACACGGCGCATCAGAGGCAGGACATGGCCGAACGCAAGCGCGCGGACCTTCTGCTGGTTGAGCGCGGCTTGTTTGAAAGCCGTGCGCGCGCGCAGGCCGCCATTGAAGCGGGCGGTGTGACCGCCAACGGCAAACAGGTTCTGAAGCCTTCGGAAGCAATTCCCGCCGACGCCGAGATCGCAGCCGAGCCCGCGCATCCGTGGGTGTCGCGCGGCGGCGTCAAGCTGAGCGGCGCGCTGGAAAGATACCCCATCGACATCGAAGATCATGTCTGCGTCGATGTCGGCGCATCCACCGGCGGATTCACCGAAGTGTTGCTCGCCAATGGCGCGAGCCTGGTCTACGCCATCGATGTCGGGCGCGGCCAGTTGCATCCGAGCCTGCACGGCAATGCGAAAATCGTCTCGATGGAAGAAACCGACATCCGCTCGCTCGCCGGTAAACGCCTCGAAATCCGCCCCGATATCGTGGTCATCGATGTCAGTTTCATTTCATTGAAACTGGTGCTGCCCGCGATCCTGCCGCTGGCCGCAGCACCAATGCATCTGCTGGCGCTGATCAAGCCGCAGTTCGAAGCCGAGCGGAAGCATTCAAAAAAAGGCATCATCCGCGACGAAACGGTGCATAAGGCCGTCTGCGACGACATTGCAGCCTTCGCGGAATCTTTGGGTTGCACCCATATCGACGTGTTTCCATCCTCGATCGCGGGCGGCGACGGCAACGCCGAGTTCTTCCTCGGCGCACGGCGTGGGTAACCCTTCATGACTGAGCGCCTGACCATCGATCATGTCGGCCATTTCGGCGACGGCGTTGCCGTTGCCGGCGGCGAAAATGTTTTCGTGCCCTATGCGCTCGGCGGCGAGACCGTCGATGTGCTGCCCTCCCCCGGCCATCCGGATCGCCGCAGGCTGGTGCATGTCGTGACCGCAAGCCCGCAACGCATCGAACCTTTCTGCCCGCATTTCGGTACCTGCGGCGGTTGCGCCATCCAGCATTGGCAGCCGGAGGCCTACCGGACATGGAAGCGGCAGCTTGTGATCGACACGCTGCATCACGCCGGGATCGATTGCGACGTCACCGAGTTGATCGATGCCCACGGCACCGGCCGCCGCCGCATGACACTGCATGCACGACAGAGCCAGCAAGGGATCCTGCGTGTCGGCTTTGCCGCCGCCGGACGTCACGAGATTATTGCCATCGATCGTTGCCCGATCCTCGATCCTGCGATGCACGGCGCGATCGAGGCCGCGAACGAGATCGCGGAATTGCTGAAGCCAGTGAGCAAGCCGCTCGATATTCAGATCACCGCGGCGGACAACGGTCTCGACGTCGATGTGCGCGGCTCCGGTCCGCTCGGCACAGCGTTGCTTGCGTCTCTTTCCAAGCTCGCAGAAAGACACAATCTCGCGCGGCTGACGCGCCATGGCGAACTGGTCATTATGCGCAAGCCGCCGGTGGTGCGCGTCGGCAAGGCGCAGGTCACCTTGCCGCCAGGATCGTTCATGCAGCCGACGGCATTGGGCGAAGCCACGCTGGCGGAACTGGCTTTCGCGCGGGCCAAGGGCGCAAAGCACGTTGCGGATTTGTTTTGCGGGTTCGGTCCATTTGCGTTTCGACTTGCGGAAAAATTCAAGGTGTCAGCGTTCGACAGCGACGCGGGTGCAGTGACAGCGCTGCAAAACGCAGTGAAGCTTACGCAAGGCCTTAAGCCAATCAGGGCCGAGACGCGCGATCTGTTTCGCCGTCCGCTGATGCCGCAGGAACTGCGCGACTACGATGGCGTGGTGTTCGATCCGCCACGTCAGGGCGCGCTGGCGCAGGCGCAGCAACTGGCCGCCAGCAAAATTCCACTTGCGGTCGCAGTGTCCTGTAATCCGGCGACCTTCGCGCGCGATGCACGCATCCTGATCGATGGCGGCTTCAAGCTGGACAGCGTCACGCCGGTCGATCAGTTCCGCCACACGCCGCATGTCGAGCTGGTGGCGCGGTTCAGAAGATGACCTTCATCTTTGCAAAATAGAAGCCCCTCACCCGCTCGCTTTGCTCGCGACCTCTCCCCGTAAACGGGGAGAGGTGAAAGATGTGGAATCGCTCCCTCTCCCCGCTTGCGGGGAGAGGGTTGGGGTGAGGGGCCAAATACTTCACAAAAGATAGAAACTACCGCCCCCACCGCTCCTGCCAGATCTTCTCGCCGATGGTGCACGACACCCGCGGCTCGCGGATCGCAGCCGGCACGATGCGCGGCTCGGGCATCCGGTACGCGACTTCAAGCACCAGCTTGGTCCGGATCGCCTCTTTGAATTTTTCCTTGGTCTTGATCGGCACTACGAACGATCCGGCTCCGCCGATCACGCAATCCTCGTAGTAGAAGTCGAGATTCTCGATATCCATCGTGGCGTAGTTGGTTTCCTTGGCCATAATCGGCAGGCCGTTGATGGTGATGCCCTTGGCCAATGCAGCATCGCGCGCCACCGTAACCGGCTCGCCATTGTTGTTCGGCCCGTCGCCCGAAATATCGATCACCCGGCGCAACCCCGTATAGGTGTTGGCTTCGAACAGCGGCATGGCGAAATTGATCGCGCCGGAGATTGAGGTGCGCGAGGCCCGGCGCAGCGGCGCTTTCAGGATTTCCTCGGCCAGCGCACCGGCCGATTCCGGACCATCGATCACGCGCCACGGCACCACGATCTTCTGGTCGCTGGCCGCGGCCCATTCGAAATACGTCACCGCGACCTTGCCGGTCGGGCCGGTTTTCAGCGCCGTTAAGAATTCTTTCGAGGTGACCGCGAGCGCGTAGCCTTCGCGCTGGAGCGCCAGTTCGTCCATGTCCATGGAATAAGAGACATCGACCGCCAGGATCAGTTCGACATCGACCGTGACATCTGCGGCGGCCAGCGCTGGCGGCGTGGCCGGTGCCGCAAGGCCGGGAACATCCCCGCCGGCGATCGTTCCCGCAGCAAGCACAGCCCCGATTGAGACACACCAGCGCACGGCGGACCTCCTGTCGTTCAGATCGAGATGGTGACACGACAGGCCCGGCCCGGAAAGCCGGAACCTGAGCCATCCCCTCCTGTACACAGCCCCCTAGCGATGCCCTTGTTCAGACCGGTTGCCCGGTCGGCAGGCATTTACCAAGATTTCATGGAATTTGTTTACGATTGGGACTGCGGCTGACCCTTCATCGATGAACGGTCACCGACTGGAAATTGCCATCACAACCACGCCCCTCCAGGCGTCGAAGTCATTTCGGCGGCCAAACCCCTGCGTTTGGATTCGTCCCGTGTTTTCGTGAACGGGTCAGAAGGACCTCAAAGGACTATTTCAATGCTCTCCAGGCTCTCCATTCGCACGAAGCTTGTCGCTCTCGTCTCCCTCCTGCTGATTGCTCTCACCGCCATGGGCGCCTTCGCCATCATGGAAATGCGCGCCATCAACGCGTCCGCTCAGGACATCAAGACAAGCTGGCTGCCGAGCATCCGCCTGGTTGGTGAACTGCGCACCCAATCCGCCCGCTACCGGGCCGTGCTGCGCGATTATCTGACGGAGCCGGACGAGAAGTTCATGGCCGATATCCAGCGCAATCTCGATGCCCGCGCCAAGGACTACGACACCGCGAACAAGGCCTACGAGCCGCTGATTTCCTCGCCGGAAGAAGCCGGTCTGTATAAGGAGCTGTCGGCGACCTGGGCAACATTCCGCGAAGCCGCGGACGAAGTCATCGCTCACGCCCGCAAGCGCGAGACGGCGCAGGCCCGCGAGGTTAACGCCAAGCGTGCGACCGTCGCCGGCCGCAGCATGGACGGCGTTCTGGCAAAAATCGTCGCGCTGAATGACAAGGGCGCCGCAGCCGCCGGACAGCACGCCGAAAACACCTATGAAATGGCGTTCCGCATCGTTCTTGCAACTCTCATCGCCATGGCGCTCGCAGGACTGTGCGCCGCCGTGCTGATCGTGCGTGACGTTGCCAGCGGCATCAACTCAGTGCTGACACCGATGCGCGCATTGGCCAGCGGCGATCTCGCTACGGACGTCCCTCATCAGGGCGAGAGCACCGAGGTCGGTCAGATCGCCGATACCGTGCAGGTGTTCAAGGACGCCATGATCGCCAAGAAGGCCGCCGACGAAGCCGCCGCAGCCGAGGCCAGCGTGAAAATGCGCCGCGCCGAAATGCTGGACAAAGCCACGAGCGGCTTCGAGGGCATGATCGGCGAGCTGATCGGCTCGCTCTCATCTGCGTCCACCGAAATGGAAGCCACTGCCAGCACGCTGACCAACGCCGCCGACAACACACGGCAGCTTTCCAGCGCGGCTGCAAACGCCTCGCACGATGTGTCGGAAAGCATTCAGTCCACCGCGACCGCCACCGAGGAAATCACCTCGTCGGTCCAGGAAATCGGCCGTCAGGTGCTCGAATCCAGCCGCGTTGCCCAGGTCGCCGTCCAGCAGGCCGAGAAGACCGACGCCAGCATCGCCGAACTGTCGCAGGCCGCAAACCGCATCGGCGACGTGGTGAAGCTAATCACCGCCATCGCCGACCAGACCAACCTGCTCGCGCTCAACGCCACCATCGAGGCCGCGCGCGCGGGCGACGCCGGCCGCGGCTTCGCCGTGGTCGCATCCGAGGTCAAGGCACTCGCCGCCCAGACCGCGAAAGCGACCGACGAAATCACCGCGCAGATCTCCGATATGCAGATCGCCACTGGCGACTCCGTGGTCACGATCAAGGAGATCAGCAGCACCATCAACCTGATGTCGGAAATCTCGTCGACCATCGCCGCCGCCGTCGAGGAACAGGGTGCAGCAACCCAGGAAATCGCGCGCAACGTCCAGCAGGCCGCCGAACTGAGCATGCGTGTCGCGGGCAACATCACCGATGTGGACCGCAGCAACGGCGAGACCGGTGCGGCATCGGCGCAGGTACTTTCAGCAGCGCAATCGCTGTCGAAGGAAAGCAATCACCTGCAGATGGAGGTGCGTAACTTCCTTTCGACGATCCGCGCCGCCTGACGCTTTTCACCCAGCGAACAATCCTGAAGCCGGCGGCGCGAAAGCTCCGCCGGCTTTTTCTTGAGCGTGCGTCAGTGTCGTGACACGACTCATGCATTCCACGCAGCAAGCATCGGCATAAACGCCGTAGGTAAAATGCGCATTCCGAATCCGGGCGCGACTTACCTTTACGAACATTTCACCTCACCCAGCGAAATTGAAAACCGCGAACCCGAAGCGCTGGAAAGCGAATCGGCGTTCGAACAGGCAACGCCTCCCCGGCAACTCGCCCAACCCGGTCAGAAAGACTCAAGGTCCAACCATGCTCTCCAGGATGTCCATTCGCGCCAAGCTCACCATTGTGATCGCCTTCCTGCTCGTCGCCATGTCGGCCATGGGCCTCCTCGCCGTCAAACAGATGCAGGCGATCAACACCAGCGCCTCCGAAATCCAGAAGAGCTGGCTGCCCAGCGTTCGCGTGCTCGGTGACCTGCGCGCCGGTGTCATCACCTATCGCAACGTGATCCGCGAGCACATGCTGTCGGAGCTGATCGAGGAAAAGCAGGCGCAGGAGAAAACCCTGGAGCTGGTGATCGAAAACAACACCAAACTCCGCCGGACCTATGAGGCCATGATCACGTCGCCGGAAGAACACGCGCTGTACAAGGAATGGAGCGAGGTCTGGGATAGCTACCGGAAGGGCACGCAGGAGGTGATGGCCCTGTCGCGCAAGGCTGCCGGCTCATATCCCCGCGAAGCCCATGATCTGAATACGATCACAGTCAACCTGATCGGGATCAAGGCGGACGGCATCCTGAAGAAGGACATCGAACTCAATAACAACGGGGCCGACACCGCCGGTCAGGTGGCAACCGACAACTATCATTCGGCATTCCGGATGGTCGTGATTGCACTCGGCCTCGCCATCGTTCTGGGTCTTGTCGCCGGATTCTATCTGATCCGCGACGTGACGGCGGGTATCGCATCCATTGTCTCGCCCATGAAGGCGCTCGGCGAAGGCGACCTTACCGCCAACGTGCCGCATCAGGGCGAAAAGACCGAGATCGGCACCATGGCCGACACGCTGCAGGTCTTCAAGCAAGCCCTGATCGCCAAGAAAGCGGCTGACGAAGCCGCCTCGCTGGAAGCGGACGCCAAGATCCAGCGCGGCCAGCGCGTCGACAGCATCACCCGCGATTTCGAGAAGCTGATCGGTGAACTGGTCGACTCGCTGTCGTCCTCCTCGACCGAACTGGAAGCCGCCGCGAACACCCTCACGACCACCGCCGAGAACACCGGCAAGACCTCGGGCGGCGCGGCCGCCACGTCGCAGGAAGTCTCCAGCAACGTCCAGTCCGTCGCCGTCGCTACCGAGGAAATCACCTCTTCGGTCGGTGAGATCGGCCGTCAGGTCCAGGAATCCAGCCGTATCGCCGGTGAGGCCGTGCGTCAGGCCCAGAAGACCGACACCAGCATCACCGAACTGTCGCAAGCCGCAGCTCGCATCGGCGACGTGGTGAAGCTGATCACGGCGGTGGCCGAGCAGACCAACTTGCTCGCGCTCAACGCCACCATCGAAGCTGCCCGCGCGGGCGACGCCGGCCGCGGCTTCGCCGTGGTCGCGTCCGAAGTGAAGGCGCTGGCTGCACAAACCGCCAAGGCCACCGATGAGATCAGCGCTCAGGTCGCTGGCATGCAGACCGCGACGCAGGAATCGGTCGCGACGATCAAGGAGATCGGCAAGACCATCACGCTGATTTCGGAAATCTCGTCGACGATCGCAGCAGCGGTCGAGGAACAGGGCGCTGCGACCCAGGAAATCTCGCGCAACGTCCAGCAGGCAGCGTCCCTCAGCGGCGAAGTCGCCACCAGCATCAAGGACGTCAGCCGCGGCGCGGGTGAAACCGGGGCCGCTTCGGGTCAGGTGCTCTCGGCGGCGCAGATGCTGTCCACCGACAGCAGCCGCCTGAAGATGGAAGTGCAGAAATTCCTGGCCACGGTTCGCGCCGCATAAGCCAGGCTATCATCGCGTTATGAGACGGCGGCTGGTCACAGCCGCCGTTTTCATTTGCGGCGCGCGGACAGCAGCTTTTCCAGCGCCATGATGTTCGGTGAGCTCGCTCCCTTGCGCCAGATCATCACCGTTTCGACACGGCGCTCATCCGGCGGCAACTTGTGCACCTTCAGGCGCATATTCTCCGGGAACGTCGCGAGCACGCTGCGCGGCAGTAGCGCGATGCCCATGCCCGCGGCGACACATCCCAGCATCGCGTGGTAGGAGCCGAGTTCAATCGTCCGCTCCGGCATCTGTCCGCGCTGCTCGTACCAGATCTCCAGCCGCTTGCGATGCGGGCAGCCATGTTCGAACGCGATCATGGTGCGTGGCACTGCGCCGTCGCGATCCAGATGCGGTTGCGCCGCCGATGAGACGATGACCGCTTCTTCGTCGAACACCGAGACTTTCTCAAAGGGCGCATCCGCGACAGGCTCGGCGACAAACGCAGTGTCGAGTTCTCCGGCAAGAATGGCCGCGGCCAGCGTCGGCGGATTGCCGGTGCGCAGTTCGAGCGTCACGTCGGGATACAGCCGGTGATATTCGTTGAGTGTTTCCGGCAGCCGGACCGACGCCGTACTCTCCATCGCACCGAGCCGCAGCACGCCGCGCGGCCGGGGATCCTGCACCGCCAGCCGCGCTTCTTCGGACAGAGCAAGCAGCCGGTCCGCGTATCCGAGCAACACATGCCCGGCAGGCGCCAGATGCAAGCGCTTGCCTTCACGAATGAAGAGATCGACGCCGAGATCGTCCTCGAGCTGACGAATGCGCGTGGTGACGTTGGACTGAACGCGATGCAGCCGCTCCGCGGCGCGCGTTACGCCGCCTTCGCGAACCACGGTTGAAAATATCTTCAGGGCTGCGAGATCCATATATATCTCTCATAGAGATTATAAATATCATTATTATTCATTTTATATGATGTTACGGCGCGCGTAAAGCATCTCCATCGCAACGCCCTGGAAAACGTCGGGGCTCGTCAGAGGAGGCTTTCATGACCGACCGTATCGACGTTGGTTCATTCGACAAGGCGTCGCTGTCGCCTTCGGACTATGCAGCGCTGAGAGACCGGATTGTCCGGGAGGCCAAGGCCGAACGGGCGAAAACCATCGCCGCCGCACTTGGCTGGCTGATGCATCATGCATTCAGGCTCAGACGCCGGCCGGCAAGGCAAACCCCCGCCAGACATGCCGGCACTCCATACCCCGCACCGCGCCCTGTGAGGGTGTCATGACCGACCTCATCGTAGGGCGACCCGCTCATCCATCGCGCACTGCCGAAGCGTGGCGCGCGCTGCGCAGCATCTGGGCGATGTGGATACAGCGGCGGCGCGAGGCCGAAGCCGCCGCCGAACTCATGCGTTTCAGCGACCGCGCCCTTGCCGATGTCGGCATCGGCCGCTGCGAAATCGAAGCGCGGGTTCGCTATCCGATGAACCACGCGCAGCCCTGAGACGACCAACGTCCAACATCCCCTCACATTTCACCTGGAGCAAAGCATGTCCCCCGAGCAGAAGGCTCTCGTCAAAACCACATGGGCTAAAGTCGTCCCGATCGCGGATGTTGCCGCCGGCCTTTTTTATGAGCGGCTGTTCGATATCGATTCATCGACACGCCCGATGTTCAAAAGCACCGATATGCCCGAGCAGCGACGCAAGCTGATGCAGGCGCTCGGCACAGTCGTCGGCGGTCTCGACAATCTCGCACCGCTGATTCCGGTTCTGGAAAAGCTCGGTCAAAGCCATGTGCGCTATGGCGTCACCGACGCGCATTACGATTCGGTCGGCGCGGCGTTGCTATGGACACTGGAGCGCGGACTGGGCGACGACTGGACCGCTGATGTCAGCGACGCATGGACTGCTGCTTATGGTGCGGTATCGGGCGTGATGCGCAATGCGGCGCAATCCGTCGCGGTTGCGGCGGAATAGTCTCGCGCTACCCCGCGCTGGCAGGCGATTGCGGCTGCGGCACGCCATTGGACGCAGCCGTCTCGTCCGGCAAGCCATACACACGTTCGGCGGCGGCAAATCCCGCCACCGAAAACAGACCGAGATCAGTCCAGCCGGCATCGACATGGCTGGCGAACTCGGTCGACGCCAGCACCGTGCGGTTCAGGCGTCCGGCGATTTTCTCGATACGCGCGGCGAG
>Ga0315336_1002415_pt1 | contig 28647 bp, 19 predicted proteins | sample ASW5metaG_FD_204512 | JGI IMG/M metagenome (GOLD analysis project Ga0315336, IMG submission 204512) | Ammonia-oxidizing marine archaeal communities from Monterey Bay, California, United States - ASW #5 | ecosystem: Environmental > Aquatic > Marine > Intertidal zone | place: USA: California... | reverse complement strand
CATCAACGCGGCATTGGACGTCGCAAAAGGCGGCACGCAATAGTGAGTCCAACATCCGCCGAAACGGTCCCTTCGCACGAACCCGGTCGCGGAACAACCATCAAACGTTTCGAACAGAAGCTCGCCAAAATTCTGGAACTCCTGTTCTCCCTTTGCCTGGTCGTCATGTTCGGCCTCATCGTAACCCAGGTATTCCTGCGCTACGGATTCAATCGCTCGATAGGCGGAGCCAACGAACTTGCCACCATCCTGTTCGGATACACATCAGCACTCGGAATTGCCGTCGCGTTTGCACAACGCGAGCACATGGCCATCTCATGGTTCGTACTCCGGTTCCCCGATGCACCACGAAAAGCTGTCGATGGATTCGTCCTCCTCCTCCTTGCAGCCGTAAACATGATTATCCTGGGCTATTCGTTCAAATGGATCGGCACGACCGGCGACAACATGATCCCCATCCTTCAAGTTCCTCGATGGACCGCCCAACTCGCCATCCCTTTGGGAACGGGTGCGTCCGCCTTATTCTGCCTCACCAAATTCTATTTGGGTGTTTGGGGAGACGAAAAATTGGGTGTCGCCTGGACCCAGGAAGACTAGAGGCTCTCAGTGACCATCCTGTTAATTAGCCTCGTCATTCTCCTCTTCTTCGGAGTTCCCATTGCCTACGCCATCGGAATGTCCTCGCTCCTCTATTTCGCGCTGTATCAGCCGGACCTGATGCAGATTCTCCCGCAGCGTATGTTTTTCGGATTCAATTCCTACACACTCATCGCGCTCCCGTTGTTCATTCTCATGGGCTTCCTCATGAACGAGTCCGGCATCACGGCCCGCCTGCTCAACTTCTGCATGATGTTCGTCGGACGCCTGCGCGGCGGTCTCGGCCTCGTCAACGTCGGCGCATCTATGATCTTCGGCGGCATCTCCGGCTCATCGACCTCAGATACCGCTTCCATCGGTTCAATCCTAATCCCCGAAATGGAAAAACGCGGGTACGCCAAACAATTTTCTGCCGGTATCACCGTCGCTTCTTCTACGATGGGCATGATCATTCCTCCCTCCATCCCCATCGTCCTCTACGCCATCGTCGCCGAAGAATCCGTCGGCCAATTGTTTCTCGGCGGACTAATCCCCGGTGTCTTGATTGGCCTGTTCCAATTCGTAATCACAATGGTCCTCGCAAAAAAGCGTGGATATCCAAAAGAAGACGTCCATCCGCCCGTAAAAGAAATAGTGAAAGAAACGTTTGTCTCAAGTTACGTACTCCTCATGCCCGTACTCATCGTAGGCGTCGTCGTATTCGGCGTGGCCACCCCCACAGAATCGTCCGCCATCGCAGTGTTGTACGCCGCCATAATCGGATTCGTGTTTACACGAAAACTGAAATGGCCCGCGCTGCGCGAATCGGTCCGACAGACGGTCCTGGTCAGCTCAAAAATCATGATCATCATCGCCCTGTCCCAACTCTACATTTACGTCCTCACTCTCGAAAAGCTTCCTGAAGATCTCACGAATTTCCTGGCCAGCCTCGATTTGGGCCCAACAGGATTCATGCTCATTTTCGCGGCCATCGTGCTCGTATTCGGCACATTCATCGATGTCAGCCCCGCGATTCTGCTGCTCACCCCGATTTTCCTGCCAGCCGCGCGTGACCTCGGCGTTTCCCCCGTTCAATTCGGTGTGGTCCTCGTATCCGGATTAGCGGTCGGCGCGTGCACACCTCCCGTGGGTAATTGTCTCAACGTATGTTCCGCCATCTCCCGAATGGGTATCGGCGCCATATTCGTCGGCGCACTCCCCTTCCTCGCCGGGAACGTCATCGTCATGGTGCTATGCATCCTCTTCCCCGACTTGGTATTGTGGTTGCCCGAGTTACAAATGGGGAACTAACACAAACTTAAGGCTGGCAAAAGTCAGCGTTGAAACAAAACATAATCGGAGTAAGTACATCATGAAAACAATTGGATTCGTCGGTCTCGGCGATATGGGGTCGGGGATGACCAGGAACCTCCTGAAAGCAGGATACGAAGTAAAGGGATTCGACCTGAGCGAAACCCGCCTCGCCGAACTGGAAGCTGCAGGTGGCACACGGGCGGCATCGTGCGCCGAACTCGCTGCCAATTCCGACACCATGTTCATTATGGTGCTCAACGGCGATCAGGTGAAACAAGTCATCTTGGGTGAAGACGGATTACTGGCCGGCGCCGAAGCTGGCTCAACCATCGTTATTTCCGCGACAATCAAGCCCTCCGAAATCAAAGAACTTGTCGAGCCCGTGGAAGCCAAAGGCGTCAAGTTGCTCGACACTCCCGTCAGCGGCGGAAAACCCGGAGCGGACAATGGCGAACTCACCATCATGGCTGCCGGGAAAAAAGACGTCCTGGATCACAACCAACGCGTGTTGGAAGCCGTCTCCAAAAAAATATTTCACGTCGGAGAAGAGATCGGTCAGGGTCAAACAGTAAAAGCTTCGCTCCAAGCCATGATCGGTACCGTTTTCGCTGGCATATTCGAATCATTCGTACTGGGTGCCAAAGCAGGCGTAGACGGCAGAACGCTATTCGATGTATTTAGCGCCAGCGGAATCAATTGCGGTCTATTTCAAAACTGCGCCCCTCTGATTCTCGACCGAAAATTCAAAGACACAGGAAGCCAAATCGCCACCATGCATAAAGACTTGGGAATCAGCATAGACATGGCCAAAGAAGTGGACTCTCCCCTCATGGCCGCTGCCGGTGCGTTCGAGTTATTCGAGCAGGGCATATCTAAATTCCCCGACGAAGACAACTGGACCTGCGTCAAAGTACTCGAAGAAATCGCACAAACCGAAGTGAAGTGGTAATCAACGTTGAGGGACACAAACCCTCACTGAAGGAGAAGTAACGAATGGCAAAATTAGGCGTAATAACGGACGGCATCAGCAGAGACTTCGAACACGCACTCCAGGTAATGACGGAAGCGGGACTCGAATATGCAGAACTTCAATTCCTCTGGGAAAAAGAAGTAGGCGACCTCGATGACGACGAAATGGGACGCGCAAAACTCCTCATCGAAAAATACGGGGCCAAAGTATCGTGTATCTCTCGCCACAATTTCGTTGGCATGGGCATCGGGGATGTGGAAGTAGGCGATGAAAACCATCAAAAACATATGGAGTCCACAAAACGCTGCATCGACATGGCCAAAGAATTCAACTGTCCCCTCGTACGCATCATGAGTTTTCGAAAAGAGATGATCCTTTTCGGCTACAACGGCGCAGAAAAATGGAACGCCAATATGACCGCCTGGGACAAACTCAAAGAACTGCTCACGCCGGTCGTCAAGATGGCTGAAGAAGAAGACATCACCCTCGTCGTCGAAACCGGCAACAACGCCATGATTACGTCCTGCGTCCTCGGACATAAACTGATCGACGAACTGGAAACCAAAAATCTCAAAATTTTATGGGACCCAGCGAACTCGCTCTACTGCAACGAAGCCGCGTATCCAGACGGCTACAAAGAACTCCAGGGAGGCTACCTCGGTCATCTCCACATCAAAGATTCCATCATCGACATCCCCATGGCCAGCGTCGAACAGACCGCGGTAGGGAAAGGCGAAATGGCTCAATATATGGATGATATCGCCCGATGCTTGAAAAATGACTACGATGGCGTCGTTTCGCTCGAGAGCGTCTATCATCCCGGCAACGGTTCGTACGAAGATGGGTTCCACGAGTCCATCGACCGATTCAAAGAACTCTTCGGATAAAAACTTCATGGATAAACAATTCGGAATCGCCCTCCTCGGCTTGGGGAGGGCCGGTGGTTTTCACCGAGCCAGTCTACGCCAATCAGAGAACGCGTCACTCGTAACCATTTTCGACACAGACCAGGAATTGGCGAAGGAGATTGCCGGGAAGGAAAATTGTCGCGCCGCGCAAACAGCGGAAGAGGCAATCGCCGACCCCGAAATAGACGCCGTCATCGTGGCCACCCCCACCAACAGCCACTACAAATATGTGATCGCCGCGCTCGAAAGCGGCAAAGCCGTATTCTCCGAAAAACCCCTCGGCGAAAATCTCCAGCAACTCGACAAGTGCTACGAACTCGCAAAAGAAAAAGATCTCTCCTTATTCGTGGCCTTCAATCGTCGCTTCGATCCATCCTTTGTATCACTCATCAACCAAGTCCACAAAGGCGGCATCGGCGACCTCCGTTTCGTCCGAACAGTCTCTCGCGACAGCCCATTACCCTCTATGGATTATCTCCGAATTTCCTGCGGTATTTTCCACGATTGCGTCGTTCACGATCTCGACATGGTGTGCCACATCGTCGGCGAAATTCCCAGCCACATGTCCGCCTTCGGAAGCGCATTCATTCCCGACATCAAAGAAATGGGCGACTACGACAACGTCGTTGCGACGCTTCATTTTCCGAGCGGCATCGTCGCATCCATCGACGTCAATCGCGATAGCGTCGTCGGCTATGACCAACGTATCGAAGCCTTCGGCAGCGAAGGTCTCCTCCAGGCCGACAATTGGCATCGTACTTCCGTCACTCACGGCACGGCTTCTGGCTTTCGTAAACCCCTCATAGACCATTCGTTCCCCACGCGTTATCGCGAAGCCTACACTATCGAACTCGACTCATTCATCGAATGTCTGACGCGAAAAACTCCATTGCCGATCACCCATTTGGAAGTTCGCGTGAATCATTTATTGGCCTGTGGATTGGAAATTGCAGCCCGCGAAAAACGAGTGGTGACTTTCGCTGAAATTGAGACGCTGTTGGATAATATTTAGTCCTGATTACCGCCGAATCGTATAAAGCGTCATCTGCCTCCGCGCCGGATAATGAATTACGTCGGCCGTCAAACCTACACTGAGAAGAAACTCACCCATCGTCGCTTGGGGTTGCGAATCCAGGAGAACTACAAAACAAGGGATAACGTAGTCATGCGCAGTGATATACTCGACTAAGCCGTTGCTATCAGTCAACGTCAATACTTCTCGGTCGTTGCCTGGCCGTAAGTATTGAATGACACTCTTTCTCATCAGGTTTCCCTCAGAATACTGGCTGAATAACATCAATTTCGCCGCGCCTTGTTTATCCGTCTCAGCGAGTAACCAATCCCATGGGGCACGATACACTTGACGCGTATTCGAATACCCCATAGCTAAGGCCAACACAATCAAGATTCCAATCCACGACCCCTTCCACCGAACTGAAGAAATTTGAGAAACCATCCAACTCCCCATCAGAAACGGCGCGGCCATCGAATACAACACGTACCGTGGGAAAAAAGCAGGTTGCAAAATATGGGAGAGTCCATACAAAAAAATGGAAGGAATAAACCACCAAGTCGTCATCCACAAAATCACACCATATGAAAATTCTTCGTCTTGGTCTTTTTTCTGCAACTTGACCAACGAATACACCAACGCTGCTAATGCTAAGCCTCCATATATCACAAGCGGCACAGCACTGCGAAAACCCCATTCTTTTGTATGGTATTCCAAAGGAACCATCCAGGCGTACCACGTCCCAAAAAGGCTAACGTAATTAGAGCCGTCGTTAAACCAGATCGTAGGGTTCGGTAGCCAGTCCATCGCTTTCGAAACCTTCTCTCCATTTGCCTGTAAAAGCCATACACCTAAAGTTCCCGCCGCAATGATTTGGCCGCCAAACCATCTTGCCTGCCAACTTAACGATCTCGTTCCCAAAAACAGACATGCAATCGCTTCAACCGGCAATAGAAATACCCCGAAAGCATGAGTCCACACGAGTCCCACGGTGGACCCAAAATTCACGCTCCACCAAACTTTCCCGCCATTGCTTAGCAAACGCAACAGGCTATACACCGACAACATGGCCCAAACAAATGCCAACATATACATGCGAATCTCAAGTGAATACTCAATATGCATTGCGGACGAAGCCAATGCCAACGCAGCAAGGAACCCCGTGGTCATACCCTGCAGCCGATGTCCGATCAAATAGACCAGAACAAGTGAAATCTCACTCAAGATTATCGACAGCCAACGCTGAGGCCTGTAATCAGAGCCGAACAATTGGGCCCAACCGTATTCCAACAGGAAATATAACGGCTGGGTGGGACTATTCGCTTCGCTCACTCTTCCCAGAAACGCCGACAACGATTCTGCATCCAAGTGCTTGAGAGTGATAACTTCGTCGTACCAAGGCGACTCAACTCCCGCCATTCCAGCTCGGATCAATAAACCCCAAACCAATACCAGGAACAGACACCCGGCATCGTATCGCGTTAAAACAGATGTATTTAGTTGGGGTCTGAGCATATGATCCGACTGCGGGCCTCGAGAATTTGAATGAATTGTTAAGGAAAGTGATTTTCAAGAATGGTATTGGATTGAAGCCAGCCACATCAAATATCGCGACCCAAATTTCCCTTACTAGTGGAGTGATAACTACGCTTGCGGAAAACATCGGTTCACGATTAAACGCTGGTCGGCTTCTTGCACAGGTCCCGTTGATCGAACAAGGAAACGTAGTCTTGTAGAGCAGAATACACAGATAGTATTTGGAATCCACACATTCTCCGTCATTGACGGGTGGCAAATGCTCGAAGGAATCAACGAAACGACTCTTCACTAACGTTCAGGAGACTTTCCCTGAGTTTCATAAAAATCTGATTTTGTAGATTCAATCCTTTTAGGCCATCTCGTCGTCTAATTTCAACAGAAATCAAACCTTTTTGCCGATCATAAATCTGGTAAAATACCCATAGTTGACCATAACCGTGTAACTAGAACCGATGGACCACCCAGCGAGCGTACCGTTGACCAATTCCAACAATGAAAATAGTAATCCGACAGCTTCGCCGGCTTGGATTGAAAAAGCGCAGCAAGGGGATGTCGTATCCTTTAAGGAGCTGTACAAACTCCACATCGATTCGGTCTATTCCTTGTCGTATCATGTGATGGAAGACGTCGAATACGCAGAAGACTTGACCAAACGGATTTTCATCCGTGCGTGGGAAACCCTGGCAAAGTTCGAACCGGATTCAAATGGTTCGCAATGGCTGGCCGCGGTCGCCCACCCAATAATTTGGGAACGCGTCCGAACAAAAAACGTTCCCCATACATTCATAAAAGATCCCACCAAGAATGAAATCGAGAAGATCTCGATGGATACATTTTCAGACAAAGACCCCACCAAAAAACAAGTACAACCAGCTCGTCCAAGCCGTTCCTTCTGGGCCGAAATCCAAGGCTATATCGAAACCGAAAATATCGCGCCCAACGACCGAGGAAAAGAAAAACGAAGCTTCAGCTTTCTTCGACTTGCCATCGGCGCCTTAGCCTTACTCATTGGCGGATTCGGCGTCGTCGTCATCACAATCACGCTGCTCTCCATGGAACCCGCCGAAGTCCCCGCGCAAAATTTGACGACACCGCCAGCGACCGATAACACCCCCGTTGAAACAGTTCCGCTCGTCGCACAACAAGGGATTGCGCCAGCCCCGGCAGCGAACACTTCATTAACCGTGGATGAAAAATTTTCTAAGCTCCAAAAAGAATACAACCAACTAAAAACGGAAGTGTTGGGCTCCGTAGAAATCGATGAGGGCGATCACGACACGGACATTCAAGGCGCGATGGAAAACGACCTCGGCCTGGTCGAAAAAACAATCTCCGAAATCGTCGGCGCCATGGGCGATGACCCCGAGAACGCGATGCTCGAAAAAATGCTCGTCGCCACCTACCAGAAACAGATCAACCTCCTTCAAAAATTCATCCGTCTGGGCGATTGACAATATGTCACGTCGTCCCTAGAATACCGAAGTCAAAACGGTTGCAAGGGGTAAGGAATCATCATGAAACTCATCACGTCATTTCTGGTTTTGTTGGTATCCATCAGCGCGATGGGTCAGGAGGCTCCCGATTCGCCGCCGGACAAAATCGAAGAGGCGGTCGCTCCCCCTGTGGTCGATTCTGATGGATTCGTGGAAGTCCCCGAACCGTCCGAAAAAGCCATGAGTTACTACAGAAGCGGCATTGTGCTTTGGCTAGCCGGTATTGCCATCGGCATACTTGTCCCGGCGGTGATCTTGTTCACAGGCATTTCCGCCAAAATCCGAGACTGGGCAAACGCTCGAAGTAAGCGCCGCTTTGTACAAATCTTCTGGTACTTCCTCGGCTTCTCCGTTCTATCGTCCGTCATCGATATCCCGTTTAGTTTCTACCGGGGATACATCCATCAACATGCGTACGACCTTTCGAATCAGACAATTGGAAAATGGATTCAGGACACCGCAATTACGTTGGGAGTCTCCTTCTTAATCATGTTTGGCCTGCTGCTTATTTTGTACAAACTGCTCCAGAGATTTGAGAATCGATGGTGGCTCTATTTCGGACTTGGCTCGGTACCCTTCATCGTCGCGATCATCCTGCTCAAGCCCGTGTATTTTGATCCCATGATCAATGACTTCCACCCCATGACCGACAAGGTCCTGGAACAAAAAATCCTTTCGCTGGCCGAAAAGTCGGGTATTGAAGGAAGCCGTGTGTTTGAAGTCGACAAGAGTGATGACACTAAAGCAGTCAACGCGTATGTCACCGGCTTCATGAACACCAAAAGAATCGTCCTGTGGGATACCATCATCGACAAACTCGACGAGGACGAACTACTCTTCGTGATGGGCCATGAAATGGGCCATTATGCGATGGGACACTTGATGAAAAATTTGATGTTCAATTGTCTATTCATCATCGCAACACTGTATCTGGTCCATCGAACGATCGGCGGCATCATCCGTAAATATAGCGACCGAATCGGCTTTTCAGAACTGTCCGACGTCGCCTCGCTCCCGTTGATACTGCTGATGGTCGGCATTTTTTCGTTTGCCACTTCCCCCATCCAAATGGCATGGGTTCGTCACCACGAACATGAAGCCGATCGCTTCGGTCTCGAACTGACGCAGGACAATCGCGGCGGCGCCATGGCCTTCGTCAAACTTCAATCATCGAACCTCGCCAATCCCAGACCCGGCGCGCTCGTGAAATTCTTCCGCTCCAGCCATCCCCCCATCGGCGAACGAATCGATTTCCTCAATACTTACCGCCCCTGGGAAACCGGCGACCCACTAAAATACGAACACTTGTTTTCTGAGGGTACGGAGTAAGATTCTTTAGGAGCTGAGAAAAAAATGGCCGAATATCCCGGCAGATAATTTGAGCGTTTATCTCCAAGTCTACTCGACCAATTTTCGTCAATCTGTTTACGTGGACATAGGCGTACAGGAGCCATCCACTTCTTCGCAATATTCGCCTTCATATCCGGAGGTACATTTCCATACTCCAGTGGACATGCGCGTACATCTCTTGTCATTCGCTTTTTGAAGAGGGTATACGAGCTCATTATTTTCGACCTTGTATTGGCCCCGTGGTTGGCACCAGAGCAATCCTACATCTCGAGCCTTTTTGATGACTTTCAATTCACGCCGACGCGTAAACTTCTCCTTACTCTTGGTGAACAACTCTTCCGTCGTAAAATCGGTGGAGAAACGCTCTAACCGGCTCCCGTGCGCGTTTAATACCCCGTCTACCGCTTGTTTCGTTGCCTGAGTTTCAAGCCTGAGGAGTGGAGCAGTAATCATGTTGTTGGTTTCAAGCAATGCATCTTTAAGCCCTCCGGGCCAAGATTGCGCTCCCCTTGCATAAGCAGTGTACGAATGGGACGCCCCGTCCAAGCTGTTAATTACGGCGTGAATTGCATCGCACAATTGTGGCAAGCTGCCCGCACCACCTAAGTTACTGCTGAATGCAATTTTTTCCGCATCATCTTCGTCAAGCTTCATAACGTAGGTGACGCGCCGGTGCATGTGTTCGTAGATTTGCGACAAAGAATTGGTAAATAATATTTGCTGAACCGTGAGGCGAGGACCGGCCAAAAGGTGAAGCATTAATCTGGCTTTGGAATCGACATTGACGCCCCAGGGAAAGTCATGATCTGGTCCATGCGAAGTGGGTCCAATTTCAGCGGCAACATGATCTGGATCGATTCCCATGCCGAGTCCCATCGCCCCAATCACTCCCGCACTTCGTTTGATGAAGTTGCGCCTCGAATTATTTTCTTCTTCGTTTGACATAAAACCGTCCTTATTTTGAAAGCTCGCGATTATCGCCCGAATAGAATCTAATTATTACAACAACGGTAAGTCAAGATATTCATCTCAACGAACGCGAGATTTTAAATACCATCGCTTACGATACGAAATGTTTCCAAATAACCCCGGACTCGGAATAGACCGAATATCCGTAACCGAATACCCGTAAATATATCGTAGCCAGGCTACTTTGAAACGGGATCCCGTTACGACTGAACCTGATTCATCTTGCATGTCGAATCCTCTCTCGAGTTCTTTCCTTCTGATTCCGATTGTTTTCCTATCATGTTTATTACCGATCGGAACAAAAATGTTACACTGCGATTCATTCCTTTTCCGGAGAAACAGTTTGGCTTTCAAAACGACCCGCTGGACCATCGTGAATCTCGCCGGAAACACCGCCGACGGGGGGCACGTCGCGTTAGAAGAATTGTGCAATACCTATTGGAAACCTCTTTTTCTCTATCTACGTCACCGGGGGTATTCCTCAATGGACGCGGAGGAACATTTACAGGCATTCTTTTTGGAGTTTCTGGAGAAAAAATGGGTGGAAAAGGCCGATTCGGATCGAGGTAAGTTCCGAACCTACCTATTGACTGCGTTGAATCGATTTCTTTCAAAATCACACGAGAAATCAAACGCTTTGAAACGCGGAAAGAAAGTCGATTTCGTGCACATCGACCGCGACGAGGCCGAATCCCTACACGAAAAAATCGGTTCCCTCGACCTCTCACCCGAACAGGCCTTCGAACGACAATGGGCCTATGACATCCTTGACCAGGCCTTGAGTCAATTGGACGCCTATTACGCCAGAATCAAAAAAGAAAAATTATTCGCCAAAATTCGGATCATTTTGGTCAATCCCGGAATCAAATTGGACTTTGCAACGGCGGCAAAAGATCTCGGTATGAAGGAAACTGCCGTCCGCGTCGCCATTCACCGCATGAAAGACCGATATCGAAGAAATATCGTTTCCGTTATCGAGGATACCGTCACGGATCCTCAGGAAGTCGATGCCGAACTGAAATACCTGATGGAAGCCGTATCGAATGACTGATTTTAAGAGTGTAACAATCCGAGGCGGAAACGTAAGATCTCTAATTGGAAGGCTCTGAAAGGACCTTAATGGCATCATCTCAATGTGATACATGCGGGCGTACCATCCCGCCGAATTCCCCGGGAATCATGTGCCCGTATTGCGTCTTAAAAGGCGCCATGGAGATTGACGAACAATCCAGCATGTCCAATGCGAACAGAGATGCAAACGTCCTGGTCGCCTTGATGGCCCAAATGCTTCGATTCATTTCAGGTCGAGATTTCGCAAACGTCGTTTCCTATTGGACCGCCAATTCCACCATTCAAATGACTTCCATCCTCGTGGAACAAAAACTTCTCTCCGAGTCCGAAACCGATTACATAGAAAGCCTCATTGAACAAACATTGGAGTTCCACGAGAATGACTCCGGCTTGGCCATCGAATCTCTAGGCGGTTACGCCCGGGTCGATGCGATTATTCGACAGGCCGTCGACGATACCCACCATTCGATGCTCACGACGAAATTAGGGATTCAGGGACTCGGTGCTCTTGACGAGCCAATCGACGTCGATGACGTCGCCCTCGATGAAAAAATCGGCCGATACACGCGGTCGCGAGAATTCTCCCGCGGCGGAATGGGACGCATTCTTCTCGTACACGACGAACTGCTGCTCCGTGACATTGCGCTGAAAGAATTGCTTCCGGAGTCAACCGGATCAGATGATCCCGAGGTTCCCGATGCCAGCCCAATGAGACAATCCGGTGCCCTCATGGCCCGTTTTTTACGGGAAGCCAGAATTACTGGCGGCCTGGAACACCCAACGATCGTACCCGTCTACGAATTAGGCCGTCGGGAAAATGGCTCGCTGTATTACACCATGCGTCTTGTTCGCGGTAAGACGATGCGAACTGCACTGGAAGAATGTAAAAACCTCGAACAGCGACTCAGAATTCTATCGAACTATTTAGATTTGTGTATGGGAATTGCGTACGCCCACAGCAAAGGCATCGTGCATCGGGACATCAAACCATCAAACGTAATGATCGGCGAATTCGGCGAAACGGTCATCATTGATTGGGGCTTGGCCAAAATCGTTGGGTCTAAAGACGATACCGATGAAAAATTGGCAACGCTGGAAGAATTCCACGGCCCAAAAGCCATTTCGGTAGACAAAACTATTTCCGGTGAACGGATGGGAAGTCCGAATTATATGTCCCCTGAACAGGCCGCGGGCGAGATCGAAGAAATCGATGCACGGTCAGACGTATTTAGTCTCGGTACGCTACTTTACGAAATTTTGACCAATTCATTGCCGTTCGACGGAAAGACCGTCGAGGAAATCATGGAGAAAGTTGAAGGCGGAAAGTACAAACCCGTCGACTCAAAAGAATTACACTTGCCCAAAGAATTGATCAGCATATGTGATCGTGCGCTCTCGAAAGAAAAAGGAGACCGTTATTCGTCGGCGAAAGGCCTGGGTGAAGACATTCGAAGTTTCATGTCCGGGTCAATGGTCTCCGTATATGAATATTCCGCTGCCGAACGACTCCAACGGTTCTACAAAAAATACCGAACGCTGGTCAACCTCTCCACGGTGTTCGCAATACTTGTTCTCACAATCTCTATCGCATCGTTCGTTTCGATTAGTAATTCGAGGGACGCCGCCCTCCAATCATCTCGTGACGAATACCGTGCTCGTAACGAGGCTGAACACTCAGAATATTTGGCACAAATCCGATTCGCTTCGAGCGCGATCAACTCGTTGAATTTCCAAAATGCCGAACGGGTGTTATGGGAAACGAAACCATCGAAACGCGGATGGGAATGGGGTTACTTGCTCAATCAATCGCGCCCCGAGTTACACCGAACTATTGGCTATTCCAATGCAGCCCTCTCTCCCGACGGATCGATCTATGTAGCCGTATCCCGCACGAGGCCACCTGGAATATTCGAAAGTGCGACAGGAAACAAGATTGGTGAACTCGATATTCCTGCGATGACCTCAAATTCGTTAGAGTTTTCGAAAGACGGAAAACGGCTTCTCATCGCATCCAGAGAAAATGTTGTCCAATTGTGGGACGTCCAAACGAGAACCGAGATCCGGCGCCTATCCACGCCCTTCGAACGTATTCACAATGCACACTACTTTCCAGATGAAAGGAGTGTCTACAGCGTTTCTTCGTCAGGAGCCATTCGAATCTGGGACACGGCCACCGGGGAATTGAAAACCCGCTTGAAGTCCCTTCGGGGCCTGACCGACGTATTCGTAACACCAAACCAAAAAATATTGGTGGCATGGGCGATGGACGGCGGGATTCCTGAACCCATGGTACAAGCGTGGGACCTTTCGACCTACGAAAAAATGTGGGAATCGAAAGGCAACCGTCCTGTCCTCGCTTCTGAATCCGTGCTCTTGTCCATCGTTGAAGGACAAGTGCAGGCCCTCTCGTTGGAAACAGGTGAAGTAACGTATTCATTGTTGAGTAAAGATGCGAAAATAGAACGAATCGCGATGAACTACGGCTCCAGATTTGCGGTCACTGGTGACATCGCCGGATACGTGAATATTTGGGACTTGGAAACCAACACCCGTTCTTCCCGCAATAAGATTCTTCCCGGCATCATCCGAAAAATCACGTTGAGTTCCGACGGTGATAAAGCGTTGGTTTCTAATTTCCGAGGAAATGTCGCGTTGATTGAGATTCCCAGTGGTAAGAAAATCCGCGAATTCGCCGGCCACGCAATTTACTTATCCAAACTGCAGTTCAGTGCAGACCAGGAATCGGCTCTTACGGTTTCTCGCGACGACAGTCTCCGAATCTGGCCAATCGACCAACCGCCTGGGACTCGAAAATATCCGTTGGTCGAAGCCAGAAAGGGTGCGTCGTGGGACATAAGAGAATCCTCCGGCCAAGTTCTGCAAGGAACGAACGAAGTCGTTTTCGAGCACGGCCTTTTTTCAACTTCAGTGTTCGACGAAAACACCGGCGAGGTTTCCGAACACTACTCCGCCGGGGCAACCGCGATGGCCACACTCTCCTATTTTACCCGTAACGGTCGATTCGCGTTACTCACGCTAGATGGGTTCACATGCTTGGTTTTCGATAGAACGGAGAATAAGGTCGTATCAAAATTCGCTGATCACGTGGGAAAAATGAGCCACATAGCAGCGGTCGACGATTTAAGTACAATTGTAACTGCAGGCTGGGACGGCACGATTATTTTCAGGGACGCTCAGGCAGCTATTATCGGCAGGCTGGCGTTCCCGTCCGCCGTTACGGCGATGAAATTTTCTCCGGACCGATCATTCTTGTACGCGGGCCTCGACAACGGGGAAACGTGGGCAATCCCCGTAGCGTCAATCGATTCGAATTTCCTGATAGGTACTCACCTGGCATTGATTTCCGATCTCGAAATCACCAAAGATGGATCAAAAGTCATCACGACATCATACGATCGAACGGCGAAAATTTGGCACTCCGACGGCTCCGGACTTGTTCACGATTTGGGGACCCATCGCCACAAGGTCATGAACGCCACCATCGATGGCCGCGATCGAATCGTCTTGACCAACGCTGAATATCAAACCCATGCCTGGGACATTCTCTCGGGAAATGAGCTGTTCATTATGGAAACAGACCGCGCGGAGTCTTTCTCCAACGTGGCTGACATATTCTTCAATGAAAATAGGTTGTTCATGCTCAATTTGGCCGGAAATTTGGAACTTCTCGAAGCACCACCGCTAGATTTCTCAACGGATCCTGCGGATCAACAAAAACAATTCGAGGAGTACCGGAAGAACTGGAGTAACGTCTCGGACGATCCCGGCGAAAATCCTGATCCCCGGTCAGAAAACATTTTTTTGACTCGGAAGTCCGCTCTCGATTCTCTAAATTTGTTGCGAAATGACCTTCTCGATTCACGTGAATATTCAACCAATGGGACCTTACCGGGAATTGCATTGCCTGAAAATCTGTCCGCAACGCTCGAAAGCAGCCTTCGTTTAGAAGGCGTGAAATCTGTCGTTCGAATCGGAGATGTGGTGACCAATTCCGTGGAGACATTTTCCGAACAAATCCAAACACTGATTGAGAATATCGGCTCAAATACCATTGAACAGTTTTCAATGGCTGTCGTTAAAGAAGAAACATACTCGGAACGACGGTACTTTTTGGTCCCGGTCGATCATGAGGAGCGGACGCTTCCTATTGAAAAGGAAATTCTAACGGCTTCACTCCAGCGATTTTCGGACCTCATTGAAGAGTTCAGTGTTTCACTTCAAAAAAATCAACGTGAACGTGAAATTACACTAGGTTTCCAAAGCGAATCACAAGATGGAATCCTAGGATTCCTGGTTTCTGGCGAAGCCGTGCAAACCGATCGAAATGAGTACTTGGCACTCGGCTTTGGCGCAGGCGACAGGATTTCGGCTGTCAACGGGATCGAGATCAACGATGTTAGCCAGCTTGTCGAAACCTTTCGGAATGCGCACCAATCCATCGCCGCGGATGAAACAGATACGTTTTCCTTGGAAATTCAACGTGGTAATTTTGTGACCGTGACGTTAAATTTGGTGGCCGAATAGCGATTTCCCGAAACACACGCGTCCGCTTTTCTTTCAAAAAACTATGTATTACGTATTTTGAAGATCGGAATTGTCGGAAAGTTCAACTTTGATATCCGCCCACCGTCCTCTCATGAATACCGCAATCGCGAAAAGGAAGCGGAAAAATGCGGCGACAAGAATGGCGGTCCAAACCGTAGTCGGCGTTAACGGCGTGAATAAATTTGAGATATAGCAGTACGAGAAAAGAATGACAATCTGGGTGGTTGTCGTAATGAACATCGGTGACTTCGTGTCACCCGCCCCCATCAACCCTCCAAAAAATGTTTGCGATGTCACCGTGAGAATTCCAGCGAATGCCAGGAAACGAAGCATCTCCACACCAATTTCGAGTACCGGCCCCTCCTCCATCCCAAAAATACTCAACAACGTTGAAGGGAAGAACCAGAACACAACCCCAAGCACGATCGACCAGACCGCGCCCATCTTAGCCGCGTTGTACACACATCGTTTCCCGCGTTCCAAATTACCGGCGCCAATATTCTGACCGATGAGCGTATTGGACGCCGCGCTAAGGCTCAAACCCACCCAGGTAAAAAAAGAAAATAACTGCAAATAACAGACGCTGTAGGCAGCCTGCGCGGCCGCACTTTCTTTCGTGGAACCGACAAGCGCCATGATCACCAAACCCGAACCAATCGCTAGCACCGATGTGATGCCGGTCGGCAGCCCGATTCGTATAACCACTTTAAGGATGCTGAAATCCAAGCCAAGGGTATGATGCTTCGGCGGGCGAATCACCATGCGACCGGCATAAATAAGCATGAGGGCAATACAAAGGCTGGGAACAGGACCAACTACAAAACCCCACGCCGCACCCATAACACCCATATCGAATCGGGCAATTAACACGTAATTGATACTGATGTTGACCACCGTTGAAATAATACCCAGGATCAACGGCATCCGAACATCCCCCGTCGCCTGAAACGCTCGATTCACCAGAAACAGTAGAAGGAGCGGGAACCCGCCCAACAGAGCCGTACGAAGAAAAGGCAACGCATAGACAACGACTTCAGGTTCCGCATTGAGCAACTTCAACGATAAAGGCGCAAGGAAGTAACCAATAGGCACAAGAAAAAAAACGAGAAACAGCAAAGAGGCCTTGAACGTCTCATAAACGAGGCGGCTCAACGCATCGCTATCTTGTTTCCCCGTATAACGCGCAATTAGGATCGCCATTCCCTGGAGCAACGCGATGTACAGCACGATCGCAAACAAGAATAATTGCATGCCCGCCCCAAGGGCCGCATTGCCTTCAAAACCAACGTATTTTCCAATCAGGCTATGCGCCACCATGATGTTGAGACCACGTGCGAACTGCGCACCCACGAATGGCCACGAAAGTTTCCACACCGATCGAAGAGCATTGCCGGATACTAATTCTTGGTCAAATCGCTGCATAGGAAGGGAAAAAGGACTCCTGGATCGCCCGCAACGTGCAGGCAATCCAGTGACAATAGCATGTTGCCGTTATAGGAGGTTAGTTCTTTTGGGATTTCAGGTAAGGATCAAGTTGGCACGGAATATCGAGTTCGACAACGGATCCGATCACCGGTATACTCGATTTCATCCATTCTTGTCGAAGGCTAAAAGGGAGTACACGTCATGCTCGGCAACCTATACGAAACTCACATCAACGTCATCGAGCTGGAGCGTTCGATGGACTATTACGGAGCCAAGTTAGGATTAGAGCTCGGCATGCTCGAAGAAACACGCCGAATAGCCTTCTACTTCATCGGCGAATGGAACAAAACAATGCTCGGCCTGTGGGAAAAACCGGCCGAAGAAATCCACATCCAACACCTCGCCTTCGAAGTGCCGTTGGACAAATTCGATGCGGAAGCAGCAAAGCTTCGGTCAAATGGCATCGTGACAAAAAACTTCTTCGGTGAGGATTCGGAGATGCCCCAGGTATTCGGCTGGATGCCCGCCGTATCCACCTATTTCGAAGATCCGGATGGACATCTACTGGAAATCATCGCCCGCTTACCCGGTGATCCCGAACCTGACAAACACTTGATTCCCTGGGATGAATGGCAAAAAACTCACGCTTAGCCGCGCACACCTCGAAAAAATTCCTGGATATCGGCAACCAACAACTCAGGTTCCTCCAATGCCGCAAAGTGACCGCCTTTTTCCATTTCGGTCCAACGCTGCACGTTGAAACTTTTCTCGGCCCACGCTCGGGGTAATACAGCGAGCTCATGAGGAAACGCGGCGAACCCCGTTGGCACTTCGACGTAATTGTCCGGCGCTCGCCCGGTATCGGAATGATACGTTTCGAAATACAACCGGGTAGAAGACGTGATCGTCCCCGTCACCCAATAGATCATAATGTTCGTCAGTAGCTCGTCTTTCGTAAAACGACTCTCCACATCCCCACCGCAATCGCTCCACGTACGGAATTTCTCAATGATCCAGGCCGCCAGCCCGGCCGGCGAATCCATCAAACCGTATCCCAGCGTCTGAGGTTTCGATCCCTGAATCCGCTGATACCCCGTCTCCGTTTTCTGGAAATATTTCGCCTGCTTAATCCGTTCAATTTCAACGTCCGTCAGATCCGGTCGAGGCTCATCCCCCCGTGGCGGTTGACCTAACACCATATTCATATGAATCCCGCAACAGTGTTCCGGATCCAACGCACCGGTCCATCCCGTAATTACCGAACCCCAGTCACCTCCCTGAGCGCCATAACGCGAGTACCCCAATTTAGCCATGAGCTTCACATTGATTTCAGATTGAGACTTCACGTGGAACCCAGGGTCCTTCGGAATATCAGAAAACCCGTACCCCGCAATGGACGGACAAACCACGTGAAAGGCATCTTGGGCCTTTCCGCCGAACTCTTCAGGATGAGTCAACGTCCGAATAATTTTGTGGAACTCAAAAATCGAACCCGGCCAACCGTGAGTGATGATCAAGGGCAGCGCGTCGTCGTAAGGAGATCGCTCATGAATGTAATGAATATTCAATCCATCGATATCGGTTTTGAAATGCGAAAAACCGTTCAACTCCGCTTCTGCAGCACGCCAGTCGAAAGACGCCTGCCAGTAGTCGACCAGCTCTTTCAAATAGGAAATATCGGCCCCGTACTCCCACGTCGTATTTTCAAGTTGATCCGGAAAACGAGTACGACTCAACCGCTCTTGCACATCCGTGAGAACAGATTCATCTACATCGATAATAAAAGGAGTCATAAAAAAAGTTCCTGTCGATTGAATACCAACAGGAACAGTAGCAAAATCGATTTGAATATTTCGACTACGAAGCCGGACTTGGTTCCGCAGGCGGGATGTCAGATTTCGAAGATCTATCGCGGAACAGCACGAAGAATCCAAGAAGCATGGTTATGCCTTCAACAGCCCAAAACGTAAAGGTCGCGTTCCAGATACCAGCAGTAAAACCATAGCTGTGTAATCCAACACCGAGCAGGTTCACGCCCCACCAGGAAAACGCGACCACACTACCGGTAAAGATTGCCGCCAAATGGACTCCCATGTGACGTATGTATCCACCCATTCGTGCATGCAGGATGGCCAGTTGGCACAAGCAGATCATCGCCGCGCCGTTTTCTTTCGGGTCCCAACCCCAAAACCGACCCCAGCTGTAGTTGGCCCAGATACCGCCCAGCACCGTTCCGACAAAGGCGAACAACAATCCGAAGCACGTTACGCCATACACCATACGCGTAAGATTACGATAAAATTTAGGCTCTTCCTTCTTATAGTTCAATAATTTCCCGACAATAAATACATGTGCAATCGCCGCGGCCAACATACCCGCCGCATACCCCACATTAATAATCGTCACGTGCGTCGCCAACCAGAAATTAGTATCCAAAACGGCCACCAGGCTTGGCATGGTGTCTTGCTGATTCGTAATCTCGTACCGATTCGCGACGAACAATCCAAGTGCGCCCAGAAACGCGGCGATCGACAAACTGATTCGTTGACGGTTGGCCCATTCAATAAAAAGCGCCACCAGAATGCACACTGCCGTAATGAACAGTACCGTTTCATACAACGTAGTTACCGGTGGCCGTCCACGAATAACACATCGCAACACAATTGCCGTCACCAGTAATCCCCAGGGAATGACCACCGACACCCACGTAGCCCGCGTCAGCCATTTGCTCTGCGGCTTCAACCACAAAATCGCCGCAAGAAGAAAACTGAACACAAATAAATACAACGCGTTCGCTAAATAGTTCCTATTGTAATACGACACTTCCATCGCTATTGTGCCATATTCTTCGCGGTCTTCAGCTTGAGCTACGACTAACTTGGAATAATCGTTCAATGCCTTTTTAAACTTTAGTGGATCATTTTTGTTGAGAACCATTTGCTCCAATGCGCTGAGGGCTTCAAGTTCCTTCGCGTTCGGTCCCGGCGCGTCGAACATTCCGTCGACCATATCACTGACCGTCTTCCAGTTCTTATTTTCGTGATCGCCTGGCGGAATTAATTTCAATGCAATTGCGGTTTTTCCGGCGGCATCCAACGGAAAAAAGAATTCCTGAAATGCGTCGAATTCGCCTTGATATTTCTCGGCTCCTTGCTCCTCCATCACTTGGCTCAACGCTTGGATCGCATTCTTCAGCGCTGGCGCTTTAGCGATCACATCGGATAATAAGAGCGTTTCAGGATTGTCGAAAAGTCTTTTGATAAGGTCGCTGGATTGAACATTGAACGGATGATTCATGAATTCGAAATAGTAAATCAACCCCTCGAATTCCATGACATTTTCGGCCAATGCCAACATCAAACTCTGTTGATAACTTCGCTCTTTTACCTCTACCCCGGTGACCGCTTGGGCACGCTTCATCAACTCTTCACGGGCGGGTTCCAGTTCGTTGTAACTGTATCGATCTCGTTGTTTTTCTTTGCGCGTGAGCCCCAACGTCGTAATGGCATTGGCATCGTCCACGATAAACACCGGATAATTTTTCGCGATCTCCGGAAAAAACAGACAATCAAGAAGCCATTCGACGTGGTCCATTTTTTCCTTGCGGGAAGCCGTCTTAGCCTTTCCGTTCGCATCCAATTCGACGTTACCGTCCTCATCCATAAGCAACGGAACGTAACTGCGTTTCGCGTTAAGGCGCAACATAGAATATTGTGCAAACGTATCAAACGGCTTAACTCGGCCGCCGTCCAAAATGGGGATCGTTCGGAACGTATTTATCGTTTCTTCGTCCCACTTCCCCGCGCTGAATTCAGAAACGGCAAACGCTGGAACCGTCACGAACACAAACAAACTCGCTACTAAACCTAAGACTGTAGTTTTCATGCTGTACGCCTCTTTGACTCGGCTTTCATATACTCGAATAGTTTCTTTAAGAAATGTATCGACAATCCTATACCAATAATAATGCACGCATAGAGCGGACCCTGATCCCCCGGATTACGCACCACCGACAACACCGAGAACACCGGATTGCCTTCGATACCATCCCGGAACCCCCACGACGTTTGGAAAAAAGTGTAACCCTTATACCGCAACGGATGATTCATCCAAATCTTGATCGACTCGTCGGCACCATTCTCTGTTTTCGTCACATGGCTCTCATACCGCTTCGCCATCGTCGTGCCGGCATAATACTCGTACTGGAAGTCATTCAACGTCACCGTAAACGGTACCTTCCACCGCTTCTTGGCCATCCCGACTGTCCACGTCGCCCCACCCACTTCCAAGCTAAATGGTTCACGTTCCAATCCAAATAAAATAGCCATCACCGGGTCGCCCTCATCTGGCGTAATCGTGACGTACACCCCGGGTATGTTCCGTTCCGCTTCAACATCCTTCGGTAAGGGATGCAGATAATATCCATCCACCAATTCAACATTCGCCGGTTTTCTTGGAAAATCAGGGTAGGCGTTACAATTCCGCACATAGCCATGGATCGCAACATCAAACGGTATCGATGATGAATGAAACGTACGTGCGTCTTTGCCCGTCAAATCACTGAACGCATCATCTTCAATTACGAACGACGGATCTTCACTTCCGAACTTCGTAATCTCCACATTCCAATCATGATAACTGGAAAATTCATCGCTGGTCTGGGTTTCATACAGCTGCATCGCGCCGCGATCCGCGTAATGAAACGTCATCGCACAACTGATGACCATCACAGCCATTCCGATGTGCGTGATCAAAATACCCACATTGCCGACTCGCTTCTTCATTCGAATGAGTCCACCCAACGTAAGATTGACAGCAAAAAGAGCCATCACCAAATAGGCCCCTGGAAGCGGAATCTTTAAAGGTCCCAATTCATGCAACACAATAATAGAATCAAAATACTTTTCCTGAGCGTCATAAATACCATTGTCAATCTGGTAAAACGTTCCGAACACCAGAATGACGAACAGGCACATCAGCAGGATTACGGTGAATCCGAACGACGCCAGAAATCGATATAGGTTTTCCAAAAACTTCATAAATTACTCCTGCTTCAACGACGTACAAAACGCCCGGAATCGACTCAGTTCTTGTTTGACGACCGACGCGGGTCCGACGAGTTTAATGAACACGCTGAATTCTTCAAGCTCGACAGACGCTCCATATAACATGGCTGATTTTTCAACCACCTCGTCGCCCATTCCCGTAAATTCACCTTGAGTAATCAACATCGGCACTTCTTCCCCAAACAATTCGATTTTGGGTTGAAGGTCCAATTCACTCTGTTCCAACGGACTTTGACCAAGTTGACCCAACCAACGATTCATGTTGGCCAGTCGTCCTCCGCCATTGCCGCCCAATGTAACGATATAACATTCGCTCGCAAGACCGGCTCCCATTCGAAAGGTCACCAATCGCATCGGCGATCCATTGTCGATGTAGTTCCATCCCTCCGGAATCGTCCAGCTGATGCCGTTCTTAGAAGTTTGACTCGCAGCCGCGACAGGTAACGCGTCCGGGTTCTGCATCGGTACAGGCTCGGCAGTAACTCCGGCCTCCGGAGCTCCTCCTCCCAACGATTGCAGAAAATATCCAAAGTTACCCACTTGCGCATCCAGTTCGCTCAAGGGGCCAACCATTTTCACCGTGACCGTCTGATCCGTCAAAGGAATAATCGCCGCTAAAAGACCATAGTTGGCTTTCGGCGCTGCACCCATATTCGAAAAGGACCCTTTCAAATTGACAAGAACCGCTTCCACGCCCAAAAGAGGAACACGAGGTAAAGCCGCCAACTTCTCTTCGGAAAAAGGCTCCAACCCGAACTGCCCTCTCCACCGGTTCACATTTGCTGCGATATCTGCACCGGGCGGTAGAGTCGTTGTAAAGCATTCAACCGTATCATCGGTACCAGCCACGAAATTGAGTTCACGGAATTGTGTGGGAGCCACTTCTTTCCAGCCGGACGGCACCTCATAACCCATCTGCTGGGCTTCTTCTTCATGGTCGTGCGTGTGGTTTGGGTCACTATGATCATGGCCATCATCAGCGGTATGCTGCTGCGCCATCGCCGCTTCTTCGAACGGATCGCCGAATCGTTCTTTACTGCTGGCGCCCGGAGTATCCTGGTAACGATAAGAAGAACGTTCCGTAGTCTCCGTAATCTCTACACGCTCCGGCTTGCCGCATCCTGCCAATATCGCGAGACCGCAGAACAATCCTATTGAATAAAACACTGTCTTCATGGGTGGAATCCCTGGAAATGGTTGAATTAAAGGTTTAGTAGGTTAACGAATATCTTACCTTTTTTATCAATATTCATGCAATGTATTGACACAATTCTCACTCGATGAAACCCGTAATTAAACCTCCAGTTCCTCCAAATCGCCACACCTCGCGCCCACGATAGCGCCCCCTATACAAGCACAACCTAAAGTTTTTCCCTCCCGTGCCGATAGATAAATCAAGCCGAGACAAGGATGTTGAGGTGAATACAGACAAGGATGTCGAAACAGTTGAATGGTTCCTGAATTAAAATCCTGATTCAAGGAACTGACCGGGTTTATTAGGACTCCTAATCCCATTGTTCGGTCGAAAAGTGAGTGCACGTTGGGGTGTTATCCCACACCACGCGAACCAGTGTTCATTCCGAAAAGGTATTCCTCTTTGAGTGCGTCATGATTCCCCTATATTATGACGCGCTTATTTTTTTTGTCTCGTTCCGATTCGCTCCCGCACTAATTCAACAGGTATACTGCAATCCAATAGTCTCGAAAACGATAGAGGGGAATTTCAGACTACATGCACGACGCGGGATTCTTAAGCCAGGCAGCCATTATCTTCAGTACCGCCGTACTGATGTCTTTGATTTTTCGCGTCGCCAAAGCCCCCTCAATTATAGGCTTCCTTTTCACCGGCATGGTCATTGGTCCCACCAGTTGGGGCTTCATCGATCAGCACGCCGTAGAACAATTCGCCGAAGTCGGCTTAGTGCTCCTTCTATTTACCATAGGACTCGAGCTTTCGCCCGCCCCCCTCATGCGCCTCGGGAAATACATCCTGATCGCCACCGCCACCCAAATGATCGGCGTTATGGTCGTCGTAGTAACGACCCTCGCACTCTTCAGCGGTCTAGAGCCCACCGGCATCGTCCTCCTCGCCATAGCCATCGCCCTCAGCAGTACGGCCATCGCATTGAAGCAACTCAGCGACAAGGGCGAAATCCAATCTTCCCTGGGAAACATCACCACCGGGATTCTCCTCCTCCAAGACGTATTCGTGATCGCCGTAATGGTCCTCATTCCCCTGTTTCTGGGAAGCGGTGAAGAGTCAACAAACGGCCCGCGCGAATCCCTAATCGCATTTTTAAGCCTACTCGCCGTCATCATAATCGCACGAAAGCTCCTACCCGTTTTCATCACCCAACTGATCCGATACGGCGGTCAGGAATTCTCCGCCCTCTTCGCCGTCATGATGGCCTTCAGTGGCGCATGGGGCGCTTCCCTCGCTGGATGGCCGCCCGCTCTCGGTGCCTGCATCGCAGGCCTCCTTCTCGCCAACGCCGATTTACGCCACCAGCTCGTCGCCGAAATCACCCCTTTCCGGGACGTCTTCAACGCCTTGTTCTTCATTTCGTTAGGCATGCTAGTCAACCTCGACTTCGTATTTGACCACCTCGCCCTCTTGCTACTTGCCATTGTCGGAACACTATTGCTGAAAGCCGCCATCACCACCGCCGCCATTCGCGTAGCTGGTTGGCCCCTTCGATTGGGCATACAAGCCGGACTTGGACTCTGTACTGTCAGCGAATTTGGATACATCCTCGCCATGGTCGCCAATCAAGCCAATGCATTGCCCGACGCCACCTTGGATGGCATCACGGGCTACATCGTAGGAACCATGATCGTTGGAGCCATCCTGTTTCCCATGGGCACAAAAATCGCCGAACGCCTCACCCGAAACATGAAAAAACAGGGGCCCTCCAGAACCGAACCCCTCACCGCAAAACACGACCTGGAAGACCACGTCATTATCGTTGGATTCGGCGTTAACGGTGAAAACCTGGTCCACGTCTTAACGGCCACCCACATCGAGCATTGTGTGATCGAAATGAATCAGGGCTTCATAAAAAAAATCCGGGACCTGGGCGCTTCCGTCGTCGTGGGGGATGCGACACGCGAAATCATCTTGAGCCACGCGGGTATCGAACGAGCACGTGCCATCGTCATCGCGGTGAACGATGCCGGAGCCACCCGCCGAATCGTCAGCCAGGCCCGCAGAATCAGACCCGATATCTATATCGCCGCACGAACCTATTACATTGATGAATACGACACCCTCATGGAAAGCGGCGCCAACATCGTCGTCCCCGCCGACTTCGAAGCCTCGGTAAAAATATTCTCCCACGTCCTTGAAGAATTCGACGTCCCAAAAAACATCTTGGGCGCCCAGATTTCCGCGGTCCGTGCCGGCGGCTATGGCGTCATGCGCGGGAAGTCCAGTTCCTCGCCCGAAAGCATGCAGGATCTGGTGAAGGTTTTACAGCTGACCGCAACGCAAACATTTTTCGTCCCTGAAATAAGCGTCGCCTGCAACAAGACCATCGCCGAGCTTGACCTCAGGAAGAAAACCGGCGCAACCATCATCGCCATCGTCCGCGACAGAACCCCCGATACAAACCCTGAACCTTCAACGACCCTCATGGCCAACGACGTTCTCGTCTTGGTAGGCGCCCATGAACAACTCCAGAGCGCACGCAAATTGTTACAGGCAGCAACCCATCTCGGTTCGGCCTATACCGAGACCGACGTCGAAGAAGAATAACCTTGTCTTAAACCCCAATTGCCGTTAAGGTATATTCCATGAAAACGAATCCGTGGTTCATACGACTTTTCCTCCTCCCCGCATTCCTTTTCTTTACCGCATTCGCAGCCCTGCCCGGAATTCGCGCCCTATTCTACAGCCTTCAAAAATGGGACGGCCTCACCACACCCGAATGGGTCGGCCTCGAAAATTTCAGAACCCTCTTCGCCGATGATCTCTTCATTAAAGCCCTCACCAACAACGTCATTCTCATGGTTGGCGCGGGATCTCTCACGCTTTCACTTGCATTGTTTTTCGCCGCCACCCTCCATCGAAAAATTCGAGGCGCCGCCATTTTCCGTGTCGCTTTCTTCTTCCCCAACGTACTAGCCGCCGTAGCCGTAGCCTTGCTTTGGAGCCTCCTGTACAGCACCACCGATTTCGGGGTGTTCAACGGAGCCCTTGCCGTCGTCCAACGCATTCTGGGCGCCGTCGGCATCGATTTCATGCCCGACTCCCTTCCCTTCGCTTTCAAAGACTCGACCATCCTCATTTACGCCCTCATCCCTATGGTCGTCTGGACCGCCGTCGGCTTTTACATGGTCCTCTTCCTCGCCGCCATGCAAAGCATCCCCGAAGAACTCTACGAGGCCTCCCATCTCGACGGCGCTTCCAACGGGCAACAATTTTTCCACATCACACTCCCCCTCATCCGCGAAGTCTTCATTGTCGGGGTCGTGTTCTTCATCATTAGCTCCGCCAAATTCTTCGACGCCATCTGGGTCCTGGAAAGCCAGTTCCCCACTCCCGACTCCCACGTCCTCGCCACCGTCCTCTACCAGAAAGTATTCACCGAATATAACGTCGGGTACGCCTCTGCAGTCGCCGTAGTCCTATTCGGCCTCGTCATGGTCGCCACTCTGGTCACCCTGAACCTATCCCGCAAAGAGGCCTTGGAATACTGATGGGCCTCTTTCTGAAAATAATATCCCGCGGATTCCTCCTCTTCTGGCTCGCCGCCGTCATACTCCCTCTGTGCTGGGTCGCCATCAACTCCATCCGCAGTTCCCAGGAATTCGTCAGCAACCCCTTCGGCATCCCATGGCTCTTCACCGGTGCCCCCGAAATCGAGGGCTTCGAACACATCATCCCCGAACATGAAGCCGCCCTGAATTACGAAAAAGCGTGGACCGAATCCAACTTCAGCCAGTTCTTCGTCAACAGCCTCATCGTCGTCAGCGTCTCCCTCTTCGGCATCATCCTATTCGGAGCCATGGCCGCCTACATCCTCTCGAAATTCTCGTTCCGAGGTCATAAACTCCTCTACCTCTACTTCATCAGCGGTATGATGATCCCCGCCCAACTCCTCCTCGTCCCCGTATTTTTCCAATTCTCCGCCATTGCCGACACCATCAACCTCGCCCTCCATCCCCTTGGCTGGCACTTCCAACTCCACAACACCCTCACGGGCCTGACCATCATCTACGTCGCCATGAGCCTCCCGTTCACGGTCCTAATCCTCACCGGATTCTTCAAATCGCTCCCCACAGCCCTCCGCGAATCCGCCATCGTCGATGGAGCCAGCGAATCCACCGTTTTCTGGCGCATCATGCTCCCCCTCGCTCGACCCGGACTCGTCACCGCATCCATCTTTAACTTCCTTGGCCTCTGGAACGAATACCTCTTTGCCCTCATCTTTGTGAACACGCCCGAAAAGAAAACCCTCCCCCTCGGGCTCGCCAGCATCAGCATCCAATCTCAATACAAAGTCGACTTCGGCCTCCTCTTCGCCGGCCTCGTCATCGTCCTCATTCCTACGCTCGTGGTCTACATCCTCCTACAACGCCAACTCACCAAAGGAATCACACTCGGCGCACTTAAGGGGTAACGAATGAAAAAACTAGTGATAGTGATGCTCAGCTTCATCATATTCACCTTCGTCGTGATTCTGGCGTTGAATATGAGAGGCCAGTCCGAACGGGACAAAATCGGATTGCAAATCGAATCATTAACTCGCGAAGTTTTGGAGATAACCCCGGAGCCCGAAACACCAAAACCCGAGGAAGCGTCACCCAAATCAAGTCCCGCCGTGTCCGAGCCCATGAAAGAATGGATTCAACTGTCGGATGATCTTTTATCACTGGAAGGATTCCATTCGCCCGAATGGGCCGAAATAGTAAGAATTCAATTCCGTGGTCGTCACCTCCTCGAATGGAAGCAAAGCGATATTCGCCTGGCGATTTCAATCGTGAATGATGCTCAACCTGCGCTTAAGCAATTGGAATCTTTTATACATACCCATCAAAAAATCCCCGCGTATCGCGAAATGATGCTCAGTACGAACAATGATGTTTCCGTTCTAAAACCGTTGTACGGATTCGGCAGACTCTACTACATGAAAAGCATTCTGGAAGCGGCCGCTGGAAAAAGAGAGGAGTCCCTCAAAACAATCTTGCGCGGGCTCCAATTTGCCAACGCAATCAATAACGACGACCCACTGGATAATGGAGCGTTCGACATTTATCAGAACACCTACGCCCTCATGCTGGAAGCCCTTCAAGAAGCTCACCCCGCGAGTTCTCTCTCGCACCCGCAATTGGAGGCCTATTTCGTCCTAACGCGAGACGCCCACCAAAGAGCCCATTTCATGCAGTT
>Ga0315336_1002414_pt1 | contig 28649 bp, 30 predicted proteins | sample ASW5metaG_FD_204512 | JGI IMG/M metagenome (GOLD analysis project Ga0315336, IMG submission 204512) | Ammonia-oxidizing marine archaeal communities from Monterey Bay, California, United States - ASW #5 | ecosystem: Environmental > Aquatic > Marine > Intertidal zone | place: USA: California... | reverse complement strand
CTGCCTGGCGCGACGCCGTACCAACGTCCTTTACGCACTGATCCGTGACAACCGCACCTGGCAACCTGATTCACCCCCCGTCACCACGACGACGGCGGCTTGACTTCTTCATTGAGAGTCCTTTCAGCACAGTCAATTGCCCGTGGTGCACGATCGACGACGAACGCGCAGCGCGCCAGACACAGCAGGTTTGGGCACGCCCAGGCAATTCCGGGGCGCGGCCGGTAGACCTACGGAATTCGTCTACTGGCCCACATCGCGTGCGCCAGCCGAATTCGACTGCCCGTCAACGGAACAAGACGTACTCGGGTCTGGACATGAACCCAAAGATCGTGGTGGCTGGCCTGATCACCGTGGTGGTCATCGTGTTAATCCTCACGGCGTTCATCATGTGGGCGGTGCTCAGCGGCGCATCATCGTTCGGCAGCTGACGGGTCGACACCACCTCAGCGCAATGCCGCCCGGATGCGTTCGGGGTCCCAGGTGTTCACCGCCGAGCTATCGACCACACCGTTGACCGAACTGGGACGGATCGTGAGCACGTTCTGACCCTCGGAGCCGTAGCGCACTACACACACCCAATTCGATGCCTCTGTCTCGTTTGCGAAAAGTTCACCACTATAGGCTTTTTCGGCCAGCTCAAGCACGGCGTTGGTGGCTTCGTCGGAAGACGCCACCCGCAGTGCATGCACGCCGGCAGCCGTAGCGGTGTCCACCACCCAACCCCGCGGAGTTCGGGCCGCGGTGACCGCAGCACCACCGAGCACCGAATGATCGGACGCGGGCGCAATGTAGGCGCCGACGCGGTCTGTCGCGTCTAGAAAGGCTGCAACGTCACGAGCGATCATTGCATGAGGGCGCACACCCGGCTTGTCGGCGTCGCTGCCGGCCAGGCGACGCACCATCAATGAACGCATACCGCGCATTCCGGCCCGGGCCAATTCCTCGACAGTCGGTTCGACAGTGGCCAGACCGATCGGCCACGGCCGGCCGTCGGCAGCACAAATTGCGACAATCTCGTCGTCAGTCAGCAGCGCGGTTTCTTCCATCGGTGACTGTTCTCCCTACCAGGGGACGACGTTCGAGAAGAGTTTCGGGACATACCCGATCACCGCGTCCCGTGCGGCTTCGAACGCGCCTGCCGGATTAGACGCGATGTAGTCGGTGGTCGTCTGCAACGCCGAGGCACTGAAATCCGCTTGCGAGGCCTGTGCAATGACGTCACCCCATTGCGACACCGCGACGCCTGAGAGGTAGCCAACCGGGCTGCCACCGGACTTGAGCAGGCCGCCGGCCAGGTCAGTCATCGAGTTCTGAGCTTCGATGATGCGCTGCTCATCCGTCAGGCTGGAGTCGCCGGCCAATCCGAGCGCATCAAGCAGCGGCAACGCTTGCCAGCGGTCCAGCGGGCCGAGAAGAGTGCTCCACATGATCGGCCACACCGGCGTCGTGTTGAGGAAGTCTCGGATGTTCACCGCTGGATCGAGCATGTCGAATCGGTCAGGGAGGACGTCGTTGAAAGGCTGCGACGAAGCGGAGGTGCCCATCACTCCAAGCGCACCGCTGCCGCCGGCAGCGTCGCTGGCTCGCTCCTGCTCGTCGGCGTTGCGATTGGCGGTGTTCGCGGCTTCTCGCAGTGCAGCGGCCACGGTGCGCACCTGCGGAATCGATCCGCTGTGCCACTGCGACCGGTGACGCTCGGAGTCGGGACCGAACCAGGTTGTCGCACCGAGCATGCTGGTCACCGACCCGGTCATGCTCTCCAGACGGTCGGCGGCCTGGCTCAGGGTACGGGCGAGAGTCCGCAGTTGGTCGAGATCTGCGCCAACCACGCCCATCTCGAACCTCCGCTCAATCCAGCCCGCCCAGCCAGACGTGCCTCGAGTAATCACATCAAGCTACGGACAGACTTGCTATCCGCCCAACGGCGGACAGCCAATCCCGCTGAGCAAGACTAGTGTGCCAGCGGTAAGGATGACACGGAGTGCGTATTTCGCATCATCTTGTTATTCGAGAAGGGACACAAAGGAGATGGGGTCGCAGGACCCGCCCGGACCCGCCGCGACGATCGTCGTCATCGACGGTCACGACGTCGTACACGCGGGCATCGCCGCCTGGTGCGCCGCTGCCGATCCACCCATCCTGCTGGCCGGGGCTTTCCACGATCCCACAGAGTTCCTGTCTGCCTATCCAGAATTTCCCAACGAGGTCGATGCCGTGGTTTTGGATGTTCAAATCGACGGTAGGAGGCCTGATTTCGACACTCTGCGCACACTATGCGCACGAAACCAGCCGGTCATCGTGTTCTCCGATCTGACCGCCGATGAAGTGGTCCTCACCTGCCTGGACCTCGGCGCGGTGACCTACGTGGTGAAATCCGAAGGACGTCATCACCTGATAGACGCCATCCACGCCTGCCACACGTCGGCACCGCATGTCGGGCCACAAATGGCTCGAGCGATGCGCAACGACAGCATGCTGGGGCGCATCAGGCTGTCCGAACGCGAAAAGGAAGTCTTGATCGCGTGGTTTCAGACCGAGAGCAAGGAAGCTGTCGGCGAGCGCCTGTACATCGCACCGACGACGGTCCGCACCCATTTGCAGCGAGCCCGGGCGAAGTACGCCAGCATCGGACGGCCGGCGCCCACCAAGTCCGCGCTGCTGGCACGCGCAATCGAGGACGGCATCTTGAGTTTGCAGGATCTGTAGTTGTCGATAGCTCGAAGACGGGGTAAGCCTCAGCGCAAGTGGTTGTCGTCCAAACAAACGACAACCAATCCTTTGCTGGCTGTGGAAAAATCTGACGGGTGAGTTTCAATCCTCCGCCCGGGTGGCCGGTGCCACGCGGCTGGGAACCCCCGCCGGGATGGCAGCCGGATCCGGCGTGGCCGCCGGCGCCTCACGGATGGAACTTCTGGGGCGAGCCATCGGGTGACTCGCCCGCGCAACAGCGGTCGCGGCCACCGTCGGATCAGAACTGGCGACCCCGGATCAAGCCGATCGCCGCGGTGACCGTGGCAATCGTGGTTCTCATTGGCCTGGTCGGCGGCGGGTACTCACTGGTAAAACGATGGACAGCGGACGATACCAAGGGCACTCCAGTGGCCGGGCAGCTGCGCGGCACCTTCCCGGACATACCGTCCTCCGGCTGGCGGCTGCCTGCGGAATCCATCTTCGAACGCGCGGAATTCGTTCGGCCCGAACCGACTTCGTATCAGTATCGACGTCCCGGCTTCATCGACCTTGGTGACACGCTCGTCACTTCCGCGGTGTTACCGCGGACAGATCGCAGCGCGACCCTGGTCGCGATCGATGCTGCGTCCGGCGATGTCCGGTGGACGGCAGGCGCCGGTTTTGCACCCGTCTGCGCTTCCGCGACGGTCGACGGCCTGCTTCCGTGTCTGGGTAAAGAGTCCCATTTCGGACCGCCCGAATCTGCGCCGCCACCGCAGGTGTACTTCCTGCGGATGTCCGACGGCACTGTCGATCACCAGCTGCCGGTGTCCGAGCGGACGAGGGCCGTGGAAACCGACGGTTCGGCGGTGTACACGATGGGCTACGAGCCGAGCGGCAACGTCCGCGTCATCACCCGCGGAACCGTCGACGACCTGACCGCGGACTGGAAGCAGAGCTACCAGCTGAGCGGCCGTGAAGAGGGATGCGCCGGGTCCGGTGACTCCGTGTACGACGGCGTCGACGACAAAGTGGTCTACTCCGGCAACGACGCCGGCATGGTGGTGGCCGGCACAGCCGACGGCGAGCGGTTGCTGGCGGGGCAAGTGATCGACCTGTCCGTGTTCGTGGGGCAGGGGTTCACTGCTCGAAGTTGTGACGGCTCAGATCCGCAGATCGTCAGCACGGTAGTTGCGGACGTCGACGGCACGACGCTCCGCACTGTGACCGGCGCAGCGGCCAATCCGTGGCTGGTGAACCCCACCGGAGATCTGCCCTACGTCGTGGGCCGGACCGCCTATGAATTCACGAGCGGCGCCGCACTCTGGACAGCAGAGGGTGGCGGAGAAATCCAGTTGCACACCATCATCGGCGATACCATCCTTGGGGGTGGACGCCACCAGGGTCCTCTCGCCGCATTCGATCTGGCCACGGGCCAACACCTGTGGAGCAGTGACATCAGCGTTGGCGAGTTGCTCCTGTCCGACGGCCAACGCGTCATGATCGAGTCTGAAAATGGTCTGGTGGCTGTCGATCTGGCCACGGGAGCGCAAGAGTGGACCCTCCCGGGTATCTCAGGCTGGCGACCGGTCGCACCCGCCGGCGACGGTTTCGCCCACGCCACCAACGAGTTCATCACCTACTATCCGGCCACCGGCGGGCCGTCGATCGCGCCGGGTCGTGCCGGCACGGACATCGAGTCCACGGATGACGGCTCCGGCGGGCTCATCACCAAATGCGGTCGCACACCGGAGATGACGCCAGTCGAATACCGTGCCGAGAATGGCGCGTTGATCGTGGAAATGAAAGTAACGGCTCGCTGCCCAGGAGGGGACGTACTCTCCACCAACAAATTGCGTGTGACGATACGAGATCACCTCGGCCGTATCTGCTCTGCGGTCTTCGACTTCTCCCGGGATCCGGTGGTCGTGGGCGGCGAAGGGGCGGAGCCCACATTCTTGGAGCTTGAGTTCGGCAGTGGCACCTACACGCGACACCCCAACACTCTGGGCGACCGGACCGGTTCGACGGGCTCCACCGGGATCGTGACGGAGGCAACGGCATCTGGTACCGAAATCGTGGACTGCGAAGACGAGGGCACCAGCAACGGTCCGCAGAGCGCCGACGAACGCACCGAGCGGGCGAGGCAGAAATCCGTGGGATCGTCGACGGCTGATCGCGAGTCAGGGTGCGGCAGCGAGGCGGACGCCGCGGAAGCGTTGCGAGCTCAAGTCGATGCGGACCGGCCTTTCGTCCAATCGCAGCTCAGTGATCGGTGGGTGGCGCAACTATCGTCGAAGCGCCCCGGCCTGGTGGCGCCCGATGTGGATGGCCGGGTGCTGACGTGGACACCGTGCGAGATCCTGCAGCAGCACCTACGGATGCGCGGGCAGTATCCCGAGGTACGGCTGGTGTGGAGTGACGAATGGCGGACATTCGACCTCGCCGGCTGGTGGGTGACCGTGGCCGGTCTCACCTTCCCCGGTTCTGTGGAGGCCAACAGATGGTGCGATGACAGAGCCATTCCGGTCGACGAATGTTATGCGAAGGTTGTCAGCAACACCCGAGATTCGCGCGGATCGACCCAGTACCGTCGCTGAATCAGCCTGTGCGACAAAATGACTGAGGTGAACGCAGGCTGGGGCTTCAGCGACATACGACTCCAATGGAGGCCAAGAAACGTCCAAGTTTGAAGTATTTTCGAGCTGTCGTTACGAGGGCGAGCCGGCGACGGTCGCTGCTAGATCGGATTGCCGTATTGGCGGGGCTAGTCGTTGGCGCCGCACTTGCGATGCGCTGACGGCGGTCGGTGTGTACCGGTGTGGCGTAAGGGTATTTCGCTAGCCCTGTCTGCGAAGCGGTGCCCAGGGCTGGGACGTACGCGACTCTGCCTCAGCCTTCATTGATGTCAATCGGACGACATCGTCTTGGCGACCCGCTCACCTTGGTCCGTAAGACCCAGCCATATGGAGTAGTCCCAAACTGCTGGCTCGTCATAGTGCCGGATGAAGCGATCCGATAAGCGCACCATGAGCGAGTCGACGGAACCATCCCAGGCGGGGAACTGGCCGTCTTCCCCAGGCAGATCTCCGATTTCCATCAGTCCGTCCTCTAGAACCGACCGGATGGTTGCCAGCACCAGTTTCTGGCGCGCGGCGTCAGCATCAGCCAGACCGAGTGAGGAGGCCAGCTGCTGCACCTCTGCCATCGACACCCAATCCTCGAGTCCGCTTGCCATCAGTTCCCGGCGCAGCAGATCCTGTTCGCACGCTTCAGCTTTGCCATCGCCCTCGCGTGTGGCACCGTCCGCGTCATTCACGATTACCTCCGCACATCGCTTAAGCCATGTTCCTGGGATCGGAAGGATCCGGCGGACGAACGGCATCTACGAAGTCTTGCAGAATTCCCAGTTCACCGCCGCTACGCCTGAGTTCTTCAGGAGATATCGGAGTACCCCATGCACTGTCCGGCTGGTCGGTCGACCCGGCCGGACCCTCGACGAGAGCATCCGGCACCGCGCCCCCCGCCTCGGGGTTGATGTGAATCTTCCAGTGCTCCCCGCTGTCGAGACTGATGTCGAGCGACGGCCCTTGCGTCGACTTCGAAGCGAATCGTTGACCAATCCCGCTGCCGTCGGGCAGATCCTTCCAGATGCCCTTTGTCGGATCGCCGTACCGGGCTGGGTTTTCCACACCGCCCTGCCCCATCCATGTCCACAGCGCCTGAAGATCTTCGGGTGACCGGACTTCCCTGATCCAGCGGCGACTCCCCCTCCGGGAGCTGCTCGAGCACACTACGGATGTCATCAGCCGACGGACTGGCGCCTCCACTGCCGCTCTCCTCGTTTCCCGGTGCAAACTCGTGGTCAACCATTTGGATTGTGTCGCTGCGGTTGTCGTCAGATGTTCTCCATGACAGCGGGATCATGCCTTCAAGTTCGGCGGCACCGGCCTGGAGCTTGGCGCCGATCTCGGCGTCTTCGGACGCCAGGACGCCGGCGCGCATCGCGATGTAGGCGCGGTGCTCCTCCGCGCGCGACTTGCGAGCCAGATACACGTCAGTCTCGCCGGTGGTGTATCGCCGCATGTCGGTGACAGTCAGTGCGTCACCGACCTTGAAGGCGTCGCCTTCGGCGTCGGCAATCGCATCCAACACTCGGTCTCTGGCTTGGCTCAGGTGCTGTGCACCCAGATTGACAAGCTGTGCCATGTTCCGCATGTGATCGGCTGCCCGGTAAACAACGCCGCGGTCTGCATAGCTGGCTTCACGAGCAGCGTCGGCGGCATCACCCTCCCACGCCGTTCCACCGGGTGCCCACATCGCCTGGACGTAGGTATCGGCGCCCGTCTCGATCCGGTTCGCGGCTGCGCAGTAAGCCGCTGCCGACGAAGACAGCACATCGATTTCCTCAATCCAACCTTCGATGTCCGTCCGCGTTGGGAGGCCACCACTGGAATCAGACGCAGCGTAAGGCTTGGCCGCCGGGGCTCTGCGAAGATCGGTTGCCAACGTGCTCACACGGAGGCATCTCTGACGCGGGAAGCCGAATTGTCATCGCCGCTCAGGTAGCCCATCGCCGCGAGTTGCAGTGATAAGGCACGACTTGAATAGCGGCTCGCGCATGCCGCACCAAATGAGTTGATAGCTGCGGACACACGGGCAGCGCCGAGACTCGATGACTTTCCACCGATCGGATGCGCACTACCTACAGCAGCGGACTCATCGGCGCGCCGCGTGACGGTCCCCGAAGCAGCGATCAGCCCGTCGGGATCGACAGTGAGCCGGTCAGACACTCTTACCCCCGTGCGATGAACGTCCTCACCATCTTATCGACGCAATCACGTGCTGAGATGCACATTTTTCGGCGCCAGCCGGCTCCAACCGATCGAGCGGCCCCCGTGCCACGGATCGGAGTCGGACGACCGGCATCAAGCGAGCCTGCCCTGCGCAGATCTTGGTGTTGTCAGTGCCGGCTGATAAGACTTCGTCGTCCGCATTCGAATGGAGGAAATGGTGGCGCACAGTCCCGAAGTGAAGGTTGTCGGTGACCGCTTGGTCTTGGGCCCAGTCTCGGTGGGGTTCCAGAGGACTCTACGTATTCCGGAAACCGGATTGCACCCGCTTCCACCCAGTCTCGGCCAGTTTCCCTTGCGCCGGGTGGCGGACTATCCCGACAGCGCGCCGTCCGAGTGGCTGGCACATGGCGGTGTCATGCTGCCCGTGTACCAGCGTGAGGCGATGTGGTTGTCGTTCGACAGCGACGAGCCCGGCGCACTCCAAGTCGGTGCCGGCAAGGTGTGTGCGGTCAGTGGTGAGCAGTGGAGCGACCGCCTTGCCCAAGACCCGCAGAACTACGTCGCACTCCCCCGGCAGCCGTGGCTCGACGGAATCAACGCGGGCGACAGGTTCATCCGCCAATTCGTCGCCGTTCCGTTGGGTTCCGGCGCGACCGTCGAAGGACAGATCACCGGGCAGGAAGTCCACGGCGGCGTCCAGCTGCGTGCTGTGGGTCTGACGGAGGCCGCTCTGCGGGCGTGGCACGCCCGTCCCCGGTTCGAGCGCACGATTTTGTGTGAGGGTCCTCCTCCGGCGGACTCAGCGATGGGGTTAGGCGCCGGAGGCAGGATGCGGCAGGAGATCTACGCCGACAGTCACTCGCTGTCCGATTACGACGAGGACCGGTCGTGGCGGGTGTTTGTGCACTTGTGCAGTGCCGAACAGTGGACCGCCATCACGGGCGAGGTGGCGCCGCCGACCCCGGTGGACCGCGACGCTTACGTCGAGGCCGGCCTGCCCTGGTTCGACTACTACGACGCGGACGCTCAAGATCTGGCGCCGACGGACACGTTGGCGAAAGTCAAGAGTGTCGGCAAGGTCTTCGGACATGTGGAAAAGCCTTTCGTACCCGTCGATTCCACGAAAGTCCTTACGGTGAAAGGGTCGTCGGGCGACACCGTTGCCGACGGCGATTGGTAGTTCCCATCGGGTCGCGGGCAGACGCACCGCTGTAGGCATCGGGTCACTGGTGCCGTTTGGCGCCCGCACGGCGTCGGCCCATTAGGGCCGGCGCGCGTGCCCAGAAACCTTGACGGCATCGACGCGATCGATCTGATCAAGGGTCAACACCCGTTCGGGCTTTGTGATGCGCGAGAGTTCCTCCGATGACGGGTCGGGCAACTCGTGCAGGACGGCACGTGCATCAGCGACGTCGACGTTCTCAAAACACCACCGTCCACCGGGCGACCGCAAGAAGTCTTCTATGACATACCAATTCGCAATGAAGACCCCGACTCCGTGGGAGTAGGGTGCGTATCTTTCCTCATGGAAGCCTTGGAGCAGAGTTCATTTTCCGACTGCGGCTAGGCACTGCGGAAGGCATCTCCCTTGGCTGCTCTATCGACGACTCGCTCGACGATTCGGTCGATTGCCCTGTCGGATCTCTTCCATCGCATTGCCAAACCGTCGGTGTTCATACCGTGTTCGGCGATGATGTCGCGAAGTTGCTCGAGCTCGAGTTGACTCAGCCGGTCCCTTAGGCCCGTCTCACCGACTTGCGCGTAGACGTCGTAGGGATCCCATGGCCCTGGGGCGCGACGACGTGTCTTCGGCTTGGCTTTCACAGGCGCAGGTCTAGACGCGGGTGCCGCCGGTGTAACCGGGTCTGCGCCGGGAGCCATTTCCGTTGAACGGCCGATCCTCGTGGCCAGCAGGTCATTCAATCGTGTTCTGAATTCGATGTTCTCGCGCGCCTCGTCGGCGATGACTGCGGCCAGGCCAGCGAGGATGTTGGAAAGCGCCCCGTCCGTAGCAGCCAATCGCTCGATCGCTTCCGCAACGTGAGCATGCGGTTCAGTAGCCTCGCCAAGTCTGCTCGGCGTCACAGCTGGGCCTCCGCTCGTTCGGTCAGTTCAAGGGTCAGATCTTGCAGCTGACCGTAAAGGCTGCCCGGCTTCCATCGCTGTCGCAATGTATTGGTCGCCACGAATTCAGCCGCTTCCTCGACCGCGCTTCCGTACGGTATCTTCGCGCGAAATAGCTTCGGCACCTTGCCCGCTTCGACGTCTCGGTTCAGCGCACTGATTGTGTTCTCGTGAACTTTCGTGCCCAAGCGGTACATGTTGACGATCGTCCCGAGCGGTACGACCCGCTGCGCCAGACTGTCAGCGAAGCCTGAGACTCGGTTCATGATCTGCGGGATGCCGTACGTGCTGAGAATGTCCGGCTTCGTCGGGATCACGTAGCCGTGTGACATCCGAATCCCGTTCAACGTAATGATTCCGAGGTTCGGCGGGCAGTCGATCAGGACGTAGTCGTATTCGGGAACCAGGCTCGCGGTTGCCTTGTGGAGCAGATCCACCGGCCGATCTGTGTGGTATCGCCCGCCACTTGCCGCGGCTAGATCGTCTTGGACGTCGATCAGATCCAAACTGCTCGGCAGCAAATCGAGTGTGCGCACGGCCGTGATCGGCGACGCCTCCCGGTACAGCGTCTTCTCGAGATCGAATGTTGGAGCGTCGCCGTCCGGTCGGAGCGAGTCCTTGAAAAGCGGGGCCAAAGTGTGGCCTGCAAGGTTCGCGGACTTCCACGCTTGTTCCCCGATCAGCATCGTGGTCGAATTCGTCTGCGGATCCAGGTCAATCACCAAGACGCGTTGGTTGAACTCACCCGCGAGCACTTCCGCCATCGCGACGGTTGTCGTGGTCTTACCAACGCCACCCTTGAGATTGATGATGCTGATTACGTAGGTCACTTTGCTCCTCTACGCCATCGTCGGCGCTGTGGCGCTGTCGCCGAGCGGCATCAGCGGTGAAACTCGCGCCAGCGCAACTCTGACGTACTCACGAAGCCCTTCAGCCCGAATCTGCTGGTCAGATGACATTGCGCTCCTCGCCACTCACTGCATCCATCTGCGATGTCTGGTTCCGAACTTCAAGCTTAGGCACGGACGTCCCAGTTATGGGAGACGGGTCCGGCACCGCGGAAGAGTTTGCAGGAATGATCTTGGCTCGGCCGGCCACCGATGCAGAACGGGGTAGACGCCATCTCGCGAACTCCCGTTGGATGTGCTGCCGGACGCTCACGTCCCGTCACGTTCACCTCGACGACTTGCATGGCGTCACGTGCTCGAGCGATGCGAGATTGAAGGATGCATTCGAGATGACGTACAGCACGTGATACTTCGGCATCCATTCAGCGCTACCACCAAAGCGAAGCGCCGGACGAAGGCGATCGGGCTCATGGTGCCAGAGCGTCAACCCAAAGTCGTCGCCCTCGATGTCGACTTGTCCATCATCATTGACCGCAACAACTTTCACGCGGATGACCGGTTGACCATCCTCAAATGATTTCTTCCCGTGGATCCAGTGCATCCCGTGGCCGGGCAGATAGGACCTGCAAGTGCGATCGAACATGGCTGTACTTCCGAACGTCGGGCCTTCCGCGTGGGAGGCGCTCTTGCCGACACCGGTCGGTGCTGGCCACTTCGTCATCCGAGCCACCCACGAGCGTGGGGTTGGCGTGCCGTCCAGTCGGAGCTTGGCGACGACATCTCATGAAGCAAGGCCAGTTTACGTCGACGGTCGGACACTAGGGCCGCTGTGCGCATCCACATCACGATCGCTCCAACGAGACGCTGTGTGCCCGCGCAGCTACGCGCTCCGTCGTCGGAACAGCTCTGCCGGGCGCCCTCGGCCTCGGATCGTCGTGGAACCCGTCGCATCGAGATGCGGTTCCATCGTTCGCCGAAACGTATCGCGCTGTAGCGCCTTTCCAGCGATGGCCTCGTGCACTAGTCGGAGGTCGCGGAGCGTGAATTCGTCACCGAGGAGGCCGGCGGGGTCCGGCTTGTCGAGGTAGTCGGCGCGGACGTGCTCGACCGCCCGCTTGATGATGCCTTCATGGCCCCACGGCAGGCGCCCGGGACTGTCAACCGGAACGAGCCTGGTTGTGTCGGCAAACCGTGTCTCCAGTCGTTCCAGACGCACTACGTCGACGTGTGCGACGGACAGCACCCATCCTCGTTCGTCGCGATGCGGATCGTCGAAGACGTGCAGTTGACGTGGGTGCAGTCCCCGCACGTTGGCTTTCGCGCGCAGGGAGCGGTTCACGGCGTCGGCGAGCGTTTCGCCTTCGTACAAGAAGGTTCCGGGCAGCACCCAGCCGGTGGACGACAGCCTGCGCACTTCCAGCACAACCAACCTTTGGTGGGCGTCCACCGTGAGCACCGCAGTGTCCACTGCAACGGACGGTCGCGGATAGTCGGCGAGGGTCCGCCCGCTGGAATCTCCGTAGGGTCGCTGGCTCATGTCGGTGCCCTAGCGTACAGTGAGAATTAATTAGCGGAGAATCGCTCAAATTAGTTCAGGGGGGAGTCCGGAGATGACTTCATACAACGATCGGGTGGAAGGTGTGCTGCTGGCGACCGCGGCGGGAGATGCGCTCGGTGCGCCTTACGAGTTCAAGCCGCCGCGCGGGCCGGAACTCGAGGTGGCGATGGTTGGCGGTGGCCCATGGGCGGCCGGCGAGTGGACAGACGATACGTCGATGGCGATCGCGATTGCGGAAGTGGCCGCGACCGGCGCCGACCTGCGCGGCGCAGACGCCCAGGATCTCATCGTGCGGCGGTGGCACGAGTGGTCACTCACCGCCAAGGACGTGGGTATCCAGACCCGTTCTGTGTTGTCGGCAGCGGCGCGTGACGGTGCCATCACCGCGGCGCGCGCCCGTGGCCTGTCGGCCAACCTTCATGAGCGCACCGGCCGCACCGCCGGCAACGGATCGCTGATGCGCACGGCGCCGTTGGCCCTCGCCTACCTCGACGACGAGGACGCGTTGGTCGAGGCGGCGCGTGCGATCAGCAGCCTCACACACTTCGACCCGGACACGGCCGACGCGTGCGTGCTGTGGTGCTGCGCTATCCGGCACGCCGTGCGCACTGGAGAGCTTGATGTGCGAATCGGCCTGCGTCACATCGATTCTGACCGTCGCGATCTGTGGTCGAAGCGACTGGATGAGGCCGAGTCCGCTCCCCCGGCGTCTTTCCCCAACAACGGCTGGGTGGTGACGGCCCTACAGGCGGCGGTGTCGGCGATCGCCACCACGCCGGTACCCGCTGACGATCCGGTAGCCGGGACGTTCCGCGCCGACCATCTTCGGCTGGCGTTGGACGCCGCCGTGCGGGCCGGCTACGACACCGATACGGTCGCGGCGATCGCGGGAGGATTACTGGGTGCCGTCTACGGCGCATCGGCGGTGCCTGGCGAGTGGCGTCACCTGCTGCACGGGTGGCCGGGCCTGACCGCTCATGATCTGGTGGGGCTCGCAACGGCGATCGAGCGCAACGGAAAGCCGGACGGATTCGACTTTTCGTATCCGGGTTCGCCGATCGACACGTTCGCCCGCCACCCGTATGACGACGGTGTCTTGCTCGGCGGTGTCGGCGTCCTTCGACAGCTGCCGGAGGAGGTGGACGCGGTCGTATCGCTCTGCCGGTTGGCGGACGAGGACATGCGCGGTGACATACCGCATGTCGAGGTGCGGCTGATCGATCGGCCCGAGCTTGACGAGAACCCGCATCTGGACTTCGTGCTCATGGACACCGTTCGTCTGGTGGAGCAGTTTCGACGAGAGGGCCACACGGTCTTGCTCCACTGCGTCGGGGCGTACAGCCGCACGCCGGCGGTCGGGGCGCTATACGGGGCACGCCTACGCGGTGTCGACATCGACGAGGCACTGCGCGACATCAAGACGGTTCTGCCGAACTCATATCCGAACCGGTCGTTCCGGGACGCACTGCGACGCTTACAGTCTCACGAGGTCGACTCGCAAGGAGCTGATCGTCATGTCGCGAGATAACACGTCGCCGAGCGACCAACCATTCGTGTGGCACGGCGTCCTCGACCCTGGACTGCTGCACGATCACATCGTCGCCGGGTCACACCGTTTCGCTGATGCCGCCAAGGCCGGCGACTGGTCAGCGGTGCTGAGCATGCTCGACGACCCGGCGTTGCCGATCGACATCAATTGGTGGAGACCGGGAGGTACCGCGTGGTTCACGGTGCTTCATCAGGCGGCCTGGCACGGCGCACCGGCCGATGTGGTCGCTGCGCTGATCCGACGCGGAGCGCTACTGACGCTGACGGAGTCGAGGGGGCGAACCGCCCATGACGTACTGATGGACCGCGCGCGCAAGACCCACTGGGGCAAGGGTGTCGGCATTGCCGAGGAGTCGTCTACCCTGCTTGCACAGGAGCTGGTACCACCACCATCGCCGCTCTCGTCGAACGAAATCCATTCGCTCGAAGGCCATCTCGCTGAGGTGATCGACGGACGCATCCGCGGCGTGCTGTTCGACGGCCGCAATCCGAGAGAGGTCCTGAGGTATCCGCCGGTAGGGATACTTCATGAAGTGCCGGATCAGCACGTGTGGTTTCCGGTGCCGGGTATGTACGGCGGCTTCGACATCCGACTGCAGGAGAACTTTCTCGATGTGACGAGCTTGTGCCGCGTGGTCGGCGGGTCAGGCCAAGAACATGTGATCACCACGGCTGGAGCGATTCTCGTAGCGGAAGGATTCGTATGATGACGTCACCGACACCGGGTAAGGCAACCTACCGAGGCGATTGGCAAGTGAGAGTCCCAAGTGGCAGCAAGAAGGTCTACGAAGGCGACGCACCGATCGACCCAGCGAGCGGCAATTACCACCTCCTCGAGATCTGGGCCAGCGAGTCCCCTGAGGGCTTCACGATCTATGTATCCGACGATGGGCGCGGCTGGGTTGACGATCTCAGCAAAATCTTCTGGATCGAGGCGGCTGAGCTCATGAAATTGAGGGTCGCTCTCAGAGCGACAGCTGACGACGATCTCATGGAAGTCTTCGCAAAGCGCATCGCGGACAAGTCAATCAAGGTTCCCGGCCGCAACGACCATTACATGGACATCGTCGACTTTCCGTCGGACTGGCTCAAGACGAACGGGATCAATTATTCCTGGGCTCAGGAGATCTCGGAGGCTTAGGTGCATTGTCACCATTTATAGGCACACGCGGTGCAGGTCCAGTTGTCGGGTGTCACACAGCAACCGCGCATGTCCAGCCAGGGCGGATTGTCGAGTCTGGCGGGCATTCCGAACACCGCGCGCTGGGTGCGGCCCGCTCCGCAGTTAGGACACTTCGGGTGCTGTGAGAAGCGAAAGTCGAGCAGGGTGGCGTGGCCGTCTTCGTCCATGCGCGTGACGCAGCGCGGACACAGGACGCCAGGCCAATCGGTCGGAAGTTCGGGTAGCAACCAACTCTTCGGATTGAAGGGGCCTTCGACGTAGCTGGCCCACCCCTTTTTGTCCTGGATCAGCACCTCCGACGGATCGCGCAGGGCCGCGTCGACGGTACGTATGTGCGCGTGGTCGCGGGCGTCCCACCACGTCAGATCGATGCCCGAGTCGCAGCCAGTACAGCGGCCTTCTGAATGCAAGAGGATGCGGGCGGCGGCCACATTCGAGTGTCCGTAGCGCATCGACGAATCGTTCCGGTACTCCGCCTCGTTCAGTGCGAGCTCAAGGCGAATCGCGGCGTCGCCGCGAAGCATCCATACGTTGCGCGGATCCTGATCGTGGGGGAAGTTGACGACCGCGGTCAATGTGGTGAGATCCAGCAGTGTGGGACCGGGATAGGGCCATTCGATCACGGCACGATCCGAACGACCATCGATGCCGATGCGTCCGAGTGTCGTCATGATCGAGGGCGGGTCCGTGTTGAGCACGACCGCTACCGGGTCGCCCTCGCGCATCTCGCCGAAGCCATACCGCCAGGGCCGGTATGGACAGCGGGACTCCATGAGAGCGATCGCCGCGTCCTTCCAATCGGTCCCCTCGACGATGTGCAGGCGTTCGGTCGTTGTTTGCTTCACCTATCCATTATGCCAGCGGAGTATGACAATTCATCTTTTCCTGAGTTTGCTGCGCTCCCGAATGGGCGAAGCGGCCGCACATGGCACGGCCACCGTTCAGACCAGACGGTGTCGTGCCTGCTCGTCTGATACCCGTCGAATGGCCCGGGTGAGCGCGTTCTTGTCACGCCGTGCAGTGATGCTGAGGCGCTGCACCTGGTCCCGGTAGTCGGCGAACGAATAGACGCGGGCGGACAGCAATGTCAGCGCCTCTTTGCGGAGCTTCTTGTCCTCGGCGATCGTCAGCTTCATGTCCGCGTGGTCGCGAAGGCGGCTCTTCTGAAGCGAATCGGTGGCGCGGCGGTCTTCGGCGATCTGCCGTGCACTGTCGCCGACTTCGGTCAGTTCGTCCCACAGGTCGACCATCGTGAGGTCGAGTTGCGGCGACCCCCAACTCGGATCCTGCTCGATTTCCGATGCGATCTTGGCGGCGCAGTAGGCGAGAGTGCCTTCGTCGTGGGTGATCATCTCGTTGAGAGTCGCGGTGTTTTCCGAATCCATCGGATCGGCGAACAGCCGGGCCTCGGCCGCCTCGCATAGCGCCTTCTGCGCCCGGAAGTCGCTGATGGCCGGTTGCGTCACCACGACCATGCCCATCACCACAACGACCGCACAGACCAGGACCACGATGCCCACGATGGTCAGCACGGGTAGGTGTGTGGCAATGCCGGTCAGCGTCAGCCCGACACCGAAGGCGGCAGAGGGCCAGCCCACCATGAGGGTCCGTTCGCGAACGTGGAAGTCGTCTGGGGGCACGAGGTCGTCCGGATGGGTCAGCAACTCGTCGCCGCGGTACCGGGCCGCGATGAACGCCAGGTACATCCGGTCAGGCGCGGTCTTCGGCGCCACGTTGGTCAATCGCTCCCAGCGTGAAGGCATGTTGGAGCGGGCGAAGACGTCTTTCGCCGATATCTCGCGGCTCGCCGCCGGCTCAGGCTCGCTCATGCTCATTTCCCTCCGTCGCCAATCTAGCGGCGGGATCCGACAGCACTGGGTGCGACGTGTGTGGGCGTGCTGGAGGTGTCGGTATCGACGGCTACGGTGCCGCGGTGGACTCTGAAGATGTCGTCGAACCTATCGACGCGTTGCTACAAGAATGGCTGGCGCTCATCGCTGAGCGCACCGCCGACAGCGCGAGGCGTGACGCCATAGTGGACCACATATTGACGGTTCCACCGGTAAGAGAGTGGCCCGCGGAGTCTCTCGAGCAGCTCATGGAAACTTGTCGATACGTGCAGGGACTCGCCCGCGAGATGAGGGAGAATCGTAGAGACCGGTGAGTGTCGATGTCGACTAGCCAGGTGGCAGATTCAGTCGGTGCGCAAGGTCAGGTCCGCCAACCTCCCGGATGAAGTCCGGATCGCCACAGACGACGAGTTGATCTCGGGCCCTGGACAATCCGACGTATAGCCGCTCGCGGGAACGTTCGAATTGGCTCGTCTCGTTGACGACCACCACGACAGCGCGACGCTCGAGTCCTTTGAATCCGAGGACGTGTCCGTAGAACACCTGCTCGGCGTCCCAGAAGCTGTCCCAATACGCCTTGTGTCCGTCCTTCTGACGTTCGGTCTGCTCAGGATGGCGGCTGCCGGTTGTCAGCAACGCGACATCCTCTGGGCGCCAACCCTCCTCGAGGAGAAGTTCGACCTCGTCGTCGCCGACGCCCAACGCGTCTTCACGGGCACAAGCCACGAACTTCACCGCCGGGCCCTCGCCGCCGAGGAAGCGCATGGGATGGTTGACGAGCGGCTGAAAGGCGTTGGCAATCTGGCGGGTGTTGCGCACATTGTGGTCGAGCAGCAGCGGTACCAACGGCACCGGAGGGGACCCGTGCCGGTCGAACACCCGCTGCCCTTCGTCGGTGAAGACGTAGATGCCGCCCGCATCGGGATCTTTCAGCGCAATCAGCAGCGGCTCCCACCAGGAGTCGGCGAAGTCCTGGGCCTCGTCGACCACAATCGAGTCGAACCGGTGGCCGTGCTCGAGTTCCATCGCAAGTTCGGCCATTTGAAGCGGGAGGTCATGTTCCCAGAACTGCGCCGTCTCGGCGGTGGCGATGGATTCGTCTGGACCGTCAGGTGCTCCCCACTGCTTGCCGAGGTCATGAAACTCACCGACGTAGCCGGGCTGTTGGCGCCGCGGCCAAGTGGCGGCGATGCGCTCCAGATACGAGGCCAGACCATGCGAGTAACAGACCAGCGCGACCCGCTGACCCCTCGCCGAGAGTCGACGCGCCTGCTCCATCGCCAGGAAGGTCTTGCCGCTGCCCGCTCCCCCACGGACCTCGACACGGTTGAGCAGCTTGATGGCGTCGAGGACGACGGCCTGATGCTCGGTGAGCGCGTCGGCGGCATCTTCGTTGGCTAGCGCACGCGCGACGACGCTGCGCTGCGGTAATCCCCGACCGCTCAACGCTGTCGCTAACTCATCGATGCCCTGTTGTGACAGCAAGGGACGGTCGAGCTCCTGTCGAACGAGGACGTACTTCAGCTTGTGGACCAGCGTCGTGAGGTCATTGCGGTCGACGACCTTCCATCGCGGGCAGTCCGGAAGTGCGAAGTCGGCGGCAATTTCAGAGTTCGGTAGGACGATGACGTGGTCCCAACGCAGCCGGCCCTGCGTCCACTGTGGGTCATTCTCGATGTACTCACGAAGCGCGTAGCAGGCTTCGCGGGACTGGCGGACAGGCTTGATCTTGTGCTCGTGGCCGCGGTCGCCCTGCCACCAGGTACTCCCGTCGTGCCAGACTTCGCCACCCTTCACCTCGAGGCAGATGATGCCGGCGCCGTCGATGGCGACGACGAAGTCGACCTCGTGGTCCTTCAAGTGATCGGTCACCCGTTGGCCGGCGACGATCAGGTCGTTGGGTTGAAGCTGATCAGTCAGCGTTCGGTAGACCTTGCGCTCCGCGCGGTTGGCAAGACGCGGTGTTTCGTCGGGCGTGATCGTCATCGATGCGCCTCAACCTCCCCTGTGAGTGGTGTCGATGGTAGCGACGGCCATTGATTCAATCGGTCAGTACGGTGGGATTCATGAAGCATCTGGAGGTCGAGGGGCTGGGGCAGGTCAGCAGGATCGGACTGGGCACGTGGCAGTTCGGATCGCGCGAGTGGGGCTACGGCGACAGCTACGCATCGGGCGCGGCGCGCGACATCGTCTCGCGCGCCCGCGCGCTGGGCGTCAATCTGTTCGACACCGCCGAGATCTACGGCACGGGCAAGAGCGAGCGCATCCTGGGCGAGGCGCTCGGCGATGACCGCGGCGACGTCGTGGTGGCGAGCAAGATCTTCCCGGTCGCGCCGTTCCCCGCAATCGTGAAACAGCGCGCGGCGGCCAGCGCGAAAAGGCTCCAGCTGGAACGTATCCCGCTCTACCAGATCCATCAGGCCAATCCGGTGGTGCCCGATTCGGTGATCATGCCGGGGATGCGCGATCTCCTCGACAGCGGACGCATCGGCGCGGCCGGAGTGTCCAACTATTCGCTGCAGCGGTGGCTCAAGGCCGATGCCGCGCTGGGCCGGCCGGTGATCAGCAACCAGGTCCACTTCTCGTTGGCGCACGCGCAACCGCTCGACGACCTCGTGCCGTTCGCCGAGCGGGAGAACCGGATGGTGATGGCCTACAGTCCGCTCGCGCAGGGGCTGCTGGGCGGCAAGTACGGCGTCGACAACCGCCCCGGCGGGGTGCGAGCGTTCAACCCGCTGTTCGGCACCGAGAACCTCAAGCGGGTCGAACCGCTACTGAACACGGTGCGCGACGTGGCCGCTGAGGTCGGCGCGAAACCGGCTCAGGTGGCGCTGGCATGGCTGATCAGTCTGCCCGGCGTGGTCGCGATCCCCGGAGCGTCCAGTGTGGAGCAGCTCGAGTTCAACGTGGAGGCCGCCGACATCGAGCTGAAAGCGGAGTCGATCGACGCACTGACAACCGCGGCTCAGGCGTTCCGACCCGTGTCGGCCGTGCGGAGTCTCGGTGACACGATTCGCGAGAGGCTGACACGCCGCTGACCTGACCGCATCGGCCGGGTAGCCGGTGCACCTAGGGTCCGCGAGCGGGCTCGACGCACGAATGCGTCGGCTTCGCCTGCCGAATCTCCGATCGCATTTCTTGTCAGTACCCCTGTTTACAGTCACGTCAGAGCGCGAATCTAGGGGGGATCATGCGCGGACGTGGGGTTATTGCGGGCGTGCTCGCGGTATTCGGAGCAGTGGCGTTGTCGGCGCCGGCGCGTGCCGACCAGTACGACTTCATCGCGCGGCTGGACAACCAGGGCGTGTTCTACGAGTCGATGATCGACATGATCGGCATCGGCAAGGAGCTCTGTCACGAGCTGCGTTTCGGCGTGGATCCGTCGCTGGTGATGGGCAAGCTGCAGAGGACGGGATTCGCCCCGACGGAGTCGGCGATCGTTCTCGTGGCGGCGGTGGATCACATGTGTCCAGACACCAAACAGGTATTGGTGGCCTGGGCACGCGACAACGGTTATACGGGCCCGGTGTGATGTCAGAGCCGTTCACGCCCAGTCGTATTCACGTCGTTGTCGGCACGCCGTGGAACGACGCTGTCATCAGTCGCCTGGAACCGAGTTCGCCGTTTCGGCCGTGGCCGGAGGTACCGGACGCACGTCCTGGCGATGGCATCGTCTTGATCATCGACAGCGAGCCGCGCTTGGTGCTCCCGGACGTCGTCCGTGTCGACGTGCCTGGTGGCGCAGCACAGGCGCTCGCCGAGCGTAATTGGTGGTGGCTTGGTTCCGCGGTGCCGGTTCTGAGGGTGGGCTGCGGGCTGAACTCGCTGGATGAAGTGTGCGCGCTCTTGGAAGGCCGGGCGGCGGCGGCACTGGCCGATGCGCTCGACGGTTACAGGTTCGATCGAGACAACGAGATCCTGTTCGGCGACTCGTCGATGGCCCAGGCGGCCGTCCTTCTGGAGTCGCGCGGCCGGTGCAGCGGATGCGACGAAACGTTCGATTTGCACGGTCCCGCCGCACGCGAGAATGTCGGAATCTGGACGGTGGACGAATTGAGATACGAGGCGCCACCGCCCACCGGACCACAGAGTCTCGACCTCGACGACGAAGTCGAGGATCCTTGGCCGCCATCCTTGCCTGTCGACTGGCCCGCGGCGCTCTGCATCTCGTGTCAAGCCGCCATGCGCGACTGCGGTTTCGAAACGTTCCTCGACTATCGATTCTGGCGTCACCCAACGTGTCCTCGCTGCGATGAAAGACGCACGCAGCGGGCACTTTTCGGGATGCTGTCTCTTGACGCCCGGATCGACCCCTGGCGGGATCCGCGCGGATGCTGTGTCACACCTGACGATTGGACGTGCGCTAGGTGCGGCTACCGATGGTGAGTCTAGTTCTGTGGAAGAAGCACGTCTCGACGTTGTCGCGGGGACCCCATGGCGGTGCCGGTGGCAACACCGGGGCGCGATCGTGATGGCGCAGCGTCGGTCAGACTCCGGCGGAGTTGGGGCAGCCCTTTTCGGCGTGCTGCTGCTGATCGGACTGGTGATCACCTACTACTGGTTCTTCCTCGCGGCTGGCGCGGCAGTCGGGCTCTTCTTCGCTGTGCGCGCACTCGTCCGACGCGAGCAGGAACGACGCATTGTTGCCGAACGCGAGGCCGAGGAAATCGCGTACCGGGCCGAGCGCCAGCATCGATGGGCGCAGCGCGGCGACGATCGAGGTGTCTACGGAGTCGAGGGCGCCGAGTTGATGCACTCGATCGCACCGAAGTTGCCGTTGCAGCGATCGGACGCGTCAGCAGAGGAACACGAAGTCGCGGCGATCGCCTACACGGCAGGGGAATTGAGGGAGCTGCTCACCCAGAAGCCACCTGCGTGGCGCTGGGCGGCTTTCGCATCGGTGTTGGTACAGCGGCGTGCAGCGGTGTTGCCTCGGCTTCGAGATTTCGATCTGCGCTACGTCATGCCCGGCGGCGAGCGCGCATACAGCGGGCCAGAGGTTGCAGGCTTCGTCACGGACTCGATGCACGAGTTGAGTCGGCTGGTCGAGCAGCTTGAGGGCTTCATGACGGCGCCGGCGTTCATGGGGGTGTTCGGAGGCCACGACGAGGACGCCGCGGACGCCGATGGAATCCAGCACGTGGCCCACCGGCTGATGGACTTACACGAGCGCTTCCTCGCGTTGGCGGAGCGATGTCGCGATCTCGAGGCGCCTCCCCAGTACGACGGTCTGGGTCGAGACACCACGCGGTTGATGGGCATTCCGCTCGACGGGTTCCGTGTGTTCATCGACGACTACGTCGAACTTGTCGATGCGTTACCCGAGTTGGTTGGGAACGGGAGCGGGGTTGTGCACGAGGCGGTCACACTCGACATGGACCTCGACGATGGACTCGTCATGCGGATCAGGAAGCAGGTACGCGCGGCGGCAAGAGCGTAGAAACCGAGCGCGCTGATGTCGGTCGCGGCTGCTAGCTTCTTATTAGCTCTCGAGCGGACGGCTGTTCGGGTACCTGGCCCGCCGTCTCGGCAACCGCGCCACCATCGCACGGTGCCCCACGGGAAGAGCGGGCACACGGTGTGTGCAAGAGGTGGGCGTCCCATGCGGCGTCGCCGGATTGGCGAGAACATGCACGAGCACCTGAGCGTAGCGGATACTGCACTGCGAGAACGTATTACCGAACTTTCTGTACATATCCCGTGCGGGTATTTTCGAGGGCCGCTGCACAAGCGCAGCCCCGCGTCTAGCCTCCCCGTCGTCTGGCAGTCATGCAGGGACGAGGACGCTCCGGAGAGATGGGACGGTTGCGACGTCTCCCGGGAATACGAACTGTGCATCATCTGCTTCCGCGCGACCGCAGGCGGAACGTCACGGTGGTCCTGGCTGGCGTGCGAAAACTGCCGCGCGATCAACGATTCAATCGGCGAGCAATGGGGGTTCCGACCATTTGCTCTCGGTCGACATAGCATCATGAACGGCATTGCCATCCGCGGAGGCCCTCGACGCGAGTTGCAAGAGACTCAGATCCAGCGGTTGGTCGAGTTCGTCAGAGGACGCGGCGGGTTAAGCGGGTGGCGCAATCGGGAGTACCGACGCTTGGCTTGCAGATTTGACCCACTCGCGGACGTCTCTCTGAGACTCTGGCAAGAGGAATGGCCACCCGGCAGAATGGCATCGCAACGTGCATACACCCGCCTTTTCGGCGGGGCATGGCCGCTGGCACCACGAGGCTGAAACCAGACTTCACACTGCAATCCCGTCACATCCAGCAATCTGCGCGCATTGCTCCGTCCATGGTCCAGAGAGGTAGACGTCGCTCGATTCGAGCGAGGCCGAGGACCGAGGCGGCGCAGACAATGGACGGTACAAAGCTGTGTTCAGGGCAGTTAGCGCGTGTCACCGCTGCTACCTAAGGTGAGGGCAACTTGGGAGGAGTTTGATCGGCATGCCTGATGATGCACTAATACCGGTTTGGACATTGGCCACTGAAGAGGTGGCGATTCCGAATATCACGAGAAATGAGGTGATGTCGCCCCAACGACTAGCCGAGCTACGGACGGTCTTGGCAATGCTCGCGGACACGCCGATCGCAACGCTAGAGGCTCATCCCGTCTCTGCAGAAAGCCGAAGGCGCGGTGGCATCGCACTTCACGCGGCAAGTCCTCTGGCCCAGAACCTGTCGCAGTTGGTCGCTCAAACTGCACGGTCTTCGCCAGCGGCGGCAAGCGTCGCTGCAAGTAGCGAAGTGCTCTATCGAATGGTGGTCCCAGCGAAGGTCGCGGCGCAGGTAGGCAAGGGACTTGCCCGCCCCATGGCATCCAAGGCCGCGGCAGGCGGGGTCCACAGCGCGCTTGTCAATTCGACTGGCATTGCCGCTCAAGCCACCTTTGTCCCTGTTGCGGGCCAGGCCGCCGCTGCCGGGGCCGCCACAGGGGCTGGCGCCACCGCCGGCGTTGCAGCTGCAAGTGCGGGGGCGCTCACGGTCGCCGCTCCTCTTGTGCTGATGGCTGTTGCGGTTGGTGTGAGCGCCTATGCGGACCACAAACGCGAGCAGGCGCTCGAGCGAATCACCGATTTGCTCGAAAAGTTGCACGAAGACAAACTCGACAACGAACGTAGCGAGCTTGACGGCTGTAGGGACGCCATCGACAAGGCGACGGCCGTGCTTCTCGATCAGGGCCGAGTGGGGGCGGCACTCGGGCTCGATTCCACGGTCTACGCAGTCAACGTTGCGATTGAACGAGCGACCCGTCGCGTACGAAAGTGGCAGCGGGCATTAAGCGATATACGCGGGCCAATCGAACTCGCCTCGCTCAACAAGTCATTCCCAGGTGCCAGTCAGGAAGATGGCGGCGAATTCAGGGCGCATCTGGAACTGGCCCATCTAGCGATCGCCTTGAAGCGCCGGATACTGATTCTGCAAGCTGTCGAACACGCACAGCTGGAAGGCGCTAATCATCCGTTCAAGGCATTCATTCGGAGCTTGAAGGACGATGAGCAGCGCGTGAACGCCCTTGATGCGGACATCATCGGCGTGCTCCATGGGTTAGCGACACTGGAGCTCAAGCGGTATGGCGGCATCCGGAGCGTCATGTTTACGCAGGGCGAGGTTGACGACTTGCTGAAAGCGGCCTACCGGTTGCGGGCTCTGGGCGACGAAGTCCGCGGCACGCACGATCAGCCCGATGTTGCTATTGAGATTGAACGAAAAACCGACGGCTCGCTCGTGGTCTTTCCTGCCCTGGCGGCATCGTAGGGCACTGCTTCTCACTCACTTCAAACAAGGCTGATGACCGCAGCCGCAGGCAGCTTCTCGCTCGCCCATTGCACGACTTCGGGTTCTTGCGTGAAGAGGACAATCTGCCGCTCCGCGCTTAGTTCATGCAGCATGTCAAGGATAGCGCGGGTGCGCTCCGGGTCAGCTTGGACGGTGACGTCGTCGAGCACAAGCGGCACTGTCTCGTCGGAATTTGAGAGGTGCGTCGCCAACGCGATACGTAGAAGCAAAAAGAGCTGTTCGGTCGTTCCATGCGACAGAATATCGGCATCGACGCTTCGTCCGTGGGCATCAAAAGCCTGTAGTCTCAGGGTTTCTGGGTCCACCGAGACGTCGACGTATCGGCCAGCGGTCACTCGCGAAACCCAGGGACGCATCGCGTCCGCGAGCGCGGGTGCAATATCCGCGTGTGCGCGGTCCTTCGCAACGTTCAGATGGATCTCGGCAAGCTCGAGACAGCGATCGAGCTCCTTCAGATTGGCGAGTTCCGTGGATAGCCTCGACTCGCGCTCGAGCGCAGCAGCGACCGGCCTAGCCGCTGCCGCAAGGTCTTTGATTGCGCGCTGCGACTCCTGAACGTCGCCATCCGCGCTCGCTTTTCTCTCGCGGGCCTCGTCAAGTTCTCCGAGCTGTTCGGCGTCGACATTTTCTGGACGAATCCGTGCGACTTGCTTGCGCCGAGCGGCCTCTTCTTCAAGATCTTCTATCGTGGCGCCGTCCAGCAGCTGCGCCAATTTGCCGACGTCGAGATTTGAGGCCGCCTTCAGCTCAGCAAGACGATGTTGCTCACGAAGCCATTCCTCAAGAGCGCTGCGCGCACAATCTACCGACGTTGCATCGAGCCCCAATCCCGTTGCGGCCGCGATGAGATTGCTTTCCGCCAAGTCGTAGTTCTTAACCGCCGAGGCGTGTTCGGCATCCCTTTGAATGCGTTGCTCTAAGGCGCCCTCGAGGTCGGGCTTGCGCGCGGCGTTCTTCGCCTGCTCGTCTCGAGCTTTGCACTCCTGCCGGTAGTCCTGCATTGCATTGTGTGCCTGCACAACGAGCTCGTCGAGAGAGTAACCCGAAGTCATGTGTCCGAGTCGTTGCACGAGCTCGACAGCGCGCCGATTCACGCTCTCTTCGGCTTCTTTCACGCGCCGCATATACTGAAGGTATCGCTGTTTTGCACCCTCGTGCTCGTCCATCGACCGCGCGAGCGTTCTAAGATCTGAGGGACTCCCACTAAGACCGAGGGTTGTTGCCCGTTCCTGCGACGCGGCAACCAATTCTGCGTGCATCTTCACCTGCGACTGCCAGCCGGCGAATTCGCGCTCCAACTCAATCTGTTCTTGTGTTGGGCCGGGGCATCGCCTGGGTGGACTAATCCAAGCGGAGCGGGCGCTTGGGGAGGGCTGGGGGCCGTCGGCCGACGCGGCGCTGTGGGCTGTGCGCGCTCTTGAAAAGCAGGAGCCTTGCCGTCGGGCAGTGGTCGCGCCGCGATTACCCCGCCAATACCCCCTAAAGCGACTGCCACACAACCTATTCCGATTGCTAACGATAATGATCCGAGGATACCGATGACGCCTGCCGCGGCTAGAAGCGCTGCGCCGAACGCAATCGCTACGATGCCCCCCTTACGGCGCTTTTTCGCGGCCTCTGCAGCGAGTCGCGCGTTGTCGGTTGCTCGGATATGTTCTGCGCGTGCAGCACTCAACTGATTGACAGTGACATTATGCGCTTCGATCTCGGCGTCGTAGCGAGCCTCCTCAGCCCTGAAGCGCTGCAGTGCAAGTTCGTAGTCGCCTAACTGCTGCGTGTAGGCGGTCTGCGCTTGCTCATAGCGTGCCGCCGCTGACTCGTACTCAAAGAGGCGTTCGCTGTGTTCGGCGCGTTTGCGTTGAAGCTCGGCCCGATAGTTCTCGATACCGCCCTCTACTCCCTGCCTCAAGACGGGAGCTTTAGCTTCGAGCCGGTCAGCGATGGCCCGCAGTTCATCTGGCGCCGCGTCTACCGCGATCTCGGCGGGATCCGGAACCGCTTCGCCGCGCAGCGTCTTGAGCGCCGTCACTGCTGCAGCGAAGCTCTCTTCCAACCGAATGACGTCGGGCTCAGCTTCGCGGGGTCCGTCGGGCATCGCGGGCAGTCCGTCGATCTCCCGTTGAAGGTCGGCCGCACTAATTCCAGCAGGCGCCGCCGGGGGCTCACCACGATTGAGGTAGGCCTCGACGAGGCCTGCGACGCGACGCGTGGCCGCCTCGTCGGCTGGTTCGCCTGCGGCCCCCGCTTCGGCAAGGTTCCGCTCAAGCTCTCGCGCTTCCTTCGCACGGTTGAGGAGACGGTCGATCTCGACCCACTCCGCTAATGTCTCGAGATCGCGCAGACGGGCTTGAGCATGCTCGGCGCGTGCAATGTTCGTCTTGAGGGTGGCTTGCTCAGCGAGCAGCCGATGTCGTACGTCGAGTGCGGAATCGACCTCCGCGGCGGCCTCTGCGACGGCGGCAGTTGTTGCTCTCAAGGGCCGGTTCCCGATATGTGGAGAGCCGACTCGGGTGCTGCGTTGATCCTTGATGCGGTGTATTGCTTCCTCGGCTGTCGAGTCCACATGGGTGGAAGAAGCTGCGCGCTGAAGGTGCCGTTGCAACTCGTTAGCGTTCCGCAGTACGGCAAGCATGTCGGCTTGCCCGACAAAAAAGGTCGAGCGCACTGCGTCGCGGTCGAGGCCCAACAACCGGGATCCATCGAACCCGCCATCAGCGATCAAGGAGGTGCCGACCTCACGCTCCAGCGCAGCGACGTCCAGATATCCCCCGGTTGAAGCGTCCTTCACTCTCACAGAGCAATCCGCCAGATTTTGATCGATGTGCAGACGGAGACCCGAGTCGAGGGCGACCGTCAGCTCAACGCGCCACGCCGAGCCGGCCCACGGCTTGTGGCGCCGACGAAACTCCTTCTGAGGCGCTCTCGATGCGCCGCGTTTCCGTCCTGCAAGCCCGGCGTAGAGCGCCGCAAACCAGGTCGACTTGCCTGCCTCATTCGGTCCATGAATCACCGTCATGGCTGGGTCAAGAGCCAGCCGGTCTCCACGCATAGCTCCAAACGCAGTCGCAACTGCGTGCTCGAGCCTCACCAGGCAGCCTCCTCGTCGACTGGCGGGACGAGCGCGGCCAGACCCAGGGCAATCGCTTGATGCCGTGCTCGATCGTTCAGGTCCGCATCGACAAGCGAACGCACGAACTCTCCTTGCGCGGTGTGATCCGTCCGGTCTGGCAACGTAAACGAAAAGCCAACGCGATCAACTTCCACCGCGACGTTGTCCCGTGACCACATGTGTCCTGCGGTGCTCGGTAGCTGCACTCCCTGAGCTAGCTCGCCGACCAACCGCACCACAGACCACTCTGGGGCCGAAGCTATCGCCTGGTCGAGCGCGGCTAAGAGTTCGTCCGTCTCGCCAATCCGGGACACATCGACGTCGACTGTCGTCGGTGTCGGGTTGTTGATCAGGGATACGGTTTCAACATCAGTTACTCCAGAGCTGTCGTATGAAATCAGGGCCGCCTGGCCCCACGGCTTTCCCAGGTCTGGATTCACCGGGGCGAGCACGGTCACGCCATCAAGTTGGGTTTCGCCGCCTGCGCTCGTAATGACATGACGACAGCGGGCGCCGGCAATCCATTCGGCCGCAGATTCGGGCGCAAGGTCGGCGCCGACCAGAATCACCACGTTGCCCGGACCTTTCTCGGCCGGGTACACCGGCCTACCCCAGTCAGCCCGCCCGAGTAACGCGCCGAACGGTTCTGGCGCCTGCGCGAACGTTTGCGTGGGCCAAACGAACGTTCGCGCTCCCCAATTGGTGACGCCATATATTCCGTCCCCTTCATAGGGGTCCGTGGCACTAGGCGCAATCAGCACGTATCCGGAAAACGCGTCCAAGACCTGAACCAGGTGGCTTACCGATTGAGGACTAACCGATCGATTATCGAGGAGTCCGCCTACGCAGACCAGCGCGTCTGCTTTCACTTGTTGCGCATGACTGATCGCTCGCAGTAGCAGTGTCATCGCCATGCTGCGGCGTCGATCGGCCGCCTCGGGGCCGAGCTCCGGATACGCACGGTCCAGGTTCAGCCCTGTCAGGGCAAGCAAAGACGGCACCCGATCCCCCGGTTAACTTGCGCGCTGTAGCTACTGAGCATGTCCCGAGTCGCGTGGAATTTGGGTGACGATCCACGATGAACTCTAGGCGGCGGCACCGACAGATTTGGTGTCGGCGCCGGTGTCGGGGTGAGCGTGTCGGCGCAGGGCGTCGACGAGC
>Ga0315336_1002413_pt1 | contig 28655 bp, 22 predicted proteins | sample ASW5metaG_FD_204512 | JGI IMG/M metagenome (GOLD analysis project Ga0315336, IMG submission 204512) | Ammonia-oxidizing marine archaeal communities from Monterey Bay, California, United States - ASW #5 | ecosystem: Environmental > Aquatic > Marine > Intertidal zone | place: USA: California... | reverse complement strand
ATCGCGCTGTTTTTTGGAGTGCAAATGGAATGAAGACCTTTTTGATTTTCTTTTTTGGATTGGCGGCGTTGGGGCTGGTGTTGTCGTTTGTGAGGCCACCTTCTTCGATGCAGGAGTACGGTCGGTTTGAATTGGATAACGATTCGGACGGTGCGGTTGAAGTGGAAATCCTGATCAAGAATTCAGAACGCCATCCTTTTCGGACGGCGTTTCAATTGTTGGACGGGGAGATCATCTCCGATCGAATTTACATGAGCATTCGCAAGGAGGATGAGAAGACGATTACGTTTCCCCGGGATTATGAATTCGCGGTGACGTATTTGGAGCGGGAGGGCGCTCCGCGGGTGGTGTATTCGGACGGACCGATCGCTGGGGAGAAAAGTGAGGTGCTGCAGGTGTTGATAGAAAAGGAAGGACTTCGGTTGAAGTGGAAATGGATGTTGGCGGAGGCACGGTAATGGAATCACGAATCGAAACACTTGCGCCAAAGAAGCTAATCGGCCTATCGATGGAGATGTCGTTGGTGGAGAATCGGACGGGGGAGTTATGGGGTTCGTTTATGCCGCGGAGGGCCGAGGTGGACAATCGGATGTCGACGGATTTTATTTCGATGCAGCAATACGATCATTCAAAGGGCGATATTTTTTCGCCGACAACAGTGTTTACGAAATGGGCTGTCGTGGAGGTGTCGTCGCTCGACTTAGTGCCGGAGGGAATGGACACCTATGACCTGGCGTGTGGACTGTATGTGGTGTTTGTTCATCATGGACCGGCGAGCGCGTTCATGAAGTCGATGAGTTTTATTTATGGGGAGTGGTTTCCCGAATCGGAGTATGAGCTGGATGACCGGGAACATTTTGAGGTGTTGCCGGAGGGGTATAGCCCGGTGGACCCGGAAGCACGGGAAGAAATCTGGGTACCCATCCGCTAGGGGTCACGGACACCTTTTGGAGCGACTGCGTCGCGGCATAGCCTGGGAGACGCCGGCGCAACGGAGGTTGCCGGCCGAGTTAGTTTGTCGGTGCGGTGAAGTCGATTCCATCGAAGGGATTGGGGAGGATGAAGCCGATTGCCATGTTTACCGCGAACGCCATCCCAATCCAGACCATGATGACCAAAGCTAGTTGCCCGATTTCCAATTCGTAGTGTTTCTTGATGACGATTGGGATGGCGATCCAGCCGACGATGGGTACGAAACAAAGCAGGTAACAGAAGAACGTGTAAAGCGCCGCATCTTTCATGTCGTCCATGAAGTCGTCGTTGGGTAAATGGGAAAATATTTTGAGTGAGAAATAACTGACGAAGACCCAGTAAATGTAAGAGAAGAGCATACCGGAGAGTATGAGGGGCATAAGGGGGGATACGAGGTCCATCGAAAACTCTTCGGCCTGTTCCCATGTATCAAGCATGGCTTGCCCGTCAAAGCCGTTGAGTAAGTAAAGGTATTGAGCGAGACCCGCGATCAGAATACCCACCCAGAGGATGATGGGTTTGGCTTCGTCGAGGGCGGTGGCTCTTTGGAGCGGGAGTGGGGGTGGCGCGGTTTTGGGTTTGGAAGATCCGCCGATATCCATGTCGAGTCCGCCTGAAAGGTCGCCGAGATCGCCGGAGAGGTTGTCTATGCCGAGACCGCCGACGTCGAGGCCGGCCATGGGGTCGTTGGCGGCTTGTATTTCTCCGGCGACTTTTTTCGCGCCGGCGTGGTCGAATTTTTCGATGAGGAAGTCACAGATTTTCTGGGCGCTTTCGAGCCGGTCAGTTTTGACCATGCATTGGGACATGGGATAAAGGATGTCTTTGTTGCCGGGGTTGGCTTTATTGAGCTGGTTGAGGATCTGCAGGGCTTCGTTGTATTGCTGATTTTGGAAGTGTTGGCCTGCTTTGTTGAAGGCGGCCTTGCTCTGTTGGGCGTCCATTCATTATTCCCATGTGTACATGCGGGTTGGTTTTTTGGAACCTCGATAGTACTGATGTTCGATTAAAGCAGAATGGCGGAATGATTTCAAGGTGTCACGGACCGCTTTTGGAGCGGCAACCACGGGTTGTTTTTGGAGCGACTTCGTCGCGGCGTATGGGAAGGCGTTATTGGTTCTCGAATTAGGTTCCATCCATCAAAGCTGCAATTTTTTTGAGGTCGTAGCGAGTTTGACCTTCGACGAGGGTTTCGTAGCGGCCGTTGATGCGGAGGAGCGACATGGTCAGTTTTCGGTCGCGGCGGGGTTTGGTGTGTCGGATGAAAAGTATCGGGTTGTCGGGAGGTGCAGCGTAACATCCGTATTTATTATCTCGTTGTCGGAAAACTACGCTACGCAAGTGTGGGATGGGGAACTGCCTGTCGTGCGTGAGAAATTCCTCCATGTCAGCAGGAGAAAGCGATTTTTGCGCTTCGACCATGGCGACAATGTCGTTCATGTCGCGGGTAGGCCATGGCACATAGAGAAAGTTCCGGGCGCCGATGCGGGCGATGGCTTCCCAGTCGACGGGTTCTTCAGCAAGTAGCTCGTGGGCTTTGGCGTGGTGTTCTTTTACATCGAACAGGCCCGGAAAGTCCTGGGCGAGGAAGGCGCGGACCATCACTTCTTGTTGATGAGGAGCCAAGACGGAGACGTCGAGGATGGAGGTGTCAGGGTAGGTTGCGGCTGGCGGGAATAGGCCATTGGGCGACGAATCGGTGTATTGAACCAGGGCGAGAAAAACGGATTCTAGGGAGTGGTCGATGCTGTTTTCATGGATCTTGGGTTGCAGGGACGCGTGGACGCATGAAAAGACCATTGCGGCCGTGACGGATACGAACAGCAACCGCCCGAGCCGTGGGTAGACGGGGACAATTCCCGGGTCGTTGTCGGGTTGAAGTTCGGCTTCGTCTAGGGCATCCATGCCGTCTCCTGATTCATTCGGTTTGGCAAGTTTCGGTAGTTTGATTGTAACACGAATTCGGGGCGTGGTGAATGGCTGCTATTCGACGCTGTCCATGATGGCGATGATGCGTTTGAGGTCGTAGTCGGTATCGCCTTCGACGAGTGTGTAGCCGTATTGGCCGTCGGTGGTGGCTACGGAGATGGAGTGTTTTCCATCGCGGCGGGGAATGGTGTGGCGGGCGAAGAGGATAGGGAACTCGGGGCGATGTCCATAGTCCGGGAAGCCACGTCGCCGGAGTTCGTCGTCGAGCGGCCCGCCTTGGCGATAGAACGTCTCGTGGCCTTCGATGACGAGGTCTTGGCGGTATTCGTCGGATGTAAAATTGTTCTGGGCTTCGAGCACCAGTTCGATGTCGTCGGTATTGGAAACGCCCCAGGGCAGGTAGATGAAGTTTTTGGATCCCATACGGGCGATGGCTTCCCAGTCGACGGGGTTGGCATCGAGGAGTTCGCGGGCTTTCGCTTCGTGTTCTTCGTAATACAGAACGTCGGGATTATCGAAGTATAAATAGGTGATGACAAACTCGAGTTGGTGACGGCCTTGGAAAACGGTCAGGTCGACGACGTGGGTGCCGGGATAGGGGGCGCTTGGTGGAAAAATGCCGTCTTCTGAATTGGAGGCATAGGCATGGAGGGTGAGTGCCATGGATTTGAGCGTGTTGTCGGCGTTGTTGTGATTGGAGGTGGGTTCGATGGCGACGAGGAAAACCATGAACAGCAGGGCGATGACGCCGACGCCGGCGAGGCCGCGGACGAGCCACCGTTGTTCGCGGAGGAATTCACGGCCTTTTGGAGTGATAAGGAACACGACGAATAGGGTCGTGATGGCGCCTATTTCAACGAAAGACGGAAAGGGCAAGGACCCTCTGGGATCGGTGGGTGCTGCCGCCGATAACCATACACGGAACAGGACGTAGCCGAACGCGACACCGATGGTGGCGAGGACGGCGGCGGGGTATTTGGTAGTGGCCCAACGATCGACGGGAGGAGTTGGTAGCGGCGGCGGGGTTGGGGATGGAGCGCCGTCTGGTTTCATGTTGCTTTCGTCGGTCATGCCGTCTCCTGATTCATTCGGTTTGGCAAGTTTCGGTAGGGCGAGTATACATGATTTTGGGCGGTGGGGTGCGGGTTCTGTCGGCCCTTTGGGCCTCCTCGAGTTGCGCACGGGTCTCCCGACCCGAGCGTCGAGCCGGACCCCGGAGGGGTCTCCAGTATGAGTTCGAGGTTTAGGATGGTGCATTGGAGACCCGTGCCGGGTCGGTCTCAGCGCCTGGGTCAGGAGACCCTGGCGCAACGGAGAAGTGATCGGCGTTAAAAGATTGCGGATGTTTTCTTTTGAAAACACCTTGGGAGTTGCTTTACAACTCCACGATTCGTGGTCGACTGTCTGTGAACTCGGTGTGCTCTGTGGTGAGTTTAGATTCTTCGCGAACTTCGTGTTTTTCGTGGTGGAAATGACTTGCGTGAAGTTAGATTACTTCGGCGACTTTTTGGAGGAGTTCGTCGCGGCGGAAGGGCTTTTGAATGAAGTGGATTTCGTGGTTGGGGACGAAGTGGCTTTGGACGGTGTCGCTGCCGTAGCCACTGGCGTAGAGGACGGGGATGCCGGAACCGGTTTTTCGGATGTGGTCGGCGACTTCTTTTCCGCCGAGGCGCGGCATGACGACGTCGAGGACGGCCATATCGATTTTTGGGCCGTGTTGGTCGAGGAGTTCGATGGCTTCGAGGCCGTCGGTCGCGGTGAGGACGGTATAGCCGGCGCCTTCGAGCATGGTTTTGGAAATGCGGAGGACCATGGGTTCGTCGTCGGCGAGGAGGATGGTTTTTTCGGCGGGGGCCGGGGCGGCGCCATTGTCGGTTTTTTCGCTGGATTCTATCCGGGTGGCGGGCGTGTCGAGGGCCGGCAGGGCGATGGTGAACGTCGTGCCTTTCCCGAGGGCGCTTTCGCAGGTGACGGTGCCGTTGTGCTGGTGGACGATACCGAATACGGTGGACAATCCAAGGCCGGTACCGTCTTCAGGGGTCTTGGTGGAGAAAAAAGGTTCGAACATTTGGTCGCGGGTGGATTCGTTCATGCCGCTTCCCGTATCGGTGATTTTGATGATGGCGGTTTTCGGAATCTGTGCGTCGGACGAGGTCGGAACGGTTTCGATGGTGAGGGTGCCGCCGGTCGGCATGGCGTCGCGTGCGTTGACGCAGAGATTGACGAGGACTTGTTCGATTTGGCCGCGGTCGGCGCGTACGACGTGGATGGCGTCGTCGAGTTTCATCTCCATCGTAATATTTTCGCCCAATAACAACGTCACTATTTTTTCCAGATCGGTGATGATTTCGTTGAGGTCCACGTCCATTAATTCGAGGACTTGTCGACGGCTGAAGGCGAGGAGTTGGCTGACCAGTTTTTTGCCTCGTTCACCCGCTTGCGTGATCAGTTCGAGCTGTTCGTGAAGTTCGGTGCCGTGTTCGATTTCTTCCAATGCGGTTTCGCCGTAGCCGAGTACGACCTGGAGCAGGTTGTTGAAGTCGTGGGCGACTCCACCGGCGAGTTGTCCGACGGCTTCCATTTTCTGTGCGCGCACGAGTTGGCTTTCGGCAGCGTCGCGTTCTTTGATGGTTTCGTTCAACTGATTGCGCTCTTCCTTGAGGGTTTCAACGTGTTGTTCGGTGGAAGAGATACTTTGCTGCAGGCCGCGGAGGAGGAGTTCCATGAATGCGGTGACCATGGTACTGACCATGGTCAGATTCAGGATGTCGGGCAGCCATCCCGACTGAATAAAGTGCCACGGAGTTGCATCGTCGCCGGGCGGGAGTTGGCTCCAATGGTATAGGGCGAGGGCCACGAGACTGGTGAGGGTGATTAAGACGGAAGCGATGGCTACACGCGTCCCCAACAGGATACTCGCGAAAACTACGACGGTCAGGTAGAGGACGGGTCCGATGGTGGCAATGCCCCAATTGACGATTTCGTAGGTGCCGATGGTATAGATAACGAGCAACACGAAGGTGCAGCGAATGGCGTAGGGAATTGATCGGGCGAGTAGCGATGCAATGAGCATGGCGAAGAAAAGGAGGTAGGTAAACCCGGTGAGATAGTTTCCGCGGGCGAAATCGAGGGCAGCGGTGATGGTGAAGATGATGCCGCCGAACACGACGCAAGTGAACAACATGCGTTGAAGGACTTTACGACGGATCGAGGCGAGGGTGAGGCTTTCGGGGTTCTCAGGATCGAAGGAGGTATCGAAAAAACGCGCGATCAGCCTGCCCAGGCCGTTATCTCGTATGTCAAACCCCATTCAGCCCCCAAGCCGTTGTATTACAGGAATTCATTGTAGGGGGAAGGGGGGAGAATTGCAAATGGGACCTGTTTTACAGGCTTTTTTGTTCGGTGTGGGAGGAAGCTAGGTCTCCGATGTGAGTTCCGGACAATCAGATGTGGGGGCACGAAGTTTCGGTACTTGGGAAGACGTCGGTGTTAGAAGATTACCACGTCGCCACTGGCTCCTCGCAATGACACAGTCTGCTAAGCCAGTGTGTCGTAACCATTGAGAGTTCTTCCATGTCTGAACCGGGTCTTGGTCGGGTGTCGGTCGGGGTTTACCCCGTACTGGATCCGGATCTGAACACGTACTGGATCTGGATCTGGATCTGCCCGGTCGGCGCCGGTTAGTACCGGTACTTGCCCGGAAAAAAGTGGGCTCGCGATTACGGTGGGTTTTTGTGGCGAAAAGTGTCGTATTGTGCGGCATTCGTCTTAGTCGTTTTTGTTTGAGACATTCGCGGTAGGCCGTCGACCGAACCGTTTGGATTCTGGAAAGGAAGGCTTTGAATTGATGTGAATGTAGCCGCCGGGCCGTCCCCGGTCGTAACCGGTACTAGCCGGGAAAAATTCGGGCTCTGTATTTTTACGGAGAAATGTGTTGTTTTGTGTCGGATTCGTCATGGGGGGTTGGTTCTGGTGCGGGTGGGTGGTTAAATGTTTGGGGTGGAGGTTGGAAACCTCGAATCAACGAGACGCTTACTGCATCTGACTATGTCATTGCGAGCGAAGCGCGGCAATCTCTGACGCTGTGTGCTGGGAATGTATCAACGATAGATTTCGGAGGCAAAGTTTCGTTCCCAATGAAACGGATGAGTTCGAAGTCAAAGTTTTTTCGAAAATGGTAAGCAAGATTTTTCTGCTCCGGGTTGTGTTCTCGGAGTTCAACCCGATTTGTGACGTCAGAGATTGCCACGTCACTACGTTCCTCGCAATGACATTTGACGGGAGTCGTTCTGCGTGAGGCCGGGTCTTGATATTGCACAGTAGACCTTGATGCAACGTTTGAAAATTCTCGGTGACCTCTGTGTTCTCTGTGGTGTCATTTATGAATAGGAATGGATATGTCGAGAAAATTGACGGATAAGCAGCAGTTGTTTGTGCAGGAGTATCTGGTGGACTTTAACGCGACGCGTGCGGCGGCGCGGGCGGGGTACAGCGAGGTGTCAGCGGCGGTGCAGGGGAATGCGTTGTTGAAGAAGCCGTTGGTGCAGTTGGCGTTGTCGGAGGCGCGATCGAAACGCATTAAGCGGACGCAGGTGGATCAGGATTTCGTGATCGCGAAGTTGGTGGAGGTGGTGGAACGGGCGTTGGATCCGTATCCGGTGGTGGATCGGGATGGCATGCCGACGGGCGAGTTCAAGTGGCAGGGCAGTGTGGCGAATCAGGCGTTGGCGCTGCTGGCGAAGCATACGGGCGGGTTCAGCGATAAGGTGAATCATGAGGGCGGCATCACGGTCATCGTCGACACCGGAATCCCAGGTCCCCCGGGTGGTCACGGACCACCTTTGGAGCCACTTCGTGGCGGCACAGCCTGTGAGTCGGAGCGGTTGGCGGAGGGGGACGGCGGTCACGGACCGCTTTTGGAGCCACCGCGTGGCGGCATAGCCTGTGAGTCGGAGCGATCGGCGGACGGGGGCGGTGGATCGTCGTGAGTGCGGGAATGTTCTTGTCTCATGTAGAGGCGCGGAGAAGAATTTTTTAAGTTAGGTATTTACGGATTTTTTGGAATCCGAGTTTTTCGCGATGGGCGTAGAGACCGCCTATGCCAAATATGAAAATCAGTGAGCCAAGGAAGGCCAGGTAGTAATTCTGGGCTGGTGAACCACCGCCTGGCTCGAGGACAGACTGATGGTGGGCTTCGGGATTGTAGAATACGGTTATGGTGGAACCGACGGGGTACTTCGAAATGACGGCTTCAGCGGTGGATTGGATCCGTGTAGATCGATTCGAAAACGTTACATGATCCCCGTTTTGAGTTTTTCCATCAACAGAATAAGTGTATTTGACTGATGGCGAATACCGTATGGTGTTTCCGCGGTGTTCGCTGTAGCCCATTGAAGTTTCGACGGTAGTTGATATGACCGTTCCTTCGGTAGCGAGCCAATGTTTCGTTCCTTCGATTTCTCGCGCGATCCAGAAAAAGGATATGACTAAGGTGATGCCATAAATAATGAACCCGGCAAAAACGACACGTGTGATTGTTCGTTGAATGCGACTGGTTTTGAGTGGTTTCGTTTTTTTCATTGGTGTGCGTTTTCAGAAATCGTCATACTTATAATACCGCTGACAGGGACGTTTTATTCGTTGGTTTTCCGTTCGCTCGCTGTTGCCGGTTTACCATTGAGTGTTTCGATCAGTTGTTTTCGTTCGTCAAGCCGGCTTTCGTCTGGAGAGAGTTTGATGAATACGAGGGTCCGGCCGTTTGGGAGATCTTTGATGAGGGCCCACACCCGGTGGTAGTACGGGTATTCTTCGTGCAATATAGTTAACCAAAATATGTACTTGCCGTCGTGATGGTCTTCGGCATCCCACCAATCGAACGTAAATGTCGGCGATCCGGTGTTTTCACTTTTGACATGGACTTTGGAGTCGAACCTCTTTAGAAATTTCTTGGGCATGCCTTCTTTCGGGTTCCGCGGCGCCCCATCATCGAACCTGGGGTTGAAGTCGCGTTGGGCCTGGATCAGTCGGGTTACGACGTCGGTATCGGCTTCGAATCGGATGGCGAGCAAACCGCCGCGGGCGCCGTACCCCTCTTGTTTGTAGGAATGGAGATTTGATTTTATTTTGTCCCAGTTGTCAATGGCCGTCAGGTGGGCGAAGGCGAGGAATTGGAGGGCGTTGTTGTCTTTGTAAGGATTAATGTTTTTACCTGCCTCGCTGGAATCGCTGGCGTGGGTTTCAAGCGGGGATAGCGCGAGCGCGCAACTGAGAAGGAATAAGGGGATCGCGTGGAGCGAGTTCGTATACGGACTATTTACTGGGTAGGTGTGGCTCATATCATTCTGGCCTCCGGTGAGGTGGTGTGTTTGCGGTTTCGGAAGACGTTTCCTCGAACGTGTCGATATGGACGTTGGTGGATTGGCGTTGGTCGAAGTCGCAGGTCCAGGTGGCGATGATTTGGGTGGAGCTAGGGAGGAACACGGTGTCGCCGGTGGGGGTGTCTTTTTTGGGGACGATGCCGGCGTTGATGATCCAGGAATTCTGGTGGATGGGGCCGGCGAGGGGTACGCGGAATTCGATGATGTAGGGGGCGTTCGGGGGGATCTCCTGGATGTGCCCCATGTTGGACATGCCGGAAAGAAAACCGTCGGAACGGGTGGCGGCTTCGAAGCCGAGGAGTATGGGGGTGTCGCCGGTGTTGTCGGCTTCGATCATGAGCACGGCGGTATTGGGGGCTTCAAAACGGTAGGAGATGCGCTGGATTTTCGCTGTGGTGCCGGCGGGTTCGATGGGGCCGGACCAGAGGTCGTAACGGTTTTGTTCGGTTTCGGCGCCGACGAAGCCCTGGCCGAAGTTGTGGTAGGCGGCGAATTGGAATCCCACGTAGGCGATCGCGCAGAACGCGATGGCGACGAAGAGGAAATGCACGGGTTTCATGGACGGCTCCGACTATGTTTATAGTTTAAGGGTACTGTAGCGGATCGGGCGTGGGGTGTCAAGCCGGTTTTTTCACCAAAAGTGCAGGAAGACGAACTATTGCGGGTAGATTATTTCGGGAATCGGTTTAGGTAAATGAACAGGCCTCCGCCGACGATGGAGAGGGCCAGACCGGTGGCGAGTGTGTAGTCGCGTTGGAAGTTGGTTCGGGGCCCCAGGCTGGACATGGAGGGGTCGGTCGGATTGTAGTACACGTTGATTTTCGGATGGTTCGGGTGGCTGTCGCGCAATGCCTGTATGTCTTCTTCTCCATATATCCAAAATTCGCCGGTGTAGTCTTTTCCGGCGAGGGAATAGGAGTATTTGTAATGCGCACTCGCATTGAAGAAACCCGTGCTGACTTGCGGACCGTCTGTAACGCCTTCGACGATTCGCCAGCGGTTGATCTCCGAGGCGTGCCGATATTCCTGGAAGCCGGAGAACGTCAGGCCGATTCCTCCGATAAGAAGGCACAAGGAAATCAGGCGAGCGAAGATGATTTTCATTCGGCGCGGCATGAGCAGATCCTACACGTTCGGGTCTTGGGAGTGAATCTATTTGTTCCTAGGGAGTTGCTTCGCAACTCCGTGAGATCGTCCGGTGTCGTCGGGAGACCTTGGCACAACGACGCGGAGCGGTTTCTCACGGCAACCATCGGGGTATGAAAATGAACATGAGTCCGCCCACGAGGGAGAACGCCAGGCCGATGATGGGGGTGAGCTTGGTTTCGATGTCGGGTGTGGTCTTGAGTACTGAGATGGATGGGTCGGCGGGATTGTAGAATACATCGACTTTTCGTTTATCGGGATGGCGGTTCATGATGGCGCGGTAGTCTTCGATTTCGGTTTCGGTATATTCGCCCGAATATTTTTCGTAGTCGACGGAATAGGAATAGGCGATCACGAAGAACCCGTCGGATCCGGGTGATTCCTTTTGTTCCAAGCCCTCAATACGTCCTTCGGTCGCGGGCCATCGTGCGACTTCCGCTGCTCGGGCGTATTCCAGGGAGCCGCCGATGATCACGCCGATCCCACCGATGATGAGGCAGAGGGGGATGAGTCGGCCTACGATGAATTTTGAGATGGGCCCGGGTGGTTTTCGGGAGGGCGGTTTGATGACCAGATCTGAGGCTTGCATCCGAATGTTCCTTTTTGCGGCGTCTATGCCTTTGGTCATATTAGTCAAAAGGACAATGGGAATGATACCGGTAGAAGAGGAATTCTATTCGTTTTATCCGTCGATTTGTCGGTATATCTATTCATTTGTATGGATTCGTCGTGAGGGGTTGGGTTTGGTGGGGAGTGTTGGGAGAATGGATTGGGGGACTGTTGGGGCGAGTGTTCTTGGTGAACTCTGTGGTGGGTTCGTTTTTTTCGAGAGGGTTCGGCAGATCGCTGCGCTGCTGCCTTGTGTGTTGGGTAGCGTTTTACCTTTTCTTTGGAAAAAGAAAAGGTAACCAAAAGAAATCAGGAGAAACTGCGTTTCTCTCACGTTCAATTTTCGATCGGCTTTTATGAGTGAAAAAAAATCAAAGAAAGTTTCTTTGGGCTATGTGCCCCACGCGTATCAGCGGGAAGTGCACAACGCCATCGTAAATCACCGGTTTTGTGTGTTGGTGTGTCATCGTCGGTTTGGGAAGACGTTGTTGGCGGTGTTTAGTCTAATCGACGCAGCGTTGCGTCATGACAATGGGAGGTATCCGAATGGAAGGTATGCGTACATTGCGCCGTATCGGAATCAAGCGAAGGAGATTGCGTGGCTTTATTTGTTGGCCGCTTGCCTTCGCATCGATGGGGTGCGAAAACATGAGAGCGAGTTGTGGGTGGAGTTTCCGAATGGCGCGCGGATCACGTTGTATGGCGCGGATAATGCGGACACGATTCGGGGGAAGTATTTTGATGGCGTGGTAGGCGATGAGCTGGCGGATTGGAAGGCGCATGTGTGGGGCGAGATATTGCGTCCGGCGCTGGCAGATCGGCAGGGGTGGGCGTTGTTTATCGGCACGCCGAAGGGCATCAATCTTTTTTATGAGTTGTATACAAACGCGCAGATGGACCCGGAATGGTATACGGGGATGTTTCGCGCGGATGAAACGGAGTTGGAGCATTTACCGAAATCGGAAATCGAGGCGATGCGTATGAGTATGTCGGATGCGGAGTTCAGGCAGGAGATGTTGTGTGATTTTAATGCGGCGGCGGACAATGTGCTGATCACAATCGATATGGTGGCGGAGGCGTGTGCGCGGCGGGTGCCGGGTCCGGAGTTTCTGCATGGGCTGCCGAAGGTGATCGGGGTGGATGTGGCGCGGTTTGGCGATGACCGGAGTGTGATTGTGAAGCGTTGGGGGCACCTGGTGTATGAGCCGGAGGTGCTGGACAATGTAGACAACATGCACCTGGCGGGGATGGTGGCGAATCGAATTGCGCAGTTCAGGCCGGATGCGACGTTTGTGGATGGTGGGCGTGGCGAAGGGGTGATCGATCGGTTGCGTCAGTTGGGGCATACGGATGTGTTTGAAGTGCAGTTTGGGGGCAAGGCGAATAATCCGCGGTATGCAAATAAGCGGAGCGAGATGTGGGACCTGGGACGTCAGTGGTTGGCGGAGGGCGGGGTGTTACCGAACAACGCGGAGTTGAAGACGGATTTGTGTGTGCCGACGTATTCATTTAATGGCGCGGGCAATTTGATTTTGGAGTCGAAAGATTCGATCAAGGAACGGGGCATGAAGTCGCCCGATATCGCGGATGCGGTGATGTGTACGTTTGCAGAGGTCGTGGTGGCGAAGCAGCATCGGCATGACGAGAAGCTGCCGCACGGAGCACCGGCGGTGGCGGCGAATGATCGGGATTACACGGTGCCGTGGAAAAGAAGAACTTAACCACAGATTAAGAGCGTTTCTTTGAAACGCTTGGGAGTTGCTTGGCAACTCCGGATTACTGTTGGGTGAATGGGATTTTTCGGCTCAATGCATTCGTACACTTGACGATGTCATTGCGAGGAGTGAAACGACGTGGCAATCTTTTAAGAGCAAGAACTTCGTATCAAGAGGCGAGAGAATAGATTGCTCCTGTTGCGTCGGGAGACCCTGCCACAACGAGAACAATATTCATTGGATTAAGGATTCGGTACACCAGACTATGTCATTGCGAGCGTAGCGCGGCAATCTCTTATACCAGAGGCTTCGCGAACGGAAGTTTACCTCGGGTGAAAGTGGTGTACTGAATCATCGGCGGGTTACACGTCGTGGGTTCAAGAGATTGCCGCGTCACTTACGTTCCTCGCAATGACATAGTCAGGTGCGCGGAACTGTTGAACCAATATATGGTCTGGTTCCGGGTCGCGCTCAGTGGCAGGGTCAGGAGACCCTGCCACAACGATGGCGGCAACTGCGGACTGATCAACAGGGGAGAACGGCGGTGGTATGTTTTTGGGGATGGATGCGCTGCAGTGGTTTTTGGGCGCGTGGATTTTGTTGGCGTTTGCGTGGATTCTGGTGCGGGGCGGGGAGAAATGAGGGGGAAACCCGTTCACGCTTCAGGTACGGAAACATAAGCTTCGAACATCACTTCCTCCAGTGAATCGCCGAGGAGTAGTTGGAGATTGACGTCGGCTTTGACGATACCGGAATTCGGTGGTTCGCCGGAAGCGGCGATTTGAATATCGACGGTTGATGAATCGGGTTGATCAGCTAGGCTCGCCGTAATGAACCCGGGTAGCGAGGAGGAGATCGAGTTGATCTTGATGGAGTCGCCGTACGGTGCAATTATTTGAATGGTACCTTCGTTTTTCTTTGCGGCGCTAAATCTTCCCAGTGAAATGAATTTCTTCGACAATTCCAATTTCGATTGAACGACCCCTCTGATACGTACCGGTTTTTCGGGGGCTTCAGGATCGTTGGTGTGAAATACGATTTGCGACTCAAACGAACCGTGGGGAAGAGTGGGCAGTGGGACGACCTCGACCTGAATTCCCTTTATTGACGCATCGGTTACATACCGCACATTCAAAAGTTCCTCGTCAAAATCGACGGAATTGACGACCAATTGATTTGGAGTCAGAGGGCGTAGTATAAATCGGCTGGTTGCCGGTTCGTGTTGTTTGAATTCTCCGAGGTCGAAATCATCTGGGAAATCGTCGATCACGTATCCCTTGAAGGCAAGTGTTACTACTTCGGTATCGGATAATCGAAGGATCACTTCGGATTCGACGTGACCGTTGCGGCCCAACAAATCAACTGTGGCGGAAAGTTTCCGTTCTTGAAAGGGTGCGATTGTTTCCCAATCAATCTTTGGTTGAGTGCAGCCACATGAGCTACTTATCCCTTGAACAGTAATTGACCGAAAGCTCATGTTTCGAATCGAAAATGTATGGGAGATTTTGTCTCCCTCACGTACCGTGCCGAATTGGAAGACTTGATCTGCCACGGGCACGTCATTTTGGGAAAAATAGACGAAAATAGTGACCGCTGAAGCGAAACATAGTGCTCCAGCGGCCAAAATTAGCTTTTTTTTCATCAACATTTTATTGGTCGCAATCGAAACTGACGCGCTACGGTATACAGCCGGGATCGGTCGAATGAGAGGTATCAGTCGTCTGAGGAAATGGAAAACTCCAATCTGAGCATTTTTGAACCGAGTTTGGGTTTACGCAATCGTTCAGGCTATCACGGGCACAAAGCACGTATTCTTTGCAGTCGGCCGACCCGTTCGGTTCGCATTCTTTATTTTTTGGCAGGCTGGTTGAGAGGCATCTTACAATTGAATACACTTGAGTAGTAACGTCGCCGCAAGGAATATCGCACAAATCCGAACATTCTTGCTCCACGTCTTGTGTGCAGGCTCCCGCATGGTCATCCTTGCAACTGGCGGCCGAATACACCGGGGTGACTCCCAAAGTATAGACCAAGCCGATGACCAGGGTGACTACCAATACATTGCTCACGCTATTTAACACATTCTTCCTGTTCATACCGCCTCCTTTATTTTGTATGCTAAAGAATACTGATTCACGATGGCTGACAGCCGGGATCGGTCGACCGAGAGGTGTCAGTTGGAGTCACGAAAGTTGATCCCGTGGGTTTGCATATTTGTTCCCCGCTTGGGTTTACGCAATCCCTCAGGTTATCGGGATAACACCCCTGCGTTTCTACGCAATCGGCCGACCCGTTTGATTCGCATTCTTTATTTTTTGGCAGGCTGGTTGAGAGGCACCTCACGATTGAATAGACTTGAGTAACAGCGATGCCGCAAGCAGGACCGCAATCAATCGAACATTCGTTCAATGCGTCTTGTGTGCAGGCTCCCGTATGATCATCCTTGCAACTGGCGGCCGAATACACCGGGGTGACTCCCAAAGTATAGACCAAGCCGATGACCAAGGTGACTACCAATACATTGCTCACGCTATTTAACACATTCTTCCTGTTCATACCGCCTCCTTTATTTCATACGCCAAAGAATACTTATTACGAAGGATATTTAATCCGCACGCATTCGTTTTTTCCAGATCAAAACGGCTCCGAGCGCCACCACCAAGCCTATCGCTGTAAAAATCCCAACCCAGTTGAGCTTGGGCTCATGAAATGGTCTCGAATCATCATTTAACTCAGGTACTTGCGAAGGGTCGTTTTCAGTTTCGTAAGAATCGAGATCGTCCAATGCAAAGCTTCCCGACACAACTTCAAGTTTTGAATATTCATCGACGAAGCTTTGAGGCACGAGCATCTCATTACGCGCGAGGTATATTTCTTCTGAACCGCTTTCCGCCATGCGAATAATCTGAATATCCTCCGGAATTCCGAGTTCGGTCCATTCGAAGACTTCTTCTCCAATCGGAATTTGTACCTCGGCTTGTAAAACCGAAATGTCCATCAAATATGTAGTTTCCGCAGTGGTTCGATCGAGAAGCGCGCCTGACAATATTTCGGCCGTGTCTTTTTCTTTTAACTTCTTTTTGGTATCAAAGAATCGAATGCTTGAATCAGACGGAAAGTAAATACCCGGTGCCGCTTTGGAAAACGTTGTGTGTACGTACCCTCTGATCCACCCATCGCGATCACGATGAATGACGTTTTCAACCACGTAACCCTGATCGGAGTCTAAATATATTTCTACATCAACATCGTTCGATGTGGTCATATAAGGAGAGTGCCGCCTAACCAGAACTTTAGGTTTGTTGTCAGCCGTGGTGTAGGGTACCGCATCCCAAGTATATTGATCCTCACCAACACCAATATATTCTGCTAGCGTAGACGAATCGCCAAGCCCGAACATTAGCCTGTTAATGTCAAAACCTCGTTCGCCAGCTATGATGTTGGATGGATTCCTATGCATTTTTTCAGGCGATTTGTGATCATAAATGTATGCGAGGGGATTTCCCACTCTCCACAAGGCTGCGTAATTATCGTTCGATACCAGCCGTTTTTCTCTGCGCGTCGTGTTTGGATTACTTGGACTCGATTGTATCCAGGAAGTCTTAAACGACACATCGCCGTGGTGACGATATTCCTCCAGGTGGTGCGTAGCAGTCGTCCATTCTCCGGCATTTTCGAATTTACGAATGGTATCGGCGGTGAAATGGAAGTCGCCCATTTCTTCTTGTATACGTTCGTGCTCGGCGAGGATAAATGGGAGGAGATCGCCTTTGATTTCAGCGTGGGATATGGACGATAGAGCGGAACACGCTACGGCTATACAGGCACCCAAATCGCGCATTCGCATTCATAAACCTCTAAATATATTTTGAACCACAGATAGGTACCACAGATAGGTACTACAAATCGAAAATAGCATATTCGCAAATCGAAATCAAGCACCAAAATAGTCAATTTGACCTAGGCAAATAATTACCTTGACTGATCGAGCGATTCGCCTCCGTGGCGTGCGTTTGTTCGTCATTGTTTTTTGAATTGGGCACCGGATTCGTATGCGCCGACGTATTCGTTTAACGGCGCGGGCAATCTGATTTTGGAGTCGAAGGATTCGATTAAGGAACGGGGGATGAAGTCGCCCGATATCGCGGACGCGGTGATGTGTACGTTTGCCGAGGTGGTGGTCGCGAAACAGCATCGTCATGACGAGAAACTGCCGCATGGGGCACCGGCGGTGGCGGCGAACGCGCGGGACTATGAAGTGCCCTGGCGGAGGCGTCACGGACGTACCTAAAACAAGTCCGCAGATAGCGCAGATGAACGCAGATGTTCGTAAACCATAGCAACCGGAATGCCCGACTGTGTCATTGCGAGGAACGTAGTGACGTGGCAATCTTCTAAAACGAAACGCTCCGTACCAAGAGACAAGGGATTAGGTAAATGTGGTGGATAAAGTCCTTTTTCAGAAAATAACGATCACCTTAAGAGATTGCTGCGCTCCGCTCGCAATGACATAGTTAGATGTACGGAGTCATCGGGCTACTGTTGCGCCAGGGTCTCCTGACCCAGGCGCTGGGCCGGACCCGGAACGGGTCTCCCGTGCAAGTTCGAGGATTTGGATGTGGAGCTGGAGACCCGTTCCGGGTCCGTTTGAGTAGCTGGGTCGGGAGACCCTGCCACAGCTTCGGTTTGAGGATGAGGGTGTTAGATGGTTCATGGACACCGAGGGCGTAGACGATATCCTCGTCGTCGGCCGGTAGAAGTTGGAGCTTTGGGAGCTGACCGTCGCGTTGGTCGATGATGATCTGGTTGATACTTCGATACACAGATTTATCGAGTCGCCGTTCCACGATGAAGACGATACCGTCTTTGTCGTTCAAGTCCTGGTAGCAGATTAGGCGATGGGGTGTGGTGTACAGTGTGGTCGCTTCGAGGCTCTTCCTGTCGACGGCCCATAAGACGGACCGCGATTGCAGCAGCGTGGCTCCGATGATATAAGCATCATTCGCATGGAGTACGGATACTTCGATGGTGTTCGCGGGACCGGTTTGCGCGTGTGCGGTGGGGACGAAGACGAGGAGTGACATAATTAGTATCAAGATACGCATCGGGGTCAATCGTCCTTCGCGGTTTTTCGTCGTGCGCGGATGATCAGGGCGGCAATGGCGGCCAAAACAATACCGCCCAACGCGACTCTTAATGTGAGGGCGGAATCGGCCGGTTTTGCTTTCATGTTGTTGAAGGCGATGGTTTGGATGTAGTCGATGTCGGTGTGAGGGATTTGGAGCCGGGTGGTGGTGCCGTCTCTGTATATTCCAATGTCGGATTCGGCATGGTAGGTCAAGATGATTTCATCGCCGTTGACGAAGACGTCCCGGACCTTTTGGGCGATGAGTGTTGAGGAAGTCGTATCGATGAACTTGAGGTCGTTGAGATGGGAGAGGACACCATCCTGGTATAAGTGATGGTCGTGGTTTCCGCTTTCCGTCACACCAATCGTTTGTCGGAGTGTTTTTCCGTCTTTGTCTCGGATGGTGAACACATCCTCGTCCTTTGTAATGACTTCCAGTGTGTCATCGTGTAGTCGCGCATTGAACAAATAAAAATTCATGAAGATCGAGTCAAGCTTGTTATTGGCCAGGTCGTAGCGCGATGCGTTGATGGCGGAGGTGGGTTTTTCCATTAACGTGCAATACAAGATACCTTCGTGGACGAAAGTACGGGAGCCGACGAAAGCAAGGTCGTTGAGGTCGAAGGACGTGGTTTCCAATGTATCCAGATCGACGTGTTCAAGGGTCTCGGTGAAGACGTCGTATTCAAAGGTCCGGATCAAGAACCATCCAATTCTTCCTGGGCTGTGTCGGCGCCCGAGAATCAGGCTGTTGGTGGATTCGTCGGTACCCAGCGCGAAGGCGCCGTCGTCCCGGAATGCCGGAATGATCTTTAGGACGGGGCCATCGCCTTTGCGCATGTCGACGACAATGTAATTCACGTCTTCCACGATGGGGGTGTTTGGTTTTTTCTCGACGAGGAATACGACGCCGTCGTTGTCGCAGAGATCGGCCTGGTGTTTAATCGCTCCCGGCGCGGCGTAGAGGGTCTGGGAGGTTTCCGCTGTCCGGTCGTATGCCCATACGATGTTCCGGCCGGACATCGTGGTGGTACCCACGAGCCACGCGTCGTCGGCGTGAACGATATTGACGTTTACCGATGGGGTAGCAGGTTGTTGCGGGATGGCGGAGGTGGTGGTGATTAGAATTGCGAGTAGTGGCATTGCGACGCGCATATTCGGCGGTACTCCTATTGCTATCCAGCGTACCACAGTTTTGTTTTGGATGGCGGAAATTTTTTGGGCATTGGAGTCTCTCGCGTGGAGAATCGAAGATTCTCCTAAGGTGTTTTCGATTGAAAACATCCGCAGTCTCACTCTCGCGATGGTTGGTACCAAGCACGGGATTTTTCGGTGTTAGAAGATTGCCACGTCGTTCCACTCCTCGCAATGACAACGTGGGTGTCGCTATTTGACTGTTCACCGGATTTTTGAAACCGCCGCTTCCTAAATCACCTGCTGCACGACGTTGGCGATGGCTTGGATGGTTTTGTCGTTGTCGGCGGATGGGTCGCCATCCAGGAGAAGCTGGATTTCGAATTCTTGGACGACGCGGTCGACGGATGAATCGGCACCGTCGAATTGTCCTAATTCCTGGAGGATGAGGCGGGCGAGTTGGTACTTCAGCAGGAAAGAGCGTATACGGCGAGGACCCCACTCGATATCATGTCCGTCTGAGTCGATGGCTTCCTGGAGTTTTTTCGCTTCGTAGGGGGTGATACCGGTTTCGGTGGCCGAGTCGGGTATCGCATCAAGTTCAGTGCCAAAAGATGCTTTGGGATTTTCGCCCGCGAGTTCTGCGCTCTCTTGTGCACGCTTTTCTTCTTGTCTCTCATGGGTTTGTTTATCAAAAATGGATTGGCCTTTCAGTAGATCAACCATGCCCTGAAGATTCTTTTGGTGTGTCTGAGGAATTATTTTTCCTTCTCCCTTTCCATCCTTTATTTTTGCGAGATCGTTCAATTCTTTTGTGGCGGTATCTATTTCGAGTTGCCGTTCCTTGCGGGTTTTTTCTTCTTCGGACCTTTCGTTTTCATGCCGTTCTCGCATATTCTTGCGTTCTTCATTTTTCCGCTTCTTTTCTTCCTCTTTTTCAAGTATTTCCTGCTCGGCGTATTTTTCTTGCGTCTCTTTTGGCCTCGTTTCTTTGACGTACGCCTTCGTGATTTCACCGACTTCGTTTTCGCGGAGCTCGGGTAATTTCAGGTGGGTGAGGAAGAGTTTTTGGGTGTGTTCGCGGACGACGTTGCGTCGGACGAAGTTGATTTCGTTTTCGGAGGCTTCTTTACCGGTTTTATGAAGGCGTATTTTGTATTCGATGAGGGATTCAAATTTGTGTTCGATGGCGTGGGCGAGGGCTTTGTCTTCAACGAGCATGACGAGTTGGACGCGGCGGGACAATGCGTCGTCTTCCAGCATGAGGATGAGGCATTCCATGATTTCAATTACCTGGCCGGTTTCGCATCGGTCGAGGTCATCGACGACGAGGAGGATTTTTTTTGTTTTTCGTTCGCCGAGCGCGACCCAGGGTGCGAACACGAATGCCAAAATGTAGGGAGTGGAAATCAAGAACTCCTGCCATCGAGTCAATCTCTCAGGACGGAGGTCGCCGTCGATCCACGCGAATTGCCATAGCAACACGCCCATCACGAAAAACGTTGACAGGAAAAGGCCTGCTATTTTACCGGCGTGTTCGCCGAAACAGTCTTGCGGAGTTTTGGGATTGTAGGGCATCCATGCCCGAAGGAGGGCTTCGATATCGTCTCCGATGGCGGCCTGGAGGCCGAGTTTTTCTTTGTGATCGGCGATTTTTGAGTAGCGTTCGCCCAACGCGCTTTTGGCTTTGCTCATCCCCTTCATCATGTTTGCGAGTAGGAGGAGTCCGGCCGCGCTGATGCCGCCGGGCACGAACCATTGGGCCCAGGAGCCGTCGTCCCAAGAGACTGCCTTGTCACCTAACGGGATGAGGGCCGCGCCAAACAGGATGATGGCCCAGCACAGGGGCCAGAAGCCGTGGCGTACAATGCCGAACCGGACGATAATGGGGATTTGTTTCCACCAGGATAGTTTTTTGGTTTCGGATGTGTCGCCGTCATCGATGGTTTCGCTCAAGGCGGCCGAGCGCAAGGTTTCGTATAAATGGACCCATACTTCAGGTGTCGTACGGAATTTCCATGCGCTGAAGTTGACAGTGTCGTATTTGTCCTCTTTTTTATCGGTGCGAAGTTGCTTCGAGACGAGCTTCATCAAATGGGTCTTGCCACGTCCCCATGCGCCGAGTACACCAAAACAGAAATCGCCCGTCGTGTTTCGGAAATGTTGGACCAACGCGTTCGCATAGATTTCGACGTCCAGGCAGTTTTCTGTCGAGTTTCGGGTGACTTCCGAGTGGGTGCCTAGGGGGGAGCCAGTTTCTTTATTTGAATTCGTTTGGACCTCTCGGGCGTTTTCTTGGATCGCGTCGAGATCGCTGAGTTCGCTCTCGGTAAGTCCAGGCAAGGTGCGCAGTCTCAAGACTGAATCCACTTTAGGGTGATTCTCTTCCCTTAACCATTTTGAGATCGAATCTGAAGTTACCTCCAATAAATTAGCCATTTTGGTATTATTTAGATCGAGCCTATCGCGAATTCCCCTGATAACTTTAGCCGAAAAGGCGTTGTTCGCCGCGCTGGTATCGATACTCGCCGGTTCCACGAAATCTTCGCCCGTGCCCACTTTCGGCGGTCCTGATTTATCTGCAGTAGTTTCGAATTGGCTATCTGCCGTTGACAAATTTTCCGTTTTGAGTGTTCGTCTTGAGACGTTATCAGCTTGTATTGATTGAGATATTCCTTTATCGGAATTCGAGTCGTACATCGTGACGATTAGTTCTCGCGCGAGTTCGTTGACTTGATTCAATAACGAATCATTTTTTTCCCAGACGTATCGCGTACATTGGGAGTTCGCAAGGAGGTCGAATAATTCTGTTGATTCGGAGTTACTTAAAGTTTTGCCTGAGAGTGACGGTGAAACTTTCGAAAAGTCGAGGTGATGATAGGCTTCGACCCTAATGTTTTCTTCGAAAGCCCTAGCTGTTTCTTTAAAGAGTGCTGTCATTTCAAACTCGGAGGCTGCTTGGGATTCATTTCCTAAAATAAGAAGGAAGACGTCAACATTTCGGATTGCGGAGTAGATTTCCTTCTCCCAATCTAGTCCTGGTTCAGAATTGTATCTGGGATAAATCACGTCACAGCCGTGTTCTCCGAGAGCATTTTTAACACCATGATATTCTTTTTCCATTTTTTGGTATGGCATTGCCAGGTAGACACTGGGTTTTCGCTTCGTGGAAACGGTTTCGATTCTTTCTTCACTTTGAGCAGCACGCGTCAAAGTCTGCGATTCTTTTTTGGTAGTGGAATACTTTCGGTTGATCAATTGTAAAGTCGTGCTGTTCGGCACTCGTTCGCCCGATTCTATATCGTGTAGGGCTTCGAGAGAAACACCGATCGACTTCGCGAACACTTTTTCGGGGATGTTGTCCCTGAGACGGATCTGTTTTATGGCCAATCCAACGTTGTCTAATTGTTTTTCATCGCCTCGTGCCATTTTTGTCTATCTCCTAGTAGTCCTAGGTACAGTATCGTTTTTGGGTGGTGGGGGGCAAGGAACGGTGCGGAACGGGGTGAAGGTTCTGTCGGTCCTTCAGACCTTTTGTCCTTTTGTTTTTGTTACCCAGCCCTGCGGTGCGCTGCTGTGCGTTGCGAACCGGCAACGCTTTGGAGTTTCGCTGAAACTCCTGTAAGTGTTTCTCTAAAGAAACACGGCCTCCTCGGACCGGGCTACATCCTGTCGGGCCTTTGGCCCTTTTTTTGATTGCTCTAGCGCAGGATTTCCCGGCCCTTTCGGTCTCTTGGACTCTCGGTGTGCTCTGTGAACACTGTGGTGGGTCTTCTTTCTTCGTGAACTTTGTGTTCTTCGTGGTGAAAAATGAGAGTTTCGAAAAGGGTAGGTTGGCTCGTCCCTACAGGGAGAAAAACCATTGGTGTTAAAAGATTGCCACGTCGTTTCACTCCTCGCAATGACAACTGGGGCGAGGGCTTTCTTCCGCTAGGGAACTTATGCGTTACTACTCTTCGTCGCGTGTGCGTTTTCGGCGGATGATGGCTATGTTGATGGTGATGGCGGTGAGGAGGGCGATGATGATGGCGATTTTTCCGGGGGTGGATTGGAAGAAGTTGGTGCGGGTGTCGTTGTTGAAGGGGATGGTGCGGAGGTAGTCGAGGTGGGCGTGGGGAATGTCGAGTTGGATCGGGGGCGTGCCAACGACGCCGTTATGGACACTGATGGCGGTATTGTTCGGGTAAATGATGAAGAGTTCTTCGTCGTGGGTATGGATGCCGGCGGCTCCTTCGGCAATGAGGATGGAGTGTTGGACGTCGGAATAGAATACGTCGCCGCTGGCGCTGAGCACGCCGTCGCGGTAGAGGTGGTTTGAGTTGTGGGCGCGGAAATTTGGCGCCCTTCCGAATGAGCGTTGGCGAAACAGTTTTCCGTCAACGACGCGTGCGACGGTTAATCGGTCGAGAAGGATCTCGAGATGGCCGGAGGAGACTCGCGCGTCGAGGATGCTTGTATTCGCAGCGAATTTGGTTGGAGTCTCCCTTTCTACGAGGTCGTAGGTATAAATATCGCGTGTTCCTTTTTGGTTGGTGGCGTTTCCGTTGAAGTAGAGTAGATCTTCGTGAACGAATGAACGGTATGGCCAAATCATGACGGGGAGATCGACTATTTCTGATTCCCAGGTCTCGAGGTTGAGGAATTCCAGTGTCTGGGTCGTGAAATCAACGCTAAACGAATCCCGGAAGAATTCTTCGATGCGGGAATTTTCGTGGTGGCGGTAGAGGATGAGTTGATTGCTTTCTTCATGGACGCCGATGACGGTTACGCCTTCGTCATTTGAAGCGGGCAATATTTTCAGCGTCGGTTCTTGCCCATGGCGCATGTCGACGACGATATTGTTCACTATTTGAGAGCCGTAATTGGAGTCGCGTAATTCACAGACGAGAATGACTCCGTAGTCTTCTACGGGCTTAGCCGTCAATGAAATATAGTGTGGCGTCGCGTAGAGGGTTTCGGATTCGGCGGTGGTTCGGTTGTAGGACCACAACGCGCTACGGCCACGAGAGCCGGTAGTGCCGACGATGCGAGCGCCATCGGCGTAGAGGATGTCGAGGTGGAATTTGAGAGGGGTGGTTTGCTGGGCGTGAGTGTGGGGCGCGGTGATTGCGGCGATGGCGAGGATGATGAGGGTGGTTCGCATGTTGGATTGTCTTGTAGGGAAAATCATGTTTACTCTTCGTCGCGTCGGGCGCGTTTACGTCGGCGGATGAGGGCGATGGCGATCGTGGTGAGGATGGCTAGGGGGATGACGATTTTCAGGGTGACCGGGCCGGAGCCGGTCTGCGTTACGTTATTGAAGGGGATGGTGCGGATGTAGTCGAGGTGGAGGTGGGGGATGTCGAGTTGCGTGACGGCATCGTTTTTGTGAACTTCGACGAACGAGGTGTCGGGGAAGGTGAGGAAAAGTTCGTCGCCGTTCACGTGAGCATCGGTAGCGATATTGCTCAAGGTGGTCTCGGCCTGGCCATCGAAAAAATGAACACCTGCTTCGTGGGCGATATAGCCGTCGCGGTAGAGATGTCCCCGGTGAAAAGGCGTTGCCCGTGGAAAGGAGCGCACGGGAACGGAGATGCCGTCTTCAACTCGTATGACGCTAAAGTCATCGAGGAGGATTTCGAGATGGCCGGAGGAGATGTGTGCATCGAGCGTCGTGATATTTGGCGTGAATATCGTCGGCGGACTTTTGAATTCGAGGTCGTAGATGTACGTTTGTTTTGTCGTGCGGTTGTTGGGTGCAAAGCCGATGAAGTAGAGCGAATCTTCGTGGACGAACGAGCGGTAGGATTGGGCCTTGATAGGAATATCGAGTATTTCGAATTCCCACGTTTCAAGATTGAGGAGCTCGAATGATTCCGTGGAAAAGTCGGCGGGGATGACTTCATCGATGACTTCTTCAAGGAGGGAAGGCGGGTTGTATCGGTGTAGGACGAGGCTGTTGCTCCTTTCGTGAAGTCCGATTGCGGAGACTCCTTCACCGTCTGACGTGGGGAGGATCTTGAGCTTCGGTTCGCCGCCTTCGCGGACGTCGACGATAATGTGGTTTAGGATCCGGGCGCTGATCCGGTTGTATCGATATTCATTGATAAAAACGACACCGTTGTCGAAAAGGGGGGCGGCTTGGAAGGAAAAGCTATGGGGCGTAGCGTAGAGGGTTTTTGATTCGCGGGTAGCCCGATCGTAGGCCCAGAGGATGGTGCGGTCTTGCGCGCCGGTGAGGCCGATGATGCGGGCTTCATCGGCGTAGCAGACTTCGACGTAAAAATTGTTTGGCCCGAGTTGGGCGTGGGCGTCCGGCGCGGTGAGGGCGGTGAGAGCGACGATGATAAGAGTGGCGCGCATCCTCGATTGTTTTGTGGGGAAAATCATGTTTGTTCTTCGCCGCGTCGCGCGCGTTTGCGGCGCAGGAGGTTAAAAACGATGGGGGTGAGGAGGGCTAGGGGAAGGACGATTTTTAGAAGGATGGATAGGCTGGACGTTTTTGGGGCTACGTTGTTAAAGGGGATGGTCTGGACGTAATCGAAGTGGGCGTGGGGGATGTCGAGTTGGGATTCTTTGCGGTTTTTTTGGAGCGTGATTTGGGAAGAGTCGGGGTAGGTGATGAAGAGTTCTTCTTCGTTGGCGTGGATGTCACTGGGGTTTTGCGCGACGGTGGTAATGCCGGCTTCTTCGGTGAAGTATACGGTCGGGTCGTAGCTGAGCATGCCGTTGAGGTATAGGTGACTTCCGAGGGTTCGACGGTGGTTGATGGCGCGATGATGGGAGCGTTGCCGGTAGAGTTTTCCATCGACAACGCGCGCGACGGTCAGTTTTTCGAGGAGGATTTCGACGTAGCCGGAGGCGAATCGTGCATCGAGCATGGTGGTATTGTTGGCAAATATCGTTGGGGGCTCCTTTTTTACGAGGTCGTAGGTGTATATGTGGCGTGCGTAGGCGTAGGCGTCGGAGGGGACACCGTTGAAATAGAGCAGATCTTCGTGGATGTAAGAGCGTTTGGGATGGACAATAAGAGGGAGATCGAGAATTTCGATTTCCCAGGTTTCGAGGTTGAGGAGTTCGAATGTTTCCGTTTCGAAGTCGACGCTGAAAGTGTCGTGCAGGAAATCTTCGATTACGGAATTTTCGGAGCGGCGGTGGAGGACGAGGCTGTTACTTTTTTCGTGGACGCCGATGGCTGTCACGGTTTCGCCGATTGATGCCGGCAAAATTTTAAGAGTGGGTTCTTTGCCGTCCCGCATATCGACGACGATATGATTCGTGTTTCGAAACGCGAATCCGGGGATATGGTCTTCCTTGAGGAGGATGACGCCGTTGTCTTCGACGGGTTCGACGAAGTTGGAAAAAAAGTTGGGCGTTGCGTAGAGGGTTTTCGATTCAGCAGTGCTGCGGTCGAAAGACCAGAGTACGCTTCGTGTGAAGGAACTGGTGCTGCCCACGATGCGGGCGTCATCGGCGAAGTAAATGTCGACGTTGAAACGGGGTTCATTCGTTACTTGCGCGTGGTTTGGTGGCACGACAATGGCGGTGAGGGTGCCTATGATAAGCGCGGTGCGAATTTTGGTTTGGCTCGTGGAGTTCATTGATGATGACGTTAGCAGAATGGGTGGTGGTGGGCAAGGGGGGCGGTCACGGACCGCTTTTGGAGCGACTTCGTCGCGGTCGTGTTTCTTCGAAACACTTATGGCACTTCGTGAAGCGAACTACTCATTGGTTGGATTGGGAGACCTGTGCGGAGCGAGACCTTCGCAATGACGGGAATTCCCTGCAGTTCCTGAGGAGTTGTTCCACAACTCCATGGGGGCAATTGAGCCGGGCTCTTCCTTCCACAGTCGAGCACATTCTTTACTCTTCAGCGTCGCGCGCACGTCTTCGGCGCAGGGTGGCGATGGTGATGGCGGCGAGGAGGGCGATTATGAGGATGATTTTTGCGGGGTTGGATTGGAAGAAGTGGGTGCGGGTGGTGTTGTTGAAGGGGATGGCGTTGAAGCGGTCCATGTGGGCGAGGGGGATGTCGAGTTGCTTGGGTACGCCGTTGGTGCGGATGGTGATTTCGGTGTTGTTGGGGTGGGTGATGAAGAGTTCTGCGCCGTTGATGTGGACGTCGACGACGTTTTCGGCGACGAGTTTGGTGGTGGTCACGTCGGTGTAGAAGAGGTCGGGGCCGATTGTGAGCATGCCGTTGAGGTAGAGTTGGTATTCGCGGGCTTCGGCGTTTTTTGGGACACTGCCCAAGGTCCGGGCGATGGTGGAATGTTCGGCGTCCAACAGCAAAATGTAGAAATTATTGGTGAGTATTTCGGGCCCATTCGTGGTGAGTCGGGCATCGAGGAATTCCATGTTGGGAGCGAATACATTCGCGGTGCCGGATTTGTCGTTTAGATTTTGAGCATAGATATCGTTGTCGCCAAGGACTGGGTTTGGGGTTTGGGAGTAGCCATTGACGTAGAGGAATTTTTCATGGACGAAGGAACGTTGGGAGTGAATGGCGATGGATGTGTTGATGGTTTCGGAATCCAGGGTATCGAGATTGAGGCGCAGCAATGATTCGGTGCGGAGCCCGATGCCGAGGTAGTTGCTGAGGAACATGTCCACATCGGAATAGATGGGGCTGCTGTGGAGAATCAGGCTATTGGTTTTTTCATGGACGCCCATCGCGACCAGTCTTTCGTCGCTGGAGGCGGGCAGTGTTTTCAGGACGGGTTCTTTGCCGTCTCGCATATCGAGAACGATGTGGTTGACCGGTGTTCCATCTCCCTCGACGCGTTGTATTTCTTTCAGTAGGACGACGCCATTGTCTTCGCAGGGTTCGACGTCGAATGCAAAAAGGTTGGGCGTGGCGTAGAGAGATTCGGTTTGGCCGTTTTGCCGATCGAGGGACCAGATGACGCTCCGATTTTCCGTGGCAGTGATGCCGACGATGCGGGCCGTGTCAGCGAAGACGATGTCGATGTAGAATTCGGGTGGGGTCGGTTCCTGGGCGTGGGCGTGCGTTGCGGTGATGGCAGTGACGGCGAGGATGATGAGGCTGTTAGTTAACGATTGCACCGTCAGGATTTGCCGCGGGAGATGACGAATTCGACGACGACGAAGGCGAGGCCGGCGAGGATGATACTGCCGACGCCGGCGATGACCAGTGGGCTGGCCCAAATCCGAGGACCCGATCCCGGTGGCGGGCTGCTTGAGATGATGTAGTCTCCGTGGTCGTAGGTTGGAATGATTGCGTCTTCAGGGAACTCGAGGGTGAAAACGGATTCCGCGATGGGCTGGTCGATGGAGTGGATGGTTGCGGTTCCGCGGAAGTAGCGGGGTTGGAGGCCGCCTTCGGTATCGTAGTTGATGGATTCCCAAGCTGTGCGTATCCAGTTTCCGGGGGTGGCTTCGATGGAGTCGAGTAGGGTGTACCGGAACATGGGGTCGTAGCCTTTTTGGGAGATGGTGGCGTGGGTGAAGAGATAGTTTCTGGCGGGGTCGAAGACGAAGCGGCTACTGTCGTTTTCGTCGGCGATGGTGACTTCCAGCGTGCCATTGTCCAAAGGATTGATTTCTATAACCGTGTCCACCGAATCTTCTAAAACGTACTTTATCAATCTGGTGGGGTTGGTCGTGAAGTCGGCGATGGCGGGTGGCGTGTGGCGGAAAATATCG
>Ga0315336_1002412_pt1 | contig 28655 bp, 27 predicted proteins | sample ASW5metaG_FD_204512 | JGI IMG/M metagenome (GOLD analysis project Ga0315336, IMG submission 204512) | Ammonia-oxidizing marine archaeal communities from Monterey Bay, California, United States - ASW #5 | ecosystem: Environmental > Aquatic > Marine > Intertidal zone | place: USA: California... | reverse complement strand
GAAGTAATCTGCGCCACCGAATGACGTCCGCTTTACCCCCTAGAGCAGACCTATTTATTTGGAATGTCCGTTAAGCATAGGAAAGCAGACGTTGTCGAGTAATGGCTGGCACGTCTGTTTGTAGCCAAAACCGGAAGTGCCGATGTAAGTGAAAAAAGACAGCCAGGGTCTTCGGCAACGCCTTGTCCATTGTCCTACGGTCACCCCATACTGACTCGGCCTCTGGCATGCCCTTGCTCATTCGACTAGACAATTGGATGCGGCCGTTGCACCCTTGGGTGCTGGCAACAACAGGAACTAGTCCAAGCTCTATTTGGAGGAAATATCGTGGATTGGAACGAGAAATATAGCGTCGGCGATGCTCTGATAGACAACGAACACAAAGTGATCTTTGATCTAATCAATCAAATTGAAGGTGCTGATTCTCTGGGTGAAATCACTACATTCATTGCCTCGACTTTGGAATCATACGTCTCAGAGCATTTCCATCATGAAGAATTCTATATGGCGAAAATTGGATATCCTGATCTAGAGGAACATCGTCAACATCATGAAGAGTTTGCCGCGAAAGCCGTGCAGATGATCGACGAATTAGGAGGAGGTAATTCAGTTCAGCAGATGGAGGTAAAGACCTATCTCCAAAACTGGCTCCAAAACCATATACTTGAAGAAGATATGAAATTTCGGGACTGGGTTTTAAGCCAAAAATAGAACAGGCCATTCATCGACAAAGCATCAGAGGTTGGTTCAACCGACCCATCAATTCGCTAATCCCATTTCGTCGGTCGTCCATAGTTCATCGCCCGAGACACAATCCGAGTTGATCAATCCAGAATTCGTCTTCACGTCATCGATGCTCCAGAAGCGAAACAGCTTTGCCAAAAGCAAGGTGGATCGGTTTGCACGCGTGGTAGCGGATTGCTTTATCCATGAACCGACACACCGCTTTCCACTTGATAAAAATCAAATGTGACTTGGTCGATTCCATCGATCGCGCTAAGATTAGAACAATTCCAAAAAATTGCTGATTGTGAATCTGAAAGTAAGGACGAGCGAAAAAAATGTATTCGCGGTATCGCATACTTAATGGATTCGTACTCCTAATAATCGTTTGCGGAGTAGTGACCGGCGCATTCATGTCTCCGTCCGGGTATTGGGCTGTCGCTTTTGTCACATTGTTGGCTTTCGGCAGCGGCGCCTTGGCGCTTTTTCTAATATCAAGTTCGGTGAGCGGAGGCGATCAGACAGCGGTAAAATCGACGAACCTGGACGACGTCGTGATCGACCAGGAACGAGAAGCTCTTGTCGAAGCCCAAGACCGGGTATCGGCCATTCTTAACAATATGGTTGATGGCGTAATCACGATTGATCAGCGCGGCACAATCGAAATGTATAGTCCGGCTGCGCAGGCAATTTTTGGCTATCTGTCAGAAGAGGTTGTCGGCAAACCGGTGACCATGCTGATGCCTGATGGCGATGCCGCGCTGCATGATAGTTATATGTCTCGATATCGCCATACCGGTCAGGCGAAAATCATTGGCATTGGGCGCGAGGTTGTCGGCAAACGCAAAGACGGCACCGAATTTCCGATGCAGTTGGCAATCGGTGAAATCAAAAGAGGGAATGAACCGGTTTATGTCGGCAATATTCATGATTTGACGGAGCGAAACAGTCGAGATGCGATTATTCTTCATTCTGAAAAGATGCAGGCCATCGGTCAACTCACGGGCGGCATCGCGCACGATTTCAATAATCTGCTGGCCTCCGTCATTATTGATTTGGAACTTGCTGCCGAGAAGCTTGATGGAAATCCTGAAATTGAGGACTTGATCCGGGACGCAATTGGTTCGGCACAACGCGGCGCTGGTCTCAACAAGGGTTTGCTGGCTTTCTCTCGCAAACAACAACTCTCCCCGCGCCCAATTGATCTTAATCAGCAGTCGAAAAACGCAATTGAGATTTTGCGCCGGACAGTTGGTGAAATTATTCATCTGGAGGTCAATACCAGCCCCGACCTCTGGCTCTGTGAAGCGGACCCGGACCAAATCGAAAACGCCATCCTCAATCTGGCCATCAACGCTCGCGACGCCATGCCCGATGGAGGAAACTTGACCATCGACATCTACAACACCAGTCTCTCAGACAAATACACGGCGGCGAAAATTGAAGTGGAGCCCGGGGATTATGTTGTCGTCGCGGTGACAGACAACGGCATCGGCATGCCGCAGAAAGTTTTGGACCGGGCGTTCGAGCCTTTTTTTACGACCAAGCCGGTCGGCGAAGGCACAGGGCTGGGGCTGAGCTCGATTTATGGCTTCGCCAAGCAAAGCGTTGGGAACCTCACGATCTACAGTGAAGAGGGCGTCGGCACGACGATTAAACTTTATGTCCCACGCTCGACCGATAAAGCCAATGATGAGATTGCTGCTGTTGACGATTCGGAGCCGCGGGGTGCGGGCGAGCGCGTCTTGCTGGTCGAGGATGATGAGTTTTTGCGCCGCGCAGCGAAGCGCTCCATCATATCACTAGGCTATGACGTTCTGGAAGCTTCGAGCGGCGCGGAAGCGATGGATCTGGTGTCGAAAAATTCAATATTCGATATCCTTTTGACCGACATAGTGCTCGGTGGTGACATCGACGGACCAACACTGGCCAAGAATTTGACGGACATTTATCCGAACTTATCGGTGCTATTCATGTCAGGCTATAGCGACCGGGCTGTCGTGCACCAGGGCAAGCTCAATGCCGACGCCAAGCTTCTGAACAAGCCGTTCACCAAAGCCGAGCTCGCACAGTCTATTCGCAATGCCTTTGACGATTTAGCATAGATCTATGATGTCTCCTTCGGGTCAATAACAGACGTAATCTGCCCCGCCGGATGACTTCCGTTTCACCCCCTAAAGCAGACCTTATGACCCTGAATGTCCGTTAATGACAGGGAAGCAGACGTTTTCGAGTGGTGATTGGCACGTCTGTATGTAGCCAAAAACGGACTTCAGGATCGACAGATAATCGCTACATGATGCAGCCAATCCACTGCAACATTAATTGATATCAGGTGCTACTGCCGCCATCCACAGGCAGGATTACGCCGGTCACCCATTTTGCCTCATCGCTGGCAAGAAACAGACATGCCTGAGCAATATCCTCGGGCTCTCCGATTCTGCCGAGAGGATGCCGGGCAAGTACGCTCTCGAATGCCTCTTTCGACATAGAATCAAAATGCTTTCCAGTCATCTCGGTCCGGGTTGCACCTGGTGCCACCAAATTTACCCGAATGCCGTCCTTGCCCAGGGTGCGCGCCATCTGTCCCGTCGCCGCGTGAAGGGCTCCTTTTGCGACGGTGATGGAAAATCGGGTGGGAGAGCCACGAATGGCAGCAACTGATCCAATTAGCACGATGGCCCCGCCAGAAGGCATGACCGTGACGACTTCACGAGCGACGAGAAACGCGCCTGTTACGCTCGCCTCCATCGTTTCCCGGAAAGAATTGAGGTCAGTCTCTGGAAGGTCTGTGCGATCAGGATTAATACCAGCAGAATGAACCAATATGTCGATGCGCCCAAATTGGGCGACAACGTCTTTTATCATGCTGCGTACAGCGGTCTCATCGGTGATATCGCAAGGGTAACAGAATACGTCCTCCGCAATTTCCTCTGCGGCAGCTTCCAGAACATTCCTGCGGCGACCGACAATTGCGACCTGAGCTCCCTCATCATGAAAGAGTCGGGCGGTGGCTTTCCCCATTCCGGAACCGCCACCTGTAATCAAAGCCACCTTCCCGGCAAGACGCATAGTTTGAGCCCTTCAAACTGACCATCCAAATTCTGTCGATCTAATCGAAAGTATCACAATCACTAGCAGTTTCTTCGTTCAAAAATAATATCAACCGCAAGGCTTAAGGGAAGGTCCATCCATGAGTTGGCGAACTAATGCACATGTCCGTAATGGGTCATAAGCCCTCGTACGCAATCACGACCATCGCCTGTACCGGCTGTTTCGCTCATCGCCAACATAGAATAATTACTAAGGCTTCAAGGGATGAAAATAGCCGTCGATCAAGGAATAAAGTACGCGGTCGCTGTTCCGGCTTTTGACGAGAACTGTCCCGTGGTCGGATGAAACAATAGCGAGGCAGAAGCCATGGTAAGCTATTTTGGCGCGCATGTCGTCGCCCATGGAATGCCATTTTTGATCAATTACGTAGAGGCGTAATATTTTATCGCTTCGGCGTTCTTCCCCGGCCACGATGCCGCTTTCTATCATCTGGTTAAGAACCTGGCGCGAATCAATGCCATCTTCGCGACAGGTCGCAGCAAGGTTCTTATTTTCGGATTTAGAGCCTGGCTCTGCCAAAATCGCAACTAATCCAATCGCAATGCCAAGAATGATGAAAATTTTCTTTGCCATGTCATATACCGGCGTGCCGCAGCAAAAAATGTATGATCGGACGACCACTTATGATATCTCGATTTGGGGTAGGTTGCGACCGGGGAGATCGGTGGTCGTCCGACGTATCACTGCATTTAGGGAACCGTGATCAACGTGTCTGCATAGGGTCAAAACCAGATATTATCTGCCCAGCCAAATGATGTTCGCTCTGGCCTCTGAAGCAAACGTAATTCCTTTGAACGTCCGTCAAGTCTAGGAAAGCAGACGTTTTCGAGTGGTGATTGGCACGTCTGTTTGTAGCCAGAAGCGGACGAGGGTTTACGAAATATTTTTATTTCTGATTTGGAATTACAGACTCGCGCCGCAGCACCAATTGCAAGGTTTGATACTCGTGGCGCCCGACGTCTTCCTTCAAGTTCCCACCAGACACATTCAATGTTAAAACTCTAAATCATTTGCTACGACTTCATTCGCTAAAATCGGGGGGCCACGATGGTTGTCATTAATTGTGTAAGAGTTCCGGTGGCATTTATTGCGTTGTTAACGTTATTCGTCGTTACGAGTGGAGCTTTCGGAGCTGATCATAACCTCGGCAATGAGACTTTTAATACAGTTCAAAGCGAGCCTGCTAGAACTGGACCGGATGACCCAAATCTTCTTGCACCGGTGCTGCCCGGGGACAGTAAATTCTGGGTGCCGCCTGAGGACCGGACCGCGTGTCTGGAATCCTCATGGAATACCGAATTGACTATCGAACGAAGGGTCGAAGGGTGGGAGAGAAGAAACCCTGCCCTTCAGTTTATTCAAGATAACTCCGACAATTTAGGATCAGCGATAAACAACAAGGATTTTAGGATAGGTGAGTATGTGAAAGATGTAGTCAACGCGGCTAGTTCCCGCGCCTACACCGAAATGGATTGGGGGTTTTCTGGCGGTGGCAGCCCAGGCTTTATGTCTTCGCTGATTTTGATTTCAATGTCGTACACAGTTTCCTTGTTTGATCAAAATAATGTCTGGACGCAATCGCAGCGCAATTCGGTCGTTAAATGGGGAAATATCCTTGAAAGAAACCTTGAAGATAGACGAAGTTATTCGTCAATGGATAGCTACGCTGGATTTGCTGCTTCACGTATGGCTTGGGGTGCCGTTACTCAGCAGCCCAGCATATTCCAATACGGCCTTAAAGATTTTCATCGTGTAGCTGGGCATATAAAAGACAACGGTCTAATCGAGACCAACCTGCGCGACAATAACGAATCTGTACAGTTTTTGGTACTTGCTGCAGAAGTTGCAACGCAAAACGGTATCCCGGCTTACGATTTCAAATATGGTGGCAAAACTATCGTTGATGCAGTAATGAGCCATACCAAACATTCACATATTAATCCGCGCAGGAAATGGACTGAATCGGAAGGTTCAACACCAATGAGTTATGTTCGTAGAAGCGGATTCGTCACCCACATAGCGTGGGCACCCGTTTTTATCAGCCGTTTTCCGGATCATCCAGCATCCCAAGGATTGCGAGAATTAGTAGCGAGAGCCAGAGGAGTAGCCATCAGCGGCACGAGCATGGGCGGTAATACAGAGTGTTTGTGGGGGCCAAGAGGATAGTTGTTTTGTGGGGAGATCGTTTGTAGAGATCATAAACAGTTCAAAGCAAGGCTTGTGTTGCTCACAATGGGCTGAGCAGGGCTCTCCGAACTTCCGCTTTGGGTCAAAAACAGACCAAATCGCCTGATCAAAAATGAGTCCGCTATACCCTACAAAGCAGACATCATTGTCCAGAAGGTCCGTTAAACGCAGAAAAGCAGACGTAAAACATCACGCTGATTGAGGGCCGCTAATAGCCATTTCCGGACATAGCTAGTCAGCCGGCAGGAAGACCTCCTTGCCCACCGTACTTTCTTTTCTCGACGCATCAGTCCGAGCTGTAAAAAAGTCCGTTTGTGGAAAAATCAAACGAGCCAAAGAGACGGGAGTATACTCTCTTTCTAGTTATCGTTTTATGACAGAAAGTGGGGTCGCGATGAACCCAACTACCGTTGTCGGAATCATTGGCGGGTTCGTGCTGGTAACAGGATCGATCTGGCTGACCGCGCGCGACGTATTGGTGTTCGTCAATCTGCCAGGCCTTCTGATTGTGCTGGGCGGTACGATAGCTGCAACTTTAATCAGTTTCCCGCCGACATACGTTTTCCGAGTCTGGAAGAATTTCATCACGGCACTTCACAACGAACAGCTATACGACAAATACGATGTCGACGAGGTCGTAGAAATCGCTCGGCTATGGCGGCGTGGAATGATCAACAAAGTTGAGGAGCAAATAGCAGACATCAAGAGCCCTTTCCTACGTACTGGCCTAACTCTTGTAATCGACAATTCACCCATCGAGGATATCAACGATCTCCTTGAATGGCGCATCGCCCGCCTCAAGGCTAAAGAGACTGCCGAAGCCATGGTTTTTCGCGCCATGGGCACCTACGCCCCAGCCTTCGGCATGTTGGGTACGCTGCTTGGCCTGATTAACATGCTCTACGATTTGTCTGGAGATAGTTTCGACACTCTTGGCCTCAACATGGCGGTCGCTTTGATCACGACCTTCTACGGCCTGGTCTTCGCCAATTTGCTATTCAAACCTATCGCCACCAAGCTCGAGGACCGGACAGAGCAGCGGGTGCGTACACTCGGTATGGCACTCGAGGCAATCAACCTCTTGAGCCAGCAACGGTCGCCGACATATGTCCGCGAAACGCTCTACTCGTTCCTCAGTGAATACGAGGACGAAGTCTTCGCAGTCAGCGACGAAGAGCGCCAGGCAGATCGCAGGGCGCGGGCCGAACAAGAAGAAAACCCACCATGAGCGACTCCAGCACCACGCCACTCGAGACTCCGCCGCCCGCTTCGCCAGGTTCGTCGCGAGGGCCGCGCTCGGCTCTAAGGTTGCTCGGGAAGCGGCAGGAGCAGGGTGATGATTGGATGCTATCGTTCATGGACACTCTGACCTTGCTGGTCGCCCTATTCGCTCTCTTGCTGAGTTTTTCTACCGTTGAAAAGCAGAAGATCGAGGCCGTCGCCGAGGGCCTTGCCCTGGATAAGTACGGTGCAGCCATCGTCCGAGGAAACATATTGCTCGAAGACAAGGGGCGGCCAACAGTCGAAGAAGTACCACCGACCGAAACGTCACAGAAATACCGAACGCCGGAGGGAAACGAGGCTGCCGATACGGCGCTTCGCCGCGACTTGGCACGCCGAGGTCTCGCGGAACTTGTTGAAATCAAGGTTCAGGAGGACTTCGTCGACTTGCAATTGAACGAGGGCGTGTTGTTCGCGACAGGGGCAGCGGAGTTGTCCTCGGAGGGCCTATCAGTGGTAGCGAAGCTGGCACCTTTTGTGATCGACCTAGGCGGTGGACTTTCGATTGAGGGGCACACCGACAATATCCCAATCTCAACGGAGCGGTTTCCCACAAACTGGGAGTTGTCGTCAGCTCGCGCCGCGTCCGTCGCTCGCGCTCTGATCCAAGCCGGCCTGTTGCCGTCGACAGTTCATATCCGCGGTTATGCCGCTACCCGTCCTATCGCTGACAACGCGACCGAGGCTGGGCGCCACAAAAACCGGCGTGTCAACCTAGTGGTCAAAGTCTCGGACTTGCGCGGTCACGTGGAACCAAATACTCCAAAATCCCGCTAGATGGTAGCAACGGCGCTTTGGAGCATGGACCACGGTATTTTGTCTGCTCTAGTCTATCCCTATAAACCAACATCTTTTGACTCTTGGAAAATCGATGTGAGTGTCCGTTCAGGGTCAAAAGCGGAAGTAATCTGCGCCGCCGAATGACGTCCGCTCAACCCCTTAAAACAGACGTATGTGCTTAGTGATGTAGTGAGAAGCGACGGAAGTGATGTGGACTTATAAAATCGCCGCATGTTGAAAAATGAGCCTCCATTTGGCTGAAAATACCTCAGTAAGAACATTATTTTGTTAGCCCAGGTAAGAACATAACCTTCCCTTGTCGGCGACAAACTAATTAATTATATTATTTCAATGGGAAAAATGGTGCCGACGAGAGGACTTGAACCCCTAACCCCCTGATTACAAATCACATGCTGTCAACGCAAAACTCTGCGATTTTGATCCTCACCCTGTAGATTTTCCCTAGGTAAACGTTGAAAAATCTGGCCTTCAGGTGCAACAGCCTGTAACGTCGGGTAACGCCCATTATCACATTAAAGCGTTACCCCCAGCGTTACCCCCCAGCGTTACCCGACAGAAGGCTTGCCGATGCCAACCGTCAGACTTACAGCAAAGTACGTGGACAACATTCAGCCACCCGAGGCCGGTCGCACTGAGTACTGGGACAAATCCTTCTCCACCGACAGCAGCCTCCCTGGGTCCTTCGGTCTGCGTGTGACGCCAAACGGCGCAATGGCGTGGGTGCTGATGTTCCGTGTCGATGACCCAACAAATCCGAAACGCAAGAAGCAGCGCCGTATGACAATAGGCGGCTATCCCGCCTATTCGCTGTCTGCTGCCAGAGAGCAAGCTCGCGAAATGCTAATGCTGGCTGGGCAGGGCATTGATCCCGTCGACGCGAAGGCTGCGAAGAAAGTATCAGTTGCTAACGAGCAGACAGTTGGCGGTGCGGTCGAACTTTTCGTTGAGCGCCACGCACGACGCCACAACAGACCTTCAACCGCTAAAGAGGTCGAGCGGGTATTCAACGCCTACGTCTTGCCACGATGGTCACGGCGGCCTCTGTCCTCCATTACACCTGCTGACGTCGAAAACCTGATTGAAGACCGTGTTTCCGCTGGCCACGGCTACATGGCCAATCGGCTGCTGGCCCACGTCCGCAAATTCTTCAATTGGTGTATTGAACGCCGTTGGTTAGCCGCTTCGCCCGCCGCCGGTCTGAAGCCTCCCGCGAAGGAGCAGTCTCGCGACCGGGTACTGTCGAAAGACGAGATTGTAGAATTCTGGCGTGGCTGCAACGAACTGGGATGGCCCTTCGGCCCGGCGCTCCAACTCCTGCTGCTTACGGGGCAGCGTCGCGATGAAGTTGCCCGAATGAAGTGGTCCCACCTTGATCTGGACGAGGGTCTTTGGACACTGCCCAAGCAGGAGACTAAGGCCGACCGCCAGCACGAAATACCGCTGTCGCCGATGGCGCTGGAAATCATTGAGGCAGTTCCGCAAAACAGCGACTTTGTGTTCACAACGACGGGGCGGACGCCAGTATCGGGCTTCAGCAAAGTAAAAGTTCGATTAGATATTTTGACGGGCCTTACGGACTGGCGGCTTCATGATCTGCGACGGACGGCAGCGTCCGGTATGGCCGAGATCGGTATCGCTCCGCACGTCATCGAAAAAGTGCTGAACCATGTCACTGGGCAGATCAGTGGCGTCGCCGCCGTATACAATCGTCACGCTTATCGCCGAGAGAAAGCCGATGCTCTGAATGCGTGGTCGCGGGCGCTAGGGCAAATATTGTCTCCGTCAGGTGATAACGTCGTGAACATTATGTGACGATCTAACATGGCCGTTAATCGCAAAAATATTTCACAATAAATTAAGCGTAATTTCAGAAAGACCTAACAAACTTGCACTTCCGATAACACGGAGTGTTTTGATGCTTGCCCCCGTTCCACTGACCTCGAAGAAACTCCTACGCTTCTGCGATTTAGTGGATCGGAATATCGTCGCGAACCGCATGACATTGAAACGCTGGATTGACGATCAGGGATTTCCACCTGGCTTTATGCTGGGGCCGAACTCACGGGCATGGCCTGAGGATGAGGTAGAGGCGTGGATTGAAGCGCGGAAGGTAGGTGCGTCATGAACGCGCAGGAAATCGTATCTGCCCTCAATGGCCGTTGGCTAGGCGAATATGGTTCGGCCAGATGTCCTTGTCATGACGACCGCAATCCGTCGCTCAGTGTCGGTAGCAACGATGAAGGTCATCTAATTGTTCATTGTCATGCTGGATGTGACTGGCGGGACGTAAAAGATGCCTTGGCTCGCGAGGGATACATTCCTGAGTTCGGCCCTACTGATTGCCAAAGGCAGCCGGTACGACGTTCAAGCAAGTTCAGTACGGTTCCGTCTCCCGAAATAAATGAACGCGTCAAACATGCTGTGGCTCTTTGGGGGCGGGCTTCAGATGCCGCTGGCACGCAGGTTCAAACTTATCTTCGGGGCAGGGGTATTGTAATTTCTCCGCCCGCAACAATCAGATATTTGGCGGCGGCCAAACACAGTCCGAGCGGAAGCGTCCTGCCTGTAATGTTGGCCTGTATTGGTCGTTGGCCAAATGCACAAATCACTGGTGTTCACCGCACCTTTTTATCTGATCATGGAGAAGGCAAGGCAAGCGTAGCTCAAAATAAAATGATGTTAGGCAGTTGCACTGGCGGCGCTGTGAGGCTTGCTCCAGCTTCAGAACACTTGGTCATTACGGAGGGCATTGAAACGGGCTTGTCGGTAGCACAGGCCTCGGGTGAAGCCGTTTGGTGCGGCCTCTCGGCGGGTGGTATCGAAAATTTGGTTCTACCTGATCTGCCGTTGGCCCAACAAGTGACGATTGCGGCGGATAATGATGACGTTGGAATTAAGTCAGCCAATAGAGCCGCTGAATTTTGGACCGTGCAAGGTCGGCAAGTTTGCGTTGCCGCTCCACCGGAAAGAAATATGGATTTCAATGACCTGTTGAAGGGGGGGTATCATGACTAGCGCACAAGTGAACCACGCCTTCGACATTGCGAAAGTTGTTAAACCGGAACCTCCGCGACCTTTGATGCGCGAGATATCTCCGCCTGAGGAATTTCCAGTTGAGGTACTTCCCGATGTTCTAAAGTCAGCAATTATGGCCATACATGAGCGGACGCAAGCGGCGCTCGCGATGTGCGCACAGTCGGTTTTAGCGGCGTCTACACTGGCCGTACAATCTCATGCAGATATCGAATTACCCACAAAACAAGTAAAACCGATTTCGTCATATTTTCTGACGATAGCGGCTTCCGGGGAACGGAAATCCAGTTGTGACTATGAAGCCCTTGTACCGATCAAGAAGCGTGAGACAGCCTTGGAAGCAGAATATGGTTCCGCCAAGGAGCGTTGGGAAAACGATCTGGCCGTCTGGGAAAATGAAAAAAAACAAATTCTCAGTCAAAAAAACAAGAAGGGTAGCGCGGTAGCAAAACGTGCTGATCTTGAAGCATTGGGTCCAAAGCCGGTCGAGCCATTGGTCCCGATTATTACCTGCCCTGAACCAACGTTTGAGGGATTGTCGCGATTGTTCGTGAGTGGTCAGCCGAGCTTGGGCATTTTCTCATCAGAAGGCGGACAATTTGTCGGTGGGCATGGCATGTCCGAAGACAACAAAATGAAGACGGCGGCGGGTATGTCATCTTTATGGGATGGCGAGCCGATCAAGCGTGTTCGTTCGGGTGACGGTGCCTTTTCGTTGCCGGGACGGCGAGCAGCACTGCATCTGATGGCTCAGCCTGACATCGCCGGTAAATTCTTGTCTGACAGAGTTCTACTTGATCAGGGATTACTCTCCAGATTTCTGGTCGTCGCTCCAATTCCTACATCGGGATCAAGGCTATTTCGTCATCCTACAGAAGAAGGAAATAATGCGCTTGTGGCGTACGAGAAAGTGTTGCTTCACGCACTGAATAAAGCACCAAAAACAGTTGACGATAAACCCAATCAACTTGATCCGAGAGTTTTAAAATTAACCGCCGACGCCACTGTTATGTGGGAGAAGTTTGTAAATTTCGTCGAGGGTGAGCTTGCTCCGGGCAAGTCATTTGAGCCAATACGGGGGTTCGCCAACAAACTTGCTGAACACGCAACGAGACTGGCAGCCGTGTTGACGCTTTTTCGAGATATTGATGCTGAACAGATATCAAAAGAAGACATGGCTGCGGGCATTCAGCTTGTGCACCATTATGCTTCCGAAGCACAACGCTTGTTCATGTCGAGCTTCACAAGTCCCGAAATTCAGGCAGCGACGAAACTACTGGAATGGTCGCGAAGGCAACCGAGCAAAACAATCACATTGGTCGATGCCTATCAGTATGGACCAAGCGGAATAAGAACTGCATCCGAAGCCAAAAAAATTGCGAAAGTTTTAGTCAATCACGGCCATTGGGAAATAATTCCCGAAGGCGCGGTGGTTGGTGGCACGCATCGGAAAGAAGCCTTTCGAGTGATCACCGCCGAAGGAGACGCACAATGACCGCATTACGTATTCCAAAATTTGATCCATGGGCGGCAATCGGGGATACGCCTTCAACCTCTGCTAATGATGCTAATCCTGCTAATCCGGCAATGGATTTGGCAAATGTTAGCAACTTTAGCAACATTAGCAGGCCACTTCTGGAAAATTCACATTCCGACCAGAGCAATGTTGTCGAAATATTTGGCGATTACGAAGAACGAGCAGCCATACGTGAATACGACGGTGGTTTGCCTAGACCAGAGGCTGAGCGTCTCGCATTTGACGATTGCGCACCGGATTTAGCGGCGCGTGAGCGGCTGTCAGACGCATTGAAGGCATGTGACGCTAACGGACCCAAGAACGACGCTGATGCGCTCTAGGCGGACCGTGACGCAATAAGAGTTTGGCCGATTTGAGATTTTGATCAAGAGGAGTTGGAGATGCAGCGTAAAAACGCAGGAAAAACGCGAGGTCGACCGTTTAAGCTCGGTAATTCAGGACGCCCTCAAGGATCGCGCAACAAGGCGACATTGGCTCTTGAAGCTCTGCTGACCGATGAAGGCGAAGCCATTACACGCAAGGCCGTTGAGAAAGCTCTGGACGGTGATATGACGGCTCTGAGGCTGTGCCTTGAACGCTTGATCCCGGTGCGTAAAGACGCGCCTATCACTTTCAATTTGCCTGAGATGAAAAATGCCAATGACAGTGCGGCGGCAATGTCGGGAATGCTCCGGGCGATGGCAGACGGCGAGATCACACCCACCGAGGCCAGTAGCGTCGCAAGCATCATTGAGACGTATCGACGAACGCTTGAAACGACTGAGATTGAGGATCGGTTGGCGGCATTGGAAACGGAGCGTTCGATATGAACAGGCTGAATAAAAGGGTCGCCAAGCTGGAACAACGTAGTTCTGACGTGATCCAGAAAAAGGACATCATGCTTTGGATTGGAGCCATGTTCGATCAAGATCAAAACAAAATCCCGAATACTAAACTTGGTCTTTCGCTGATTGAGATATTGGAAATTGACGATGATGAACGCCCTGAAAAAACGACTTAAAGCACTTGAGGCGAAGTCAGGTCATGGTTACAAGCCGTTCACGCTCGCCTACTACGATGGTCCGCCCGAAGATAATGAGAAAGAAGTTGCTACGGCAGAGGCCAGCGCCGAGGCAAACGGCATGCAGTTATGGGCGGTGTTTTTCATTTCGCCGCAGGAGCAATTCAGAAATAATTCGTAAAGCTGTCCGACATTCCGAGCATTCACGTCTGCTTTGACGGGTGAAGCAGACATTGTTTTGGGGTCCGGATTACTTCTGCTTTTGACCCAAAGCGGACATTTGATCACGGGCTGCGTCAACAAAGCCCTTATGCTATCATCCATTACATAAACAAGGGGATGCACCGTGGCCCGCGAAGTTCGCGAGTGGCTGAGTGAACTCGGCCTTGAGAAATTTGCTGAGGCGTTTGAAGAAAACGAAATTGATCTCGACCTGACAGCCGACCTCAGTGACGCAGATTTGCGAGACCTTGGCATCACCGCCATGGGCCAACGCAAGAAGATGTTGCGCGCAATCGAAAGGTTGTCGGCGACAGCCACACCGCCACTAAATCCTGTCGAACCCGGCTCAATTCCAACCCCGACGGCATCCGCCTCGCGCAACGAAGCCGAGCGCCGCCAGTTGACGGTAATGTTTTGCGACCTCGTCGGTTCGACGGCTCTTTCAGAGCGTCTCGACCCGGAAGACCTGAGCGTTGTCATCGGCGCGTACCAGGAAGCCTGTAGTGGCGTGATCAGCGCCTTCGAAGGCTACATTGCCCGTTACGTGGGTGACGGGCTGTTGGTTTATTTCGGCTATCCCCAGGCTCATGAGGACGATGCAGAGCGGGCCGTGCGGGCAGGGCTCGGCGTGGTCGAGGCGGTGCGTGACTTGCACCCGCGGGAAGACGTCGATCTCGAAGTGCGTATCGGGATCGCCACGGGACTGGTTGTCGCCGGCGACATTGTCGGCAAGGGTGCGTCGGAGGAACACGCGGTGCTCGGCGAGACGCCAAACCTGGCAGCGCGCCTCCAGGGCATGGCAGAACCAGATACGCTTCTGATCGCAGAACCGACCCGACGCCTGCTTGGCGGCCAGTTCGATTTCGACGATCTCGGTGCTCGGGAAGTGGCAGGACTGTCGGAGCAAGTCCGGGTCTGGCGGGTGACCGGCGTACATGTCACCGGTAGTCGCTTCGAGGCGGGCCACGCGACCGAATTGACGTCAATCGTCGGTCGCGAACAGGAAATTGCCCTTCTGCTTGACCGTTGGGACATCGCCAAAGAAGGCGAGGGCCAGATCGTTCTACTGTCCGGCGAAGCCGGAATAGGTAAGTCGCGCATCATCCAATCCATGCGAGACCGGCTGATGCGCGAAAAGCATAGCTGTCCGCGTTATCAGTGTTCACCTCATTACACCAACACGGCATTCTATCCGGCCATCGCTCGCCTTGAACATTCGGCGGGGTTGGTGTCCGGAGATTCGGCGGAGCAGAAGCTCGATAAGATCGAAGCGATGCTGGGGCAATCGAGCGCCGCGGTTCACGAGTTGACGTCGAGCTATGCCGAGCTGCTGTCAATCGACGCGGCAGGACGCTACCCCGGCACTGACTTGACGCCAGAACGTCAGAAGGCAAAGTTCATGGAAGCCATGACCGGCCACATTGTCGGTCTGGCGGCGCGGGATCCGGTCCTGATGATCTTTGAGGATGTGCATTGGATCGACCCCTCGACGCACGAACTTCTGGACGCGTTGATTGACCGGGTTCAAGACCTGAAGGTTATGATCTTGATCTCCTGTCGGCCCGAGTTCGCCTCTCCCTGGGGCGGACACGCCCATGTCACAACCCTCACGCTCAACAGGTTGACGCGCCGCCAGAGCACCGATTTGATTGTCGGCATGACCGGGAACAAGCCACTGCCGACGGAACTCCTCGATCAGATATCATCCAAGACCGATGGCGTCCCGCTGTTCGTCGAAGAGTTGACAAAGACGGTTCTGGAATCGGGACTGCTGCTGGACCAGGGCGACCATTACGAGCTCGATGGCCCGCTGCCTGCGCTGGCGATCCCGGCAACATTGCAGGATTCGCTGATGGCGCGTCTTGATCGGCTGTCCGCCGTAAAGCAAGTCGCCCAGACCTGCGCCGCGATCGGCCGCGAATTCTCGCGTGATTTGTTGGTGGCGATCTCGACACTCGATGAATCCGAAGTCGTGTTGGCGCTTGACCGGCTCACCGAATCCGATCTCATTTTTCGCCGTGGCGTTCCGCCCAAGGAGCGTTATCTCTTCAAGCACGCCCTTGTCCAGGATGCGGCCTATGAAAGCCTTCTGAAGAGCGCCCGCCATGAACTTCACGCTCGCATCGCCCAGGTCATTGAAGAGCAATTTCCGGAGCGCGCCGAGTCGGAACCCGAAATCGTCGCCCATCACCTGACGGAGGCGGGCATCGTTGAATCCGCCGTCGGCTATTGGCAGCGGGCCGGTCTACGAGCGATTGAGGCTTCGGCAAACCTTGAGGCGATACACCATTTCGGCCGGGCGCTCGAAATCCTGGAGACCTTGCCACAAGACCGCCAGCGAGACGAACGCGAGTTTGCCCTGCGGCTTAACATCGGCGGCCCGCTCCTCATGGTCAAGGGGCATGGCGCTGCCGAGGCCATTGAGACCTACACCAGGGCGCAGGAATTAGGCCAAATGCTCGGTGAAACATCGCAGCTCGTGCCGGTTCTGTTCGGCCTGTGGCGGCACGCCAACGCCAAACCCGACCGTCCCGCCGCTCTGGCGTTGGGCAAACGGATTCTCGAACTGGCGGTGAGAACGGACAGTACGGCGGACCGGGTTATTGGCCACTATGCTATGGGATTCACCGAGCTATGTCTGGGCGAACCAAAATCCTCCGCCGAGCACCTTGAACAAGGAACGGCGCAATATAACCCGACGCAGCGCGACTCGCCGACCTTCCAACAGGGACAGGATCCCGGCGTCGCCTGCCTGGGTTACGGTAGCGTTGTCGCATGGTTGCTCGGGTTCCCCGATACCGCCCGCCGCAAGAGTGCCGAGTCATTAACTCTCGCCGAGAGCCTGTCCCACCCCTTCAGCCTGGCCTATGCGCTCAATTTCGCTGCGTTCCTCGATGTCTTTCTCAAGGATTACGACGCGGCCATACTGCATGGTACCAAGGCGGTGGAGCTCTGCGAGGAACAGGGTTTTTCACTTTTATTGAACTCGGGAAGAATGTCCCGAGGTTGGGCCCGCGCCTGTGCCGAACATCGGATTGACGGGTTGACGGAATTGGAAGACGGCATCACAGGATGGAGCGCCATTGGCACCGAGATTTTTCAACCTTTCTATTTCGCCATGCTTGCGGAAGCGCGCTTGGCGTGTGGACGGGCGGACCAAGCCGGCCGGGCCTTGGACGATGCAACGACGCTTGCCCTCGACGGTCCAGAACCATGGTGGGACGCCGAGATTCTTCGGCTCAAGGGCGAATTGATGCGTGTTGAGAATGGCAATGAAAAAGGCGCCGAAGACTGCTTTCGCCGGGCCATCGAGACGGCCGAAAAGAAGGAGGCCAAATCGCTCGAACTTCGCGCTGCGACAAGCCTGGCAGGGCTTCTGCGTGATCGCGGCGAAACCGATGAGGCCCGATCTACTCTGGCCCCGATCTACGAGTGGTTCACCGAAGGTTTCAACGCCCCTGATCTCGTGACAGCACACGATCTCCTGGAGGAAATATCCTAAGTCCGTTTGTGGCTAACAGCCGACTATTTTGGATGGGGCAGAGTATGTCCGCTCTGCCCCAGTAGATCAGACGTCAACTTGCTCCGCAATTGCAAGAGCATCGTCGACCTCAATGCCAAGGTATCTGACAGTACTTTCCACTTTGGTGTGCCCCAATAACAGTTGCACAGCCCGAAGATTTCCTGTTTTCCGGTAAATTAGCGTTGCCTTGGTTCGTCTTATCGAATGGGTCCCAAACAACGACGAGTCCAGACCCGCAAGCGAGACCCATTCTGAAACAAGGCGTGCATATTGCCTTGTGGTTAAGCATCGACCGTTGCCTCGACGACCTGTGAACAAAAAATCACTCGGCACCTTGCTTTTGGTTTCGAGATAGTCATCGACGGCTTGTCGGGTCTGCTCGGATATTTCAAACTTAACTGGCCGGCCTGTCTTTTTTTGACGCACCGTTGCACGATCAATCGCATAGCCATGTGGGGCTATTTCCTCGACACGAAGGCTCACAACATCACATCCACGCAATTTGCTGTCGATTGCAAGGTTGAAGAGGGCCAAATCACGAATGCGTCCATCAAGCTGCAACGTTGTTCGGATGGCCCACACGTGTTTCAGCTGAAGCGGTGGCTTCTGCCCGGTTAACCTGCCCTTATTCCAAGGTACATGAGGTTTGGTCGGCTTTTTGAAGAATTGCATGATCCTTCTCCTATTTTGTGAGAGACGGAATAGCTTGCAGGTTAATTCGTTCTGACAGGAAAACGACGTCTGCTATCGGCATTTACCCGGACAAAAACGAGGATTCACGAGGTCGCGACTACTTCTCCTTCTGACCCAAAGCCGACGTCATCAGTGATTACCAAGTGGACACCATATGAAGCGATCCCTACTTTTAGAAACAGTCAGTTCCACGGGAAGCAAAACCAACGGCGCAGGAGGAGTAGACATGGGCAACGACAGCTCGATCCTATTTTATTTCGACTACATTTCACCGTTTTCCTATCTGGCCAGCCGCATGATTGACAACGTGGCCACAAGGCATGGCCGGGAAACAGATTGGCGCTGCATATCGGTCAACCAAGTTTTCCGCGAATTGGAAGTAACGCCCCCTGGGATCGCACCTCGAAAATCCACGTACATCTTCAAGGATCTAGCCCGCCAAGCAGACTATTTTGAAATCCCAATCAATATGCCAAAAAAATTTCCAGTTGCATGCGGTCCGGCACGACAAGCTTTCTACCATATCAAGGCGGCTGACCCTGTCTTGGCAAAGGCTTTTGCGTCCTCATTGCTGGAGGCTTATTGGAATCGCGGAATAGACATCAGTGAGCCAGAAGGGGTGCGGGCGGCAGCGACCGATACTGGCGTCGACGAAGCAATGCTGGCTGCTGCATTGGAAAACGTGGAGGCCAAGCGGCAAGTTCAGCAAGAGGCCATTGACGCAGCCGCCCATGACCTTTTCGGCGTACCTTTCATTGTCGTCGACGGCGAACCGTTCTTCGGTGCCGACCGGATCGATTACCTTGAACGCTTTCTAGTGGAAATTGGGGCCTGACTATTCCCCCTCTTTGCAATAACCCAAGCCACCGAAATGAATTCGAGAGCCTGATTTCCATTCTTGGCAATATTTTCCCGTTCATTTACAGACCCGACGTCGAGAGCGAAATAGTCCGTTATGCTGGGCTAACCGGGCGTGTTTTATGAAGATCAAGAATGGCAGATTCTGACCCGAAGCAGACACAAGTCTTCAGATTATTGGCAAACTTGTTACCCAAATTGGATTCAATATTTTGAGTGTTGCAATAGAATCATCTTTGAATGTCGACTAGTATTTGGAGGCTTGTTTGGAGGGGAAATGATACAACTTTACGGCATACCGAGGTCCCGTGCGAGTCGATGTCTGTGGATGCTCGAAGAATTGGGACAGCCATACGAGCTCGTTGAAACATCTGCCCATCCCGACGATGTACGGACTGACGAGTATCTTCGACTCAACCCTACCGCTCGTATCCCGAGCTTGGTCGACGGCGAGTTTGTTGTGTGGGAATCGCTGGCCATCAACTTGTACTTAGCTCAGAAGTATGAGGGAACGATGAATTTGGGCACGCCAGAAGTAATGGCGCTTGCTAACCAATGGAGTATCTGGGTGGCATTGGAAGTAGAGCCATTGGCTCTTGATTTTCTGCATCATCGTGCGGCGCTGGACAAATTTACGCGGGATGAATCGCTTGCCGAACGAAACGAATTGTTGCTTCAAAAGCCGCTTGGAGTGCTCAACGAAGCTCTCCAGGACAGTAAGTACCTGCTTAGCGATAATTTCTCGGTTGCCGATCTGAACGTCGCATCGATCCTTAATTGGGCGAAGAGGGCGGGAGGTGATTTTTCCAGCGTGCCGGAGGTCGAGCGCTGGCTGGACATTTGCCTCGAACGACCCGCCAATGGCCGTGTCCGCGAAATGATAGTCCGTTACGAGAGTGAGAATTAGGATATTTTTTCTTAATCACGCTTGCTGTCATGGACGTCCCAAAAGTAAGGCAGTGACGTCCGCACACGACCCACTGCGGACCGAACACCGTGATCCGACCACTCCTTTGTCAGATTCATGACACTCTTATTCGCATTTTATTCGAGCGTTACTTTCAAATCCTTTTTTTCGTTGTTCTCAAGATCGTATTGAGACCGGACGGTGTAATTAACATGCTTACCATAGGTATGTAGTGAGAGCGTCACACCATCGGTTTCATTATGAACAGAATGGATGCCGCCGGACCTTATGCACACCAATTCACCCTCGTCAGCGACGAAGTCGTGCTTAACCTCCAGTTTCGCGTAGTCAGATTGCGTCCTGTCATCAAGCCGCCGATAGCGCACATTGCGTTCAATCCCTTCAACGCCTGCAACAACAACCCATGTTCCGTGATCATGTGGCGGAGTCCCACGTCCTGGAAGCCAGGACACGGCAAAAACTGCCAGGGTGTGATCAGGCTCTTCGTGTAGTACATGAACGCCGAAACCCTGTTCTGGATCGGCGTCGAAATATTTTTGATCGAGCCAAACTTTGTCAACAGCCATTCGCTGGGCCAGAGGAGAAACCTGGCGAATGATTTCATCCTCGTTATCGGTCTCTTTCGAAATCCTTTTCAGGTCTTCGACATAGCGATCCAATGTATAGCGTTCAGACGCCGTCATCCCATAGCCCTCCCCATTTAGGATCAAAAAATCTTTCGCATTGCTGTTCGCATAAGATGTTTCGAGAGCGAACAGCAATGCCCTCTCCCTGACATCTTATTGCTCTCATGACAAATCTTCGCATAGCTTATCACGAGTGGAAGCGCACCGTGAACTGAGTGATGGCATATCCGCCGCTGGCTACGGACGGCCCTCAGTCTACGTGCAGTATTGCCTCCACGATCCGTTCAAAATAATCGGAGGCCATCGAATGTCCTATTTCAAGAACTTGAACAAAATCGTCGAGCAATTTCAAACCGACCCGACGACCCGGGAAGATCCCGTAAAGCGGATGTTCATTTGTGACGGAGAGGCAATCACCGCAAATATTGCAACCAGTTCCGGCGGTGGCAGTAAACTCCACACACAGCCTGACCACGACGAAATTATCGTCGTGATTGACGGAGAAGCGGAGTTCATGGTCGGGGACGAAACGCGGCACGTCGGACCAGGTGACTTTATTTTTATCCCCCGCAATACGCTGCATGGGCGGGTGCGAACGCTAACAAAGTCGATGTCGGCTCTATCTATTTATGGACCACAATTCGACAAGGCGAAAGAGAACATCATCTGGCACGACGGTGACTGATCGCAGCCGAAGGTCCGCTTTTGACCCGAAGCGGACATCACCGCTAATCCTAAGTGCGGTCAATTCAAGGCGTCAAATCCTCAAGAGATTTCAGTAGTAGAGGCTTCAAGGCGTCCGCAATATCCGATCACAGTAGCCACGAACCTGATGGGCACTTAGTGGCCCGCCGTGTCCCAGGTAGAATGTTTCCATACCCATATCGATCAGGCTCTTGAGTTCTCTGGCGACCATCTGAGCATCATCCTCGAACGGCGGGGGCTTGATCCGCCCTTTCAAGGCGATGCCGCCCAACAAAATGCCGGTGGTGACGAGATCGCTGGCCAGGACGTCTCGGTTGCTGAGTGTGACGCTGAGAGAGCCTTCGGTGTGGCCTGGCGTGGCAACGACCGTGCCGTGAACGCCATACTCGGACAGATCGTAGTCTTCCTTGTCCTTGACGAGGATTTCGGGCGTAAACGCTTCGTACGGTCTCGTCGGGCGGCCTGTCTTCAAGAAGAGTTTTCCAAACAGACCGGTAGGACAGTAGGCCATGGGTTTGTCCTGTTGGAAATATGCAAGCTCTGCTTCGTGGGCCAGGATCGGCGCGCCGCTGAGTTTCTGAACCGCGTGCGCGCTACCGGCATGATCGCCATGTGCATGAGTGATGACAATCAGCCCGATGTCGTTGAACGCCAACCCGTGCCGCTTCAACGTTTTACCGATCCGATCCTCGGAATTCGGGATTCCGGAATCCACTAGGATGTACTTGTCCCCGCCGGCGACCAAATAGGCGTTTATCATTCCCAAGGGCCAGATGGGTACTGGAATGACCTTCAATTCGCTCATTGGATGTCCTTCTATTTTGACGAGATGCAGTTCTGCATCCTATTCGGCGATGATCACGCCAAGGGCCACTCGTCGGTACGCCTTTACCCCTGACGCTACTCTAGATAGGTCCGGTTTCCCAAGACGAAGTAGCGGAATAGATCGAAGACGTCGATGAGCACGCAGACCAACATCATTGCGGTGCTGTAAGCCAGCCAAATTTCAAAGGCCCCGACCGAGGTAATGTTGGCCAGTCCGATCAGTTGCAACGGTATGATGGGAAGAAAGACGACATGGCAGAGGCCCATCAAACGGCTCAGCGGCCAGCGCTTGTGCATTTGCGTGGCGATCAAGAGCGAAATTAAGATCGCGGCGGCCACGGCGGCGGCGACCGGGCGGGCGGCAAAGACCAGGCCGCCGATCAGAACCGGGACGTTAAGAAGAAATCCCCATATGCTCATCAGTTTTGAGCGCGCCACGATATCCCGCCTCATAGCGATGAAATCGGCGATCGGATTGATCATTTCCCCTCTCCCTTGCTCAGGTCAGGTCGCCAATAGACGCGACAAGCGAAGACCCGCTCGCCGACGCAGTTGGTTGCTTAATCGCCGCCATCGAAGCGCCAACGAAACGGCCGATTTTCAGCATCACCAATTCCTCCAACCTGTCACTAGCCAAACTTGGGGCAAGCAAACCGGTTTCAAATCCGCCGAAGTCGTATCGCCAAGTTTTATCGAACCTGTTGATTTATGTACTATTTCGAATAATAATATGCTGTCAACAAAAATATACGAATCGGTATATAAATGAAACGCCCACGCGGTCGACCAAGAAGCTTTGACGAAGAGGTTGTGAAAGACGCGATCATGCAGGTGTTTTGGGAGCGTGGGTTTTCAGCCACTTCGCTCGATGACCTTTCGCACGCGACCGGACTGACCCGCCCGAGCTTGTATGGCGCCTTTGGCGACAAGCTATCCATGTACCTAATGGCGATGGATGTCTTGACAGGGACGATGCGCGAATCCGCAGGCCAAGCGCTTTGGAAGGGCCGAACGATCAAGACGTCTTTGTCCAATTTTTTTGCGAAGGTCCTCGATATCTACCTCGGCGATGGTGAGATGCCACCGAAAGGCTGCCTCGTATTTTCGACGGCGATTGCCGAAGCCGTGAGACATCCGGAGATCAAATCCGCCCTCGGCCGACACAACAAATCCGTGGAGAAGGCTTTTCGAGATCGCTTCGCCGATCTCTGTCCCGGAATTTCAAGAGCGATGTTGAGCGTGATGACCGGCCTTGCAGTATCGGCTCTACATAGTCTAGCGATCCGGGCGCGCGCTGGAGCCAGCCGCTCCGAACTCCTGGCATTGGCAAGGCAAACGATCATCGCGGTAGAGGCCGTCGCCGAATCAAAATAGGACCGCTTCTGGCTAGAAGCTGACTTATTTGAAACGCCGAATAAATGTCTGCTTTTGAGTGGCAAGCAGACCTATTCTGGCACTCTCTCAAAGGTTCCGGGAGATCGCGAAGGCCAATTTTCAGCGGTACCTGGATGCCAATGCGGAACCCGTTCCCCCTGCGTGGCATTTCGTGGTCACAAATCACCAACACAAACTGATCAGCGTAAATGATTTCAATCAGATCGAATTGCCGAAACGGGAAACGATCCTCTCTCCCTGGTTGACAATGAGGAAAAAGCCAAGAAAGAGATGATGCGGCAAGTCATGTCAGAACTGGGCAAGCGTAGTGCTGCAGCGAGGGCAAAAAAAAGAAAATCAACAATTAGACAAAGGCTGAACCTAGCTACCGACACAATGTGCGGCCAGGCCAGCTTGTGTTCATTCTCGACAGTCACTGAATTGTCAGGCGATGCTCGAAGCTGGGGCATTAGCGGAAATTGCCGATTGAAACGATTACCGACCATATGTGCCAACAGCTGCCATGTCGTGATCTCAATCTCTCGTCTATTTGATCTCGCTGGCGTTCGCGAATATCGCAGCAGCGCCGACCAACAAAACTGCAAGAAAACCGAAGATCCAACGATAGGCGATTTCAGGGGATTGGCCGGCAATGCCATCGAAACCGCCGATAATTAGCCCAGAGGCGGCTTGAATGACCGCCACTCCCAGAAACACCGAAAGATTTTGAAAGGTCAGGCCGCGCCCGATCAAATGATCGGGCAAAAGGGCACGGGCATATGCATGGTTCAACATGACATAGCTGCCAATGGTCGCAAACAGCAGCAGCAGTACCGTAGCTGTCCATAATTCAGGGTTTTCGAGAATCGCCAACAAAACAAGTATGGCTGCAGTGGCAAGAGCGCCAGCTATAATCAGCCACTTACGCTGACTGACATATTTGTCAAGCTGACCGTAGAGTGAAACGCCGACAAGTACTGCGACGTTCAAAGCCAAAAGGACATTTCCGCGCGCCACGCCGTCCAGCCCGTGAACATCAGCCAGATAAGGTCCACCCCACAGTCCAACCACTGTCAGCACCGTCGCATAGCCAACAAACTGAATGGCCGATACCAGCCAGAGCTCGCGATTGGCAAGAACGGCGCGCAGTCCAATCAGGACCTCGCTCCAGCTCTCTTCCTGGTTGCCAGCCCCTGGATGTCCTGATGGTGAATCGCGGACAAACAAAAACAGCAACAACGCAAAAATGCCCGTTAGTCCGGCCATGCCTAGGAATGCGCCCCGCCATCCGACAATTTCCACCGCCCAAGCGAGGGGTGTCGTCGCCAGAAGAGTGCCACCGCCGCCTACAACGAACAGCATGGAGGTGAGTGTGGCAAATCGTTCTTCGGGGTACCAACGCGCAATCACCACCATAGAGCCCATCAGTCCAGCGGCACAACCTAACCCCAGTAGAGTCCGGCCAATCGCCAGTTCGGCACCATCATTCGCGGCTGCGAAAGTAAGGGCCCCGAGCACGGCGATCGTGAAAAGCCCAATCATGGTCCGCCTCGGACCAAATCGGTCCAGGAGAATGCCCGCCGGAATCTGCGCTACCGCGAAGGCAAGAAAGAAAAGTCCGGTAATGCCGCCCATCGCTTCGGCAGAGAGTTCAAGCTCAGCCATCAGCTCAGGAGCGATGACAGCGTTGGCAACCCTATAGAACTGACTCGCAACATAGGCGCCACAGAGAACGAGAAAGATTTGCAGCGCTTGGCGCCGCTCTGGCCGAATCATTGCGTCATGCTCAAGGCTCAATCTATCATTCATATAGAACAGGATAGGCTTGAAGACGGCTGATCACAAAGCCGTACATCGCGTTCAGGCTGAAGGCGTTAATTCCCTAGGGCGTGAGGACTTCTCCTTATGGCTAGAAGCCGACCTATTTCCCACAACTCATTTATGTCTGCGTTTCTACGGAAAGCAGAAGTGAAAATAGCAAATTTCAATTTTCATTTTTTGGTGTCCGCTTATGGGGGGTAAAGCAGACATTGTTTTGGGGCCGTGATTCTATCTGCATTTGACCCAAATCGGACATTTACAGTGTTGCGATCCACTCCATTTTTCCATCTCCGCTTCTTGGCTACTATTAAATATTGAATAGGGTATTCTCTGTCTTCAGGGGGAACCATGGTCGAAGAGAAAAGCAGCCGTCGACTGGCAGCAATACTGGCCGCAGACGTTGTCGATTACTCTCGGCTTATGCATGAGGACGAGGCTAAGACGGTTGCGGCATGGCAGGCCGCTAGACGCGATGCTATCGACCCTGTCCTTGAGGTGAATAAAGGCCGGGTTGTTAAGCGCACCGGCGATGGCTTTCTGGCTGAATTTGCCACGGTTGAAGATGCGGTTCGGTGCGCAGTTGTCATGCAGGAGGCGCTGTCCGATGGGCCACTCGACTTCCGTATGGGCATCAATTTGGGTGATATCACTGACGACGGCGACGACATTCACGGTGATGGCGTAAATATCGCAGCCCGCATCGAAGGACTAGCCGAGCCGGGAGGCATTTGCATTTCGGGTTCGGTGTACGATCAAGTCCACAACAAACTCAATTCAACTTTCGCTGATATGGGTGAGCAGAAAGTCAAGAATATCGCGACGCCAGTGCGGGTATATAGCGTTGTGTCAAGTGGAAGCACTGGTGCGGTTTCAGATTCGCGAGAGGAATCAGGACCGGGTCGTTTGAGAACTTCTGTCTTCGCCACTGCCATAGGCATACTTATCGCCGCGATCGGTATTGGTTTTTGGTGGTACCAGCAAGGCAGCCAACAGGTCGATACGCCGACACCGAACACTGCGGCCACGACCCAGTCTGACAAACTTTCTATCGCCGTTCTGCCTTTCAACAATTTGAGCGGCGATAAATCGCAGGAATACTTTGCAGACGGCATGTCGGAGGACCTGATTACGGACCTTTCCAAAATCTCCGGACTTCTGGTGGTCGCACGAAATTCGACTTTCGCCTACAAAGGACAGCAATTTGATATCCGCGACGTCGCCCGTGAACTCGGCGTCCGCTATGTCGTCGAAGGCAGTGTGCGTAAGGCCAGCGGGCGGGTACGTATAACAGCCCAGCTCATTGATGCCGACACCGGACTGCACGTGTGGGCGGACCGTTATGATCGGGAACTTAACGATATTTTCGCTCTTCAGGACGAAGTGCGTCAGAGAATTATTGAAGCGCTGCAGCTGAAATTGACAGGCACTGACAAACACCGTCTGGACCATCAGGGCACCACAAATGTTGCCGCTTACGATCTTTTTCTGCAGGGGCGGGAATTCGAAAGCATGTTCAGTCGAGAAGGTTTGGCCGAGGCTTTGCGGCTTTATAGCCAAGCGATTGAAATCGACCCAAACTATTCCGACGCTTATGCACGCATGGCCAACGTCCACGGAGCGACTGTAACACTTGGGTTAGCCGATGATGTAGACAAGGCAAGAAGTACAGCCATCAGTCTGGCCGAACGAGCCGTCGAAATTGACGCGGAAAATCCTTTTGCCCACTGGTCACTGGGGCAGATTCTTTTTCGTGTCGATAATTCATTACCAAATGCATTTGTGCGCAGCATTGCTGAACTGGAGCGTGCCATCGAAATTGACCCCAATTACGCAGATGTCTACGCTCAACTCAGTTACAACTATTCCAGTGATGGTCGCTTTGAAATTGCGCGCCAATCTATCAAAACCGCGATGCGTCTCAATCCCCGCTACCCCTTCTGGTACCTGATTGGTCGGGGACGGATTTACTATATGCAGAAGAATTACACGGCGGCGATTGCCGATTTGGAAGCCGCAGAGGAACGTAACCCCGCCGTAACCTTCTCTAAATGGATGCTGGCTGCTGCCTATGCTCAAGCCGGTCGGATCGACGATGCCGAATGGCAAATTGAAGAAATTCAGAATAACGGGTTCAATTTGAATGTAGACGATGTTCTTCGCATTTTAGCCTTGCAACGCCAAGTCGATATTGATCACTACCGGGAAGGCCTCATTAAAGCCGGCTTGCCCGACGGCTGAAGACCGCTTTTGGCTAGAAGCAGACCATTTATCGAAACCTGAAAAATGTCCGCTTTCCTGCGCTATGCGGACATTTTGGACAATGATGTCTGCTTTGAGGGGGTAAAACGGACGTCATTTGGCGGTGCGAAATATTTCTGTTTTTGACCCAAAGCGGAAGATATAAATCCTATTCATAATATTTAGGAAACTGGTGGTTAGCTCCCTCTCGTGTCTATCTTCTGTCCAAGACGAAGCCGGGGCAATGGCCCCAGCTTCCTCCCGGTAGTTCAAGCGATTGCAAACTGTTCATCAGGCAAATTTACCATTTCCTTACGCGATTCGGCATGCAGTAGTTTTTCGTTTTCGCGTTCAACAACCAACTGGATAAATCGACGGGCTCCGCTAAAAGAAGCCCATGCCAGAACACGAATAAATTGCTGCTCATCACGCTCTACACCAAGTACGGCGTCAGCCAGTTTTTCGTCAAACTGATAGGAAGCCTTTGCTGCGATGATCGCCAGCCTGGCAATATCCCGGTCAGTACCTTCAAGATCACCTAACTCTGCCTCCAGCCACGAACGGCTTATCGGCATCATTTCACCCTGCCAGTTATCCAGGGAGGTTCTCACTGTTCGCTTGACGTCTTCGGATATGACGCCGTCAACGGATCTTTCGACGGCAGCTGTCCAGCGGGCCAGGGCATCAGCGACTCGTGGGTTGGATCTTGCCCACTGTAAATCCTCAGGCAACGGCGCCCATGGCAGTAGTGAAAGCGACCGGCCGTGTTCGAGTTCCAGTCGCCGGGTAATTTTTAACTCCTCGCCGAATATTTGCAGCATGAGCGCTTTAATACGGCGCAGGCCAAACGGAGTGCCGACTGGCGAATCATCCATGACGACATGACTGAAGCGGTTGATATCGCTCATCGCCATCATGGTGCCGAAAACTTCCGGTAATTGTTCCGGCGAAAACGGAATGGGCGGAATAACCGTCACATCAGGTGATGCAACAGCCCGCACCCAGTTGAGCGATTTCTGAAGCGCCTCTTCTTCCTGCCCATCGAGATCGGATTTCTCAAAAATATTCATCGCTGCTTTCGTTTTTCCAGCTGCGCTGACAAGGCTGATCAGCATGTCCTCGCAATATGGACAAGCGTTAATTTGCGACAATACAGCGCTAATCGC
>Ga0315336_1002411_pt1 | contig 28685 bp, 28 predicted proteins | sample ASW5metaG_FD_204512 | JGI IMG/M metagenome (GOLD analysis project Ga0315336, IMG submission 204512) | Ammonia-oxidizing marine archaeal communities from Monterey Bay, California, United States - ASW #5 | ecosystem: Environmental > Aquatic > Marine > Intertidal zone | place: USA: California... | reverse complement strand
GCACTCCTGTCGCTCGCCTGCGCTGCAGGCGAGGCGTCCGATCCTGAGGAGGCAGTCGCGGCGCGCAACGCGCTCGCGGCTCGCGCCGGGGCGCCGCTGTTCGACGGCATGGGCGACCATTCCCACGCCATTACCACCTCCGACCCCGACGCGCAGCGCTACTTCGACCAGGGCTTGGTAATCGACTTCGCGTTCAACCATGCCGAGTCGATACGGTCGTTCCGTGCCGCCCAGCGTCTCGATGACGACTGCGCCATGTGCTACTGGGGCGAGGCGCTGGCGCTGGGTCCGAATATCAACGTCACCTTCAACGGCAAGGTCGTGATGGCGGACGAAGATCGTCTCGCGGCCTACGCGGCGATCGGCAAAGCGGTCGCCCGCAAGAGCATCGCGACACCGAAGGAGCAGGATCTCATCGATGCGCTCGCCGTTCGCTATGACGGCGACCCGGCCACTGACCGCGAACCGCTCGACCTGGCGTATGCAGAGGCCATGCGGCAGATGCATCAGAAGTACCCCGACGACGACGACGTGGCAGCACTGTTCGCCGAGTCGCTGATGAACACGATGCCGTGGGACTACTGGGTCGACCCGGAGAGTCCCAAGCCCGAGACGGTCGAGGTAATCGAGACGTTGGAGGAGGTGCTGGCGCGCACGCCGAACCACCCATTGGCGATCCATCTGTACATCCACGCAGTGGAGGCGTCCTCGGCTCCGGAGCGCGCCGAGGCGGGTGCCGACCGGTTGGTCAACCTGGTGCCTGGAGCCGGACACCTCGTGCACATGCCAGCGCATATCTACTGGCGGGTGGGTCGGTACCACGACGCTTCTGAGGTGAACGTGCTGGCCGCCACTGTGGATGAGGCCTACATTGCTGCATGCAATGCTCAGGGCTTCTATCCGGCCGCCTACTACCCGCACAACATTCACTTCCTGTGGGCCGCCTCGACCATGGAGGGACGCAGTGAGGTAGCCATCGACGCCGGCCGGCGCGTCGCCGCCAACATCCAGATGGAGATGATCGAGGAGTATCCGGGGGTCGAGTTCTTCCACACCATTCCGATGCTCGCGTTGACGCGGTTCGCACGATGGGATGAAGTGCTGAGCGAGCCTCAGCCGGCCGAGGACCTTGATTTTTCGAACGCCATCTGGCGCTATGCCCGCGCCACCGCCTTCGTTGCTCAGGGTGACCTCTCGGTGGCCCGGGCCGAACGCCAAGCCCTCGAACAGTTGCTGGAGACCGACAAGATCCGCCACATCGACTCGGTGGATTATCCGGCCAGCACGTTGCTGTCGATTGCTGATGCCCTGGTGCTCGGTGATATCGCCATGGCCGAGGGCGAGCTCGACGCGGCGGTTGGGCACTTCGAGCGCGCCGTCGCCACGCAGGACGAGCTGCCGTACACGGAACCGCCATTCTGGTACTACCCGACGAGACAGTCCCTGGGGCACGCGCTCCTGGCCGCCGGGAACGCTGCCGCAGCCGAACAGGTCTACCGCGACGATCTCGCCATCCATCCTCGCAACGGCTGGTCGATGTTCGGGCTCGTCCAGAGCCTCGAGGCGCAGGGCAAGGATGCCACCGACGAGACGGCTACGTTCGGGCAGTTGTGGTCGCTGGCCGACGTCGTCTTGACCGGCTCGAGGATGTAGCGCTTGTTTACGGCGGTGCGCGGTGCCGTTGCCTCGATCCTGTTGCTGACGGCGGGCGTCGCGTCGGCCCAGCACCGGGTGATCTTCGACACCGACTTCGCCATGCCGCCGCAGGACGATGGCATGGCGTTGCTGCTGGCGTTGCAATCGCCGGAGCTGGAGATCGTCGGTATCACGACGGTGGCGGGCAACTTCTCGCTCGAGCAGGCCAACGCCGACGTGCTGCGAATGCTGGAGATCGCCGAGCGCACCGAGGTTCCGGTGTACTCCGGGGCCGACATGCCGCTGGTGCACGAGAAGTCGGAGTACGCCACACAGAGCCACGGGGAGTGGTGGTCGAACGATCCGCCTCGCGAGCCGTACGGAGGGTTCGCCGCAAAGGCCCTGGAAGACACCGGAGCGGTCGCGTTCATGGTCGAGGCAGTGCGCCGACAGCCCGGGGAGATCACCATCCTCGCCATCGGCCCGCTGACCAACGTGGCCATGGCGATGCGACAGGACCCTGACTTCGCCCGGCACACCGAGAGGCTCGTCATCATGGGCGGCGCCATTGCCAGCTTGCCCGACGGGCAAGGCAACGCCACCCCGAGCGCCGAGTTCAACTTCTGGGTAGATCCGGAAGCGGCGCGTGCCGTACTGCGCTCGGGGATCCCCATCTTGCTGTCGCCGCTGAACGTATCGCGCAAGACGGCGCTCGATCGGACGGCATACGAGCGGCTGGTGGCCACGGAGACGTCCATCACCGAGCTGCTCCGTCGGGAGATGGGGCCCGTCTACGACAACGATCCGTCGACGGTGTGGCTGATGTACGACCAGGTGGCAGTGGCGAGCTTGATCGACCCGTCGTTGGTGACAACGCGCGAGCTGTTCGTCGACGTCGACATCAATCGCGGAATCAGCTACGGCACCTCAGTCGGCGGTGATCGCATCTGGCCGGGCGCGGAGGGCGCCCAGCGCATCGAGGTTCAGTACGATCTCGACTGGCCGCGATTCATCGAGATGTTCACGGAGCGTCTCTCGAAGCCCTGGGGCGGTCGCTGATCCGCCGCCGCGTTAAGGGGTCACGGTCTTCGAGAACACGTTCATGACGAGCACACCACCGACGATCATCCCCATGCCCAGCAGCGCCGCGGCGTCGGGGATCTCCTTGTAGACGATTGCTCCGGCGACGGTCACCAGGACGATGCCCAACCCGGACCACACAGCGTAGGTGATCCCCACGGGGATGCTCCGCAGGACCATGGAGAGGAAATAGAAGGAGACACTGTAGCTTGCCGCCACGGTTAGGCTCGGCGCGAGTCGCGTGAACTCCTCAGATGCCTTCAACGAAGTGGTGCCGACCACTTCGGCGACGATCGCGATGGCCAGATAGACGTAAGGCATGTTCCCTCCCGGAGGACTGCGTCCCAGCGCTTTCGAGTCGATTCGTGCGACCAGCCAAGCCCGGCACACGTCCACCAGGACCTGCTAAACGGCGGTGTTCCAGGGTCGAGAGATGACGCAGGCGTTGATGCCGCCGACTCCCATCGAGAGTTTACCGGCCGCACCGGGCTCCGCCTCGCAACCTTCGTCGAGCACGTAGCGCAGCGAAGCGCTCTTCACACTCGGGTTCAGTTGCTCGGCGGTCAGCGGGGTAGGGTGAATCCGACCTTCCGCCAGGCCGAGATGTTGTGCCAACAGCTCCCAGCCGCCGCCACACGACATGCCGTGTCCGAAGGTGCCTTTCCTGGCGGTTACCACGACGCCATCACGAACCATCGCGCTGAGGTTGCGGACCTCCTGATAGTCGCCGGGCGTGGCGGTGGCGTGCAGGTCCCAGTTGGTGATCTCGTCGGCCGATACGCCGGCGTCTTCGAGGGCGCGTCGGATCGAGCCTCGCGGTCCTTCTGTTGACGGGGTGATGATGTGGTCGGCGTCCGAGGTAACCCCCACACCAAGGATCTCCAGCCCAAGCGGCGAGTACCCCTGGCCTTCCATGAAGTCCCGGTCACCGACGATCCAAACGCATGCACCGCCGGCCACGTGGGTGCCGCGGAGATCCGTGAGCGGCACCGATGGCGCCCGGTCGGCAGCCAGCACGCGGGCCCTGTAGAATGTCCCGACGCTCAGCATGTGGGGTGGCGGGTCGGTCGCTCCCACCACGACCGCCTTGGCTTCTCCTGTGCGAATGGCCTGCATGGCCAGGTGCAAGGCGACGCCGAAGCCCGAGCAAGCCGCCACCGGCGCATACGCTGCTCCGGTAATACGGCCCAGCATCGACACCTGGGAGGCGGCAGTGTTGGCGATGTTCCAAAGAAGGTTCGCCGACACCGCCAGCCACGGCGGTGTCGGGCAGCCTACTTCCCTCTGCAGGCGCTTGGTTTCGGTGCGCTTGCGACGCAACAGTCGGAGCTTGCCTTGTTCGACCTCGCCCTGAACGCCTTGCGCCTCGATGGCGTTGAGACGCTCCAGGAACGCGGCCAACCCATCCGATCGGCCTGCCCAGAAGTGATTCCAAGCCTCGGCGGCGTCGTCGCGAGCTGCCGGGTCATCGATCCCCTCGGGGCGTGCTGGCACGCCCCAGGGCCGGCGTAGCTCGTCGCGGCGTTCGCTGCTGCCGGAGTCGAAGGTGTCCCGATCGGTGTTGCGCTGTGGCTGGGCCCAGAACTCCTCCCATCGCCGGCGCGCCCGATACAGCGCCACCGAGCAGTCATAGTACGTCGGCAGGTCGCCGAGGCCGGTGGAGACCAAGACCTGGGCTTCGTCGCCAAGCGATTGCAGCGTTGCCTCGATGCCCGGGTTCTGCCCCAGCGATTGGATGAACGCTCCGATCGCGTATTGCGTCGTAAAGCCCATCTTCTGGCGCAGCTGGACGAACTTGGTGGGTGTGAACCGCGCGTCGATCCAGGGTCGGTAGGTCGACAGGTCGAACTCCGGCGATCCGGCCAGGAAGTTCGACTTGTCGGGATCGGAGAACGGAGCGAGCCAGCTGTCGGACTTCTCGAGGTTGGCGGCGAACGCGGCCACATCAGGAGAGCATGGCGCGACCACACCCCACCCGTAGATTCCGATGCGAGTCATGTGTCTAGCAGGCCGTGGGGGAAGTGTGGTGGCCGTAACCCTTCGGGCGACAGGGGGTTGCGCGGGTATGCTAACCGAAGGAGCGGAAGGCTACCGAGGGAGGCCGGGTCTGGCTGCGGACTGCTGAGCCAGGGAATCGTCTTCGTTGGCGCCGGACCCGTCGTCCGGAGGCAGCGCAGGAAGAAGGTAAACCTTCTCACCGGGTTTCACCAGACCCAGCCGTTCGCGGGCCTCGCGCTCGATCGTCATGGGGTCGCTGCGCAGCAATCGAATGCGCTCGCGAAGGGCCTGGTTGTCGTGCTCGGCTTCGACGATCTCCTGTTGCAGCTCCTCCACGTCGTCGCGCGCCCGGTGTACGCCGACCAATCCACCGGCGCCGAAGAAGGTGTAGGCGATGCCCCAGATACCGAGCCCGGCCGCCACCCAGACGAATCGCCGTGTGGGTGCTGTGCCGCGTTTGCGTTGTGGCCTCGGAATGAGAATCCGGATGCCCATGTCCACCCACTATGCCAGTGCCGCGAACGCCTTCCTGCCAGCGTAGGCAGCAGTCCCACCCAGGGACTCCTCGATCCGCAAGAGCTGATTGTACTTGGCAATACGCTCGCCACGCGAGGCCGACCCGGTTTTGATTTGGCCACACCCGGTGGCGACCGCGATGTCAGCGATCGTCGTGTCGGAGGTCTCACCAGAGCGGTGCGAGATCATTACGCCGTAGCCATGTTCCTCGGCTAGCCGCACAGCATCCAGTGTTTCGGTGAGCGTGCCGATCTGGTTCGGCTTGATAAGGATGGCGTTAGCGACGCCGGCGTCGATACCGCGCTGCAGTCGGTCGACGTTGGTGACGAAAAGGTCGTCGCCGACGAGCTGTAGCTGGCTGCCGAGGCGTCGAGTCAACGCCGCCCATCCCTGCCAGTCCTCATCGCCGAGTCCGTCCTCGATCGACAGCAGCGGATACTCCTTCGCCAGTTGCGCATACAGGTCTGACAGTGTCTCGGATTCCCCCGAGATGATGCCTTCGCCGGGGAGCGAATAGGGGCTCGTGCCAGCCGAGCTCACCTCGGTGGCGGCTACATCGAGCGCCAGGTAGATGTCTTCGCCGGGCCGATACCCGGCGGCCTCGATGGCCACGCACAGCAGGTCGAGTGTCGTCCGTGCGTCGGAAAGCTGCGGCGCGAACCCGCCCTCGTCGCCCACCCCGGTCGACAGCCCGCGCTCGTTGAGTAGCTTCTTGAGCGCGTGGAATGTCTCGGCGCCGGCCCGGAGCGCTTCGGCGAACGTTGTCGCTCCTACTGGTACCAACATGAATTCCTGGATGTCGAGCGACGTATCGGCGTGTGCGCCGCCGTTGATCACGTTCATCAACGGAACGGGAAGCAAGCACGCCGCGTCGCCGCCGAGATAGCTGTACAACGGCAACCCGGTCGCTGTCGCGCCGCATCGGGCGGCCGCCAGCGAGACACCGAGCAGAGCGTTGGCCCCCAGGTGCCGCTTGTTGTCCGAACTGTCGAGCTCTATCAGCGCGCTGTCGATCGCCGACTGGTCAGTGACTTCCATGCCGACGATCGCCTCGATCGTCGCTGCGGCGTTGCGCACCGCGCTGAGCACGCCTTTTCCCAGATAGCGGTCACGATCGCCATCGCGCAGCTCGAGAGCCTCGGCGTGACCGGTCGAGGCTCCCGATGGGACCGCAGCTCGACCCATACTTCCATCAGCGGCGCGAACGTCGACCTCTACGGTCGGGTTGCCACGCGAATCGAGGATCTCGCGGGCGACGATCTCCTTGATTGCTGGCATCGATCAGACGAGCGCCAGAGCCGTGTCGAGGTCTGCCAGAAGATCGTCGGGATCCTCGATGCCGACGGAGATCCGCACCAGGCCGTCCTTCACCCCGCGCGCCTCACGCTCCGCCCGGGGGATGGAGGCATGCGTCATCGAAGCGGGGTTGGAGATCAGCGTCTCGACGCCACCGAGGCTCTCGGCGAGGGTGCATACCTGCAGAGCGTCCAGAAACCGCTTCACCGAATCCATGCCGTCGAGATCGAACGAAACCATGCCACCGAACCCGGACATCTGGCGTTTGGCGAGCTCGTGCTGCGGGTGCGATTCGAGCCCCGGATAGTAGACGCGTTCCACCGCCGCATGGTTGTCGAGATAGGTGGCGACCCGCCGGGCGGTCATATCGGCGCGATCCATGCGCAACGCCAGCGTCTTCACGCCGCGCTGAATAAGCCATGCCTCGAACGGCGACAGCGCCGCGCCGACGCTCTTGGCGATGAAGCGAAGGCGCTCGGCATCGTCGTCGTCGTTGGTCATCAGGACCCCGCCGATGCTGTCGGAATGCCCGTTGATGTACTTGGTCGTGGAGTGCAGAACGAGGTGAGCTCCAAGCTCCAGCGGACGCTGAAAGTACGGGCTCATGAAGGTGTTGTCGACCACCACTCGGGCGTTTCGCTGGCGCGCCAGCTGGGAGACCGCTTCGATGTCGGTGAGCGTCATCAGCGGGTTGGTCGGAGTTTCGAGATAGACCATTGCCGTCTCTTCGCGCCACGCTGCCTCGACGTTGGCTACGTCGGTGGCGTCGACGTACTCGAAGTCGAAGCCGAAGTCGCGCAGCACCTGCTCGAATAGCCGATAGGTCCCTCCGTACAGATCGGCGCAGGCGATAACGTGCGCCCCCGGGCGCAGGAGTCGGATGACAGAGTCGGTCGCCGCGCAGCCGCTGGCAAACGCGATTCCGTGCGCCGCCGACTCGAGCGACGCGAGGTTGAGCTCGAGCGCCGTACGCGTCGGGTTGGCGCTGCGCGAGTAGATGTACTCGCCGGGTTTGCCGAACTCGAACTGCACGAATGTGGAGGTGGCGTGGAGTGGGGGAATCACCGCACCCGTTTGCGGGTCGGGATCCTGGCCGACGTGAACGGCGCGGGTCGCGAAAGAACTCTTGGAGTCGTGTTCGTTGCTCATGCGGGCAGATTAGCCGGAGTGGTTGCTGCGTTCAAACACCTGCTGCGGCCTGCGAAACGCTGGGCATGCGGTCCGCCGGCGCTTGACGGGCACCATCGTGCGGGGGAGCCTCGCTGGATGCGTGAGATCGGTGGCTGGTTCGGGCTCACAGACCGGGTGGGCGAGCAACACACCGCGTTGATTCTGGGATGTCCAGCGGACGATGCCGCGACCGGTCGCTCGGGAGCTTCGGCGGGGCCGGCTGCTATCCGTCGATGGGCCGAAAGTGCAGAGGCGATCGACGAAGCCGGGCGCCCGGTCAGCGGGCTGCAGGTCCGCGACCTGGGCGATGTGACGCTCGACGGACCTTCATGGCCGGCTATCGAGGCGGCCGCCCGCGAGGCGCTGAGGCGACAGCCCGACGGATTTCTCATCGGCCTCGGTGGTGACCATTCGGTCACCCCGCCCCTGGTAGCGGCGGTCGCCGACCGACACCCGGATCTCGCCTTCCTCATGCTCGACGCCCACGCCGATTGTTTCGATATCTACGATGGCGATCGCAACTCGCACGCCTGCGTGGTGCGCCGGGTATGGGACACGGTCGGGGTCGAGGCCGGGTCGACTGGCCTTGTTGGCCTGCGGTCTTTCGCGCATGCCGAGCTCGATTCCATCGGCGAGGCAGGCCTCGTGATCACCGCATCGGAGTGGAACGCCGCTGGAAGCGAGGAGACGGCGAGCCGAATCTTCGAGCTGGTCGGGTCGAGCCCTCTGTACGTGTCGCTGGACATCGACGTGTTGGACCCGGCGGCGGCCCCAGGTACCGGCTACCCGGTTGCGGGCGGCCCCGATTGCCGCGCCGTGCTCGACTTGCTGACGGCGCTGTGGGGCGCGACACGCATCGTCGGCTTGGATCTGGTCGAGGTGGCTCCGGCGCTCGATCCGAGCGACAGCACCGCTGCCGTCGCCGCCCATGTCCTGCTCCAGGTCCTGGCGCACGTATCGCGCCGTGCAGCGGGCGGGTCAGAGTAGAATCGCTAGCATGGCGCATTCTCATCAGCATCCGCACGGTGGCGTGGCCGCCTCTGGCCGGCAGCGTACGAGCGAGCGACGCGGCCTCACGCTGGCGCTGGTCACCACCAGCGTCATCCTGGTGGTGGAGTTCGTCGGCGGTTGGCTGAGTAACTCCCTGGCGTTGCTCGCCGACGCCGGCCACATGCTGTCGGATGCGCTGGCGCTCCTGCTTGCCTATCTGGCGGTCAGCTTTGCGACGCGTCCGGCGACCCGGAGAAAGACGTACGGTTGGCACCGACTCGAGATCCTCGCGGCGCTGGCGAACGGCGTGGTGCTCGTGGTGATCTCCGGGTTCATCGGCTGGGAGGCCTACGAACGGTTGCTCGAGCCGCCGGCCGTCGACACGCCCCTGATGATGGCAGTTGCGGTTGTCGGCCTGGTCGCGAACGGCTTGGGGCTGTTCTTTCTGTCGGGGCATACTCACAGCCTCAATCTCCGCAGCGCCTACCTCCATGTGCTCGGCGACCTGTTGTCCTCGGTCGCCGTGGTGATCGGCGGCGTGGTGATGCTTGCCACCGGCGCCTACTGGGTCGACCCGGCACTCTCGGCGCTTATCGCGGCGATCATCGTGGTCGGCGCCTGGCGGGTGTTGCGTGAGTCGGTCGACGTGCTACTCGAAGCTACGCCAGCCGGTATCGAGTACGGCGAGGTCGAGACGGCGATCTCGTCGCTCGATGGCGTTGAGGGCGTGCACGATCTGCACATCTGGAGCCTGACATCGGGAGTCAACGCTCTCTCATGCCATGTCGAGGTCAAGCAGGAGCGGCTGGTCGAGTGCGAGGGGATCTTGGACGCGGTGCGCCTGGTGGTGCATGAGCGCTTCGGGATCGGCCATACGACGGTGCAGATCGAGCCGGAAGGCTACAAGAGTCGCCAGCCGATCCGCTGGCAGGTGTCCGAGGGCAGCCATGTCACCTGAGCGGCTAACGTCGGAGCAGATGGAGCGCTATCAGGCCCATCTGCAGCTTCCGGGGTTCAGCGCCGAGGGGCAGCGTCGGCTCATGGCGGCACGTGTCCTGGTGGTCGGCGTCGGTGGTCTCGGGTGCCCGATCGCGCAGTATCTCGTCGCTGCTGGAGTCGGGACCGTCGGCCTGGCCGATGACGACGTCGTCGATGCCTCCAACCTGCAGCGTCAGGTGCTCTTCGACGACGGCGATCGCGGTCGCAGCAAGGTGGAAGTGGCGGCCGCCCGCCTGAGTTCTCAGAACCCCTCCGTGCAAATCCGTCAGCACGCGATGCGGGTAACGGCGGCCAACGTGCTCGATCTCGTCGCCGCGTACGACCTCGTGCTGGACGGGAGCGATAATTTCGCTACCCGCTATGTGGTGAACGACGCTTGCGTGCTCGCCGCCGTCCCGCTGGTCACCGGTAGCCTGTATCGCTTCGAAGGACAGGTCACCGTCATAGCTCCGCCGCAGACCCCCTGCTACCGCTGCCTGTTTCGCAGTCCGCCGAGCGAGCAGCCACCATGCCGTGATGCGGGCCTGCTGGGTGCGCTCGCCGGCATCATCGGCAGCATCCAAGCGGCAGAGGGTCTCAAGTTACTCGTCTACCAGGAGACCGCGCTCATGGGACGGCTGCTGCTTGTGGACACCCAGCTGATGAGCTTCCGGTCGGTGCAACTGGGCCGCGATCCGGAGTGTCCGCTGTGCGGCCGAGCTCCGAGTATCGACACGCCCACCGCGGTTGCGGTCGGTGAGCCGGCCAGCCGCTGAGCGCGGGGTCGCCGAGGAAATGAGCGGACCGAGGATTTGCGTTAGCCTGGCGGTGGCGAACCTCGACGAACTGTTCGCGGCGTACGAACAGCTCGGAGATGCCGATCTCGTCGAGGTTCGCCTGGATGCTCTGACGCCGATGGTAACCGCGGCCGATGTGGCCGAGTTGGTGAATCGCGCACCCGTCGATGCGGTGGCCACCTGCCGCCGGCGCTCGGATGGTGGAGGCTTCGACGGTGATGAGCGGGAGCGGCGCGAGCTCATCACTGCGGCGCTCGGTGCCGGTGCAAGGTACGTCGACATCGAGCTCGATGCGGAGTGGGCGGCGGAGGCGCTGATCGAGGCTCGCGAGCACATCGTGCTGTCGCATCACTGGACGGAGGCTAGACCGCACGACGTTGACCAGAGGATTGGGCAGATTCTGGAGCTGCGGCCGGCCGTCGCCAAGCTGGTGACCGCGGCGCAGACGGCGGATGATCTTCTGCCGATGCTCGCCGCGGGCGACGCGTTGCGTGCCGCCGGAATCGAATGCACCTGCTTTTGCATGGAGGCAGCCGGCGCCGGCAGCCGGCTGGTCGATTTGTCGCGAGGCGGCGTGTGGTCGTATGCCTCGGCCCCGGTGGGCCACCCGACCGCGCCGGGCCAGTGGTCCGCGGAGGTGTTGCGCCATCAGCTCCGCACCGAGCGCTGGCGGCCCACTCACGCGCGCTATGCGGTCATCGGCGATCCGATAACCCAGTCGTTGTCCCCGGTAGTGTTCAACGCTGCTTTCGAGCAAGAGGGGCGCGAGGCGCTCTACCTGCCCCTGCCTGGAGACGATTTCGCCTCGGTCATGCGCATGGCGGTCGCCGCTCAGGTAGTCGGCTTGAGCGTCACCATGCCGTACAAGCGTCATGCAGCGGAGTTCGCTGACGTGCTCTCGGCCGATGCAGAGCACATGGAAGCGGTAAACACGCTGGTGTTACGCGACGGGCGCTGGGAGGGGCACAACACCGACGGTGCCGCGCTCGTCGAGGCGCTGCGTTCGGTGGCCCCTGTCGACAGCAAGCTCGTCGCGGTGTTGGGTGCTGGGGGAGCTGCTGCGGCCGCTGCCGTCGCATTGCAGCAGGCCGGGGCGCAGGTGGTCATGCTGGGGCGCTCGGTAGAGCGCGCTCGCAAGGTTGCCGCGTCGATCGGTTGCCAGGCGGCGAGCCTTGGCGAGATCGCTGATACCGGCGCTCAGATGATCGTCAACGCTACCCCTGTGGGTATGAACGGAGCCGCCCAATCGCCTATTCCGACCGACCGATTGCGAGGAGATGAGGTGGTCCTGGACATGGTCTATCGTCCGCCGGAGACGGAATTGCTTCGACAGGCACGCGCGCGGGGTTGTTCGACGATCTCCGGTTTAGAGATGTTCTTGGGACAGGCGGCGGCGCAGCATGAGATATGGATGGGCACCCGACCACCCACAGGCCGCATGCGGACGGCGGCAATGAGGGCACTTGGCGCCGCCCGAAAGGAGACAGCATGACCGACGGGGTGGGCTCGCCCGAGCTCTCCGAGGCCGATGTGCCACGCGGCGTGGCGGCGATTTTCGGTCCGACGCTGAACGCTGTCTTGGCGCCGACCCAGGCGTTCGAGGTTCTCGGGCGGCACCCGCTGCTGGCTGGCTGGCCGATCTTCTGGATGATCGTCGTGATGATGCTGCTCGGGGCGGTGAATCTCGACATCACGCGTCAGATCATGCGTGTCGGGGTGGTCGAGGGAATGGCCGGCCAGGGCCAGCAGGTCGATGCCGAGCAGGTCCGCACCATCATCGACACGATGGACAAGTGGGCGCCGGCCTGGGCGGTCGGGTTCAACCTGTTCGCTCTTCTCTCCGTCGTCGTGCTGGCCGGGTTGATCTGGATTGGTGCCAGCACCATGGGCGGGGTGACCAAGTTCTCCCATAGCTTCGCCGTCGCTTCGATCGGAGCGGTGATTCACCCGTTGCTGGCCACCGCCTTCGTGACCCTGGTTTGGCGTCTCGAGCCACCGGAGATCCGGCGGGTGGCGGACTTCGTGCGGTCGATGCCGTCGCTCGGTCTCGGCCTTTTTACGGGTGATATCGAGCTGTCCCCGGCAATGGCGCAGGTGGTGGCACGCGTCGACGTTTTCAACTTCTGGTGGATGGCGGTGATCGTCATCGGTTGCGAGCGGCTACTCGGCCTCAAGCGCGGCGCGGCGATGGCGATGGCGATCGCGCTGTGGGTTCTGTCGACCGGTCTGATGGCGTTCTGGGCGAGTCTCGGTTCCTGAGCGCTGTGGCAGGCACCGCTCGTTGTCGGACGCTGGATGGTCTGCGGCGCACTGATTGACCGCGCCCCGATCGGGTTGCTACGCTCATCGTCAGCGGGGCGAGCCCGCGCCTCGGACGACATCCATGGATGGTCGCCTGCGGTGCCCGAAAGTCACTACGACGGAGAGCGCGATGAGCATTGACATTGCGAACCTGGCCCGCGAGTTCTGCGCGGGCTCTCCGTCGAGCCTCGTCCACTTCGCACCGCACGCTTGGCGTGACGGCTACTGGTGTTGGCACCGGCGGCCCGCCTGCGGCGCGTAGTTCCACCCCAACGGAAACGAACCGGAGGCTGGCCGTGAGGCGACGGTCCTCGTCTATGTGCGTCCGCGAGTGCAGGCAGTGCGATTGAACGCGTACCCCGATCTGGAGGGGTTTGTGGCGGCGTCTGCCGACGCCACGGTTGTACCGGTGTGCATGGAGCGTATCGGCGATCTGTTGACCCCGGTCTCGGCCGCCTTGCGACTGGCTGGGCATGTGCGCAGGCCCTTCTTGCTGGAAAGTGCCGAGGGCGGAGAACACATCGGTCGCTACTCGTACCTCGGCGGTGACCCGTTCCTCGAGGTTGTAGGTGACGCTGATGGGCTCGTCCTACGTCCGGCGGGCGAGCCCGAGCAACGCCTCGAAGGCGATCCGGTGACCAACCTGGCAGAAATCCAGGCTCGCTATCGGGGCGCCGAAGTGGCCGGAGCGCCTCCCTTCTCGGGTGGCGGGGTCGGTTACATCGGCTACGACGCAGTGCGTTGGGTAGAGCGCATCCCGTACCCGCGCCAGGGAGACGACCTGCCGTGGCTGTACATGGGGTTCTACGACACGCTGCTTGCCTTCGATCATCTGAAGCACCGCATCAAGCTGGTGGCCAATGCCCACGTCAAGGACCCGGAGGATGATGGCGGCCTGCGGCGAGCCTACGACGATGCCGTTGAGCGGCTGACCCGACTCGCCAGGCTACTCGATGCTCCGGCGCCGGAATGCGCGCCGCTGGATGTTGTTTCGCCGACCGACGCACCGGCGCTGCCGACGACGGAGGAGCCATCCCGCGAGCGTTTCTGCGAGGGTGTGGAGCGCTCACGCGACTACATTCGCGCCGGCGACGTGTTCCAGGTGGTCCTGTCAAGGCGGCTCGAGTGCCGTACCGACGCTTCACCCCTGACGGTCTATCGTGCCCTTCGTGCCATCAACCCCTCGCCTTACATGTTCTGTCTGGATACCGGCGCGGCAGCGATTGTCGGCTCGTCGCCGGAGATGCTGGTGCGCGTCGAGGACGGTGTTGTGGAGAACCGGCCGATTGCCGGTACGCGACGCCGCGACGCCGACCCCGAGATCGACCGGAGTCTGGAGGAGGAGCTACTGGCCGATGAGAAGGAGCGCGCCGAACACCTCATGCTCGTCGACCTCGGGCGCAATGACATCGGTCGGGTGGCGGAATACGGCGCCGTCGAAGTTCCGGAGTTCATGCGTATCGAGCGCTATTCGCACGTGATGCACATCGTTTCATCTGTGCGTGGCGCTTTGCGCGCCGACGTGTCGCCGACGGAGGCTCTGTTCGCCAGCTTTCCAGCCGGCACCGTGTCGGGGGCCCCGAAGATTCGCGCCATGGAGATCATCAACGAGCTCGAGGAGCAGGCGCGCGGGGTCTACGCCGGGGCGGTGCTGTACAGCGACTTCGCGGGCAACCTCAACTCGTGCATTGCGATTCGAACCATCGTCATGCGGGAGGGCATCGCGCGTGTACAGGCGGGCGCCGGGCTGGTGATCGATTCGCGGGCCGAACGCGAGCTGGTCGAGACGGACGAGAAGGCGGCGGCTCCGCTACAGGCGCTCGCCTGGGCCGAAGCGGCCACCGCCGAACAGCAGCGGCGCAGTCGCGCCGGACCAGAGGCGGCCTCGTGATATTGGTCATCGACAACTACGACTCGTTCACCTACAACCTCGTACAGGCGCTGGGCGCTCTCGGTGCGCAGATGCAGGTGCGCCGCAACGACGAGATCGACGTGCAAGGGGTACGTGCGATGGACCCTGCCGGCGTAGTGCTCTCTCCCGGCCCCGGGCGTCCGGAGACCGCCGGCTGTTGTATCGATCTGGTGCGCGGAATAGCCGAGGAGACGCCGCTGCTCGGTGTATGTCTCGGACATCAGGCGCTGGGTGCTGCGTTCGGTGCTGCAATCGAGCTGGCACCGGAGGTCGTGCACGGCAAGACGGCGCCGGTTCAACACGACGGCGGGGTGCTCTTCGAGAGCCTGCCGTTGCCGCTCGAAGCCGCCAGATACCATTCGCTGGTGGTGTCGTTGCGCGACTTTCCGGACGAGCTCGAGGTCACGGCGACGGCGCCCGGAGGGCTGATCATGGCGATGCGCCATCGAACCCGACCGTTGTTTGGCGTGCAGTTCCATCCGGAGTCGATTGCGACGCCCGAGGGCCCGACGTTGCTGCGTAACTTCCTGGCGGTCGCCTCCCAACAGCCGCGCCCCGGTGTGGAGGGGTCGCCGTGATCAAGGAGCTGCTGGCGCGGGTCGTCGACGGCGAGACGCTGGAGCGCGAGGATGCCCGTTTGGCGATGCAGTTCATCATGCGCGGCGAGGCAACGTCGGCACAGATTGCCGGCTTCCTGGTGGCGCTGCGGATGCGTGGAGAGACGGTCGACGAGATCGCCGGCTTTGCGGTCGCGATGCGCGGAGCCGCCAATCCCCTCGACCTGGGGATCCCCGGACTGGTCGATACCTGCGGCACCGGCGGCGACGGCGCTGACACGTTCAACATATCGACCGCCGCGGCGCTGGTGGCGGCCGCAGCCGGCGTGCCGATCGCCAAGCATGGCAATCGCGCCGTGTCGAGCGCCTGTGGCAGCGCCGATGTGCTGGAAGCGCTGGGCGTTACGCTCGTTGCCGATCAGGCAAGCTTGCGGCGTAGCCTTGCTACCGCCGGTATCGCGTTCCTGTTCGCCCCCTCTCAGCATCCCGCCATGAAGCATGCAGTGGGACCGCGCCGCGAGCTGGGTCTTCGCACCGTGTTCAACCTGCTCGGGCCCCTCGCCAATCCCGCCGGGGCGCGACGTCAGGTGGTGGGCGTATACGACCCAGCGCTGGTGCGGCCGTTGGCTGAAGTGCTCGGACACCTTGGTGCCGAGCACACCATGGTGGTGCACGGTGCCGGCGGCATGGACGAGCTTTCGCTGCTCGGCGCTACCGAGGTGGCGGAATGGAGGGACGATCGACTGCGCACCTACTCGGTCACCCCTGAGGAAGTTGGCCTGACCCGGGCGCTGGCGCCCCAGCTCGTCGGCGGCTCGGCCGCCGACAACGCCACCATCGTGCGCTCGGTGCTGGCCGGTGATCCGGGGCCGCGCCGTGACATCGTGGTGCTCAATGCTGGCGCCGCACTGCAGGTGGGTGGCGCTGCCGAGACGTTGGCTCAGGGAGTGGAAGCGGCTAGCAGCGCGATCGATAGCGGAGCGGCAGCAAGGACCTTGGAATTGCTGGCGACGGTCACCGGCGGCGAGTCGGTGCCATGATCACCCTTGACCTGCTCGTCGACACGGCGCGCCAGAAGACCGCCGCTGACCGGGCGGTGACTCCGCCCGCCGAGCTGCAGGCAAGGCTTCGGAGCAGCAGCGCCCTGGACCTGCCGGCGGGTCGACTTCGCCGGGCGCTGTCTGGCGATGGCATGTCGGTGATCGCTGAGGTCAAAGGCGCCAGCCCCCTGTCGGGGCCTCTGCGCACCCCCTTCGACCCCGTGGATCTGGCGTGCTGTTACGTCGGGGCCGGCGCCGCGGCGGTATCGGTGTTGACCGAGGAGACGTTTTTCGCCGGCAGCCTTGCGCACCTGGCCAGTGTGGCCGCAGCAGTCGAGCTGCCCGTGCTTCGCAAGGATTTCATCGTCGAGGGGTATCAGATCGAGCAGGCGGCGCTGGCTGGGGCGGCGGCGGTCCTGTTGATCGCCGAGGCCCTGGAGCCGTCGCAGTTGGAGGATCTGGTGGGGCTCGCCCATCAGCTGCGGCTCGACGCGCTGGTGGAGCTGCACGATTCCGACTCGGTCGCTGCCGTCGTAGCGGCGGGGAGCAACCTTATCGGCGTCAACAACCGCGACCTGCGCTCGATGCGTGTCGACTGGCGCCACTCGCTCAGGGTGGCCGAGCAGCTTCCCGCCGATAGCGTGTGGGTGAGCGAGAGCGGCATCCGCTCGGCCGGCGAGCTGCGCGAGCTCGAGGCGGCTGGTTATCACGCCGTCCTGGTGGGCACGAGCCTGGTGCGGGCCACCGATCCGGCAACCGCGCTGCAACGCTTGTTGATCGGAGACGGATGATGCCGCTGCGCTGGAAAGTCTGCGGGATCACCGAGGAGGCCGGGGCTCGCGCGGCAGTGGAAGCCGGCGCTGACGCCATCGGGTTCGTTTTCTATCCACCGAGCCCGCGGTCGGTGTCGGCTGATCGGGCTGCTTCGATCGCCGGCTCGCTGCCGGACGAAACGTGGCGATTCGCGGTATTCGTCGATCCGGATCCGACCGACGTCGCGGCCATCGTGGATCTGGTTGGTATCGACTTCGTGCAGTTGGCCGGCGACGAGGCCCCCGAGATCGCAGCGCGCTTGCCACGGCATGCGTTCAAGGCATTGCGACTGGACGCGCAATCCAGCGGGGCGCAGGCTCAGCAGTTGGCCGATCGGTATTCCGACTGCTCCCTGCTCATCGATGCCGCCGTCGAAGGCGAATACGGCGGTACCGGTACGCTGGCTAACTGGTCGGCTGCGGCAGCGCTGGCGCAGCGCCATCGAATCATGCTCGCCGGCGGACTGACGCCGCAGACGGTGGCGGCCGCAGTAGAACAGGTCGGTCCGTGGGCGGTGGATGTGTCGTCGGGTGTGGAGTCGCGCCCAGGGCTCAAGGATCCACAACTGATCCGCGCGTTCGCGCGGGCACTGGAGCCGTTCCGATGAGCGAGACATCGATCACAGCGGGGCGTTTCGGGGAGTTTGGCGGTCAGTTCATTCCCGAAACACTGATGCCGGCGGTCAATGCGCTGGAACAAGCTTACGAGGAGGCGTGTGCGGACCCGGCATTTCGTGCTGAGCTGGATTCCTTGCGCGCCGACTACTGCGGGCGTCCCACCCCTCTCTACCAGGCGAGACGTCTGTCGGAGGAGGTCGGCGGCGCGACCATCTGGTTGAAGCGCGAAGACCTTCTTCATACCGGGGCACACAAGATCAACAACACCGTCGGCCAGGGGTTGCTGGCTCGCCGCATGGGCAAGCGGCGGGTCATCGCCGAGACCGGCGCCGGCCAGCATGGCGTGGCCACTGCAACGGTGGCGGCGATGTTCGGTATGGAATGCGTCGTCTACATGGGCGAGGAGGATATCCACCGCCAGGCATTGAACGTCTTCCGCATGGAGTTGCTCGGCGCCCGCGTCGTGCCGGTGACCTCGGGCAGCCGCACCCTCAAGGATGCCACCAACGAGGCGATCCGCGACTGGGTGACCAACGTCGATACGACGTTCTACATCATCGGTTCGGTCGTGGGTCCGCACCCGTACCCGACGATGGTGCGCGATTTTCAGCGCGTTATCGGTGTCGAGGCCTCCGAGCAGCTGCGCGTTAACGGCGTCGATCGGCCCGATCTGCTGATAGCTTGCGTGGGCGGTGGCAGCAACGCGATCGGGCTGTTCCACCACTTCATCGACAGCGACGCTCGACTGATCGGCGTGGAGGCTGGCGGTCGCGGGCTCGACAGCGGCGAGCACTCGGCAACGCTGTCGGCTGGCACTCCAGGGGTGCTGCACGGCGCTCGGTCGCTGCTCCTGCAGGACGACGACGGCCAGGTGCAGCTGGCGCACTCCATTTCGGCTGGGCTCGACTATCCTGGTGTGGGTCCGGAGCACGCCTGGCTGCGCGCCAGCGGACGGGCAGAGTACGTGGCGATCACCGACGACCAGGCGCTCGCGGCCTTCGATCGCGTGTGCCTGATCGAAGGGATCATTCCGGCGTTGGAATCGGCACACGCTATCGCGCACCTGTTCGTCATGGCGGAGCGAGGCGAGCTGCGACCCGAGCAACATATCGTGGTGTGCCTGTCGGGAAGAGGCGACAAGGACGTTGCCACCATTGCCGAGTATCGTGGGGAGGCGGGCCAGTGAATCGGATCGAACGGGTTTTCGCCGATCGCGGCGGACGGCCGCTGATCATCCCGTTCGTGACGGCGGGGTACCCGGAGCTCGATTCCACCGTGTCGCTGGTGCAGGCCATGGTTGTGGCCGGGGCGGATGTGGTGGAGATTGGTATGCCGTTTTCCGACCCCTTGGCGGACGGGCCGACCATCCAGCGATCTAGCGAGCGCGCTCTGTCCAATGGCATGACGGTGGCGCGAGTGTTGTCGGTGGTCGCTGAGCTCCGTGCGGATCCGCTCACCGCGGAGGTGCCGCTCGTGCTCATGGGCTACTGCAACCCGATCTTGCGGTTCGGCCTCGAATCGTTCCTGCGGACCGCCGCCGAGGCCGGTGTCGACGGTTTGATCGTTCCGGACCTGCCGCCAGAGGAGGCCACCGAGTATCGGGACGGGTGCACGCAACACGGGCTGGCGGCGATTTTCCTCATGGCCCCCAACACCACCGATGAGCGAATCCGTGTCGTCGATGAGGTTTCGACGCATTTCTCGTATTGCGTCAGCGTCACCGGGGTTACCGGAGCAAGGGGCGATGTGCATGCCCGCACGATCGAGTTTCTTGGCCGCGTGCGTGCCCATGCGCGCAAGCCCTTCGTGGTTGGCTTCGGTGTCAAGCGGGCGGAGCACGTCGAGCGGCTAGGGCCGTTGGCAGACGGCGTGGTCGTAGGTAGCGCGCTGATTGATGCGATCGACGACGCCGCCGACCCGGCGCTCGCCGTGAGCTCGACTGTCAAAGAGCTCCGAGCAGCCGCCGAGCGGCTGGAGAGGCCGGTCGGCCCAGAGCAGGGGAACAGATGACGACCGACCCGGAGCGCGCCAGCCAAACGATGCTCGAGTCCCGACAGCGCATCGACGAGATCGATCGAGAGCTGGTGACGTTGCTCAACCGGCGCGCAGAGTATGCTCGACTCGTCGGCGCAGCCAAGCAGGTGCTGAATGAGCCCACCTATCAGCCTCGCCGAGAAGAAGTAGTACTGTCGCACGCCGTGAAGACGAACCGGGGTCCGCTCGAGGACGCAGCAGTCCACCGTGTATTCGAGCGCATCCTCGACGAGACCCGGCGTCTTCAAAGGGTCGAGTAGGTTTGACGAGTACCCGAATCGCAACTCACTTCTCATAGGACGCTAAGGTGTCAAAAGTCGCGACTGATCTAGCCAACGCGATCGCTGCAGGAGCCGGTATGGTCATTGTCATGGAAGCGGGGGCCGATGCGGCCCAGATCGAGTGCGTCATAGAGCGGCTCACGTCCCTAGGCTTCGATGCCCATCGGTCGTCCGGTGCCGAGCGCACGGTCATCGGCGCTGTCGGTGGAAAGGCGGTCGAGGTCGACCCACGCGAGCTGGAGGTCTTGACGGGCGTCAAGGAGGTTCTCAAGATCTCCAAGCCCTACAAGCTCGTCGGACGTTCCTTCAAGCCCGAGGGAACGCGTATTCGGATCGGCGATCTGACGATCGGCGATGACCAGGTCGTCATGATGGCCGGCCCTTGCGGAGTGGAGAGCGAGGAGCAGATCCATACGATCGCCGAGCACGTTGCACGCGCCGGCGCTCAGGTGCTCCGCGGTGGCGCATTCAAGCCGCGATCCTCGCCGTACTCGTTCCAGGGCTTGGGCGGGGACGGGCTCCGTTTCCTGCGCGCTGCCGCCGAGGCGAACGGCCTCAAGACGATCTCCGAGGTCATGGACGCGCCGCAGATCGAGCTCATGTCGGAGTACGTCGATATCTTCCAGGTGGGGGCGCGCAACATGCAGAACTTCGCGCTGCTGAAGGCGCTGGGTCGACAGCAGACACCCGTGCTTCTGAAGCGGGGCCTCTCGGCGACCATCGAGGAATGGTTGATGTCGGCCGAGTACATCATGGCGGGCGGCAACCAGAACGTCATGCTGTGCGAGCGCGGTATTCGGACGTTCGAGCAGCATAGCCGCAATACCTTCGACATCTCGGCGTTCCCGATTGTCAAGAAGCTGTCGCACTTGCCGTGCATCGGCGACCCCAGTCACGCGATTGGCATTCGTGACAAGGTCGCGCCGCTGGCCTGCGCGGCGGTGGCTGCGGGGGCGGACGGGTTGTTGATCGAGGTGCACCACGATCCCGACACAGCCCTTTCGGATGGTCCGCAGTCGCTCTACCCGGAGCAATTTGAGCGCCTTTTGGAACAGCTTCGCCTCATCGCGACGGCGGTGGAGCGCGCCGTCGCGTAGGTTCCATGCTCCCGGAGCGCCGGTTGCTTGACCCGCGATGCGGCCATGGTAGCCTCGGAAATTGCTTGCTTGTAGCTACCTTGTTGGTGTGCTCGCCGCCGTGGAATCCTTGGAGGTACAGCCGTGAACACCGCTGAATCCAGTGTGCTCCGAGTTCGTGACGATGCGCTGCCGGTAGCTCGTATGGTGGCGCTGGCGGTGGCCTTTGCTGCGGCGCTGGCAGTGGCCGCACAGGTGCGTGTTCCTCTGCCGTTCACGCCGGTGCCGATCACGTTGCAAACCCTGGTGCTCTACATCGGAGCGGCCTGGCTCGGTACGCGTATGGTGCTTCCCGGACTGGCGCTGTACGTAGGCGTGGCGATCCTCGGCGTGCCGGTCATGTCTGGTTGGCGCGGCGGGCTGGCGGCGTTTACCGGCGCGACCGGCGGATACATTCTTGGTTGGTTCGTGGCGGCGATCGTGCTGAGCAAGCTTCTCGACGGGCGCTCGCCATCGTGGCCGCGTACGGTGGGCTCGATGGGGCTTGCCTCCGCGATCGTCCTCAGCTGCGGGACGCTCCACCTTGGGCTGTTGCTGGATCTGTCACCTGGGCAGGCGTTCCTGATGGGTGCGGCGCCGTTCATTCCCGGTGACGCGTTAAAGATTCTGCTGGCTTCGAGCGCCGTCCGGCGCTGGCCCAACCCATTGTCGACGCGTTGAAGCTGCACGAGTACCAGTCCAAAGAGCTGCTACGGGAGCGCGGCTTGAACGTCGGCCCCAGCGCGGTGGCGACGAGTGCTGACCAGGCTCGTGAGGTTGCTGAGCAGCTTGCCGCGGACGGAGCAAAGCGCTTTGCGGTAAAGGCGCAAGTGCATGCAGGCGGGCGTGGCAAGGGGGGCGGCATCAAGCTCGCCGAAACCCCGGAACAGGCCGGTGAACTCGCCGGCGCCATGCTGGGAACGGCGCTCATCACTCCCCAGGCCGGGCCCGAAGGGGTGGTCGTGCGCCAGGTGTTGATCGAGGCCGGAGCCGATATCGCTGCCGAGCTTTATGTCGGGCTCACCATCGACCGAACGGCACGCTGCCCGGTAGTGATCGCCTCCGCCGAGGGCGGTGTCGAGATCGAGGAGGTTGCCGAGCACAGTCCGGAGGCGATATTCAAGGAGCCGTGTGTGCCGGGATGGGGCCTTCGCCCGTTCCAGGCGACGAGGCTCGCCTACCGTCTGGGGCTCGACGGTCGCGTGGCGCGCGCAGTGGCTGCCGCAATCCTGAAGCTGGCGCGAGCCTATGACGACCTCGATGCATCGCTGGCCGAAATCAACCCGCTGGTAATCGGCCCGGACGGCGAGGTTACGGTGCTCGATGCCAAGATCGTGCTCGACGACAACGCCCTGTTCCGGCATGCGGACCTCGCCGAGCTGCGCGATCGTAGCGAGGAAGAGCCGCTCGAGCTCGAAGCGTCGGAACATTCGCTCAGCTACGTGGCGCTGGATGGCACGGTGGGGTGCATGGTGAACGGCGCCGGGTTGGCAATGGGCACGATGGACGAGATCAGCAACGCCGGAGGATTTCCCGCCAACTTTCTGGATGTGGGGGGCGGCGCCTCGGTCGAGCGCGTCGCCAGTGCGTTTCGAATCCTCATGAAGGGCGCACAGGTGAAGGCCGTGCTGATCAATATCTTCGGTGGCATCGTGCGCTGCGATCGAGTCGCCAAGGGGGTGATCGAAGCGCTGGAGACCATCGATGTGAACGTCCCCGTGGTGGTCCGGTTACAGGGCACCAACGCCGAGGAAGGCCGCGAGATCCTGCGAGCCTCGGACCTCGAGTTCATTGTTGCTGAAACCCTTCAAGATGCGGCGCAGAAGGCCGTTGCCGCTGCCGCCGGGCAATCGCCGTGAGCATCCTCATTGACGCCGACACGCGCGTCCTCGTTCAGGGCATCACCGGCGCGGAAGGGTCGTTTCATAGCCGCCAGTGTATTGAGTACGGTACGCGGATTGTTGCAGGGGTGACGCCCGGCAAAGGCGGCACGCGATTCGACGACTCGGTGCCGGTATATGACTCGGTAATCGATGCGGTGCGCGAGACGGAGGCGGAGATTTCGCTGGTATTCGTTCCACCGCCGTTCGCGCCCGACGCGGTGATGGAGGCGGCTGATGCCGGGCTGCGACTGGTCATCTGTATCACCGAGGGAATCCCGACGCTCGACATGGTCGACGTGGTCGGCTACTGCAACGGCAGGGGTACGCGACTCATCGGCCCCAACTGCCCTGGCGTGATCTCTCCGGGCAAGTCCAAGGTCGGCATCATGCCGGCGTTCGTCCATCAGGAAGGCCGTGTGGGGGTGATCTCGCGCTCCGGCACTCTCACCTATGAGGCGGTCGACCAGCTGACACGTGCTGGTCTCGGCCAGTCGACTTGTATCGGCATCGGCGGCGACCCGGTGATCGGCACGACCTTCAAGGATTGCCTCGAATTGTTCGCCGAGGACGAGCAGACAGAGGCCGTGGTCATGATTGGCGAGATCGGTGGCAGCGGTGAGGAGGAGGCGGCAGAGTTCATCGCCGCCGACTACCCATTACCGGTGGTTTCTTTTATTGCCGGCCAGACGGCTCCTCCGGGCAAACGAATGGGGCACGCGGGTGCCATCATCGCCGGCGGCAAGGGCACCGCCGCAGAGAAGATGAAGGCGCTGCTGGATGCCGGCGCCGACGTCGTTGACAGTCCCTCCGAGCTCGGTGCCAAGACCCTCGAGGTGCTGTCGCGCTAGTGGCCGCGCGAGATCCCCGCCGCGGCGGACCGAGGCCGAAACGGTTACGGACGGTTTCGATAGGTCTCTGGTCTTGGCAGTCGGCGCCGTGACTTCTGCGCCCATGCCGCGGCGAGCGACAAGCCGGCCACGAACCCGCCGATGTGTGCGTACCACGCCACCCCGGCAGTGCCGCTGCTACTTGCCGACCAGAGCTGGATCAGGAACCAGATCCCCAGCAGCAAGACGGAGGGCAGGTACATGATGCGGATGAAGATCACCAGGAACACGAGCGTCAGCACCCGCGCCGTGGGGTACAGCAGCATATAGGCGCCCAGGACCCCGGCGATGGCACCGCTCGCCCCTACCATCGGGACGGTGCTGCCGGGCATGAAGACCACCTGCGCGCCCGCCGCGCTGAGGCCGCACATCAGGTAGAAGCCGAGAAATCGAACGGAACCGAGGGTGTCCTCGATATTGTCGGCGAATACCCACAGGTAGAGCATGTTGCCGCCCAGGTGGAACAGGTCGCCGTGCACGAACATCGAGGTGAGAAGTGTCAACGGTGCCGGGATAGGCATCTGCGTCCACAGCGCCGGAGAGGTCAGGGCGGCAGGTACCAGTCCGAGCCGCGTGACCATCGCCACATACGCCTGGTCGCCGCCCGCCATGCGCACCTGTAGCTGGAAGGCGAAGACAGCCAAGTTGGCACCGAACAGCAGGTACGTGACCCAGGGCGTGGAATGCGTCGGGTTGTCATCGCGCAGCGGAATCATGGAGCGGTCGCTTTCATGAGCTCGGTCACAGCGGCACGGGCCGTGGCAGCGATGTCGCTGGCGGCGACTTCAGGATCCGCGTGCATCGGCGCACCGATCCGCACCTGAATGCTGCCGGGATCGGCGAAGCGCCTGCCGCTCGGCATGAGGTGCCCGGAGTTGACCAACGCCACCGGGACGATCGGCACGCCGACGGCGCGCGCCAGATAGACGAAGCCACTGCGGAAGCGCGCCACCTCCCCTTCCGCGGTCCGAGCTCCCTCGGCGAAGACCACGGTGGATATCGGTCGCGCCGATCGCTGTCGTGAGGTCGATAGCACGTTGGCGATCGAGTCGTTGGCGCCCAAGTCGTCGGGCACATAGCCGAGGCGCCGTATCGTCCAGCCGACGAGCGGGATGCGGAACAGTGACGTCTTGGCGAGGCTGCGAAACGGCAAAGGCAAGGCCACGAGCAGGGCGAGAGTATCGAGCGTCGATTGGTGATTGGCTACGAACACGTAGGCGGCATCGGCGTCGAGGTGCTCGCTGCCTTCGCTCTCCACCACGATCCCGTTGATCCAAAGGAGCGTCCGCCCCCGGAACCGGGCGCACGCCTGAGCTGCGCTGCTGTGCGCGGCAGCGACGGAGACAACGGCTCCCAGCGCGCCCAGGACGATCGTCGCCAGTGCCCCAATCGCCCAGCTGCCAACATACCGCAGGCGCTCAGCACCGTGGTAATAGCCCAGCTGTGCGGCAGGGGTAATCATGGTCGGCGAGTGTAGCAGCGAGTTCGGCAGAGGCGCGGACCCCGGGGTAACATAGCCGCCCCCCCAAGGCCTAGAACCTGGCATCAGCGAACCCATTCCATGTCGACGTACGGCTGGCTGTCGATCGTACCGCCCATCCTGGCCATCGTCATGGCCCTGCGGACCCGCCAGGTGCATCTGTCGTTGTTTGCTGGCATCTGGATTGGCGCCACGATCCTCGCCGGGTTCAATCCGCTCGTCGGCGCCGCCGCCGCGATCGAGCAGCTTGTCGGAGTGATTTCCGATGCTGGCAATGCCCGTACCCTGATGTTCACGTTGATGGTGGGCGCCCTCATCGTGCTGTTGCGCGAGTCGGGTGGGGTGGCCGGCTTCGCAGAGTGGGCGATAGCCCGCGGTTGGGTGCGCGGCAAGCGATCGGCGCAGCTGATCTCGGCGTTCCTGGGAATATCGATCTTCATCGAGTCGAACATCACATCCCTCGTGACCGGCACCGTGTCGCGTCCGCTCTACGATCGGGTCGGACTTTCACGAGCCAAGTTGGCGTATGTATGCGACTCGACATCGGCCCCCATCTGCATGCTGATCCCGATCAACGCGTGGGGCGCGCTGATCATCAGCTTGCTGGCCGCCGAGGGACTCGCCGATCCGCTGGGCGTGCTGATCGCCGCTATCCCGCTGAACTTCTATGCGTTGCTGGCGATCGGCACGGTGTTCCTGGTGGCGCTCAGCGGACGCGACTACGGCCCCATGGCGAGGGCCGAAGCCGCTGCTGCGGAAGGTGCTGTTCGCGTCGATGCCCCGGCGATCGACCTCGGCGAGGGCGCGCCGGAGGAGGGCAAGAAAGCGCGCAATCTGGTCGTGCCGGTGGTGGTCACGGTACTGATGGTACCGGTGGTGCTCTACATCACCGGTGACGGCGAGTGGCTACAGGGCTCGGCCTCGACCGCGGTGTTGCTGGCGACGTCGAGCGGCGTGCTGGCAGCGATGCTCCTGTATCGGGCACAGCGACTGTTCTCGTTCGTCGAGATGACCGATTCGGTCATGCGCGGATTTCAGGAACTGGTGCCAATAGCGGCGATCCTGGCGCTGGCGCTCGGAATCGGCGCGATATGCCGTGCGCTCGGCACCGGACCGTGGGTAGCGTCGATCGCTGCGCCACTGCTGACCCCGGTCACCGTGGCGCCGGTGGTGTTCATTACCGGGTGCGTCATCGCGTTCTCTACCGGCAGCTCGTGGGGTACCTTTGCCATCCTCATCCCGATCGCCGTTCCTCTGGCGCTGCAGAGCGGCTCTTCGGTGCCGCTAGCCGTCGCGGCAGTGATGGGTGGGGGTATCTTCGGCGATCATTGCTCACCGATATCCGACACCACCGTGGTCTCGTCGATGTCGGCCGGGTGTGACCACATCGAGCACGTCACAACGCAGATTCCCTACGCGCTAGTCGGCGGAGGAGCTGCGTTGCTGCTCTATCTCGTCGCCGGCCTGGTCGCGTAGCAGGCAACCCTATGGCACGCTTTCATATCGGGCGCGACAACTGGTTCCTGGTGATCCCAGCGGCAATCCTCGGGTTGGCGACGCTCTATACCGTGAACCGAATGTACCGGGCTGGCGACATCCGTCGATCGATCGAGGTGGTGACGACCTTCGAGGCCGCCGGTCGGCCGCCGCTGGGGGCGTTCATCGCCGCCGACGAGGGTGACCTCACTTGCACGGCAGAGGTACTGTCGAGCTTCTACGGGACGCTCGACGTTCATTGTGTGCCGCGCAACGCGGGCATCAACTACCGTTGGCGGGTACACGTGGGGCAGCGCGCATTCGCACCGATCAACGGGGGTACGAAGGCGCTCATGCGACGCTATGCCCCTGAGATCTTCACAGAGGATTCTGACGCAGAGGAGAACGATGTCCGCTGATCAGCGGGTCGACATGACGCTCGACAACGGCCTCCGGGTAGTAGTGCAACCGCTGCACAACGCGCCGTTGGTGTCGGTATGGTGCTGGTACCACGTGGGCTCCAAGAACGAATCGCCGGGGCTCACCGGGGCCTCGCACTTCGTAGAGCACATGAACTTCAAGGGCACGCCGGACATCTCGCGCGAGGACCTGAAGGTGTGGATCGAGCGCGCTGGCGGCAGCTGGAACGGCTACACGTGGATCGATCAGACGACCTATTTCGAGACCCTGGCGGCGGAGGAGCTCGACCTGGCCTTGCGAATCGAAGCCGACCGCATGACCGAGTGTCTCTACGAGCCCGAGGAGTTCGAGTCCGAGCGTACGGTGGTGCTCGCCGAAATGCATGGCAACAGCAACAGCCCGGAGTACCTGCTCGACATCGACGTCACCGCTGCATCGTTGCGCATGCATCCCTACCGGTGGCCGACCATCGGCTGGCAGAGCGATCTGCAGGCGATGACCCGGGACGATTTGTTCGGTCACTACCGTCGCTACTACCAACCGGGCAACGCCACCCTGGTGGTCGCCGGTGATGTCGATGCTGATGCGGCGGTCGAAGCAGTCCGTCGTCGCTTCGGCGACATCGCCCCGGCAGCGACGCCTGCATATCATCGCGTCCGGGAGCCGCAGCAGGATCGCGAGCGTCGCGTCGTGCTCGAGCTACCCGGCACTGCCGCTTACCTGCAGGTGGCGTACGCGGCGCCGGCGTTCTCGGATGCTGACTTCGTGCCCCTTCTGGTGGCCGACGCGCTGTTGTCGGGCGGCAAAGGGGTCAACCTCTGGAGCGGCGGCTTTGGTCGCGGCGCGCGTGTCACATCGCCGCTTTACGCGGCTCTGGTAGACAGCGAGCTGGTGTCGTCGATCAGCTCGGCCGTGTTGCCCACCGAGGAGCCCTACCTTTACGGTTTCTCGGCGACCTTGCGCGAGGGGGTGGAGCCCCGGCGCGCCGAGCAGGCGCTGGTGGAGTCGGTGGAAGGACTGGCAACTCGTGATCTCGATGACCGAGCCCTGCGCAAGGCAAAGAACCAGGTGCTATCGGCGCTGGCGTTCGAGTCGGAACGCGTCACCGACGTGGGGCATCAGCTCGGCTACTTTGCCACCATCGCCACGATCCAGGCGCTGGATGCGGTACCGGGTGCAGTAGAGGCGACTACCGTTGAGGATGTTCGGCGCGCCGCCCTGCGGTTCCTACGCCCTGAGGCCAGGACGGTGGGTTGGTTCGTACCGCGGAGGGCATCGTGACCGCTGGGCTCGACCCCACCCGTGTGCAGCTCGACAACGGTCTGGTGGTGATGCACCAGGCCAACCGGGCGTCGCCGGCAGTGACCGTAAGCCTCAGCGTGGCCGCCGGTGCCTGCTTCGAGCCGGCC
>Ga0315336_1002410_pt1 | contig 28740 bp, 22 predicted proteins | sample ASW5metaG_FD_204512 | JGI IMG/M metagenome (GOLD analysis project Ga0315336, IMG submission 204512) | Ammonia-oxidizing marine archaeal communities from Monterey Bay, California, United States - ASW #5 | ecosystem: Environmental > Aquatic > Marine > Intertidal zone | place: USA: California... | reverse complement strand
CAATACGAAGCGGCCACATTCGGCGCTTGGATATCGACCACCAAACCCGGAGAGCATCATACCCATGGAGCAAAATCGGATGATGCACTAACATTCAAACTGGACCAGTCAGTGGGGGCAGGTCAGCACGAGGGGGGTAATGTATTTCAAACTGACATTGAATCAGCCGTTGATGCGCGCCGCCTGCGCGGCGCTGGCTGCCGTTTTCATGGCGTTTGCGGGGTCCGTCGCCGCTGACGAGACGCTTGAACGCATTTCAGTTGCCTACTGCGCGGACTGTGTTCCCTTCCACTTTACCGACGAGCAGCGCCAACCGGCTGGCATGATCATCGACCAGTGGCGCCTGTGGTCCGAGAAGACCGGGATCGCCGTCCAGTTTATCGAGGCGACCTGGGACGAGACACTGCGTATGGTTGCCGAAGGCCGAGCCGATGCCCATGCGGGTCTGTTCTTCAATGAGGCGAGGGACAAGTTCCTGGACTACGGCGTGGCGTTGACCAGGACCGGCACTCAAGCGTTCCTCCATGGGAACCTGCCTGCGATCCGCAAGATGAATGATCTGGAGGCCTACCGGATCGGCGTGGTCTCGGGAGATTTTGTCGAGAGCTACCTGAAGGAGAAGGTCGCCGGGGCCGATATCGTCGGGTTCCCGGACTACGAAGCGATCATGACCGCCCTGAACGAGGGTCGGTTACGCGCCTTTGCCGCCGATACACCGTCGGCGCTTTACCATCTCAAGCGCCATGGCCTAGTCGGTGATTACTCACTCTCAAACAGTCAGCTCCTCTACCAGAACGATTGGTTTATCGCCGTCGGCGAGGGCAACGCCACGCTGTTGGAGATCATCAATCGCGGGATGGAGAAAATCGGGAAAATCGAAAAGCAAGAGATTGACCGACGCTGGGGACCGGACGACACGAAAATAGAGGAAGGCGGCTTGCTTACGGCCGAGGAGCGCCAATGGGTTCGGGATCATCGTGGCGTCCGTCTCGGCGTCGACCCGGCTTGGCCACCGTTCGATTACGTCGATGACAAAGGCTTCCACCTCGGCTTCGCCGCTGACATCTTGCGCCTCTTGCAACAGCGCCTGGGGGCTTCCTTCGAACTGGTTCCCGGGTTGACATGGTCCCAGGTTCTTGAAGGAGCCGAAGCGCGAACCATTGATCTAATTTCCATATGCGCCCCGACCCCAGAACGCGCGAAGTATCTCCGCTTTACGCAGCCCATGACTGCTATGCCCTGGGTCATTGTCACCCGGAAAGACTTTCGGCAAATCAAAAACCTCAGCAACCTGGCCAAGGACCGGGTCTCCATGACTACTGGCTATGCCGTTGTCGACCTGAGCCGCGCCAAATTCACCGGTCTACCGATCCGGGAGGTCACCTCTCCACTGGAGGGTCTGAAAGCGGTCGCCGTCGGCGAGTCAGACGCCTACGTCGACAACTTGGGCGTGGTCAATCACCTCATTCAAAAAAATGCGCTCAGCAACCTGCGCATCGCGGCCGATAGCGGACTTCCCCACCAACACCTGAAAATCTGCGTTCGTTCCGACTGGCCGGAGTTGGTTGCCATCCTGAACAAGGGTTTGGACAAACTGCCATCGGATGAGGTTCGTTCGATCCTCCGCAAATGGATCCCGGTAGAGATACATGGTTCCGTTGTGTCGCAACAGGTGGGGATCCCCGAGGCTGTTTGGTGGTTGGGCGCGGTGGTTCTTGCCGCCTTTCTTGGGTTGGTCGCGGCGTCACGCATCTTGATGCGATCAGCCAGTGAGGAGAGCTTGGCGCTGCAATTCGGATCAAAGCGCTTTCGTGCCAACGTTACCATCGCGGTGGGTTTTCTCATCTTAGTGGTGGTGTTCATCGGTTGGCTGGCCTTGCTCCATAACCATGGCAAAGTCGTTGGCACCGTGCGGACAAACCTTCAAACCGTACTCTATACCACAGCCGAACGGCTCAACGATTGGGTTGCCTACCGCAAACGATTCCTTGCCGAGCTTGGGCGCGAAACCGAGTTGGCGCGGATCACGGAGGGTTTGATTAAATTACCTGTCGGGCGAAATACCCTGCTCACCTCCGCTTCCTTGGCCGAGACACGCCGGTTCTTCGAGAGGAATCAGAAGCGCTTCGGTAACCTGGGCTTCTTCATCATCAATGCGGACAGCATCAGCATCGCCGCCCGGCGCGATACCAACATCGGCACCCGCAACCTGATCGCCGAGCACCGCCCCGACCTAATCCAACGGGTGTTAGAGGGAGAAACCGTGTTCGTGCCACCCATACGTTCAGATGTTGCCCTCGGCAACGTGGGCGAAGGCCACATGCCGCCCACCATGTTCTTCGCCGCCCCGATCCGCAAGGTCGACGGCACCGTAATCGCCGCCCTCGCACAGCGAGTCGACCCAGGCCGAGATTTCACCCGAGTGCTGCAATTTGGAGGGATCGGCGAGACCGGGGAAAGTTATGCCTTCGACCGCCAGGGGCTGCTCTTATCGGAGAGCAGGTTCGACGAAGACCTCCGCAAAGCTGGTATCATTAACCCGGATCAGAAAAGCATGCTCAACGTCCAAATCCGCGATCCCGGTGGTAACATGATGGAAGGCTTTCGGCCCCAACTGCCGAGGAGTGAAATGTCGCCCACCCGCATGGCCGACAGCGCCGTCCAGGGCGAATCCGGAATTGATATGGAAGGCTACCGGGATTACCGAGGCGTACCCGTATTCGGAGCCTGGATCTGGGATACGGACCTGGGCTTGGGATTGGCCACCGAGATCGATATGGCAGAAGGCCTATCGTCGTTCTACACCATGCGCTTGACCGCCGTCAGCGTGCTAGGGGTGGTGCTGATCCTCACCGTCGGCGCTATCCTCTTCACATTGACCCTCGGGGAGCGTGCCAATCTAGCCTTGACGAAGGCACGGAACACACTGGAAGAGCGTGTTACAGAAAGGACCCAGGAACTCGAGAACAGCGAAACGCGCATCCGCACCATCATCGACAACGCAGCTGACGGCATCATAGTCATAAGCGGGAACGGCATCATCCAAAGCTTTAGTCCGGCTGCCGAGCGCATCTTCGGCTACACCTCAAGCGAGACCGTCGGGAAGAATGTAATGATGCTCATGCCTGAACCCATGAGGAGCGAGCATGACGGTTATCTTGAACGCCATCTGAAAACCAGTGAGGCGCGGATCGTTGGCACGAACCGCGAGGTCGTCGGCTTACGGAAAGACGGAACCGAGTTTCCCATGGACCTCGCCGTCGGTACGGCGCGCGTCGGCAATGAAACGATCTTTACCGGAGTTATTCGCGACATCACCGAAAGAAAGCAGGCTGAGGCCGTTCTCGCCGAGAAGCAGGCGCAACTTCGGTCCGCCATGGACAACATGCCTGGCGGAATGTTGATGGTTGCCGCCGATCTTAAGTTCGTCGTTGTCAACGATCAGTACGGCAAACTGTTTTCTTTCCCCGATGGCCTCGTTTCTCCTGGCAAATCGATCGCCGAGATGTTCCGGTTTCAGGCGGAGCGGGGCGATTATGGAGAAGGCGACGTCGACGAGCTGGTCACGCAAATGACCGACACATTCCTGAGCGGCGATATCCGGAAGTACGAGCGGCTATTACCGGATGGCGTCACTGCCGAGGTTTATCTGGAGCCTACCTCGGATGGCGGAGTGATTGCCATCGCTCGCGACATCTCCGACCGAAAGGTAGCGGAAGCAGACGCCGCGCGGCAGCGCGAAATCATCGAACTGACCATGGAAAATATGGATCAGGGTATTTCCATGTTCGATGGCAAAATGAACATGGTCGTCCACAACGCGAAATTCACGGAACTGCTGGAGTTTCCGCAAGACCTTCTGCAAAGGAACCCATCTCTCGAAACGCTTTTCCGATACAACGCCGAGCGCGGCGAATATGGCGAGGGTGACGTTGAAGAGCAGGTGCAAACGCGCCTCGAACTCGCCCAAATTTGCGAGCCCCATCACTTCGAACGATCCCGGCCCGACGGTACGATAATTGAGGTCCGCGGCCTACCGGTCCCGGACGGTTCCTTTGTCACCACGTACACGGACATAACCGAACGCAAGCGGGCTGAGGAGCAACTGGCCTCGGCCTTCGGAATTATTTCGGGCAGCATCGATTATGCGGCGCGAATTCAGCGCTCCGTGCTGCCCGACAACACACTGTTCGAGTCTCTGTTGCGCGATTATTTCGTGATCTGGGAACCGCGAGACGTGGTCGGGGGCGACATATACTGGAGTAAGCTTTGGGGTGACGGATTGTTGATTATTCTCGGCGACTGCACGGGCCACGGAGTGCCTGGCGCTTTCATGACCCTGATCGCTACCGGCGCCCTGGATCACGCCCTCTCAGAGGTAGTGCACGGCCAGATTAATGCACTAATACAGAGGCTCCACCAAGTCGTACAAATCACCCTCGGCCAGCACGGCGAAGGCGGCGAATCTGACGATGGTTTGGAATTGGGTGTCTGCTACCTAGACGCAGAGATGACTAAGGTTACCTTCGCCGGCGCCCGTTTCAATTTGTATCTGGTTGAAGACGGCGTCGTCTCGACAATCAAAGGAACAAAGAGCGGAGTCGGCTATCATGGCATTTCCCACAGCCAAGAATATGACGAACATGAGGTCGTTCTCCTGGAGGGCAAATCCATCTACATGACCACCGATGGGTTGATAGATCAGGTCGGCGGCGAGCGTGGCCGTGGCTTTGGAAAAAGACGCTTCCAGGCCTTACTGACAGAAATTGGGGGGCTGCCCATGGCCGAACAGAAAAAGCGGATTTGGCAGACGCTGACTGAATATCAAGGCGAACAGAACCGACGCGATGATATCGCCGTCGTTGGCTTCAAAGTATAAGTGAAACCTCCATTACTAGATTGAGGTTCCGCAGGGCCGAACTGGTTGGGCCAGTCCTGACCTTGCCGTTGATCGTGGTCAGTTTTCGTCAAAGGTCTGCAAGGGGTCAACTGCAGCCGAAAACGCCGGCTCGGAACTTGGTCTGCTTAGCGCCCAGCACCGGAAATCAGCTGCTCGAACTTCCGCTTAACCCCTGGAAGCGGACCAGAATCGCGATCCGAGATATGGTCTCTTTCGTGCCAGAAGCGGACTTCAGATTCGTTATTCTCGCAGTCAGCCCAGCTTGTCCAATTCTTTCTGTAGGCGCTCTTTCATAACGTCGGGGGAAATGTCCTTTCGGATGTAATCGCGGGCACCTGAGAATATGCAATCCTCGACGACAGCCATGTTGTCGACGGATGTAAGCATCACGATGTTGGCACTGGGCTCTTCGGCCAGAATGGCTTTCAGCGTGGAAATTCCGTCCTTCACGGGCATTTCGATGTCGAGCAGCACAAGGTCCGGTTTTTCGCTCCGAAAAAGTTCAAGCCCCTGTTCGCCGTTCTCCGCCTCGCCGACAACCTCCGCACCGAGCGACGTCACGAGGGTATTCGCCACGGCTCGCATCGCCTGCATATCGTCAACGATCAGTACTCTCGGGCTCCTGTCATTTGGCATCGATTTTCTCCTCCTACCGCTACGCGGATTAACTGTCGGCAAGCTCGCTCATGCCCAGTGCGCCCAAGCTTTCATCAAGCAACGGCGACGATTTCGTGAGGGTAAAGGACCCACCGCGATTCGCCATTTCCTTTGCTGCCGACAAGAGTACCTGAACACCAAGCGTCGTCACCCGTTCGACCATTTGGCCATCTATCTCGATTTTATCGACGTCGGCCATAGACTCCAAAATCGCCGTTCGCACATCTGCTGCCGTCGAGTTATCCAGAATTGGCTCCAACTTGAAAACACATGTGCGCGGTCCGGCAGCCAATTCCGGTGCTGTATTATTCGATGCGGGAGCAGCTGAGGCACCGGCCGTGGCCGCCTTGAGATTATCGGCCAGACCGGACCATTCCGATGGATCAGCCTGAACACCTTGTTCGGCATTCTGAAGCAATGTCGTTAAGACGTCGTTGGCTTCGATCAGCATGTCGGCGATCTCTCCGGATATCCCGACGGATCCGTCGCGCACCGCTCCCAGAAGAGCCTCGAAGGTATGGGCGAACGACGCCAGGTCCGTGAGCCCCCACGCGCCGCCTCCGCCCTTTGCCGAATGGACCGCGCGGAATATGGCGTTCACCTCCTCGGGATCAGTTTTCTCCAAGGTGTCGCCCAAATGGGTCAACCGTTCGGCGGCATCGCTGAGCAACTCGGCGCATTCCTCGAAATACATTTTTCGCGCCGCGGCGAGAGCCGGGTCCAATTCCGCGCTCATGGCACTACTCCCGTCATATGGCCCCGTCACCGGGCCTTTCGGTGATCAAATCAATGTTAAGCGCATTCAGAACCTCCGAGATATCATCCTCCATGTGATCCGTCCGAATGCACGAAAATTCGTCAGGAATCCCCGCGCTGAGATCACCGGCGTCCGCAGAACTCGTCATCAATGACACACGGGTGTTCTTGAGAAGAGACACCGCTGCCACGGCGCGGCCCAAGTCAGTACCGCTCATGGTTTCCATCTGGACCGAGGAAATGACAAGGTGAGGCCGGTTCTCCACGGCCAGCTGAAATGCCTTTACCGACGAATCCGTGGAGATGACCTGGCAGCCCTGTTCGGAAAGGAAGAACTCCGCCATTTTCCTTAATGTGGCCATGGGGCTGGCCAGGATGATTTTTACTTCGGTCACGGGAGCTGTCGTTGGGGCAGGGTCCGGTGGCGTCGGCAATTCAGCGAGGGTTCGCTCGGACTCCTTATCGTCGGGATTATCGCCGATTTCGATGATCTGTCTAATCTTGTCCACGAACATCTGCAACTCGTCGAATTCATCCGCCGAAAACGTCCTCTCTGTTTCGATGTACTCCTCCAAACGATGGCAGATCATGCTGATCAACGGAAATCCGAATGTTCCACCGATACCTTTCAGGCTGTGCACCTGCCCGCGGAAGTCAGTCATCACGTCGTTGCTACTGTCGGTGTCGGTTCGAAGCACCTCGATCATGTCGTCGAGAATGTTCAATTTCTCGGTCGCGGTCTCGATGAAACTGTCTTTGAGCCCCTCCATGATCGAGCTGATATCAGAACTTTCAGACATCCTGCCGTCCCCCTACTCTGATCCTGTGTCTGTTCACGCAATCTCTCTCGCCAGCGAACCTTTCCGGTTACGCTGACTTTGTTGTCCTGCGCCGTGAACAGGCTTCCACGATTTCCTCGGCAAATTTGCGAAGCGGCACTTGCCTTTCAACGGCTTTCAATTCTGCCGCGACTCTGGGCATGCCGTAGATCAAAGACGTGGCTTCATCCTGTCCAAGCGTGAGGGCACCGGCCTGACGCATGGCCAAGAGGCCTTCCGCGCCATCTCTTCCCATTCCTGTCAAAATGGCGCCGACCGCATTGGCACCGGCGATACGCGCCGCGGACTGGAACAGAACGTCGATCGAGGGTCGGTAACCGTTGATTCGGGAACCGTCATCAACTCGACATACGTAAGTTCCCTTCAGCATCTCCAACTGCAGGTGTGAGCCCCCGGGTGCCAGGTAAACATGCCCCGCGGAAATCTCCATCTGGTTTGCCGCCTCCTGGACCCTTAGTTCGCTAATTTCGTCCAACCGCTCGGCAAATCGCCGGGTGAATTCCTGCGGCATGTGCTGAGCATAAAGAATGGGCGGACAGCGAGATGGCAGCTTCTCGATGATGTAACGCATCGCCTCGACGCCGCCCGCGGACGCGCCGATGCAGATCACCTTGTTGGTTAGCATGGCCGCCGATATGGGCGCAGTCGTGGGAACTGGCGCGGAACGACTCAGGCACGAGCGAAATCCCGCAACATTGGCGCGCGCGGCGGCCTTGACTTTTTGAATGATCTCATCGGCTTTCTCGGCCAGGGAGATGTCCAGATTGACGGTCGATTTTCCAACCACGTCGACGGCGCCGATTTCCAGCGCCCGGTAGGCCATATCCGAGTTGTCCTTGGTATAGCCCGAAATCATGACAACGGGCGTTGGCCGCAACCGCATGATCTTCTCAAGGAAAGAAAGGCCGTTCATGCCCGGCAATTCGACGTCCAATGTTACGACATCGGGATCGAGGTCCTTGATCTTTCGCCGCGCAATCTGGACATCGGGGGCCGTGCCCACGACTTCGATGCCGGATTCTCCCGACAGAATATCCATGAGGATTTCGCGCATGACCGACGAATCTTCGACGATCAAGACTTTAATTGGTTTCGACATCTGTCTGTCCGCGTTCTTTCTCAAAACATTTCGACGTCGCCACCGGCGCTCGTTCGCCGCAGTTGTCTCTGGAACCTCTCCTCGGCACCCTTAATTTCGTGCACGACATTGTCCCTGATCAGTTTGACCCGCGCCCTTCCGGAAATGGGAAAGAACTCCACGCGCCTCGGTTCTGTCCCTCCGATGTCATGGGCAGTCACGGGCATTCCTTCGCAATCAAGATAATCCATGGCAAATTGGGCATTCAATGTGCCCACGGGCCGGCTCGCACCAACCAGATCGGCGCCGCCAAAAACCTTCACTTCCATGCGGTTCCTCGGGCATCCCGTAGCCAGTACTTCATTGAGCAGAACTTCCATCGCATGAGCACCGCAGCGGAGATCTACATTGTCGGGCCGGGCCTCATGGGCCGGCTGGACCGGCAGCATGAAATGGTTCATTCCGCCAATTCCGGATTTCGGATCACGGACGCAGACCCCGACGCAGGACCCCAAGACGGCGGTCAGAACCTCGTCATCGCCGGATGAAACGAAATATGTGCCAGGCCCGATACGCACCATATTGCGCTTGGTCCCGGGATCAATATAGCGTCGCGTGCCTGCCGAGACGTCGAAATCGCCGCCTTTACGACGCGATAGAAGGGAGTTGCCGGTGCTCAATCCTGCCACCTATAAATCGTGTTCCCTTCCCGCGATAGGCCTGGGCAGGAGAAGGTCATAGATTCGGAACTGCCCAGGTATAACCAGCCTCCGGGCCGCAGTACGTTGGTAAATCGGTTGACCAGTTGCATTTTCGTTTCGAGATCGAAGTAAATCATCACGTTTCGGCACATCACGGCATCGAACTGGCCTCGAAAAGGCCAGGCGTCCAGAAGGTTGAGTTTCTTGAATGTGACCATCGAGCGAACGTTGTTCTTTATCCGCCATTGTGTCTCGCCGTTCGATTCGAGTGCTTCGAAATATCGTTCCCGGTCATTCGCTGCCGTCTCGGCCAAGGCCGACCCGCTGTAAACACCGGAGGATGCGCGCTCCAGTATGTTGGTATCGATATCTGTCGCGAGCACCCGGAAATCTAACCCTGGCAGCCGGTTGCCGAGCACCTGCTGAGCCGTTATGGCGATTGAATACGGTTCCTCGCCGGTGGAACAGCCCGCTGACCAAATTCGTATCCTATCCGATTTCCGGGCGCGGACGCGTGCTAGGGTGTTGGGAATCGTGATATCCCTGAGATGGTCGAAATGGTCTTGAGATCTGAAGAACTTGGTCAAATTCGTGGTCAGGGCATTTACGAGAACTGCGGTCTCATCACCATTATGGTCGTCCTTCAAGACCCGAACGTAATCCCCGAAGTTCTCAAGACCAAGCTGGCGCAGCCGCCGGCTCAGCCGCGCATATACGAGATCGACCTTCTGATCGCCGAAAATAATCCCCGTCCGCTCCGTTGCCAACCTGACGATGAACTCGAAATCCTCGCGGGCGAGCGGGAATTCCCGATCCAGGTCGAACCGAACCGCGGCTTTATTCTTTTCGGTTCGCCTGCTTAAGGGCATGCGTGTCGTCGCCAATTCCCCGGTCAAGACAGTCTAGAACTCTTCCCAACCTTCCTCGCTTTCGAAATCGCTGTTGGGATCTGCTTTCTTCGTCCCCTTATCGCGCCACGTCGGCTTCGGCCTTGCGCCCATTGATGACGGCCGTTCACCGGCCGCCTCGTCCTCAAGGGAGAAGAAGGAGACGGATTCCATTAGGAAATGGGACTGATCCTCAAGGGCCCGTGTCGACGCGGTATATTGTTCGACCAGGGCCGAGTTCTGCTGCGTCATTTCATCCATCCGGGTAATCGCCGCGTTAACCTCCTGCACGCTGTTCGCCTGTTCGCGGCTGGCGGTTGAGATTTCCCCAATGATTTCCGCCGCGTCTCTGACGGCCTCGACGATTTCAGCCAGGGAATCGCCTGCATCGCGAACCAGCTTGACGCCATTGCGGACCTCAATCTCGCTGCTCGCGATGAGGTTCTTGATTTCCTTGGCCGAATCAGATGAGCGAAGCGCCAGTTTGCCGACCTCGGAAGCGACGACCGCGAACCCTTTTCCGGCATCGCCGGCACGCGCCGCTTCCACGGCTGCGTTGAGGGCAAGAAGGTTGGTCTGGAAGGCAATCTCGTCGATAACCCCGAGAATATCGGAAATCTTCTGCGACGACTCCTCAATTTTGACTATGGCGTCGACGGCTCCACCCACGACCTCGCCGCCCGCGTTGGCTGCCTCACGGGCCTTGGCTGCAATCCTATTTGCATCCTCGGCATTCTGGGCGTTCTGCATCACCGTCGTTGCGACCTCCTCCATGGATGCCGCTGTTTCCTCGATATTCGCCGCCTGCTGCTCTGTCCGGTGTGACAGGTCCTGACTGCCCGCGTGCATTTCCCTGCAAGCATTGCCAACCTCCATGGCCGATTTGGTGATCGTCAACACCGTCGCGCGCAACCGTTCGATGGCGACGTTGATATTCGTGGTGATCTCACCGAAAACGCCGTCGTAAACAATGTTGGTTTCTCCGGACAATTCGCCGTTGGCAAGAGACTGCGCGGCCGTTGCAACATCGTCCATAACGCTTCGGATTGTGTCGGTCAGTTGGTTCATGGATTCAGACAGGCTGTGCAGAAACTCGTCGTCAATTTTCTGATCCAGGCGCATGTCCAATTTGCCGGCGGCGACGGATTCAATTATAGATGATAAAACTTCCTCTATAGATACTTTTTCCGTGCAGTCCTCCCATTCGACGACGGTGCCCAAACGCGTTTTCCCGTCGATGATGGGTGACGCGACCAAACTGAAGATCCTGTCTCCAATGTGAAATACCTTTTTGTGTGGAGAGCGCAGGTTATCCATCAATACACGCTGGTGATTTTGGTCCGCATGGAAGTCGTCCATATTCGAGCCGATCAGCTGATTGGCGGAGAATCCTGGATACGATTTGCGAATATCGGTTTCCGCGGCACTGAAGGTCGCGGCCATGCTATCGTTTGTGTAAATGATGTCGTAATCGGTATCGGCAATCATCACGCTCGTGTTCGCACTATCAAGCGCCGCAGTGCGTTGAATCGATTCACGTGTAGCAATTCTGCCCAAGTACCAGGCCAAGACGAGAGCGAAGGCCGCCATGAAGCCAACAATGATTTTGGAGTTCCTGACCCAGGTTTCGTTTTCGGCCTGTCGGATATCCATCAGGCCTTGTTCCTCGTCTTGAAAATCTTGAACCAACTGGCGTAATTCGTCGAACCTACTCTTGCCCTTCGCTTCGCCCACCGCGCTTGACAATTCTTGCAGGGATCCGCTGGCATCAGTCTGGCGGCGTAGCACAATCAGGGGCTTGGCGGCGACCGATACCCATTGGCGCAGTTTCCGCGCGATCTCCTCAAGGCGCTGCACCTGCTTCGGGTTGTCGCTGACTTTCACTTGCAACACTTCGATGGACTTGAATGCTTCCCTGGAGCCAATGTCATAGGGTTCAAGGAACGGTTCCTTTCCGGTCAGCAGATAGCCGCGAAGGCCGGTCTCCATATCGACGGCGGAGACGAGCACATTTTCAGCCGCGGCAATCACTTCCTGTGTGTGGACGACCCAGTGGGTCGTGTTTCCGACGGTGCGCAGGGCTAGGAGGGCGGTCGCGCTGATAACGGCCAACAGGATCACTGGGGTAAAAATTCCCATCATGATCTTTTGCTTTGTGGTCAGGTCGAAAACTTTTCGACTTCGTCCGGTCATTAGTTCCTCCTAGGTTGGTCGGCGCTCATCCCTTGACCTTCAACCGGTCCGGACGCGCCCTCCAATGGGTTTGATCACTATCAATTTTACCCGTGCACCTTGCTATGCCGCGCTCCTGTCATTCTTGTGCATCATAAGAGCCCCGGAAATGGCGGCGATCTGGACCACCATCAGCTCCCTTTCGAGTTGTCCCTCGCCGCCACGGTCCGCCCTCCTTCAATACTGTCATGCAGGCTTTCCAGATCAAACAGATGCTCGGCATTGAGAATGGCAACCATTCGATCCTCCGCGTTGGCAAGTCCCGCCAGGAACTCCTGGTCGACGACGAGGTCGACTTCGGGCATTGGACGGATCTCCGAACTGTCTACGACAAGAATTTTTGACACTGAGTCAGCCAAGATTCCGATCAGCTTCTCGTGGACATGGACTATGATAATGACGTGAGTCTTCGTAACTTTCGTCAGGCCCATGCCGAACCTGCAGCGCAAATCAAATACCGGCAGGATGCTGCCACGCAGGTTCAAGACGCCGCGCACATAGTTCCGCGTGTTTGGCAATTGCGTCACATCCGCCCAAGCGATGATTTCCCGCACGGCCAGGATGTCGACGCCGTATTCCTCGTTGCCAATTTTAAACGTGATGAATTGCGCATCGGCATTGTCAGCCCCGTGCCTTTCGGCATCGCCGACGGTAGCCGGCAGGCCTGACGGCTCATTGTCATGATTGGATCTCGTGGTCACGGGGAAACCTCGCTGTCCGGCATGTTTGGATTGACCGCCAGGGCCTGTAGTTTGTGTACAGGGACGATCATTCCTTCGAGCCCATCCACATCCAATATCAGGGCGACGTGGCCATCACCGAGAATGGTCGCCGCCGACACCCCTTCGACACTTAGATAGTTTTCTTCCAGGCTTTTGATGACGACTTGTTTCTGGCCAACCAGGTCATCGACGATGAGCCCCAGAATCTTGCCCATGCCAGTCTCGACGAATACGACGAGTCCCTCACATGGGTCGTGGTTGCCGCCATCAATTTCGAACAATGATGCCAAGGATATGAGCGGAATGTATTCGCCGCGATGCTGAATGAACTGGGCTTGGCCCATGACCTCCTGCACCTCGTCTGGCGCCGGTCGCAGGCTTTCGATGATGCAGGCAAGCGGCAGGATGTAGTGTTCGTCGCCGACGCGGACAATCATGCCGTCCATGACAGCCAGGGTGAGCGGCAGTGCCATAACGAACCGCGCGCCGTGTCCCGGTGTCGACACGACCGTGACCCGTCCACCCAACTCAAGAATGCTGCGACGGACCACGTCCATTCCGACACCACGCCCTGATACATCGGTGACTTCCTCGGCGGTGGAGAATCCCGGAGCAAATATGAGGTCATCAATCTCTTCTGGCTGGAGCCCGTCCGCAGCACCAACGAACCCTCGTTCGATGGCTTTCCCCAAGACTCTCTCGCGATTGATGCCGGCGCCGTCATCCGAAACCTCGATGATGATCCTGCCGCTACGCTGATCGGCGGATAGTATGATCTCCGCCTCTTCTGGTTTGTTGGCGGCGATCCTTTCCGCCGGCATTTCCAATCCGTGATCCAGGGAATTCCGGATCATATGGGTCAACGGGTCCGAAAGCAGTTCGATGATGGTCTTGTCGACTTCCGTATCCTCACCGCGAAGCGTCAATCGAACCTTCTTTCCCAGCTTCCTGGAGAGTTCCCGGACCAGTCGCGGCATCCGTGAAAACACGGTCTTCACGGGTTGCATGCGCACAGCCATGACTCCTTCCTGAAGATCGCGCATATGGGAGCTCATGGTTTCAATGCCGCGGTGGAGGTTCTCGCTGCCGCGAAGATTTATTGATTCGCCATACTGCTCGAGCATGGCCTGGGTGATGACGAGTTCACCTACCATGTTGACCAGGGTATCGATGCGGTCGAGATCAACGCGTACAGAGGTAATTTTCCGAGCCGAAAATGACTTCGCCGGTGGTTGTGACGGCTCTACGGACGCAACGGACTTATCCGATGACGGCGGAGGCGCAGGTGGTGGAGCGCTCGGAGCGGCCGCGGTCGTGACAGATGATGGCGTCGCTTCCGCCTCGTCGGTCGCCGCCGGCTCCTCGATGGGAATCTCCTCGATCCGCAGCGCGCAGGCATCGGCGACGAATTCGAACACGTCCTCGACCGTCTCGCGGGGCATGAGGGTGGTCAGTTCAAATGTCCACATGAGGTAGGATTCGAGAGGATTAAGATCTTCCAGCGGCGGCAGAAGGTTCGTGTCGAGCGACGTCTTCAGGCCACCCAACTCCCTCAGTTCCCTGACGATCAACAAAGGGTCGTTGGCCGCCTCGAAAAGTCTCGCGGTGGGTTTGAATTTTATCGCAAATCGTTTTAATTCGACCTGTTGATCAGCGCCTGGAGCACTTTCCTCGACAGGCGCCTCAGCGCCGTCGGCCCCCTCGGCCTTGATGTCCGTGGACAGAGTTTCCAGAGAACGAACCGTTTCCTCAACCCGCTTCGCGACAGCCTTCTTACCCGATTTGACCCGATCGACGATATCGGCCAACAGGTCGCGGCCATCGACCATTCGCTCAATGGTGTCGGCGCTTGTTTGGATCCGCCGTGACCGCATGAGGTCAAGTGCCGCTTCCAGAGCGTGGCTGATCTTGACGATATCATCGTAATTGAACGCGCCGGCGCCACCCTTGATCGAATGCACGGCACGAAACAATTCGTTCAGCAACTCGGGCTGCGCCGCTTCGCTGGCGTTACGCAGGGCTTCCAATAGATCTTCAATCTCGGTTAGCCGCTCGGCGCACTCTTCGAAAAAAGTAGCGCGAAACTTCTCGATCTGACCGATTGGTTGCTTTCGCTTGGCCATCAAACCACCGCAAGTCCTACAAGCAGACCTTCATCGCCGTGTGCACGAGCATATCTGGATCGAAAGGTTTCTGCAGCCAGCCCGTCGCACCCGCCGATTTGGCTCGTGATTTCAGTTCGTCGCTGGTTTCCGTGGTCAGACAGAGGATCGGTACGAAGGCGAGTTTTTCGCTCTGACGGACCTGTCGCGTTAGTTCAATGCCATCCAATCTCGGCATGTTGATGTCCGTGATGATCAAGTCAACCGCATTGCCTTCGAGGGCCTTTAGCGCATTGACGCCGTCGTCTGCCTCAATGATGCTAAAGCCCGCGGCTTTCAGCGTGAACGTCAGCATGTCACGCATGGTGACCGAGTCGTCCACGATTAAAACTCGTCGGCACATAACTACCTCCGGACTTTCATCCGTTCGGCCGCAAACTTTGCATTGCGAAGTTCCCCCTGCTTCTAATTAGATGGTATAGATAACGGTGAATACATACAATTTTGTTTGGCTGGTGTTCGGTGTCGGTTGCAGCCCTCGAAGAATACAACCGTGTCGACGATCAGGTTTGTGATGAGATTCTGAAGATTAGTCACGCTCGCCGCCGTCTTTCCTCGGCCTGCCGACCGGTTCGGGATGAACAACACGGCAACGATGTTACGAGTGTTGCCGGAGCGGAATGGATGCATCATGGTGTGAGTAGGTTGCTGGTCATCGACGATGATCCGGATCCGGCTGCGTGGTTTTCATTTACAGATTAGGTGGCCGCCTGGCACGCTGGCGCATGAGGTGTTACCCGCCAGAACGGAAGAGGAGTCGATGACCCTGCTTCGGTCCGACCGACCTATCGACCTTGCGATGGTCGGCATTGACGGTGGTGGAGTGTCTGATCTTGACCTGTTCAAGAGTATTGACCGATGTGAGCTCCGGATGCCACGACTATAGTGTCGTTTCACAGGACGGGCATGCCGTCACTCTGCGGGAATGTGTATTGGGAAGCTATCGATGGGCAATGACACACCCATAAGGGCAATCATCATCGATGATGAAGAGTTGATGCGCACAATCATCAAGTCGGCGCTGATGGCCCTTGAGGTTGATGTCGTTGGCGAGGCGGGGAACGGAAAGGATGGCATCAAGCTATTCGACGAAAGCGAGCCAGATTTAGTGCTGTTAGACATTCGCATGCCCGAGATGGACGGCTTGGAAGCCCTAACAACCTTAAAGGGAAAAAACCACAACGTTTATGTCGTCATGTTGACGGCGATCGACGACGCGGATGTGATTGATGAATGCATGATTGCGGGCGCAAAGGATTATCTGAAGAAGGGTATCCCAGTTTCGGAGATTATCACAAGGCTTCAGCGTCATATTAATCGGCTCTACAACGCTATCTAGTTAAAATCTATTTCAGCGTGTCTGCTTCGGGTCAGACTGGGGCTTAGGCAAAGTCTTAAACGGGACAAGTTCTGAGGCATCCCGTTTCAGGACATGAGCAACAATCGAGATCTCAACAGATCCACTGCCGCTCTTAAACGATCCTTCGAATAAGAGGGGCAGGCCAATGCGCAATTTCCCACGATCAAGTTATAACGACGAGGCGACATAAAGCAGTTAATAAGCTCCTATGCCAATCTTGATGTAAATCAAAGCAGAGGACGCAATAGTTTGCTTGATTCATACTCGTCAGAGATTCTCCCATACTTTCGCTTACTAGGATGTCTCCGACGCCTCCCTGTTGAACTCGCCGGGCCAATCGGGCCCGGCTTTTTTTTGAGCAAAGTTGAAACAGTCTGCGATCTCTTCTGAAACTTCCAGCGGCGAAAAGTGTGCAGCCAAAATCAGAGCCTGTTTTTCGAAATCTTTCATTACGTTGCCGCGAGTGACCTGGCCTCTCAACCGGACCAAACCATTTGTATGCCTGACTCTGTGTTTGGGGCCGGTCAAATGGGGCGGGGTATGTCTTTCGTGACCAATCTTACCTTCTTGTGGATCTCATCCACCGTGAAAGGTTTCGTTACATAGGCGTCAATGCCCGCGTCGATTGCCGCCGTGACAGCTTCTTTCGTGAGGTTGGCCGTCAGCATCAGAAACTTAGTACTGTTTCCGCTTCCGCGAATATTCTGGAGAAGCTCCAGCCCATCAAGATTGGGCATCATCCAGTCACAAATAATCAGATCATATGGAGCTTGCGTACTGTGAAACAATTCCAACGCCATCTTGCCATCGGCGGCCATTTAAATTTCTTTTATGCCCATAGTCTTAAACGCGTGCTCGACCATACTTCGCATGATGGATTCATCATCGACGACAAGAACTCTCAAATTCGAATACCTTGCGCCCCGAGATCCATTTGACATGGTTCAAATCCTGAATTGATGCTCGTACAGTTGAATTGTTCGTCAAATCCAATACGCATACCGGGAATACTCAAAAACCAACCCCTCGCAAGTCGTCAAGTTGATGCATGCAAGCAGACGGGCCCGGATGCGGGTCCATGCCCCCCTGATCAACACAGCAAAATTCTGAGTGATCTTCTGGAAACTGATCTTCTTGTCTCCGCGGGGCTCTGTTGATAGCGGCCATTTGCATACTGGGCTATTACGATCTCGTCCGGTAAGGTTTCTGAATGTATGCGAGGCAGTCAAAGGGTCTTTGGGCGATATTATTTGTTTCCTCGCTCACCCTGTTGGGGTGCATGAAGGACGTCACAAAGATTCGGGCGCCGAGTGCCGCGAAATGGTGCCATGGCTGCCACGGGATCCATGGGAAGGGCACGGCTCTTGCAGCAATTCCAAATCTGGCCGGACAGAAGGTTTCATATCTGGTTCGACAGCTTGAGCTTTTCCAACAAGGTAAGGGGATAGGAACGGCCGCACGGATTCAGACAGATGAAGTCGTCCGCCAGAACAGGTCGATGAAATATCACGCGGATAAATTGGGCCCGGATGAAATCATGGCGACGGCAGAGTTCTATTCGTCCCAACCCTGTAATGTTCGACCGGTCAACGTAGAACCCGTCCCGTCGAACCGGTGCACGAAGTGTCATGGAGATATGGGAATTAGTGCAAGTGGGGGCATTCCTAATCTAGCTGGTCAGAATATCGAATACCTACTTGCCCAGATCCAAAAATTCAAAGAGTCCAGTTCTGGAGTAGAACGGGAGCAACGCAGACCCTACCGGCGGCATCCCATCATGAGCAATTCAGTATCGAATCTAAGTTCGGGCGAAATTGCCACGCTGTATGCCTATGCGAGAATGGCTTGTCGGTGACAGATCTTGGTTGCGCCCCGAGCGCCCGCTGCCCTGATTTTGATGATAGAGTACAATCGAATGTGAACGATCGACGTATGGTACATGCGGTCAAGCTGTTCAAACCGTTTTCACGACGGCACGGTAAGGATGACTTTGTCGGTTACGGTATTGGCCTCTCCTCTGTTCTAAGGATAGTCTAGAAGCACCATGGGGGGAGCTGGGCTGAAGGAAAGATTGACGTGGGGGCGACCTTTAGGTTCACGATGTCGTCAAGCCAAGGACATAGTGATCGGGAATAGAAACAGTTCATTAGCCGAACTGGGTTAACGACCCGCCGTGGGATCAGATTTGGCGGTTCAAGACAGCGCCTTTACAGTTCGACATACGTATAGACCCGACCGAAAGGAGGTAGACCCGACCGAAAGGAGGTAGACCCGACCGAAAGGAGGCGTTCCAATCGCGCAATTTGGAAAAAGAGAAGGTTTTCACGAGCCGGCGGGCATCAGCCATGCGTCTGTCGAGCACACGACCGATTCGAGCCTTGAATTCATGGAGTTCCAGAGTGACGGTCCGAACTCCGATATCGCAGTCGACGATGACACTCGATTAAGGCAAAAGAGAGCCAAACTACTTCTCGATATCAAGGCAAAGACTTCTCACGATTTCTTCGAATTGGTTGATCTGCATGAAATGGAAAAATTGAATGCGGATCAAAAGGAAATCGAAGTTCGGGAGATCATTGAAGGGATAATCGGCGGGATCGAGGAAATCCTCAGCAGCGAGGAACGAGCGAGGATTCTAGAGGAGATTACCAGCGACATTCTCGGTCTCGGTCCCCTGGACCCGCTTATGGACATGCCCGATATAACGGACATATTGGTCAACGCGCATGACAGTATTTTCATCGAGCGGAAGGGAAGGCTCGAACGGACCAACCTGAAATTCCGAGATTCGGTTCAACTCGTCAACATCTGTATCCGGATTGCTACCCGAGTGGGGCGACGTGTGGATGAAACCAGCCCATTGTGCGACGCGCGGCTTGAGGATGGCTCGCGTGTCAACATTGTGTTTCCGCCATTGGCGGTGAAGTCCCCGTTGCTGACGATCCGGAAGTTCTTCCAGCGCCACATCTCGCTCCAGGATCTGGTAGGTTTCGGGTCCATGAGTGGGCCTGTCGCGGCGGCTCTGGCTGTCTATGCGAGTTGCCGCGCCAACATTCTCGTGTCCGGCGGCACCGGAAGCGGCAAGACGACCCTGCTGAATGCCTTGAGCGGTGAAATAGATGGCACGGAACGCATCATCACCGTTGAGGACACAATGGAGCTTCAACTCATTCAGCCCCACGTGTGTCAACTCGAATCGCGCCCTCCCAATCTGGAAGGCCAGGGCGAGATAACTCAGCGAGACCTCGTCAAGAACTGCCTGAGAATGCGGCCGGACAGAATTCTCGTTGGCGAGGTGCGGGGGAGCGAGGCATTTGACATGCTGCAGGCGATGAACACCGGACATTCAGGCTCAATGAGCACGCTGCACGCGAATTCGCCGCGGGACGCTCTTACCAGGCTGGAAGACATGGTCGCGCTGACTGGGTTCCAGCTGCCATCGAATAACGTTCAGAAGCAAATTGCCTCCGCGCTCGACCTCATCGTGCAAGTCGAAAGGCTCCAGGATGGCAGTCGCAAGATCACCAGCGTTTCCGAAGTTGGAGGAAGATCGGAGGGGATAATCACCTTGCAGGAAATCTTCGCCTTCGAACACAGTGGGGAAGATTCGGAGGGCAGAGTACAAGGCGAATTGCGTTCGACGGGCGTTCGACCTTATTTCACAGAGAAAGCGGCCAAGTACAACAAGGACGAAATCCTCCTCGATGCGATTTCCCCGACGGGCGGTTGAGCATCAATGGAAGGCCGCAACAATGCCAATATCCTGGTTCTGGATCGCAAGGAACTGGTTCGTTATACGATCTCCCAAATTCTAACGGGGGGCGGGTTTTCGGTTCACGAATCTCACTCCAAGCAGAGTGCCTCGGATATCATCGCACAATGCGACATCGACATAGTCATCTACGATATGGGGATTCCGAAGAAACTCGGGCTGGATGTATTAAGCGATGTCCGCCGCATCCAGCCTGCCGTCAAAGTTATTCTGATCGTTGAGCAACGAGATCTCGTTGCGCGCACTCACCTAACCGACATTTCGGAAATCAACCCGAGTTTCCTATTGGTCAAGCCGTTCTCCATCGAGAGCCTTAGCGCATGCATCGAGAATTGCCTTGTCTCGTGAAAGTACGATTTCTGCTTCGGGTCATTAACCGACGTGATCGCGCCGCTTGAAACGCTTCCGCTCCAGGGGCTAGAGCGGACCTAAATCCGCAGAATGTCGGTTATACTCTCAGGACCGGCCCAAATTCCAAGGCTCTCGGTTCGTCTGCGAAGTGCCATGAGCGGGTATTGGAACGCGGATCGCTGTTTTGGTATAGGCTAGATGCGATCCTGGCGGCAGGTTGAGGTCGACCACATGCGATTTGATTGGAAAATTCGACCCGTCGTCAGTGTGGCGGTGTTGGTGGTTTTCCTGGTCCAAGCCCCGGCCGGACCTTCTCTAGGTGGGGATAGCATCGGCACGGAAAACACTGCCCGGCTCAGGGCCGCCATGGCCGGCGACCACCGCCCGGCCAAGAATCGCGCTCGCGACATCTATCGCCGCCCGCGTGAAACGCTGACCTTTTTCGGCCTCAGGCCGGAGATGACCGTGGTAGAGATCTATCCCGGCAGCGGCTGGTATACGGAAATTCTGGCGCCGTATCTGAGAGGTCGTGGACGCCTGTACGCTGCCAGCGGGGACAAGGACTCTAAACGCGAGAACATTCAGAGGAGGCTGAAGCGATTCCACGATAAACTGACCGCCCGACCCGATGTTTATGACATCGTCACCGTCACCGAATTGTCGCCGACAAAAACCGAAATTGCACCACCGGGGTCCGCGGACATGGTGCTGACCTTCCGCAACATCCATAATTGGATGAAGCGCGGTTATGACCACACCGTGTTCGAGGCCATGTACGCGGCCCTGAAACCGGGCGGCGTGCTCGGCGTCGTCGAGCACCGGGCCGACCCCGAGGTTTGGCCGGACCCGCAGGCCTTGTCGGGCTACGTCCATCAGGACGTCGTCGTGGACCTTGCGAAGGATGCCGGATTCGAGCTTGTCGCGACGTCCGAGATCAACGCCAACCCGGAGGACACGCGAAACCACCCGAAAGGGGTCTGGACCCTGCCGCCGGCGTTGCGGTTGAAGGACAAGGACCGATCGAAGTACCTGGCCATTGGCGAAAGCGACCGGATGACGCTGAAATTCGTCAAGCCGATGTAAGTGCGTCATGGTGGATGATTGATCGGCGGCCCCCTCTGGCGGTAACGGCGTCATTTCCGGCCGTGCTCGGTTGGCCACGGTAAGCCCGCTCGCAGCAGTCATATCTCCGACGATGTCGCATTCGGGTCATCGGCACGCATTCTGGACCGGTCAAAAATTCTGCCTCTCAATGCGTGGCCCGACGCCGACCGCGTGGCCTGGACCGCCGCTACAAAGGCCGGTGATCGGTTCGAGGAAGCGGGACCGGCTGGCCACTGGGCCGAGCGGACAAAGCGAACTATCGGACAGCAGCCGGTACATACATAGGGTCAGGAGCAGGCATCGGATCAAATTTTGTCCACAATCCGTCAAAAAGCGGAAGCCGGAGCCTAGCTCTCTCTTTTTTTGGATAGGTACTTGGATTTAGAATCCGATTATGGCCAACTCGTCGTATACAAAGCCTCGCTTTTCTGATCAAGACTGCGTCCACTTGTTGGCGGAGGTTCCACCTGACCCGCCGATTGGCCTCCCCGAGATCCAGGACCGCCTCAACCGCCTGACGGGCGCGTTTTTGGCCAGCTACAATGGCCAGGTGAAGACTCAAGCTCCGTCCAAGCTTGCCCGCCGCTTCCGGGGAATATCGGGTAGGGCGAGGGTGATCGTAGCAAGGTCCAACGACGATGGCGCCGCGGACCCCGTGCCGACGATCAAGCTCCGCGACCTTGCCACGGACCTCCAACGAACCGCCGGCGACTACGGTCTCCGTTACCTTCCGGAAGAGGTAACGGACCTCTTGGACAACAAGGCCGTTTCCCCGCAACGTCAACAAACTTGTCTCGTTGCCCTGATCTCCTTCAGTAACCTTCTTGCCCGACGCTGCGCGCTTCAATCCGAGCGCAATAAACGCAGCAAGCACATTGGACATCAAGGCAACATTGCCCTGGACGGCCTGTTCGGCGATTTGATCGGCCTATGGATGACATTGATCCAACGCCTTCCTGGCGTTAGCCGGAGCCTCAAGAACGGCTGCATGGAACCATCCGGCCCCGTCCTCCGTTTTATCGACATCTATCTCGCCATGCTGCGGGATCACCTCGGATCCGAGGTGCTCGAACAAGAACGCGGGCTTTGTAAACTGCTGAACCCGTCAAAGGCCGCCATTTTCGAACGCCTGCGGAAGCTCGGCTTCAGCGGGATGGAGAAGAAGATTGCCAAACAACTGACTAGGACCGACCCGAACCAATAGATCGCGACCGCTAGACACCGATCCCACAATGTGTGGCCCGACGCCAAAAGGTCTAGCGTCAGGACCATGGATCTGTCCCCCACCCTCTCGTCCAAAGATCGACGTTCGGCTGCCGCAGCGACGCCAGGGCTTTCGCCGTTACGCCGGTTGGCGGCCGTGATCGCCCGCCGATCGGCGCGAGAGTGGCTGGAGAGCGCCGACCATGTAAATCTAGTCGTTGATTCGTCTGCGGCCTCGTCCAACGAGGCTCCCGATGGTTGAGCCCAAGCGACCCGAGCCTGTCCGGATTTTCCATACGATCGCGCAAACCGCCGACCAACTGCAGGTCTCGCAGCGCACGATCCGGCGCTGGATCGACTGCGGTGAACTCATCGCCCATCGGTTCGGCCGCCAGTTCCGGATCAGCCAAGCGGACCTGGACACGTTCACTCGCCTGCGTCGGCAAGGAGGTTAATTCATATCCAGCAATGTCAAGTAATGACACTTGCAAACTTAATAATAATGACATCGTTATTATACTAACGCTGTCGTTTTGTATTGTGTCATTGTAATTATTATTGTTGATTTTCAACTTATGTCGAATTATGTCTATCCTTGTCAACTGGGGCGCGCCATTATGACCCATATCGCCAACCCATTTGCAGCTGCCGACGCACCGACCCTGTTCGACGTGTTCCGGGCAACCGAAGCCGATAAGGACATCACGACGGCACGGCGACGGAATGTTCTCTCGTCACTTCGCAGGTTCGCCCAGGTTGCCGGGATGGAACTTTCCTTCATGCCGGCGACACCGGGTTACTATCGCAAGAAGCTTGCCGATCTTCATCCGGCAATGGCTGGAATTACGGCGAAGCGGCTCGCCAATATCAAGGCCGACGTTCTCTGGGCGATCAAGAGATCGGGCGTTCGTGGCAGCGGCAAGTATCTCGCGCCGTTTTTGGATGCCTGGGTTTGCTTGATCGATAGGATCGAGGACCGACGGCTCCTCTGGACGCTTTCGCGCTTTTTGCACTACTGCAGCGCCCAGGGGATTGAGCCGGAGGACGTGGACGACGGGGTTTCCACAGCATACCTGCGGGCCACCACCGACGAAACGTTCATCAAAAATCCGCGGGACCAGCACCGCAGAACCTGCCGGGCCTGGAACAAGGCAGTCGATGAGGTCCCCGACTGGCCCAGGATTACCCTGAGCATTCCGCGCTACAGATCAACCTACATGCTCCCCTGGTCGATGTTTCCCGAATCCTTGCGGACCGAGGTCGACGATTGGCGAGCAGTCTTGAGCGGCGGAGACCTGTTGAGCGATAATCATCTCGTACGTCCCCTTCGGGAGAGCAGTATCGAGACCCGCCGCTTCCAGCTCCGTCAGTTTGCCTCTGCCCTCGTTCACGTCGGTCATGATCCCACCGAACTCACCTCCCTTGCCGTCCTCGTCGACCTCGCTGCTGTGCGCGCGGGGCTGCGGTTCTTCCTCGACCGCTCCGGTGGCAACCCGACCAGCCAGATCTGTCAGTTCGCCATTCTTCTGACGATCATTGCCCAACACTGGGTCAAGGTCGATGCGGCGCACCTGGAGGCCCTCAAACGCCTCCGGCGCAAGGTCACACCGCGTTCCGAGGGCATGACGCAGAAGAACCGCGACCGACTGCGCCAGTTCGATGATCAACAGACGCTCCTCGCGCTTCTCGACTTTCCCCGCCGGCAAGTGGAGGAAGCGCGCAAGCGCGATCCCGCCCACCGGGCCACCGCGATCCGGATCCAGATCGCCCTCGCCGTCGAGATCCTGATCAACGCGCCCATCCGGGCCGGCAACCTCGCCGCACTCAGTCTCACGCGGCACCTGCGGTTTTCACGAGCCGGGCGGCAGGGCACCATCCACTTGGTCATCCCGCCCGAAGAGGTCAAGAACCGCGAACCGCTGGAATTCGTACTTCCCGAGGAAACGGTCACCCTTCTGAAGCTCTACCTCGCCGACTACCGGTCGCATCTGGTCGATGGCGAGAACGAGTGGCTGTTCCCGGGACGGAATGGCCAGCACAAGTGTCGCCAGGCGCTCTCCGGCCAGATTAAGAAACACATCAAGCAGGCGACCGGGATCGACATGAATGCCCACCTGTTTCGGCATTTGGCCGCCAAGCTCTACCTCGATGCCAACCCGGGCGGTTACGAGGTCGTGCGCCGCATTCTCGCCCACCGCTCCATGGATACGACCACCCGATGCTACGCCGGGCTCGAGACATTGTCCGCCGCCCGTCATTTCGATGAGACCATACTTGGTGTTCGGGACTCGCTTCGGCGTGGAGATTTACCGTGAGGAGCCGATACCCTGGATCGAGGCCGATGCCGCTTGAGGAATGGCCCGCGGCGGATCGGGCCGTATGGGAGCGGATGGTGACGCCCGTCGACATTCTCGACGACGCCGGCCCTCTTGCACATTGGTCGCAGGAGACCAAGAGGAAGTGCATCGCATCCTACGGGCATTGGCTTTCCTACCTTCGTTTCCGGGAACAGCTGCCCGCTGCAGGCACCTCGATCACCCGGATCCAACCCGACCTGTTGCAAGACTACTTGTCTTTCCTGCAGCGCCATCTTTCACCTGTCACCGTGTTCATGCGCGTCGTCGACCTGCTTTCCGTCGCTCAGGCCGCCGCCCCTGATCGAGATTGGGAATGGTTGCGGCGAATCCGCCGAAGATTGGAAGCGTGCCTCGCCCCGGTCAGGAACAAACAAGCTCGGATCGTACCTTCCCGCGCGCTGTTCGAGCTTGGCCAACAGTTGATGGAGACGGCGCCGATGATGACTCATATCTCGCCGAGACCCGCCGCGGTCCAGTATCGCGATGGTCTTCTCATCGCGCTTCTCGCCAGCCGCCCTCTGCGCATGAAGAACATGGCCCAGATCGAGATCGGCCGTCATCTGACGCGAACCGAGGACAGTTATTGGCTGACCTTCGAGGCGTACGAGACCAAGAACCACAGACCCATCCATGTCGACGTGCCCCGGGCCCTGAACGACGCCATGGACGTCTATCTCGAGTGTCATCGCCCTACCCTTCAGGGCGAGCGACAAAGTGATCGCCTTTGGCTTTCCATTCGGGGAAGCAATGTCACGAAGGACTCGTTGGCCTGCAATATCCGCCGTCGCACGGCGAAGCACTTCGGGTTCGTCGTCAATGCGCATCTGTTCCGCGACTGCGCCGCGACGTCGCTTGCCATCGACGACCCGGAGCACGTTCGCGCCGCCGCCGCGCTTCTTTGTCACAAATCCTTGTCGACGACGACACGGCACTACGATCAATCACGGATGCTCGGCGCCTCGCGCAATCAACAGGCGCAAATCTCAGAACTGCGCGACCGGCTTCGCCGGGATGAACGCGAGAACATGGGTTGAGCCTAGGAGCAATATCATGCGTGCCGCCATCTATGCCCGGTACAGTTCCGACAATCAGCGCGACGCCTCGATCGAGGATCAGGTTCGGATCTGTCGCAAACGAATGGACCAAGAGGCCTGGCCGCTCACCAAGGTCTATTCCGATCACGCGATCAGTGGCGCCAGCACGCTCCGGCCCGGCTATCAGCAGATGCTGATGGACGCGCGTGCCGGTGAGTTTGACCTCCTGATCGCCGAAGCACTCGATCGGCTCAGCCGCGATCAGGAGGACATCGCGGCATTGTTCAAGCAACTGACCTTCGCTGGCGTCCGGATCGTCACCCTCGCCGAGGGAGATATCTCGGAGCTCCATGTCGGCCTCAAGGGCACCATGAACGCCCTCTTCCTCAAGGACCTGGCCGAGAAGACCCACCGCGGCCTGGAAGGCAGGGTCAGGCAGGGCAAGTCCGGTGGCGGCAACGCCTATGGTTATGACGTGGTTCGCGAGATTGATGAGAACGGAGAACCGGTCCGCGGTGGGCGGCGGATCAATGCGGCCGAAGCCCGGGTCGTTGAGCGCATCTTCGAGATGTTCGCTGCCGGCCATTCGCCCAGGGCCATCGCCACGGCGCTCAACGCCGATGGCATTCTCGGTCCGCGAGGGCGTGTCTGGCGCGACACCACCATCCGCGGCCATCACACCCGGCGCACCGGGATCCTCCGCAATGATCTCTACGTCGGTCGGCTGGTCTGGAACAAGCAGCGCTACGTCAAAGACCCAGACACCGGCAAGCGCCTTGCCCGCCCCAACCCTGAAGCCGAATGGATCACCGAGGACGTCCCTGCACTTCGTATCATCGATCAAGCTCTATGGGACAAGGTTCAGGAGAGGTTGAATGGGATCAGGACGTCGACCGCGGTTGTCAAAGCACGCCAGACCCGGTTCTGGGAGAACAGGCGACCTCGGCATCTTCTGAGCGGCTTACTCAACTGCACTACCTGCGGCAGCAAACTGGCTGCGGTTGGGAAGGATTATATGGCCTGCAGTGCCGCGCGCGGCTCTGGTACCTGTGAGAGCCGACGCGGCATCAAACGCGATGTGATCGAGCACGTGGTGCTGGAGGCGCTCAATCAGAACCTCATGCAGCCCGAACTGGTCGAGGAGTTCATCCGCGAGTTCCATGCAGAGGTCAACAAGCATCGCCGTGACATGGAGCAGGCGCACGAGGCCAAGCGCCGTGAGTATGATGACGTGGCCCGCCGGGTCGATGGGCTCTATGAAGCCATCGCCGATGGCCTGCGGACGCCCGGCTTGAAGGGTAAGCTCGAAAAGCTCGAAGCACGCATGGCGGAACTCGAAACGGAAATCGCGCAAAATCCTCCGCCGACCCCGCAGCTGCATCCGAACCTAGCGGAGATCTATCACCGCAAGGTGGCGCATCTCCATGAGGCCCTCAATGGGCCGGACACGCGGACGGAGGCCGGGGAAATCCTCCGCACCCTCATCGAGGTGATCAACGTGCAGCCGCTCGACGACGGCTTCGAGATCGAGCTTGTGGGTGAGATCGCCAACATGGTGAAACTTGCCAACGCCCCAGCCACAAACAGAAAAACCGCCCCCGAGGGGGCGGCTGATCTCAATGCGTACCGGAGTTCGGTAAAGGTGGTTGCGGGGGTTGGATTTGAACCAACGACCTTCAGGTTATGAGCCTGACGAGCTACCGGACTGCTCCACCCCGCGTCAGGTTTTTCGTAAAGCGAACGATTGTGATTTAGGTTCCGGCTTGCTTTGGCTCTCTTGAATATCCGTAAGAATTATCGGGATTTTATCAGGGGCCGTTTCGAAGACCTGGCGACGACCTACTCTCCCACGCCTTAAGACGCAGTACCATCGGCGCTGAGGGGTTTCACGGCCGAGTTCGGGATGGGATCGGGTGGGGCACCCTCGCCAGAGCCACCAGGTCGTCGAAACGGCCACCCAATAGTCGGCTAGAGAACCAGGATTCCCTCGGCCACAGCCGATATCGGGAATCCGGATCTTTATCTGTCTGGAAAAACTGAATATTTTGCTTTTTGCGTGCTGTGCTCTTGCTCTATGCCGCATGGCAAATCTGAGCGGATCTGGTGATCCGTTCATCCATACGCATGGGAGGTTCTGAGCTCTATCGAGCTATTAGTACCGGTCAGCTTCACGTGTTGCCACGCTTCCACACCCGGCCTATCGACGTGGTGGTCTTCCACGGCTCTCAAGGGAAACCTGGTTTCGAGGGGGGCTTCCCGCTTAGATGCTTTCAGCGGTTATCCTGTCCATACTTAGCTACCCTGCTGTGCCGCTGGCGCGACAACAGGTCCACCAGAGGTATGTCCACCCCGGTCCTCTCGTACTAGGGGCAGCTCCTCTCAAGTTTCCAACACCCACGGAAGATAGGGACCGAACTGTCTCACGACGTTCTAAACCCAGCTCACGTACCACTTTAATCGGCGAACAGCCGAACCCTTGGGACCTGCTCCAGCCCCAGGATGTGATGAGCCGACATCGAGGTGCCAAACGGTTCCGTCGATATGGACTCTTGGGAACCATCAGCCTGTTATCCCCGGCGTACCATTTATCCGTTGAGCGATGGCCCTTCCACACGGGACCACCGG